>OBLS010000997.1_pt1 | contig 11167 bp, 9 predicted proteins | sample 1519901 | NCBI WGS metagenome assembly OBLS01 (sample SAMEA3113585, study PRJEB22503) | soil metagenome
AGGATCACGTCTGCGTCGCGGATGGTCGACAGGCGATGGGCGATCACCAGTGCAGTGCGGCCTTCCAGCGCCACCGCCAGCGCATCCTGCACCGCCGCCTCCGACGTCGAGTCGAGGCTCGCCGTCGCCTCATCGAGAATGACCACCCTCGGCTTGGCGAGTAGCAGCCGTGCGATCGTCAGCCGCTGGCGCTCGCCGCCAGAGAAGCGGTAGCCCCGCTCGCCGACGACCGTGCCGAGACCGTCCGGTAGCGAGGCGATCAGGCCGTCGAGACGGACCTTGCGCAGCACGTCCCAGAGATCAGCGTCGGTGGCCGACGGATCGGCGTAGCGCAGGTTCTCGCGCACCGAGTCGTGGAACAGGTGACCGTCTTGCGTGACGACGCCGATGGTCGCCCGCAGGTCGTCGAAAGACAGCTCGCGCACGTCGACACCCCCGACCCGGACGTGCCCGGCATCGACGTCGTACAGCCGTGGAATCAGAGAAGCGACCGTCGACTTGCCGCTCCCGGACGAGCCGACCAGGGCCACGACCTGTCCCGGCTCGACCGTCAACGAGACATCGCGCAGCACGACATCGCCGCCCCGCGTGTCGAGCGTCGCCACCTCCTCCAGCGAGGCCAGCGAGACCTTGTCGGCGGAGGGATAGGCGAACGTCACCCGGTCAAGTTCCACGCGCACCGGACCGGCCGGCATCGGGGTCGGCGTCTCGGGCTCGTCGATCAGCGGCTCGAGGTCGAGCACCTCGAACACCCGCTCGAAGCTGACGAACGCCGCCATCGCATCGACCCGGGCGCTGGCGAGCGCCGTCAACGGCGCGTACAGCTGTCCGAGCAGCAGCGCCATCGTCACCACCGTGCCCGCCTCGAGGTCGCCGCGCACTGCGAGCACGCCGCCGAGCCCGTAAATCAATGCCAGCGCGAGTGCCGACACCAACGCCAGCGCCGTCATGAACACGTACTCGCCCATCGCCGAGCGCACGCCGATCTGCGCCACCCGCTCAGCCCGGTTACCGAACTCGTCGACCTCACGCGCAGGCCGGCCGAAGAGCTTCACCAACGTGGCGCCCGGCGCCGAGAAGCGCTCGGTCATCTGCGTCGTCATCGCCGCGTTGTGCGCCGCCGATTCGCGCTCGAGCGCCGCTAGCCGGCGGCCCATTCGCCGCGCCGGTATGACGAAGATCGGCAGGAGCACCAGCGACAGCAGCGTGATCTGCCACGACAGCCGCAGCATCACTGCCAGGGCCAGCAGTAGGGAGATGGCGTTCGACACGACACCCGACAACGTCCATGTGAACGCCCGCTGCGCACCGATCACGTCATTGTTGAGCCGGCTCACCAGTGCACCCGTTCGGGTGCGCATGAAGAATGCCACCGGCATCTTCTGCACGTGTGAGAACACCGAGCGCCGCAGGTCGAGGATCAGACCCTCGCCGATCCGCGCCGACTCCCACCGCTCGCCGATCGAGATCACCGCCTGCCCGAGCGCCACGAGCGCGATCGCCACTGCCAGGGCCACGATCGTGTCGGACGAGCCGTCGTTGACGATCTCGTCGACGACCTGCCCGGCCAGCACCGGCGTGGCGACCGTGAGCACCGCCCCGACGACCGAGAACATGAGGAACCACACGAGCTTGCGCCGGTGCGGGCGGGCGAAGGCTGCGATCCGGCGCAGCGTGGCGGCCGAGATCGGCCGGCGCGGCTGATCCGACTGCATCGCGCTCTCCAGCGCCATCCAATGTCCGAAGTTCATCTCCATCAACGTGGACCTCCTGTGCACAGCCTGGCACTTGAAGCTGACTTGAAGTCAACAGGTTTCGGGGTGCATCCAACCGCAACGCGCCTGCGTCACGCTGGGATGAGACGCGCGTCACACGAAACCGCGTTGAAGCGCCTCCGCGGAGGCGTTTACGATACGAGACGGTTTCGTTTCGTAATCCTTGATCCAGGCAGAGCCGAGCGTGAGCACATCAACCACGGAAATCGAGAGCCTCGACAGACCCGACAGATCCGGGCTCGACGAGCTCGATCCGCATGTCCACGAGCGCCGTTGGGTGATCCTCGGCGTGCTGTGCGTCAGCCTGCTGATCATCGTCATCGACAACACGATCCTGAACGTCGCCATCCCGTCGTTGATCCGTGACCTCGACGCCAGCAACAGTCAGATTCAGTGGATCATCGACTCCTACGTGATCGTCTTCGCCGGACTGCTGCTGACCACCGGCAGCATGTCCGACCGCTTCGGCCGCAAGGGTGCGTTACAAGCCGGACTCGTGTTGTTCGCGCTCGGCTCGATCGCCTCCGCCTCGGTCGACACCGCCAATCAGCTGATCTTCACCCGCGCCTTCATGGGCGTCGGCGGCGCGCTGATCATGCCGTCGACGCTGTCGATCCTCACCAACGTCTTCCGTGACCCGAGGGAGCGCGGGCGGGCGATCGCAATCTGGGCCGGCTTCTCCGGCGTCGCCGTCGCCCTCGGCCCGATCACCGGCGGCTTCCTGCTCGAGCACTTCTCGTGGCAGTCGGTGTTCTGGGTCAACGTCCCCGTCGCCGCCGTCGCATTGATCCTTGGCGCGTACATCATCCCCAAGTCGCGCGACCCGCGGCAGCGGCGACTCGACCCGCTCGGCGCTGTGCTCTCGATCGCCGGCCTCGTCACATTGCTGTTCGGCATCATCGAGGGTCCGTCCAAGGGCTGGTCGTCGACCGAGGTCATCGTGTCGTTCGGGATCGCCGCCGTGATGCTCACCGCGTTCGTGCTGTGGGAGCGCCACACCGACTCGCCGATGCTCGACATGAGCCTCTTCAAGAACCCACGCTTCACGGCTGCCAGCAGCACGATCACGCTCGTGTTCTTCTCCCTCTTCGGCTCGATGTTCCTCATCACCCAGTACTGGCAGCTCGTCGATGGCTACAGCCCGCTCGAGGCCGGCGTGAGGCTCGTGCCGTGGGCCTTGACGATGATGATCGTCGCCCCGCTCTCGGCACGGCTCGTCGAGAAAGTCGGCACGAAACGGATCGTCCTGGTCGGGCTCGGTCTGATCATCGTCGGGCTCGCCCTGGCCTCTACGATCGAGCCTCACACCGCCTATCCGCGCGCGATCTCGTACTTCATGGTCATGGCGGCCGGCATGGCGATGACCATGGCTCCCGCCACCGAATCGGTCATGGGCTCGCTGCCGCGGGAGAAGGCGGGGGTCGGCTCGGCCGTCAACGACACGACCCGCCAGGTCGGCGGCGCGCTCGGCGTGGCGATCATCGGCTCAGCGGTGTCTAGCGTGTACGCCAGTCGGATCGCCTCGCTCTCCGGCCGCTTCGGGCTCGATGCGGGGACGAGCGACGAGGCGCAGTCGTCGTTGGGCGGCGCGCAGCGGGTCGGTGGCGGCCTCGGCGCGCAAGCGTCGGCCTTTATCGAGGAAGCCAACAAGATCTTCGTCGACGCAATGGCAATCGGCTTGCGCGTTTCGATCGTCGTCGTCGCCTTCGCCTTCGTGATCGCCTGGAAATTCCTTCCCGCCCGCGCCACGGACCATGCGGCACCGCCCAACGAGGCCAATGCCGACGCCGTGGGAGCGCCAGTCGTTGAGAGCGTCGCCGTGGCACCCCCCGCCACGGCGACGCTCTCGGCGCGAGAGTGATCGAATCGGCGACAATGGAGGCCGCCGTGGAGATTGTGCCCCCTGTGGATCCCGTCGCCGCGCGCCCGCGCGGACGACCGCGCTCGGCGGAGGTCGACGAGGCGGTGCTCGCCGCGACCGTGGAGTTGGCGGGCGAAGTCGGCGTGAGCCGGCTCTCGATGGACGACGTGGCGGTGCGGGCGAAGGTCTCGAAGGCAACGATCTATCGGCGTTGGTCGTCGAAGGAAGCGCTCGTGCTCGACGCGCTGCGGGGGGCGATGGTGCCGATCGAGGACGTCGACACGGGTTCGCTCCGCGGCGACCTCGAGCGCTATCTCCGCGAGCTCGTCAAGCGCTTCCAGAGCGGCAAGATGCGCGATGTACTGCCGCACCTGATCGGTGTCGCCTGCCACGACGCCAACCTGCGCTGCTCACTCGACGACTACCTGCAGACAAGGCGCGTGCCGCTGCACATGATCCTCGAGCGCGGTGTGGGACGCGGCGAGCTCGCCGTCGACACGGATCTCGACGTGCTGATCGACGTCATCCTCGGGCCGTTCGCATACCGGAAGCTGCTCGCCCAGACGCCGATCGACGAAGAGTTGGTCGACAAGCTGTTGGCGATCGTGCTCCCGAATCTTCAGCGGTGATCGCGACTACGGCACGGAGTGTGCCTGACCTGTAGCCGTGGCTACGCAGCAACACTAGGAGCAGCCGGATGGGGGAGTGCGCCCCGGCGTCGTCCTGCACGACCGCCGTTACGTTCGCCGGTCATGCAGACGGACTTCGCACGACACCTCGACCTGGCCGACTCCCTCCCAACCGTGGAGCCCACACCCCCGTTCTCGCGGGTGTGGACGTTCTGGGCCGGGATCGTCGTCTCGAGCCTCGGGGCGCTCGTCATCCTCACCGCCGCCGCAGGATTGCCCATCTTCGACCACTGGTCGTTCGCCGGCTTGGTCGTCGCCTCTCCGCTGTTCGGCCTCGTGTGGCTGCTCGACGTCGTAGGCCTCGGGCTTGCCTACGCAAACTGGCGTGCACTCGCGATCGAGATCACCGCCGGAGGAGTCCTATGCCTCGTCGGTGCTGTCCTGCTCGCCGCACACCACGTGCGAGAACTGCGGGCGAGCCGTGTGACGCTCCTTGACGTCACGACCATGACGCCGTCAAGTCCGTGACACAGCGAGCTTCAGCTGCCCGGCGGCGAGTAGCTGACGTTCCTCGCCACTGCTTGGTCGATCTCCTCCGGCGTCAGCAGCACCACCGTCCTCGCCGTCAGGCCTCCCGCCGCCGCCATGGTCAACGACAGGCTGGCGGCGGAGACATTGTCGGGGAGGTCGACGATGGCGTAGACGTCGGTGCCTCCGAAGGCGAAGTAGTAGGCCTCGACGCTGCCGCCGATGCTCTCTACCGTCGCCTTGGCGGCGGCCAACCGGGCAGAGGCGCCCTTGGCCTTCACTGCCTTGATGCCGTCGAGCGTGTAGTTCACTTCGAACAGGTACTTGGCCATCGGATCCTCCTCGAATGATCTCTCGGATCGTCCCCCGCTTGACATTCAACGCTCGTGGAACACGCCCGGCAAGGCCCTCCACCGAGACGTGAGCAATCATGTGCCCATGGCTGAACGGGTGCTCGTGGTCTCCATCGATGGGCTGGCCCCGCGGTTCATCACCCCGCAGACGATGCCGAACCTCTGCGTGCTCGCCCTGTCGGGGGCATCTTGCTTCACCGGTCGCACCGTCGTCCCGCCGCTCACTGTTCCTGCGCACGCCTCGATGTTCCACGGCGTCGATCCGGCGACCCACCGGCTGGTCGACAACACGCCGCTGCCGCCAGGTTGCACCGCGCCCTCGTTCCTCGCCACCGCCCGTGCCGCCGGTCTCACCACGGCGTCGGTGATCTGCTGGCCGCCCATGGACCTGCTCGTCGAGCCCCACGCCTCGCAGTACCGCGTCAGCCTCGACAGCGGGTACGACCCACACGACGACGACGTGGTCGCCGGCGAGACGATCGACGTCATGCGGCGCTACCGCCCAGACGTCACGCTCACCTATCTCGTCAGCACCGACCTTGCCGGTCACGGCGTCGGCTGGGGGAGCGACGAGTACCTCACCGCGGCGACCCGCATCGATGCACTGGTGGCCGACCTCGTGCAGGCCGCCGGACCCCATTCGGCGATCGTCGTCACAACCGACCACGGCGGTGTGGGGCGGGGTCACTTCGAAGCCGTCGACGAGATCCTCGAGACGTTCGTCGTCGTCCGCTCGCAACGCATCGCGCCCGCCACGATGTGGAACGCGGCGTCGATCCTCGACATCGCGCCGACCGTTGCCAACCTCGCCGGCGTAGACGCCCCGGCGGACTGGACGGGCACGTCGTTGGTCGGCGGCGAGCAGCCGATCGTCGACCATCTGCTCGGACTGATCGCGACGATGGCCGAGCACTCCTACGGCGAGCGGGTCCACATGCTCGAACACTCGCTCCAGACCGCGGCCTGCGCCCGTGCCGCCGGCGAGACCGACGCGCTGGTGCTGGCTGCGCTGCTGCATGACGTCGGCCACGTGATCGGCGACGCGCGCGCCGGCGCCTGGGGACTGCCCGATCACGCCGAGGTCGGCGCCCGGTACCTGCAGCAGTGGCTGCCGGCCGAGGTCGCGGAACCGATCCGCCGTCACGTCGCCGCCAAGCGCTACCTGGTCGCCGCCGATCCGGCATATCGAGACCAGCTGAGCGAGGCGTCGCTCGAGTCGTTGCGCGAGCAGGGCGGGCCGTTCAGCGCGGAGGAAGCGCTTGGGTTCGCGGTCGAGCGCTTCGCCGACCAGGCGGTCGCACTGCGCCGCCACGACGACGACGGCAAGGTCGAAGGTGTGTACGTCCCGCCGCTCGGCGAGTACCGCCAGCTGCTGACGCGGTTCCTCACCGCTGGCGTCGCGGGCGGCGCGGCCGCGACCGCTCGACCGACGGCAACGTGAGTGGCGGCTTCCGGCGTGCTGATCAGGACGGCGGTCCTCGAGCGCATCGTGCGCGGCGAGATCGACACGCAGTTCCGCCGCCAGAAGCGACCGACCGTCAAGGCGGGTGGCACACTGCGCACACAGGTGGGCATGGTGGAGATCGTCGACCTGTCGCGGATCTCGCTCGACGATGTGACGGACGAGGACGCGCGGCGGTCGGGCGCGGCTGGCCGCGAGCAAGTGGTCGCCGAGCTGACGAAGAAGACGGAGGGCCACTTCTACCGCGTCCGTCTGCGGTACGCCGGCGCGGACCCCCGAATCGCGCTGCGCACGGACGACGATCTCACGATCGCCGACGTGGCGACGCTCACCGCCATGCTCGACCGCCTCGACCGCAGCTCGCCGACCGGTGCCTGGACCCGCCAGACGATGCGACTCATCGCCGACCGCCCGAACGTACGCGCACCGGATCTCGCGATGTCGGTCGGGCGTGAGACGTCCGCGTTCAAGAACGACGTGCGCAAACTGAAGGCGTTGGGCCTGACGATCAGCCACAGTCCCGGCTATGAGCTCTCGCCCCGCGGACGCGCGTTGTTGGCGCGGCTCGAGGGTTGATGGCAGCCACGCGATCCGTCGTCGCGCTCGTGCTGCTGGTGGCGGCGGGCTGCACCGACGACGACGATCTCGCCGGGGAGCTGCCGGCCGCCACACAAGTGGCGGCGATCACGACAGTGACCGCGCCCGTGACGACGACCCGCGTGCCCGCTACGACACTGCCATTGGTGACCGCGACGACTCAACAAGCGACCACGTCGCCCGCGCTACCCGACACGACCGCCGCCACCACGGCATGCCCCGCGCTCACACCGGGCGTCAACGACATCGAACTGACCGCCGGTGGTGCGACGCATCCTGTGCGCGTGTTCGTGCCGAGCGCCTACACCGGCGCGCCGCTGCCTGTCGTCATCGACTGGCACGGGCTCGGTTCCACCGGACCGCAGCAGGCGATGTACTCCGGATACGAGAGCGTGGCGGAGTCGGAGGGCTTCATCGTCGTCCATCCGACGGGCGTGGCCAATGTGGCGGGCGGGCCCAACTCGTGGCAGCTCTTCCCAGCGGCCGACGGTGCGCGCGACGACGTGGCGTTCGCGGGCGCACTGATCGACGAGCTCGCCAGCAGCTGGTGCGCCGACGCGGCTCGCGTGTACTCGACGGGCATGTCGAACGGCGGCTTCTTCACGGCGCGGCTGATATGTGAGATGTCGCATCGAATCGCAGCGGCCGTGTCGGTGGCAGGCACGTTCCATCCGGAGTCGTGCGAGCCGGCGCGTGACGTCCCGTACGTCGCCATCCACGGGACCGAGGACAAGGTGGTGCCGTATGCCGGGGGCGACTCGACGCTGAGCAGTCCTGACTCGCCGGAGGAGCTTCGCGTGTTCTTCGAGAGCGTGATCCCAGAGGAGTTCAACGAGTTCGCGCGCGACGCCGGATGCGACGCCAACATCAACACTGACGTCGGCGACGACGTGATCCGCCACGAGTACACGGGTTGTGACGGTGACGCACCACTGATCTTCTTCGAAGTACGCGGCGGCGGCCACACCTGGCCGTCGTCACCGATGGCGGCGCTCACGTCGGGGGCGCTGGGCTACACCACCGACGACATCGACGCCACGCGCGACGGCTGGGCGTTCATGAGCCAGTACACACTCGCGGGTGTCTGACACCGATTGTTGTGTCTGATTCCGGGCGTTCATGCTTGGTGTCAGGCGCCTGACGTTGCAAGACAACGCACGGTGCCGGACACCGGTCATCACATGCGAGGATTCTGGTGTGGGCGGTCTTGACCCTGAGTCACTCATCGGCTCGTTCCGCTTGAAGCCGCATCCGGAAGGTGGCCACTACGTCGAGACGTGGCGTGGACCCGATCGCGGCGACGGGCGCGCCAGCGGCACGGCTATCTACTTTCTGCTTCGCGCGGGCGAGCGGTCGCACTGGCACCGCGTCGATGCCGACGAGATCTGGCTCTACCACCTCGGCGCGCCGCTGCGGCTTTCCATCGTCGATCCCGGCGGCGGAACCACAGATCACCTGCTCGGGCCCGAACAGCCCCAAGTCCGCGTGCCGGCCAACGCATGGCAGTCCGCCCGGCCCACGGGCGAGTTCGCACTGGTGAGCTGCATCGTCGTGCCAGGATTCGACTTCGCCGGGTTCGAGCTCGCGCCGGCCGGCTGGCAACCTGGCTGAGACCACATGGCAGCGCTCGGACGTCTCTCCAAGACCCGCCACGTCGCGGTGGGGCTGGCGATCGCCGGCACGAGCGCGCTCGCTGCCTTCGGCGTGATCGGCGACGGCAACCCGGAGGAGCGGTTCGACACCTGGCAGACGATCGTCGAGCCGGCCGGCGGGGACGCGCTCCGGATCACCGAGACCTTCGACCAGGATTTCGGTGACGACAAGCGCCACGGCCCACAGCGAGAGATCCCCAACGATTTCGGGGCCCCGACCGACGTCGAGGCTTCCTCACCCGACGCGCCCGCGGACGTGAGCGTGATCGACGGCGGCTTCGAGACGATCATCCGCATCGGCGACCCCGAGGTGAACGTCACCGGCCAGCACCGATACGTGCTCTCGTACACGCTGCCGGAGTCGCAGTTGGAGCGTGGCTTCCTCGCCATCGACGTGATCGCCGGCGACGAGTTCGAGACGGACTACGCCGAGGCGGTGGTACGCGGCTTCGAGCTCGCCGATCCGCACTGCTTCGTGGGCTTCAACGGCGCCACGACGGAGTGCGAGCTCGAGCAGGGCGATGGCTTCTATCGGGCAACGTTCGAGCCGCTCCCCAAGTTCACGGGGATCACCATCGACGGGTCGATCGTCGACACGATCGACCCGGTCGAGATCCAACCGCCGCCGCTTCCCGATCGGCGCGACGACTACTCCCTCGAGCTGGCGATTGCGACCGCCGTGCTCGGTGTGCTCGGTGCCGGCGCCGTCTACCTCTGGGCCAGGCGCCGCGGTCGCAACGAGGTGTTCGCGGGCGGCGCCGCCGATGCCGCGTTCGGCGATCTGCCGCCACCCAACCCCGATGGTTCGCCACGCGATGGGCTGGCGACGCGGCTCGTCAGTGACGACAACCTCGACGACTTGGCCACGATCGAGTTCGTGCCGCCCAAGGGTCTGCAGCCGTGGGAGGGCGCGGTACTGCTCGAGGAGAAGCTCGACGACAGCGCCGTCCAGGCATGGCTGTCAGGGCTCGCCGCGCAGGAAGCGATCGAGATCGACGACCGCGACGACAAGGTCAGGATCGGCAGCGGACGCCGCCGCACGGAGCTCGCCCCGGTCGACGCGGCACTGCTCGACGGCCTCATCGGACGCGACGGCCCGTACCAGACCGGCACGTACGATCCCGAGTTCGCGGCGGCGTGGCGCAACGTGGCGGCGATGCAGAAGCAACGCGTCGCCGACAGCGGGTGGTGGAAGCACACCTCGCCGGGCAGCCCGCTCAAGGGTGCCGGCTCGGCCTCACTCGGATTGATCCTGCTCGGCGTGTTCGGCGCCATCTCGGCGAAGGTTGCGGGCTCGGTGTTCTCCGCCTTCTCGTCGTGGCCGGCGGCGCTCCTCCTAGGTCTGCTGTTTCCGGCGTTGATCGCCTACTTCGCCTACAGCGCGTTGCTGCCGGCGCGCAGTGCGCAAGGCTCGGCGCTGGCGTTGCGCACGGAGTCGTTCCGACGGTTTCTGCACGCCAGTGAGGCGCAGCACGTGGAGTGGGCCTGGAAGCACGATCTGCTCCGCGAGTACAGCGGCTGGGCGGTGGCGCTGGGCGAGGCGGACGCGTGGGCTGATGCGCTGGCGAAGGCAAACATCCCCGAGCCGGCCCGTATCTCGGCGATGCCGGCGATCCTCGTTGCAACGTCGCCCTCGATCACCTCGTCGCGTGTGTCGCCGAGCAAGAGCGGCGGCTCGGGTGGAGGGACGGGGGGCGGCAGCGTCGGGGGCGGCGGAGGCGGGGGCGGTCGCGGCTCGTGGTGAGCTGAACGAGAACAGTCGCTCACGTGCTAGCGATGCGGCATGCAGATCGGCGCTGTGATTCCCCATCACGAGATCGGTACCGACCCCGGCGCGATCCGCGCCTACGCGGAGGGGGCCGAGCAGCTCGGGCTCGACCATCTGATGCTGTACGACCACGTGTTGGGGGTCGACCGCAACCGGCCTGGCGGCTTCGAGGGGCCCTACGACAAGGACGTCGCCTTCCACGAGCCGTTCGTGACGTTCGGGTTCATCGCCGCCTGCACCAGCACAGTGGATCTCGTGACTGCGGTGATCATCCTGCCGCAACGCCAGACCGTGCTCGTCGCCAAACAGGCCGCCGAGGTGGCGGTCCTGTCGGCGAATCGGCTCAAGCTCGGTGTCGGCGTCGGGTGGAACGACGTCGAATACCTCGCCCTGAACGAGGACTTCCACAATCGGGGCCGGCGGCAGGAGGAGCAGGTGGCGTTGATGCGCCGCCTGTGGTGCGAGGACGCGTTCAGCTTCGACGGCGAGTACCACACGATTGCCCACGCCAGCATCCTGCCGCGGCCTTCGGCGGCGATCCC
>OBLS010000998.1_pt1 | contig 11162 bp, 11 predicted proteins | sample 1519901 | NCBI WGS metagenome assembly OBLS01 (sample SAMEA3113585, study PRJEB22503) | soil metagenome
GGCGTGAGATCCTGGACCGCGCCACGGAGGAGCTGGGGGACCTCGAACCCATCGATAAGGAAGACCCCGCAGCCCCCGCGGACGAGTTCCGCTTCGATGGCGCCCCAGGCACCTTCGGCGTCATAACGCCGGTCTCCGAACCCTTCTGCGCCCGTTGCAGCAGACTACGCCTGACAGCGGACGGCAAGATCCACCCTTGCCTCCTCACCGACCTCGACATCCCCGTAAAGGACGCCATCCGCTCGGAAGACCCGATACCGGCGATCCACGAAGTTCTTTGGGAGACGGCGCGCATAAAGCCGGCAGCGGGCCTCACCCTCCCCGAGGAGTCCCGCCACCGCACCATGAGCCAGATCGGGGGCTAAAGAGCGAAGAGCCGGGAGATGACGCTCTTCGGCTTCTCATAGGCGAACACGGCGTGCGTGCGGAAGCGTCTGATCTGGGTCCTGGGGCCGTAGCGGCCCCAGGAAAAGCCATCGCCCGGCTTCGCCAGGCGAAGGTCGATTATCTGGAAGCTATCGCCGAGCTCGCGCGCGAAGGCCGAGAGGATGGGGTCCTCGGACCTGAGGCAATGTTCGTAGGAGAGAACTCCGGGGTTCGTCCGCCACACGTGGGCCAGCCGGTCCTCGTGAACATCGTCGATAAGGCTCTGGTGCGGTGGCTCGAACATCCGGAACAGTTCACTCAAGAACTGTTCCAGCGAGTCGGCCTGGTAAAGGATCACGGGCGCGTCGTGGCACGCGAAGTAGATAGGACCCCACCTCGTGGTACCGGGATGTAGATCCACGACCCAGAAATTGCCATAGCCGTCAGCCGCGATCGGGAGGCCATCCGGGAATGCCTGTTCGAACTCGAACATGAGATCCCTACCGGTAAAATCGACCTGTTCGAGCGTGCCGTAGAAACCTCGACACGCGCCGAGCAACTCCTCTATCTCTGGCGGGATACGACACGGTAGCCGGTTCGCGAACTCCTGCAGTTCTGTGCGGGAGAGGCCAGGGAAAAGCTCCAACGTGACGCCGTTGCCATCCTCGTCGATGAGCGTGCCGGCCTGTGCCCGGCGGATGATTTGCAGAGGAGTCATAATTGCTTTCTCGGCCAGAGGTCTTTGTACGATCATACGGTCGTACAACGCGGTTCCCAACGCCTCCTTTAGTGACGCGCCTAGTCGGGTTCTATGGTGGAGATGAGGCCCTCGTTGTTCAGCCCGTCCTGGTAGAGCTCGGCCAGCTCTTTGTGGCACTTGGTGGCGACGGCTTTGCCCTTGGTGTGGGCCTCCATCATGATGTCCACGGCCCTCTTTACGGACATGCGCGGGATCACTTTTTGCAACACGGCAACGACGTGCTCCATCGGCGTGTAGTCGTCGTTGTGCAGTATGACCTTGTAAGGGGGTTCCTGGGTGACGCGGCGCTCTATCTCTATTCCAGGCTTCGTCTCGGTCGAAGAGGCGGAAGGATCTGATACGCCATGCAACGTTGGTATGCTTCGCACTTTCATCTCCGGATCGCCGAACTGGTCACGTAAGGCAAAATACCGCGACGACGCCGGATGCGCAACCCTGTTTGTCCTACTGAATCCTGGGCAACACTCTCTCGCCTACTTCGTCGACCGTGCGAAGGTTACGTTCCGCTATCTTCGCGGTACTCGGTCTTTGCGGATAATCCTCAGGGTCGTCGCGCATGAGAGGCGGCAGTCCGACCGGGCTCTTTACTCTCCATTTCCCGAGCCAGTCTTCGGATACCTTCTCGGGCAGTTCCTGGTGGGAGACGGCGGCCCAGAGTGAGGTCCAGGCGCGCGGGACGACGCGCCAGATGTCGTAGCCTCCGCCGCCGGTTGCGACCCAGCGGCCTCCGCAGAGCTGGTGGGCCAGGTCGTGTATCCGGTGGGGCACGTGCTCGTAGAAGCGGGTCGTTGCAAAGAGATGTGTCAGGGGGTCGAGGGCATGGCCGTCGCAGCCGTTCTGGGAGAGGATGAGGTCAGGATCGAAGGCACCAAGGGCCATGGGGACGACGGCCTCGAAGCAGGAGATCCAGGACTCGTCGTCCGTAAAGGGCTCGAGCGGCACGTTGACGGAGTAGCCGACACCGCCGTTACGGCCCTTCTCATCGACCCCGCCGCTACCGGGGAAGAGGTAGCGGCCCGACTCGTGCATGGAGACTGTCAGGACGTCGGGATCGCCGTAGAACATCCACTGCACACCGTCGCCGTGGTGGGCGTCGGTGTCGACGTAGGCAATGCGGATGCCGGGATACTCCTCTTTGAGGCGTGAGATAGCGACTCCGGCGTCGTTGTAGACACAGAAGCCGCTGGCCTTGGATCGCATGGCGTGGTGCAGCCCGCCCGAGATGCACATGGCGTGGTCCGCCTCACCGGCCATCACGAGCCGGCACGCGGCGAGCACACCCCCTACCACGCGGGCGCAGGCTTCATGCATGTCAGGGAAGATGGGGTTGTCAGGGGTCCCGAGACCGTAATCCAGCAGGTCGGACAGGGGGCCGAGGGATCTCCCGGCCTTCTGGACCATGCGCACGTAGGTGAGGCTATGGACCGTCGTCAGGTCATCGTCGGTCGCGGGCCCCGAGGAGACGAAGGGGTAATCCTCCAGAAGACCCAGGGCTTCGCAGAGCTCGAGTGCCAGCCTGACGCGCAGGGGATCGAACGGATGGTCACCGCCGAAGCCATAGTTCTCCAGGGCCAGGTCGTGGACAATGGCAGCCTGGCCGCTCAAGGCCTGGGCGGCCACAGAACAGAATACCCGGCCTCCTCGAGGTATCCGACTGCCTCTGCCGTGTCGATAGTGTCTACCCTGAACACGACGATGCGCTCTCTGGGCTCTCCCGCGTCAGCGGGCTCCCGCGTCGGCCCCATAGCGGCGCTAACGATGTTTATGCCGCACATCCCGAAGACGCCGGCCGCGCCGGCCAGGGACCCCGGCCTGTCAGGAAGCGCGATCTCCATGCGGCTCCCAGGCTCGTTGGCGCCGACCAGGTAGACCAGCGCATCCATCACGTCCGAGGTGGTGAGGATGCCGACAAGCTCATCGTCCTCGACTACGGGTAGGCAGCCGATCCTACGATCCCGCATCGTGTTCGCCGCCTGCTCTATGGGGTCGTCGGGGAGGGCGGAGACCACGTCGCTTCCCATCACATCTTCTACCAGGATCTCCTGCAGGGCCGTGGCCCGCGCGGGATCTCCGAGCGCGGGGGTGGAAGAGCGCAGGTCCCGATCCGAGACTATTCCGACGAGTCTCCCCTCTTTGAGGACCGGAAGGTGCCTGATGCGCCTTTCCCTGCACAGGGCGAGCGCCGTTCCCGCCGTCTCATCCGGCGCGAGCGTCACGATCTCACGGGACATCGAGTCCTTTACGAGAAGCATCGGATAACTCCTTCCCTCATCGCATTGTATAGTAGCGGATCGGCGCAGGTAAGCCCTCGGCTGGTATAAAATACCTATGCCCGAGTACCTCAACCAACTTCTCGCAGACAGCGCGATGGCCCTGGTGCGTGAGAGCTTTACGGACGTAAGCGCCCCGTGGTGGTGGGAGCGGCGCCTGGGGGGCGGTATCGAGGTCTGCCAGGAGTTCGACCCGGAGACCGCAAGCCGCGAGATCTCCGCTAAGACGGGTGGCGAGGTTTCTGAAGTCCGCCGGGTCATCGCCGAGGAACTCGGCCTCGACGACCCCGAGCCCGTGGTCCTTACCTTCGAGATATCCGGCGAGACCGAGTCGCGCCACGCCGCTGAGTTACTCGCCGAACGTTCCTCAGAACCAGAAGGTCTGGCTTCCGGGCTCTACCGACGGATCGAGGAGATAGTCAGAGCGGGCTAGCTCCAGGTGAATCTTTATTCAGCGCCACAAGATGTAGTGACGAGGGTTTCGTGCCAATTAGTATTCTATCGAATACTTTCGACGTGAATCGGTCCAGTGTTATGCAGGATCGTGTATGCGGATTTCGGAGAAAGCCCCTTCCACGCACTTGGGTGAACAGGCGAAGGGAAAGGCCGAGATTGGTTCGTCGTGGCCCTTCCCTCTGTTGCTATGGTGCCTTATAAGATGTCGTCACACAGTGACGTCGGGATTGATGTTCTGGTTGAGGCGGAAGAGGTTGTGGGGGTCATAGCGACGCTTCAACGACTTGAGCCGGTCGTACTTCTTGGCTCCGTAGGCCTGGCGGATCCGCTCCTCGCCTTCCTCCATGAGGAAATTCACGTAGACGCTCGTGTGGTGGGGCTCGAGGGCTGACCAGAAGTTCCTAACCCACTCCCGCTCTTCGTCGAAGCCCTCTGCCGACTCGGTGATGCCGGCAATGTTGAACGTATGCCCGGCGCTGCGTCCGCCGAAGGCTGTCTCGTCCTCGCCCACGCCTGCAACCGCCCCTCCGAGCTGCCAGATCACGAAAGTACTGAGCGGGGACTTGATCCGCAACGCGTGATCGACTGTGATGTCGATAACCTCGTCTGTGAGCTGCGCGACGTCGCAGGCGCGCAGGTAGTACCACCACCCGTGCGGAAACGACGGATCGAACATCGCCTGGTGGGTGAGGAAGGGTTTGGGCACGCACAGATCGAGCACCGGAGATGCGAACTCTTTGAGCGGCTTCATGACCCTCTCCCCCTCCTCCACCGTTCCCGAATAACAGCACACGACGCCCACGACCAGCTTGCCGTGCAATTCTCGGGGGACGAAGGGAAGTGGTGGCGCCTTCCTGTGGGCCACGATCGTCATGAGTTCGTCCGGTGCCTCCGCGATCCACTCACGGTAGAAGCGTAGGACCCTCGGTGACTCCTCTATGGGCCAGAAGATCGGCCCGGCGAGCACGATAGGCCCCACCGGGTTGAGGCGGAACTCGAAGTCGGTGACGATGCCGAAGTTGCCACCCCCTCCCCGCAATCCCCAGAACAGATCAGCGTTCTCCGACGCACTCGCCTTGACAAGTTCACCCTCGGCAGTGACCAGATCCACGGATAGAAGCTGATCGATGGTAAGCCCGTACTTGCGCATCAGCCAGTTGATCCCGCCGCCTAAAGCAAGTCCCGAAAGCCCGGTGTGCGTTACGATGCCGGACGGGACCGCCAGCCCGAACGCCTGTGTCTCCCGATCGAGCTCTCCGAGGAGCACTCCAGCCTGGGCCCTCACCGTGCACGCTTCCGGATCGACGCGGATGCCCTTCATCAGCGAGAGGTCGATAACGAGCCCCCCGTCACAAACCGAGTAGCCGGGGTAGCTGTGCCCCCCGCCACGCACAGCAACCAGAAGGCCATTGTCCTTGGCGAACTTCACGGCCGCGATGACGTCGGCCACGCCGGCGCACCGCGCGATGAGGGCCGGGAAACGATCGATCGACCCGTTCCACACCCCGCGAGCATCGTCGTAGCCGGGGTCTTGAGGGCCGAGTAGCTCGCCCCTGAACCCGTCCCGCAACCCTGCGATGTCCAGTGCTCCCATAGGGGAAAATTCCGTAGCGCCCGCCATAGTTATCATTCCTCCTCTCGCTCCCCACCGGAGCATTAGTGCCTAAGATAGCAAAGTCGGGGGGATGGCGCTACGTCTGAGAAAACACGTTCTACGAGGTTGGGTGAATGAGCTTTCCCCGAGAGACAGTAGAACCTCGCGGTCCCTGACAAGCTCTTCAGAAGTGTTCTCCACACTCAGCCGGGTGTTGGGTGCAGTAGGGTGTGTCACCGGGTAATCGATTGCGCTTGGAGGCGATGAGGGAATAGATTGAGTCCTGCAGTTGCCTGATGCCAGGTAGGTAGTACACGAGTAGCGGGAGGGCACTTCCGAGAGCCACAGCCACTAAGGCGTTCACCGCCTCGGCACCGCGGTAGCGCTCGCCATCGGGTGCTATGGCCCAGGCGCTCGCCTTGCACTCTTCTAGGGTGAGTCCTACCGAAGCGGGGGTGCCACGCTTCTGGAAGGGCACCGCCGTCACGCGACGGTTGCGATCGAGCGCCTTGAGTAGGCGCACTGATCGCGTGCAGAACCCTCAGGCACCGTCGAATACGAGAGTGAGATGTTGCGGTCGCTCAGTAGAGGTCACAAACCTGATTGTACCCCTGCCATCAGGTGGAGGGGCAAAGGGACAAACCGGTTGGCGGAACTTCGCAGAACTTACCTTTCACGCGCGACAAGGGGAAGCGCCGGGGCTGCTAGACGCCGACCCTCTTCTAGACTTAGGCCGCCTCGGCTCAGTACCTCGGTACAGACGCGTCCACAGAGGAATAGGCATCGAGGCCGCCTTCGAGGTTCAGGACCCTCTCGAAGCCGGCTCGCCGGAGGGCCCGGGTGACGTAGGAGCTGCGGTTGCCGTGGTGGCAGATCACGACGATCTCGCATGCGGGGTCGAGCTCGGTAAAACGCTCCTCCAGCCGGGACATCGGGATGAGAGTCGAACCCTCTATGCGGGCGGCTTCGAACTCCCACGGCTCGCGCACATCGAGTAGTATGGGCCGTTCTCCCGCATCGAGCCTGCTCTTCAGCCCGCCCGCCGTTAAGTTTTCGTGTTCCGACATCTCCACAGACCTAGAATTCGTAGTCGACGACGATGCGGCCTGACGTGGTGGCATCCAGCTTCTCGACGACGGCCAGATGTGCTGGATGCTCCAAGTACTCCCGAAGACCGGCAACGTCCTCGAACCTGGCGAAGAGGGCGTGGGTGTATCCTCCCGAGCGCCCTGAGAAGTCCTCGCCCACGGAGAGGTCCACAGTGCTCGGTACCTCATCTCTGAGAGCGCGGATAGACGAGAGGAGATCCTCGACTTCCTCAGGCGAAGCCTCCTCCCGAACAGCGAGAAAGACGAGATGATCTACCACAGCCCTGCCTCTTCGCTCCCTGTCATGTCCGACGAAGTCTAGCAGACGACGAAGGACCGGATTCACAGAGGTACTGACCTACTGCGACGCGTGCCTACTTGAGAAAACCAAGAGCTGCCATGCTGAAGTGCTGATCTGCTGCTCTAAGCGTAGAAATTACGGTCCCAGCGATGGTTCTTGAGTACCTGCACCTGATCCTCAGGGAGTCCCTTACCGTCGCCGACAGCCATGTTGCGCTCGACGTTGCGGACGGAGCGCATGCCAGGGATGACGGTCGAGACGGCAGGATGGCTCAGGACGTAGCGGAGTGCTATCTCGGCTATCTCGTCCTCGCTCGCCCCGAGCTCGGAGACGATGACCCGCACGCGGTCGTAGACCTCCTGCTTACGTTCGCCGCGGAAGTAGTCGTTGCGGAAGTCGCCTTCTTCGAAGGTGGTATCGGGGGTGATCCTACCCGTCAGGGAGCCCTCGTCGAAGGGTACCCTGACTATGACGCCGACATCGTGTTCCTGGCAGGCTGGAAGGAGCCGGTCCTCCGGGCTCTGGTCGAAGACGTTGTAGATCACCTGCACCGTATCTACCGCACCGGTCTCGATGAGCCTCACCGCGTTGGATGCCTGGTGGTCGTTTATGGAGACGCCGAAAGCGCGGATCTTACCTTCTCTCTTGAGGTCCTCGACCGCCTCGAGCCAATCGCCCTGACCGACCCAGTCATCCTGCCAGACGTGGAACTGCTGCACGTCGATGGTGTCCAACCCGAGGTTGGAGAGGCTCTGCTCAGTACACTCCCTGACGTAATCTCCGGGGAACGCTTCTTCAGGGGGGATACCCTCAGGAGCAGGCCAGACCCTGTTATTCGGCGGGACTTTGGTGGCGATGTGAATGGTCTCGTCCCTCTCCTGGACCAACTTCCCTACCAGCCGCTCGCTGTGTCCTTCCCCGTAAGCCAGGGCCGTGTCTATGAAATTGAGACCGAGGTCTACGGCTCTGTTCAGGGCCTTCAGCGATTCCTCGTCCTTCGCGCCGAGCCAGGCATCGCCGGCGATGCCCCACGCCCCGTAGCCAATCTCCGATACCTTCAGGCCCGTCCTGCCGAGCGTTCTGTAGTTCACGCAGCCTCCATGTGTAGTGCTTGCCGGATGATTATTCCTCTAGTTACCACGAGCGGGGCACGGCGAAACCGTCAGGCGTATATAATGCTTGTATGCAGAGGGAGGTATAAGGGGTGCGGATACTCGACGAGCGCCGCGAGGCGCTGGTAGAGCGGGAGCGGGAGCTTCTAGAGAAGCTGGTATCCTTCCTCAAGGACTTCGGCGCTCCCTCGGAGGACATTGATCTCGTCCAGCGGGCGCACCAGGACCTCGAGGAGTTGTTCTTGCTGGTCATCGTAGGCGAGTTCAACTCGGGTAAGTCAGCGTTCGTCAACGCGTTGCTCGGGGCCGACATCGCTGAAGAGGGCGTCACGCCGACAACGTCCCGCATCACCCTATTGCGTCACGCCGACGAGCCCGTCGAGAAGGGGCGGAGAGACGAGGTACTGGAGAAGGGGTATCCCAACGAGTTCCTGCGTGAGATCGCCATCGTCGATACGCCTGGGACCAACGCGATCATCCGCCACCACGAGGAACTTTCCAGAGGCTTCGTGCCGAGGAGTGACCTGGTGTTGTTCGTCACCTCCGCCGAGCGGCCTCTCACCGAGAGCGAGCGCGGGTACCTCGAGCTCATCCGCGACTGGGGGAAGAAGATCCTGCTCGTCATCAACAAGGCCGACCTTCTGGCCGACGAATCGAAGGTCGAGGAGGTTCGCTCCTTTGTGGATGGCGGCATACGTTCGGCTCTCGGCCTGACACCCCCGATCTTTTTCGTCTCGGCTCTCCTGGCTCGCAAAGCCAAAGCGGCGACGAACGCCATGGAGCGTGACGCCCTCATGAAGGCGAGTGGCTTCGCAGAGCTCGAAAGCTACGTCACAGACCTGCTCGATGAAGGTGGAAGAGTCCGGCTGAAGATGGAGAGCCCACTCGGTGTGGTCGGCGAGCTGAACCGGCGTTACAGGGGAGCGGTCGACGAGCGCCTGGCCCTCCTCGAAGAGGATTTCAGGACCGCAGAGAACGTCGAGTCGCAGCTCGAACTATACAAAGAGGACATGGGCAGGGACTTCGAGGCGCGGATAGCCGAGATCGAGAACATAGTCTTGAAGATGAACGAGCGGGGCGACGCCTGGCTGGAGGAGAACATCCGCTTCGCCAACATCCGCGAGCTCTTCCGCCAGGAGAAGGTGAGCGAGCGTTTCAAGCGGGAGGTCGTCGCAGATACCGAGGAACTCGTGGACGAGCGGGTGGACGAGCTCATAGACTGGATGGTCGACAGGAATCTCAAGCAGTGGCGCATGGTCGTCGAGTACGTCAACCGCCGCCGCCAGGCCGAATACGACGAGCGCCTGATCGGGGAGGTCGGCGACAGCTTCGAGTACAACCGCGGCCGGCTCATCCAGTCCGTCGGCAAGAACGCCCAGGACGTGGTGCAGCGCTACGACAGGGAGCGCGAGTCCGAGAAGCTGGCGCTCTCCATCCAGGGCGCCGTCACCCAGACCGCCGCGCTCGAGGTCGGGGCCGTCGGTATCGGGGGCCTCGTCGTCGCAATCGCAACGACGCGCTTCCTCGACGTGACGGGGATTGTGGCCGCCGCGATAGTCGCCGGCTACGGTCTGGTCATCCTCCCGAACCGCCGGCGCAAGGCCCGCGAGCAGTTCCGTGAGAAGACAGACTCCCTGCGTAGGCGCTTGGGTGAGGTCGTCAGACGTCAGTTCGAGGTTGAGTCGAACCGCTCCGTCGAGCGTATGCGGGAAGCCATAGCCCCCTACACCCGTTTCGTCCGATCCGAACACGCCCGCATGACCCGCGCTGGAGAAGACCTCGCAGCCCTCGACGCGGAGACCCGTTCTTTGAAAGATGAGATCTCCGCCCCAGGGGTCGGGCCGAAGACATCTCTCTAAAGGTCACCTCGCACTACAGTACCGGGCATCCGTTGTAGACTCGGATGCCGGAAGCTTTCCCCACCATTAGCCACGAGCTGCAGCAGGAAGGGCCGACCAAACAGTACTACTTGTAGTGCTTGTAGTATTTTTCTATCCGTCTGGCCTGCATAGCACTTCGAGACTGTGCTAGGATCATCTTCCTACTTTAGGAGGGCGGGAACCTACGGAACATACGCTGCGACAACCGCAGATGGCCGACCCCGAGATGGGCGGCAAGGGACCGTACAGACGCGCCGGAGCAACGCAAGGCACCCCTGACGTACGCCTCCCTTACAGTCCGGGCCTGGACGGCTTGCGCGCGTTCGCCGTCATCGCCGTACTCCTTTACCATGCGGACCTGGCCTGGATCCCTGGCGGCTTCCTCGGGGTCGAGGTCTTCTTCGTTATCAGCGGCTACCTCATAACCGCGCTCCTGCTCGCGGAGTGGCGCCAGAGGGGTCGCATCGACCTGAAGACCTTCTGGCTGCGGCGCGCGAGGAGGCTCCTCCCCGCGCTCTACGTGTTGCTAGTGGTTACCCTGGCCTTCGCCGTGGTCTTCCTGCCTGGTGAGGTAGCGGGGCTGCGCGGCGATGTGCTGGCTGCTTTCGGGTACGTGACCAACTGGTATCTGATCTTCGGCCAGGAGTCTTACTTCGAGGCCGTCGGACGTCCTTCGCTGCTACAACATCTGTGGTCGCTCGCCGTCGAAGAGCAGTTCTACCTGATCTGGCCGCCGATTCTCGCCCTCGGGCTCTGTATCGGGGCGACGCGCCTCAGGCGACGGCGCGTGCTGGCCGTCGTGCTCTTTGGCGCCCTGGCATCGGCGGTGACCATGGCGCTCCTGTACGTCCCCGGCGTAGACCCGTCCAGGATCTACTACGGAACAGACACGCGCGCTACGGGGTTGCTCTGTGGGGCCGCGCTCGCCTTTCTGTGGTCGCCTGGCGATAAGTACCGTCCTTCCGAGACCCGCCATCACAGGCTCAGGCTTCCGGGCCGGTCCCGGTTCAGGCGCCGCTGGGGGTGGACAGCTCCACTCTTGCTGGACGTCGTCGGCTTCGCCGCGTTGGGGGCCCTGGTCTGGTTCTGTCTCAACCTGGGTGAGTTCCAACCCTTCCTCTACTGTGGCGGGCTCGCGCTGGTCGGGCTCGCGACGACGGCGACGATCATGGCCCTCGTCCACCCGCATGCCCTCATAGGTTCGCGCTTTCTGGGGTCGGCCCCGCTGCGCTGGGTCGGGGTGCGCTCTTACGGCATCTACCTCTGGCACTGGCCGGTCTTCATGGTGACCCGCCCTGACCTCGACGTGCCGATCGACGGGTTGCCCCTGCTCGC
>OBLS010000999.1_pt1 | contig 11156 bp, 9 predicted proteins | sample 1519901 | NCBI WGS metagenome assembly OBLS01 (sample SAMEA3113585, study PRJEB22503) | soil metagenome
GCCGTCACCTTCTTGGCGGGGGCCTTCCTCGCCGCCGACTTCTTGACCGTGGACGTCGTCGCGGCGCGCTTCGTCGTCGTGGACCGCGAGCCCGCGGTCGACCTCGACGAGGCCTTCCTGGCCGTCGCCTTCGTGGTCGTCGCCTTCCTGGTCGTTGCCTTCCTGGTCGGCGCCTTCTTCGCCGTCGCCTTCGTGGCGCCCGCCGTCCTCGCCGGCGCCTTCTTCGCCGCCCCGGTCGCCGACGACGCCACCTTGGCGGCCACCTTCACCGGAGCCGTGGCGGCGGCTGCGGCGGTCCGGGCTGCGGCCTTGACGGGCGCGGTGGCGGCGGAGGCGACAGCCCCCGCGGCGCCAACTGCGCCGCCCGCTGCCGCGCGGCCGGTGGCCGGAGCCGACTTGGGAAGGGTGTTCGGCTTCTTGACGTAGGACTTGAACGACGTGCCCGCGCGGAATCGCGGCGCCTTGGACTTCGGGATGCGCACGGAGGTGCCGGTGTGCGGGTTCCGGCCGGTCCGGGCAGCCCGCTCGACGCGGTCGAACGTGCCGAACCCGGTGATCGAGACCTTTCCGCCGCGCACGACCTCACGGACGATGGTGTCGAGGACCGCCTCCAGGGCGTCGTTGGCACCCCTGCGGCTGCCGAGTCGCTTCTCCAGCTCCCTGACGAGATCTGCCTTGTTCACAGTGGATCAACTCCAACTCGTGACGGTGTCGGGTCGACGCCCGACGGCGGTGTCGGCCGACGGATGCCGGCCCTGGAACGACGCTATGCCTGAGTCGAGCGATATTCCATCATCGGCGCGGGCGTGTTTTTCCCTGTGGCACAACAGGTTCGCCGGAATGGAGGCAGACGGCGTCGCCACACGAGCCACATACGTCCCACCGCTGGCCGGGGCGCCACGAGAGTCGATGACCAAATCAGTTGTGTTGCAGTCTATCTGGCGTTGATCTCAGGCAGTGACCGTCGGCCGCCAGCGTGGACGAGAGCTCTCATATGCCGTGATGAGACCCTCGTGCCGCAGCGTCAGGCTGATGTCGTCCAGGCCCTCCAGCAGGCGCCAGCGGGTGTAGTCGTCGACCTCGAACGAGGCGACCAGATCACCGGCGGTCACGGTGCGGGAGACGAGGTCCACGGTGACCGAGGTGCCCGGGTGGTTCTCCAGGAGCTTCCACAGCAGCTCCACGTCGTCCTGACGGCACTGAGCGGTGAGAAGGCCCTGCTTGCCGCTGTTCCCGCGGAAGATGTCGGCGAAGCGCGAGGAGATGACGACCCGGAACCCGTAGTTCATCAGCGCCCAGACGGCGTGCTCGCGCGATGACCCCGTGCCGAAGTCGGGTCCGGCGACGAGCACCGAGCCGGCGGCATACGAGGGGTCGTTGAGGACGAACGTCTCGTCCCTGCGCCACGCAGCGAACAGCCCGTCCTCGAAGCCGGAGCGGGTCACCCGCTTGAGGAACTCGGCGGGGATGATCTGGTCGGTGTCCACGTTGCTTCGGCGCAGCGGGACACCGATGCCTGTGTGGCTCGTGAACGCGTCCATCAGGCGCTCGCCTCCGTGACGTCATCGAGGTCGCTGGGGCTCGACAGCGTCCCCCGGACGGCGGTCGCCGCGGCGACGAGCGGGCTGACGAGGTGCGTACGGCCGCCCTTGCCCTGGCGGCCCTCGAAGTTGCGGTTGCTCGTCGAGGCGCTGCGCTCCCCCGGCGCGAGCTGGTCGGGGTTCATCCCCAGGCACATCGAGCAGCCGGGCAGGCGCCACTCGGCCCCGGCAGCGGTGAACACCTCGTGGAGGCCCTCACTCTCTGCCTGGAGGCGCACCCGGGCGGACCCGGGAACGACGAGCATGCGGACGCCCTCGGCGACCCGGCGACCACTGACGACCTCGGCCGCCGCGCGTAGGTCCTCGATGCGCCCATTGGTGCACGAGCCGAGGAAGACCGTGTCCACGTGGACCTCCCGTAGGGGCGTCCCCGGGGCCAGTCCCATGTACTCGAGCGCCCGGCGGGCCGCCGCCTTGTCGTTCTCGTCGGGCATGAGCTCGGGGTCGGGCACCGCGGACCCGAGCGGTGCCCCCTGGCCCGGGTTGGTGCCCCAGGTGACGAACGGGGTGAGGCTGGCGGCGTCGAGCACGACCTCCTCGTCGAACACCGCGTCGTCGTCGCTGCGCAGCAGCCGCCACGCCTCGACGGCGGCGTCCCAGTCCGCGCCGGACGGGGCGTGGTCCCTGCCCTCGAGGTAGGCGAAGGTCGTCTCGTCGGGGGCGATCATCCCCGCCCTGGCGCCCGCCTCGATCGACATGTTGCAGACGGTCATCCGCGCCTCCATCGACAGTGCGCGGATCGCGCTGCCCCGGAACTCGAGGACGTAGCCCTGGCCACCGCCGGTCCCGATCCTGGCTATGACGGAGAGCACGATGTCCTTGGCGGTGACGCCGGGGGCCAGCTCCCCGTCCACGGTGATGGCCATCGTCCGAAAAGGCGTCAGCGGCAGCGTCTGGGTCGCGAGGACGTGCTCGACCTCGGAGGTGCCGATGCCGAAGGCGAGAGCGCCGAACGCTCCATGGGTCGAGGTGTGGCTGTCACCGCACACGATGGTCATGCCGGGTTGGGTCAGGCCGAGCTGCGGACCGACGACGTGGACGATGCCCTGCTCGGCATCCCCCATCGGGTAGAGCCGGACGCCGAACTCCTCGCAGTTGCGCCGGAGCGTCTCCACCTGGGTCCGGCTGACCGGGTCGGTGATGGGGCCCGGCGTCGTCGGGACGTTGTGGTCCTCGGTGGCCAGGGTGAGGTCCGTGCGTCGCACCGGCCTGCCGGAGAGGCGCAGACCGTCGAAGGCCTGGGGACTCGTCACCTCGTGGAGCAGGTGCAGGTCGATGTAGAGGAGGTCCGGCTCGCCCTCGCCGCGGCGCACGACGTGCGACTCCCACACCTTCTCGGCCAGGGTTCCGGCCATGCCCATCCACCTCCACGACTGACCGCCGAGCGGCGGTCGCACGACGCTGCACGACGGCGCGACGCCGAGCGGCACCGTCGCGTCTCCGAGATTCGCACGCCGGCGGTGTCGAGGAACGTGCGTCTCAGGCAATGAGACGCTAATATCACGACATGGACAACACTTCCGGGGTAGGCGTCCTGGACAAGGCAGCCATCGTCCTCAGCGCCCTCGAGGCCGGTCCTTCGACGCTCGCACAGCTCGTCACGGCCACCGGCCTGGCCCGCCCGACGGCGCACCGACTCGCCGTCGCCCTGGAGCACCACCGTCTCGTGACCCGCGACCTCCAGGGCCGCTTCGTCCTCGGGCCTCGTCTGGGTGAGCTGGCCGCCGCCGCCGGGGAGGACCGCCTCCTCGCCGCCGCAGGCCCGGTGCTCGGTGCGCTGCGTGACCACACCAACGAGAGCGCCCAGCTCTTCCGCAGGCAGGGCGAGCACCGGGTGTGCGTGTCGGCGGCCGAGAGGCCGGTGGGCCTACGCGACTCGATCCCCGTCGGCGCGACGCTGTCCATGCGGGCCGGGTCGGCCGCCCAGGTCCTCCTCGCCTGGGAGGAGCCGGACCGCCTGCACCGCGGTCTGCAGGGCGCTGCCTTCACGGCCACCGCTCTCTCAGGGGTCCGTCGACGCGGCTGGGCGCAGAGCGTCGGCGAGCGTGAGCCGGGTGTTGCGTCGGTGTCGGCCCCGGTCCGGTCACCGTCGGGTCGGGTCATCGCCGCCGTGTCGATCTCGGGCCCCATCGAGCGGCTCTCCCGCCAGCCCGGACGCCTCCACGCCGCCACCGTGATCGCCGGTGCCACGAAGCTCACCGAGGGCCTCGCCCGCCACGCCGCGCAGCAGGAGGTCCAGAACAACGCGTGACGTGGCATCCGCAACAGGGATGTCACACGGTGGACGCGGGGTGGCAACACCCGCGCGACAGGATCCAGCCATCACGTCGGATGCCGCGCGAGGAGGCCGCCGTTGTCTCGTACCACCGCCCAGCACACCGCCCCTGACCGGACCCGGCTGCTGGCGTTCCCCCGCCACGGCCGCCGCGCGGTGGTGGTCGGCGGGGGCCTGCTCGCCGCACGACGGGCCGCGGCACTGACCCGCTCCACCACACCGGTCGCCGTGTTCGCCCCGGTGCTGTGCGACGAGATCTTCGACCTGCTGGCCGAGCGGCTCGTCTCGTGGGAGAACCGCTGGCCGACCATCACCGACCTCCACGATGCGTGGCTGGTCCACGCCGCCACCGGGGACCCCGACATGGACGCAAGGGTGTGCGGGTGGGCCGCCACCCTGCGCACGAGCGCCTAGCCAGAGGTCATGCTGGACCCTGTGCTGGTCGCGCTGCGACGCGTCGCCCAGGAGTCCGAGAGCTGGGAGCGGAACAGCACGGCGTCGCCGGGGCCGGACGCAGCATGGCGAGCGCGGGCGGACCCCGGTACGGCGTAGCCCACGGCACGCGGTGGCGCGGCATCCGAACCCAACCGTGAGGAGGTCCGGCCCGGGTGACATGGCGAAGGCCCGGTCCGGGGACCGGGCCTTCGACGTCGTAGCCCCGACGGGATTCGAACCCGCGCTACCGCCTTGAGAGGGCGGCGTGCTAGGCCACTACACAACGGGGCCGTGACCTTCACCCACTGCACGTCGGCGGCAGGCAACGGAGAAGAACCTTACCGAAACGGTGGACCTTCTCCGAATCGACCCCAGCCGGCTGCGGCCGAGGACGAGAGCTGGGGTACCAGGACTCGAACCTAGAACGGATGAACCAGAATCACCAGTGTTGCCAATTACACCATACCCCATGGGGTATACCGAACGTCGTCCCGCGAGCAGGTCGACGTTCGGCGAACCGGGCAGTGATGATACCGGTCGGCTGCCCCGCCACCCAAATCACTCGCCCTGGTTCCGGCGGTCGGATGCCGGAGGCGTTCCCCGTGGTGGGGCCCCTCAGAGGGCGGCCCTGAAGGTCCGCAGCCGGGTCAGGGTCGCCTCCTTGCCGAGGATCTCCATCGACTCGAACAGCGGCGGCGACACTCGACGACCGGAGACGGCGGTGCGCAACGGGCCGAACGCGAACCTCGGCTTGACGCCGAGGCCGTCGACCAGCGCGGCCCGCAGCGCGCCCTCCACGGCGCCGGCTGTCCACGAGGACTCCGAGCCGAGCACCCCGGACCAGTCCTCCGGCACCACGACGAGTGCCTCGATCGCCGTGTCCAGCACCTGCGGAGCGTCGTCCCCGAGGGACGTACGGGCGTCGTCTGCGACGGCCACGGCGTGGTCGTCGACGTAGAAAGGGGCCACGAGGTCCGCCGCCTCGGTGAGGTGCACGATGCGCGTCTGGATGAGGGCGGCGACACTCCGCAGCCGCGCCAGCTCCCCGAGCGACGGGTTCTCCCCCAGCACGCCGGTGCCCTGGAGGAACGGCAGGAGCCGTGCGGTGAAGTCGTCGAGGTCCAGCGCACGCAGGTGCACCCCGTTGAGCCAGTCGAGCTTCCTGAGGTCGAAGATGGGGCCCACCGGGTTGACCTCGGTCCAGTCGAACCGCGTCGAGAACTCCTCGAAGGTGAACACCTCGACGTCCTCCCCCTCCGCACCCTCTGCCGGCGGGTAGGCCAGGAGGGCGAGGAAGTTCACGAGGGCCTCGGGGAGGTAGCCCTGCTCCTGGAACCAGGTGAGCCGCGCAGCCGGGTTCCTCCGCTTGGAGATCTTCGACCTGTCCGGGTTGCGCAACAGGGGCATGTGGGCGAAGCGGGGCGGTTCGACGCCGATCCACCGGTAGAGGAGCACGTGCTTGGGGGTCGAGGAGATCCACTCCTCTCCGCGCACGACGTGGGTGATGCCCATCTCGTGGTCGTCGACGACCACGGCGAGGTGGTAGGTCGGGAACCCGTCGGCCTTGAGGATGACCTGGTCGTCGGGACGGGGCGCGGATACCCGTCCACGGATGAGGTCGTCGAACTCCAGGGGCGCGTCGTCCGGCACGAGCATGCGCACGACGGACGTCGGGGAGAAGCCAGGGAGCGCCTGCCGCTCCTCCTCGCTCTTGCCGAGGCACAGCCGGTCGTATCCGGTGGGGCGCTTGGCTCTCTGCTGCTCCTCGCGCATCTGGGCGAGGCGCTCGGGGGAGCACCAGCACCGGTAGGCCTTCCCGTCGGCCAGCAGTCGGTCCACGTAGGGCTTGTACGTGTCGAGCCGCTCGCTCTGCCGGTAGGGCGCGCAGGGGCCGCCGACGTCCGGTCCCTCGTCCCAATTCAGCCCGAGCCAGCGCAGGGTGTCGAAGACCTGCCGCTCGGAGTCCTCACGGAAGCGGGCCTGGTCGGTGTCCTCGATCCGCAGCACGAAGCGCCCACCCTGCTGCCGCACGAACGCGAGGTTGAAGAGAGACATGTACGCCGTTCCGACGTGCGGGTCGCCGGTCGGCGACGGCGCCACCCGCAGCCGGACGGTGCCGGGGAGCCCCTCCCCAGGGGCGGCGGGTCGCGTACCGGCGGTCTGGTCGGTGCCGGCACGGAGGGCCGTGTCTGCGACGTCGTGGGCGCCGGCGATGTCGGATGGGTCGCCGGCGGCACCGGCATACGTCGAGTCGCTCATGGTGGGGACAGCCTAGTGACGCACGAACGGGTTGCTCAGCACGCCGATGCCGTCGACCTCCACCTCGACCCGCTGCCCCGGCCGAACCGGGCCCACGCCGGCGGGCGTTCCGGTGAGGATCACGTCACCCGGGAGGAGGGTGAAGGCCCGGGACGCGTGGGAGACCAGCGCCGCGACGCCGTGGACCATCTGCGCCGTCCGGCCGTCCTGGACCACCGTCCCGTCGAGTCGGGTGGTGATGCGCTGAGCGCCTGGGTCGAGGTCGGTCTCGATCCAGGGCCCGAGGGGGCAGAACGTGTCGAAGCCCTTGGCGCGTGCCCACTGCCCGTCGGTGCGCTGGAGGTCTCGGGCGGTGACGTCGTTGGCGCAGGTGTACCCGAACACCACCCCCGGGGCGTCGTGGACGTCGACGTCCTTGCACACCCGGCCGATGACCACCGCGAGCTCGCCCTCGTAGCTCACCTCGGACGTCTGCGGCGGCATGACGACGGGATCTCCGGGCCCGACCACCGCCGTGTTGGGCACGAGGAACATCATCGGCTCCGCGGGCGGCTCGCCGCCCATCTCCTGGGCGTGGTCGACGTAGTTGCGACCGATGCCGATGACCTTGCTGCGCGGGATGACGGGGGCCAGCAGGCGGACGTCGTCCACCTGGTGCACCGCTCCGGTCAGCTCGATCCGCTGGTACAGCGGGTCGCCGGTGATCTCGGCGACCTTCTCGCCCGCTCCGTCGACCAGCCCGTATGCCGGGTCCTCCCCCGTCGTGAACCTCGCGATGCGCATGGGTGGAGCCTACGGTCGCGATCACCGGCGACCATCGGCCGGGACGGACCCTCGACGTGTCTGACCCGACGCGGCAGTCCGTCGTGGACGCGCATATACCCGCGTCGGGAGCGGACGTCCGCGTCAGGCGCGGGGCGAACGCACGCACCTCGAGGCGGTGTCGACGAGCGGTGGTCGGTCACGACGAGGCGCGGACCCCGGCATCCGCCGCGGCCTCCGCCAGGACACGGGCCACCGTGGCAGCTCCCTCGTCGGTGAGGTGGATGTCGCCCACGGTGCAGATGTTCGTCAGCGTGCAGATGCGGGCGGCGTTCTCGGGCACGGTCCGCCCGTTGATCTCGGTCGGTGTCGTGTCCGTCGTGGCGAAGGCCTCGTCGAGCCCCACGAACGTCGTCTGCGTGGCCTCGGCGGCGTCCCGGATCGCGCGGCTGAGGGCGGTGTAGGCCTTGGCCGCGTCGTCCAGGTTCTTCACCGGCTGGTCCAGCGCCTTCGCGGCGAGCCAGGGGGTGTAGTAGCCCAGCACGAGCACGGGCACGTCGTCGCCCGCAGCGGCCCGCAGTCGCCCGAGGATGGTCGGGAGGTTCTTCTCGACCGTCTGGACACCGTCCGCGACGCAGGCGGTGTCGACCTCGGCTCCGCCTCGCACGCAGCGCAGGAGGTCGTTGCCGCCGATGTCGATGGTGACCAGCGCGACATCGTCGCCGCGCTGCTCGAGCACCGACTCGGCCTGTGCCAGCTGGCTGCCCTCGTCGAAGTCGCACTTTCCGCCCTCGATGAGCGACGTCGTCGTCTCCCCGCTGCACCCCAGGTTCTCGACCTCGAGCCCTGGCCCCTCGCCGGCGAGCCGGCCGGCCGTCAGCGCCGGGTATGCCGTCTCGCGCAGCTCCGTGCCCCCCGGCTGGTAGCCGGCGGCGAGCGAGTCACCCAGGGCGACGTAGACCACGCCCTCGGTCCCGGTGGACGGGCTGGGCGTGGCGCTGCCGGGCGAGGAGGTCACCGTGGGTCTGGCAGCGCTGGACGCGGCGTCCGGTTGGGGGTCGTCGCCGCCCGCACTCAGGGCGAGGGCCAGCGGGGTCACCGCCGAGAACGCGATCGTCCTGTGCATGGGGGTCCTCGTCGGTCGTGGGAAGGGTGACGCACACCATCGTCCCTTCCGACGAATGGCCCGTGGCACGGGTTCCCGGGGCCTCATGGCCGTACCCGGGACCTCAGCGGGCCGGCACGGCGCGAGGGTGGACGTGGGCCTGCTTCCAGGCAGAGACTTGGTCCGTTGCCTGCCGGTGTGGTGGGCGCGGAGAGGAGACCCGCCATGTGGATGTGGGTCTGGATCCTGCTGTTCGTCGCCCTCCTGGTGTTCGCCGCGAAGATGATGGACCGTCGCGGCTCGACCGGCGCCAGCAAGGCGGATGACCTGCCGTGGAACCGGAGGGGCCGCGCGGGACCCTTCGACTCGTCGCACGGCGGCGCGGGTGCCTCGGACGGCGGTGGCGACGGCGGGGGTGGTGGCTGGTAGTCCCTCGGGCGTGCGCCCGCACCTCGATGGGGTCCCTCGGACTCCGGGGCGAACGCGCCGGTACCAGGGACGCCGTCAGCGGGGGGTGACCCCCGCTCGGACGAGGCCATACGTCACGGACTCGATGAGCGCGTCCCAGGACGCCTCGAGGATGTTCGCCGCGACGCCGATGGTCGTCCACGAGGTCGTGCCGTCGGACGTCTCGATGAGCACCCGGGTGACGGCATCGGTGCCGTGTGCCGCGTCGAGGATGCGCACCTTGTAGTCGATGAGCTCGAGGTGGCCGATCTCCGGATAGGCGCCCGAGATGGACTGGCGCAGTGCGTGGTCGAGTGCGTTGACCGGGCCGTTCCCCTCCCCGGTCGCGACGACCCGCTCGCCGGCCGCACGCACCTTGACGGTCGCCTCCGAGAGCGCGTCGTCGTCACCGCGCGCGTCGGTGATCACGCGCCACGACTCCACCTCGAAGAACGCCGGAAGGGCGCCGTCGACCTCGTGCCGCAGGAGCAGCTCGAAGCTGGCGTCGGCCGCGTCGAAGGTGTAACCCCGCAGCTCCCGTTCCTTCACGGTGCGCAGCACGCGGGCGAGGGTCGCGTTGTGCTGCTCGTCCGAGGCGTCGAGGTGGAATCCCAGCTCACGTGACTTCAGCTCGATCGACGCACGACCGGCCATGTCCGAGACGAGCATCCGCATGTCGTTGCCCACCTGCTTGGGGTCCATGTGCTGGTAGAGGTCCGGGTCCACCTTGATGGCGCTCGCGTGCAGGCCGGCCTTGTGCGCGAAGGCGCTCGACCCGACGTAGGGCTGGCGCGAGTAGGGAGCGATGTTCGTGACCTCGGCGATGGCGTGAGCGATGCGAGTGGACTCCTGGAGGCGGTGCGGCTCGAGGAGGGACAGGCCCTTCTTGAGCTGTAGGTTCGCCACCACAGTGAGGAGGTCGGCGTTCCCGGTGCGCTCGCCGTAGCCGTTGACGGTGCCCTGCACGTGCGTCGCGCCCGCGTCGACCGCGGCCATCGAGTTCGCGACGGCGCACCCGGTGTCGTTGTGGCAGTGGATGCCGATGCGCGCCCCGGTCGTCGTGACGACCTCGTGGACCACCTCTGCGACGGTGCTCGGCAACATGCCGCCGTTGGTGTCGCACAGGGCGATGACCTCCGCCCCGGACTCCGCCGCGACGCGGACGGCCTCGAGCGCGTAGTCGCGGTTCACGGCATACCCGTCGAAGAAGTGCTCGGCGTCGAGGAAGACGCGCCGCCCCTCCGACCGCAGGAAGGTCACCGTGTCGCGGATCATCTCGAGGTTCTCCTCGAGTGTCGTGCGCAGCGCTCTCTCCACGTGTCCGGCGTGCGACTTGGCGACCAGGGTGACGACCTGCGCACGGCTGTCGAGCAAGGCGCGGACCTGCGGGTCGGACTCCGCCGTGCCGTCGGCCCGTCGAGTGGCGCCGAACGCTGCAAGCGTCGCGTTCCTCAGCGTCAGCTGCTCAGCGGCACGTGCGAAGAACTCGGTGTCCTTGGGGTTCGCACCGGGCCAGCCGCCCTCGATGAAGCCGACGCCCAGCTCGTCGAGGTGGGACGCGATGGCCAGCTTGTCGGCCACCGTGAGGTTCAGCCCCTCCTGCTGCGCGCCGTCACGCAGCGTCGTGTCGTAGACGTGGAGGTCGGTCATCGGTGCTCACCTGCATCGGTATGCCGGTCGCCCGGCGTTCGTGCCCCGGCCCGTGAGGGCCGGGGCGATGACGTGTGGTGCTCGTGACCCATTGTCGGCCGGCGCTGCCGCCGCACCGTCCGGGGTGGGGGCGGTGCGACCTTGCTTCCCGGTCCCGCCGCGCCCGCGCCGCTCCCGACAAGCAAAAGACCCCCCGGGTGCGGGAGGTCTGCGCGACGAGAAACGTCTCGTCGCGCTAGCCGATAATGATCGTGGTGGTGACCACGTCACGGAGCGTCACGCCGACACTGTCCCACGAGCCGGGTGTGGCTGAACACGACCCGTCCACATGCTGGCGCCGCGCAGGCGGCGCGACCGCACGCGGGGCGGATACTGCTCCTCATGGGCGGCTGCTGCGAACCGGAGGGTTACGACACCATGTTCGGCGCCGCCTTCTCCCGGCGGCTGGCGCGGCGCTACCGCCGGCGGGGTCTGGACCGGACGGCCACGAGAATCGTCGACGTCGTCGCAGAGCACGGGGTGGAGGGCGCCTCAGTCCTCGAGGTGGGAGGCGGCGTGGGGGCGATCCAGCTGGAGCTTCTGCGCCGGGGAGCGGTGCGGACCACCAACCTCGAGCTGGCCG
>OBLS010001000.1_pt1 | contig 11151 bp, 11 predicted proteins | sample 1519901 | NCBI WGS metagenome assembly OBLS01 (sample SAMEA3113585, study PRJEB22503) | soil metagenome
GCTCCAGGAGGTCGACCACGAACCCGGCCGCGTCATCGAGCTGACCGCGCTCGTAGAGCTCGAGGTTGACGACCCGGGCCTCCTCGGAAGCGGTCGGCGCCGAGACGACCGCCTGGGTGGCCACCGCGCGCACCGCGCTCGCTCCTCGAGCCCTCCGCACCGCTTCCGTCATCGCCCGAAGCGTAGCCGAGGGCTCCGACGCCTCCGAGCATCCGGCCACGGCGCGCGATCATTCGGGCCATGTCCCCAAAGCAAGGCCCCCCCGGGGAACGCCCGCACGCCTCGGTCTGAGGGCTACGCTCGCGCGGTGACGGCAACGCTCGTTCGGGGCGTCGGTGACGTCGTGCGGGGCTTCCCGAAGCCGGCGCGCGGAGCCAAGGGTGATCCGGGACTGTTCGGCCCCGGATCGCTGGCGTGGCGGATCAACGCCGAGTCGATCCTGCTCATGGGCGGCGGCCGAGCGCTGCTCATGCAGGTCGCGCACCCGATGGTCGCGGCCGGCGTCGCCGATCACAGCGACTTCACGGTGGCACCGTTCGACCGGCTGTGGCGAACCGTGGACACGGCGCTCACGGTGATCTTCGGCGACTCGTCGCAGTGGCAGGCCGCGGTCGAACGCGTTCACGGCATCCACGACGCCGTCAACGGAGAGCGCCACGGCGCGCGGTACTCGGCGCTCGATCCGGAGCTCCTGCTGTGGGTGCATGCGACGCTCGTCGACTCGTCGATCGAGGCGTACGCGCGACTGGTGCGGCCGATCCCCCTCGCCGTTCGAGAGCTCTACTACCGCGAGATGCGCAGGATGGGGACGGCGTTCGGCGTGCCGGAGGCTCTCCATCCCGCCACGTACACGGATTTCCGCGCGTACCTCACGCGAACGATGTCGACGCTGGACATCGGCGACGAATGCCGAGCGGTTGCCCGCCTCGTGCTCTCCCCACCAGCTCCGCTCGTGCTGTGGCCCGCCGGGATCGCCTCGGGGTTGCTGTCGGTCGGGTTGCTCCCTGCGCGAATGCGGAGGGAGCTCGGCTTGCGGTGGAACGGCGCAACAGAGCGAGCGTTCTCCGCGACTGCGGCCGTCGTGCGTTCGACGCTGCCGCTGCTTCCCGACCCAATTCGCCGGTGGCCGCACGCCCGCGAAGCCGAGCGCCGGATGGGATTTGTGTAGCGGGCTCCCTCAGCTTCTGGCCTCGTCCGGCATCCATGCGCCGACGGCGGTGCGGAACGGGTGAACCTCGAAGTGCTCCCACACGCCCTCGGTCACGTACGGGTCATTCCGCAGCCATTCGTCCAGTTCGGCTCGAGTGTCGAACTCCGCCAGGATCGTCGATCCGACCATCGTTCCGGCTTCGTCGAGGATCGCGCCGCCGAGCAGGACCTGTCCTCGTTCGACGAACGGCCTGATCGATTCGAGATGGGCTGGCCGCACGCGGGCGCGACGTTCGGGCGCATCCGCGTCGTCGCCGTCCCGCCCGATCACGATGAACTGCACTAGGCGATCGCCTTCAGCAGCTCACGTGCGATCACGACGCGCTGGATCTGGTTGGTCCCTTCGTAGATCTGCGTGATCTTCGCGTCCCGCATGTACCGTTCGACCGGGTACTCGCGGATGTAGCCGTACCCGCCCAGGACCTGTACCGCGTCGGTCGTGATGCGCATCGCCGCATCCGACGCGAAGCACTTCGCGACGCTCGAGAAGTACGTCATCCGCTCGTCGCCCGCGTCGCAGAGCGCGAGCGACTTGTACACGAGCATCCGCGCCGCCTCGAGCTGCATGGCCATGTCCGCCAGCATGAACGAGACGCCCTGAAACTCGCCGATCGGCTTCCCGAACTGCTGCCGTTCGGTCGCGTATCGGGCGGCGAAGTCGAACGCGCCCTGCGCGATGCCGAGCGCCTGCGCGGCGATCGCCGGCCGCGAGTAGTCCAGGGTTCGCATCGCGTAGGCGAAGCCCTCACCCTCCTCGCCGATCAGCCGGTCGGCGGGGACGCGCGCCCCGTCGCAGATCACCTCGCGCGTCGGCGATCCGCGGATGCCCATCTTGTCTTCCTTGCGCCCGAACGAGACTCCTGGGTCGTCGCGCATCACGAGAAACGCCGACACGCCCTTTGCGCGCATCGACGGATCCTTCGTGGCGAACACCACGTACCCGTGCGAAACACCGGCGCCGGTGATGAACCGCTTCGTTCCGCTCAGCACGAACTCATCGCCGTCTCGCTCGTACCGTGTGGTCATCGCGGCGGGATCCGAACCCGCGCCGGGCTCCGTCAACGCGTACGACATCAGCACATCGCCGCGAGCGATCCCCTCGGTCATCTGTTTGGCCTTTGCGTCGTCTCCCGCGACCACCAGCGGGATCACGCCGAGCTTCGAGACGAGTGGAGTGAGCGACACGCCGGCCGAGATCCGCGAGAGCTCCTCGATGAACACACCGAACGCGAGCGAGCCGCCGCCCGAACCGCCGTGCTCCTCGGGGTAGCCCACGCCCATCAGGTCGTTCTCGACGAGGACCTTGTAGACGTCCTCGGGCCACTCGTCCGTCTCGTCGATCTCGGCCGCGCGCGGCTCGATCCTCTCCTCTGCGATGGTTCGGACCAGCCGGCGGAACTCCTCGAGCTCTTCGGGCAGCTCGAACCGCTCGAGCTCGCCCATGCTCAGGCGATGCGCCGTACGACCAGCGCGTCGCCCTGTCCGCCGCCTCCGCAGATCGTCGCGCCGCCGAGATCGACGCCGCGCCGGCGCATCTCGTGGGCGAGGGTGAGGACGATCCGCGCGCCGCTGGCGCCGATGGGGTGGCCGAGCGCGACGGCTCCGCCGTTCACGTTGACGAGCTCCTCGTCGAAGCCCAGGACGCGCGTGACGTTCAGCGCGACGGCGGCGAACGCCTCGTTCACCTCGAGGAGCCCGAGGTCGTGGACGTCGAGCTGCGCCTTCTTGAGGGCGTTCTGCAGCGCGATCGCCGGAACCGTGTGCAGGTACGGGAACCGATCGGCCGACATGCCGTGGGCGACGATCTCGGCGATCGGCGCGAGGCCGAGCTTGTCTGCCCGTTCACGGCTCGTCACGACGACCGCGGCCGCGCCGTCACTGATCTGCGACGCGTTCCCTGCCGTGATCGTCCCGTCCGCACGGAACGCGGGGTTCAGCTTGGCCAGCGACTCGACGGTCGACTGCGGCCTGATGCCCTCGTCGCGGTCGACGGTGGTCGCGCCGCCGCGGGACGGGACCTCAACGGCCACGACTTCCTCAGCGAGCGCGCCGGATTCCCATCCCGCCGCAGCCCGGCGGTGGGAACGCGCCGCCCACTCGTCCTGCTCCGTCCGGGTGATGCCGAGGTCGGCGTTGATCTCGTCGGAGGACTCGCCCATGTGCTGGCGCGTGAACGTCGACCACAGGCCGTCGTGGATCATCGAGTCGACCATCTCGGTGTCGCCGAGCCGAGAACCGTCTCGCGCCTTCGGCAGCACGTACGGCGCGCGGGACATCGACTCCATGCCGCCGGCGACGACGATCTCCACCTCGCCCGCACGGATCAGCTGATCGGCGAGCGCGATCGCGTTGATGCTCGACAGGCACACTTTGTTGATCGTGACGGCGGGCACTTCCTTGGGGATCCCGGCCCCGATGGCCGCCTGCCGGGCCGTGATCTGACCCGCGCCGGCTTGCAGGACATGGCCCATGATCACGTAGTCGACCCGTTCAGGATCGACGTCGGACCTCGCCAGGGCCTCGCGGATCGCCACGGCGCCGAGGTCCACCGCCGGGACGTCGGACAGACCACCCTTGAGCTTGCCGATAGGGGTCCGTGCACCGGCGATCACGACGGAAGAGGTCATGCCGTCCTCTCGTTGTGAAGGATGAATCCAGTCTACGGCGCGGCTGTGATCGAAAGGACGCGGATGAAGGCGCCACGGTTCGGCATCTCGATCATCCCCTCGGCGTCCGGCCGTTCGGACCCGGTCGCCGAAGCGGTTCACGCCGAGGAGCTGGGGTTCGACCTCGTCACGGTCTGGGACCACCCGCATGGGGAACACCCGTCGTTCGAGACGTGGACCCTGATGACATGGATCGCCGCCCGGACGAACCGGATCCGCGTGGCGTCCGACGTGCTCGGCCTTCCGCTCCGCCTGCCGGCCCTGACGGCAAAGATGGCGGAATCGCTGGATCGGCTCTCCAACGGCCGCCTCATCCTCGGCCTCGGCGGAGGAGGCAGCGACGCGGAGTTCGCAGGGTACGGCGCGCCCCTGAGGGCGCCCGACGAGAAGGTCGACGCGCTCGAAGAGGCGCTCACCGTGATCCGCGGTGCTTGGGCGGAGCCGGCGTTCACGTTCCAGGGGCGGCACTACCGAACGGATGGCACGCTGCTCGAGCCCAAACCGGCCCACTCGATCCCCATCTGGCTCGGCACGTACGGGCCGAGGGCGCGAGAGCTCACGGGCCGCTTGGCGGACGGATGGATCCCGTCGCTCGCGTACCTCCCCCTTCCGAAGGCAAGGCGGAGCCTCGCGGACGTTCGCGCATCGGCGGAGCGCGCCGGGCGAGACCCGGATGACCTCGACTACGCCGTCAACGTCGGCGTCAGGGTCGGTGGTCCGGCGCCACCCGATCCGGATCGAAGGCTGGGCGGGGAGCCGGACGAGATCATCGAGGGTGTCCTGGAGATCCTCGACGCCGGCTTCACCGTCGTGAACTTCTTCGTCGGCGGCCGCCGGGACGAACAGGCCGAACGCCTGGCCACCGAGATCCTGACGGTCGTACGTCAGACCTCTAGCTGAACCTCCCGGCGCCACCGCGCGAAGACCTCGAGCGAGTCGAGGCAGAAACGTTCCCGCTTGATCATGGCGTCGACCTCGTCGAGTGGAAGGAACGCTCCCCAAACGACCTCGGTCGGCTGCCACACGATTGGCCCCTCCCACACGACGTCGAAAACGCCGCCGAAGCAACGTCCGTCGGGGCCGTCATAGCGGTGACCGAAACGGTAGGTGGGACGGGCCGTGATGCCGAGCTCTTCACATATCTCTCGCGCCGCGCATGCGTCGTAGGACTCGCCCACGTCGTTCACTCCTCCGGCGATCACGTCGTAGTAGCCCGGATACACGTCCTTCGCCTCGGAACGACGGTGCACGTACACACGGCCGGCGGCATCGAGCACCACGACGTACGTGCATCGATGGCGGAGATGTCGAGTCCGGATCACGCTCCGCGCCACGACGTCGACGATGCGATCGTCGTCGTCGACCACTTCGACGAGCTCGTCCGCCGGACGCACGCCGTCGAGTGTAGGGGTGGGCGAACTCAGCCCTCCGTGCTCGATGGATGGCCATGCGGCCGATTCTCCGGATTTACGTGATGGAAACGAAAGGGAAATGGCGCCGCGAACGACGCCCGCTACAAACTCCCGTTCGGATATCACGGCCTCGGGAGGAGGCGGCTAATGCCGCAGATCGACACCGGCGACACCGCTTGGGTCCTCATGTGCGCGGCGTTGGTGATGTTCATGACGCCGGGCCTGGCGCTGTTCTACGGCGGCCTGGTGCGAACGAAGAACGTACTCGGAACGATCATGCAGTCGTTCTTCGCCCTCGCGCTGGTCACCGTGCTGTGGACCCTGATCGGGTACACGCTCGCATTCGGTCCGGACGTCGGCGGCCTGATCGGCGGTCTGTCGTTCCTCGGCCTAAACGACGTCGGCCTCGAGCCGAGCGAGACGTACGGGACGACGGTCCCGCACCTCGCGTTCAGCACCTACCAGCTGATGTTCGCGATCATCACGCCTGCGCTGATCACGGGCGCCGTTGCCGAGCGCATGCGGTTCTCCGCGTACGCGCTGTTCCTCGGCCTGTGGTCGATCCTCGTCTACGCTCCCGTCGCGCACTGGGTCTTCGCGGACGGGTGGCTGGGGCTCTCGGGCGTCGGCGCGCTCGACTTCGCCGGTGGAACCGTGGTCCACATCAACGCCGGCGCCGCCGCGCTCGCGGCGATCGTGTTCCTCGGCAAGCGCCGCGGGTTCGGTCGGCAGGCGTTCATCCCGCACGACGTGCCGATGGTGATCCTCGGCGCCTCGATCCTGTGGTTCGGGTGGTTCGGGTTCAACGCGGGGTCGGCGCTCGGCGCCAACGGCTTGGCCGCGTCGGCGTTCACCGTTACGAACCTCGCGACCGCGGCAGCGGTTCTCGGTTGGCTCCTGTTCGAGCGGGTCGAGCACGGGCGGGCGACGACGATCGGCGCCGCGACGGGCGCCGTGGCTGGGCTCGTCGCGATCACGCCGGCGGCCGGCTTCGTGGAACCCTGGGCGGCCATCGTCATCGGCTTCGCGGCCGGCGCCGTCTGCTTCCTCGCCGTGAACCTGAAAGCGCGGATCGGCTACGACGACTCGCTCGACGTCGTCGGCGTGCACCTGGTCGGCGGCATCGTCGGCGCGCTGTTGACGGGCGTGTTCGCCAGCGCCGCCGTGAACGCGTTCTCCGGCGGGCTCGGTCAGCTGGGCCGGCAGGCGCTCGCCGTCGGGGCGACGATGGCCTTCTCGTTCGCGATGACGCTGGGGATCCTGAAGATCGTCGACAAGCTCGTCGGCGTGCGGGTCAGCGAGGAAGAGGAGCTGACGGGGCTCGACCTATCGCAGCATTCGGAGGTCGCCTACACGTCGAGCCAAGGATCCGGTTCGCTCCCGGGGCCGCAGCAGGCGATGATCACCGTCCCGGAAACGCCTGCGGTGCCCGTTCAGGCGTACCGCGAGACCCGGGTCGAGGCCCCCATGAAGCCGTAGGTGTCGACCGCGTCTCGGCGCGACTCAGTTGCGCGCCGAGAGCGCGATCTCGATCTCCCGCAGGATCTCGTCGCCGACGAGCTCGTCCCGTGCGATCAGCGCGTCGCGGAGGGCCACGACGACGTCGCGGTTCTCCTGGAGCACCGTCGCGACGCGCTGGCGCCCCGCGGTCAGGATCTCCTCCACGCGCGTGCGTCCCTGCTCGTCCCCGAGCACCCTGCCGACCAGGTTCTTCGAGCCGACCGGCCCCTCGGCGATCGCGTCGTAGCTCACGAGGGAGCCGGCCATCCCGAACGAACCGACCATCTGGGCGGCCAGCGTCGTCGCGTGCTGGAGGTCCGCTGCCGGTCCGGTGCCGCTCTCGCCGAAGAACGCCTCTTCCGCGGCGAGCCCTCCGAGGGCGATGGCGATGCCCGCCTCGAGCTCCGTCCGCGTGCGAGTGAACCGTTCCTCCTCGTCGCCGTGCGCGAGGAGGCCCAGCGCCTGACGGCGCTTGATGATGGAGAGCACCTCGAGACGGCGGCCCTTCCCCAAGAAGTACGCCACCGTCGCATGGCCGGCTTCGTGCGTCGCGACGGACACGCGATCGGCCTCCGTATAGACGACCGGCTGCTTGAAGCCGAGCTCCTCGGTCAGCTTGGCCTCGTGGATGTCCTGGACGTTCATCTGCTTGCGCCCGTTTCGAAGGGCCACGAGCAACGCTTCGTCGAACAGATGCTCGATCATCACCGGCGTGTAACCGAACGTGTCGTGCGCGAGGCGCTCGCGAATCTCGTCCTCGTCGAGCTGCTCGTGGTGCGTCTTGCGTTCGAGGAAGAAGTCGACGAGCTCGCGACGTCCGTTCTTCGTCGGAACGTCGAAGTACAGGCGTTGGTCGAACCGGCCCGGCCGCACCAACGCTGGGTCGAGGTGATCCGCGCGGTTGGTTGCGGCGATCAGGAGGATGTTGTTGTAGCTCGGCTTCGCAGCGGCCAGGCGCCGGTCCGGCGGAAGGTAGTTGTTGATCATCTCGATGAAGCCGGCCCTGATGCGTTCGCGAAATGGCGGCTGATCGAACGACTGCATCTGGATCAGTAGCTCGTTCACCATGCCGGAGCCGCCGGGCCCGACGACGCTCGACGCAACTCGTCCGAGGCCTGTCGGGTCGGGGCTCGCGTTCAGGCCGCCTCGATCGGCGCCGACCGCGTCGATCTCCTCGATGAATCCGATCGCCCCGCCCTCCTTGCGCGCGAGCTTTCGAAGCCTGCGGAAGAACGCGCGGATCCGGGCGGCCGTCATCCCGAACCACATCGATTGGAACGCCGGACCGGAGATGAACAGGAACGGCACGCCCGCCTGCTTTGCCATCGCCTTGGCCAGGTACGTCTTGCCGGTTCCCGGAGGACCCTCGAACAGGATCCCTCGACGGGGGTTCCCGCCGAGCTCGTTTCGGAAGGTGGCGTACCCGAGGAACACGTCGAGAGTCCGGCCCACCTCGTCGACCTGGTTGTCGAGTCCGCGAACCTCGTCCAGCCCGATCTCGATCTCTTCGGGTCGAACGACCGCGTGCGGTGAACGACCGCTGAGCATCGGCATCAACATGAAGATGCCGATGACCAGGACCAGCAAGAGCATCGGTCCCCAGATCACCGCCTCCGGGCCAAGCGTCGGGAGGCGCAACGGGTTGTCGGTGATGTAGCGGTACCAGAGATATCCGTCGAGCAGGCCGAGGAACAGGAGGAGTCGGCGGAGACGGCGCTTGCGCGTTCGCTCGCGCACCCGGAAGACGTCGGCTCGTCCCTTCGACAGTAGATCTGAGCCGTGGAGAACCGCTGCGGTGGAACGATTTGCCTGCCTCACGAATCGCCGCTCCCTCGCATCGGTCGGGCCGGACCACTGTACGGCAACCGGGCGATGCACACATCGGACCTTCGCCCTACGGCCGGCGCCGAGGGCGTCGACACGACGAGGCCGAACGCCCAACCTCGTCCGTCGTGAGCGCGGCGTGGGAGCGACAAGCTATCGTCCCCCGGCGGAGGCTCGAACAGCAGCCACGCGTGCCTCCGAGGGGAGCGGATGGCGCGGAAGAAACTGCCTCCCGTTGCGCGCGAGGAAGCGCATACCGTGGGCGCGCTGCTGCGTGGCCTCCGCCGGGCGGCCGGCTATCGCGCCGTGCGGGATGCCTCCTCGGCGGCCGGGTTCCCCGCGGCTCGTCAGACCATCTACGCGTACGAGCGCGGCGGCCTCACGCCGTCGCTGCAACAGTTCCTCGAGCTGGTGGAGTTCTACGCGACGAGACCAGGCTCGGGCGACGGCGCGAAGAGCGAGGAGGATCTGCGCGCGCAAGCCGTCGCCGCCGTCACGAGAGCGCTGACGCTGCGGGCGTACCACGTTCGGCAGGCGTACGACCTGATCGAAAGGCTCCAGCCGTCGCTCGGCGAGCGGCGCCGCAGGTCGCGCTGATGCTCACGCGGATCGACCATGTCGGCATCGCCGTCGCCGACCTCGACACGTCACTCGAGCACTACCGACGCACGCTGGGTGTCGAACCCGTTCATCGCGAGAGGGTCGAGGCGCAGGGGGTCGAGGAGATCCTGCTCGAGGTGGGCGGCTCGTACATCCAGCTCCTCGGGGCGCTCGGGCCGGACACCGCGGTGGGACGGTTCCTCCAGCGTCGGGGGCCCGGCGTCCACCATGTTGGCTTTCGTGTCGACGATGTCGCGCGGACGTTGGCGCATCTCAAGGCCGAGGGCGTCCGCCTGATCGACGACTCGCCGAGGCCCGGCTCGCGCGGGACGACGATCGCGTTCGTCCACCCGAGCGGGATGGGCGGAGTGCTCGTGGAGCTGGTCGAGGATCGCGGTTAGGCGGTCGATGCGGCGAGCGCCGCGTTGAGGCGGTCGACGATCTCGTGCGCCTGGCGGTCCCCCGGGTTGAACGCCGACTCGATCGCTTGGATCCCGAACAGCGGGACCCGCGAGCCGTCGCGAAGGCGCGCGATGCCGAGGCGCGAGAGCAACGTGTATCGGCCGAGCGAGAACGCCTCGACCTCGTCCCAGGCGATGAAGCGATGGGCGAACGGGTTCCGAACGAGGACGCCGGAGTCCTGAACCTGGACCCCGGCGAGCGCCACACGTCCGACGAGGAACCACCCGAGCCCGACGCCGGCGCCGAAGAAGACAACGCGGCCGGGGAGGATCAGCTCGTCGGGCACGATCCCCAGGTTGAACACCATCAGCCCGATGCCGGCGCCCATCGACCCAAGGCCGAACGCCCACTGCCGGCACCGCAAGATCTTCACGCCTGGCTCCTCCACGTACCCCGCGATCGCATCTCCGCGTCATCGACCGGAGCGTCGCGCGACTGTAGCGAAGACCGGGGAACTGCGTCGCGCCGCTACGGCAGGTCGGTCAAGCCTCGAGCCGGGGCGTTGACGAGGACGGCGACATTGCCCTCCGGAAGCTCGCCGCCACCCATCATCTGGTGCACCGCGCCGGTCTCGTCGTAGACGTACGTCGCGCCGAGCGTCGTCGATACCTTTCGTTCGCGCACCAGATCGTTGAACGCGGCCGCCTGCTCGTTGTTGAACAGGTGGGAGCCCTGGTAGCGCTTCTGCAGGTACCACAGGTATCGAACGTCGATCATCGTGTCGTACCCGGTGGTTCCGGCGCAGATCACGACCATCCCGCCGCGGTCGCATACGAAGTTGGATGTCGGGATGGTGTCCTGGGCCGGGTGCTCGAACACGATCCGCGGGCTGGTTCGTTCACCGAGCGCCTCCCACACAGCCTTGCCGAACGCTTTCGCGCCCTCGAACCACTGTTTCCACGCGGGATCGTTCCACGCGGGAGGGACACCCCAATGGTCGAACCTCGTCCGGTTGACGTAACCGACGGCGCCAAGGCGCTTGCAGTACTCGCCCTTCTCGTCGCTCGAGACGACCGCGACCGCCCGGCCACCCGCGAGTGTTACCAGCTGGATGCCCATGGAACCGAGCCCACCGGAGCCGCCCCATACCAGGACGACATCGCCGTCGGACACGGTGTTCGGCGGCCAGCCATGCAGCATTCGGTAGGCCGTACCACCCGTGAGCGTCGGCGCGGCGGCCTCCTCCCACGTGAGGTGCTCGGCTTTGGGCAGACACTGGTGCGCCTGCACCTTCGTGAATTGCGCGAACGAGCCCCAGCACGTGTCGTAGCCCCACACTCGGAAGCTCGCCGCGAGACCGGGATCCTTTCCGGCGACGACCCAGGGATCGTCGACGTCCCACTGCCCGGCGTGTACGACAACGCGATCGCCGACGTTCACGTTCGTCACGTCCCGACCGACCGAATAGACGATGCCGGCCGCATCCGAGCCGACGATGTGGAAGTCGGTCGGCTCGCCCCACCGCGCCTGCGTCTTGG
>OBLS010001001.1_pt1 | contig 11149 bp, 8 predicted proteins | sample 1519901 | NCBI WGS metagenome assembly OBLS01 (sample SAMEA3113585, study PRJEB22503) | soil metagenome
CGTCGGCGACGTGGCCGGCCGCGGCGCTCCGGCGGCCGCGCTGACCGCGCTTGCGCGGCACACGCTGCGCACCGCCGGCCGGCTCCTCGACAACCCGGCCGACGCGCTGGCCGAGCTCAACCAGGAGCTCTACGCCCGCGGCAGCGGCGCGTTGTGCACGCTGGTCTGCGCGCTCCTGCCGGAGGACCCCGCCGACCGCACGGTGGAGGTGCTCTGCGCCGGGCATCCGCAGCCCGTGCTCCTCCGCGACGGCGCTGCGCGGCAGGTCGGCCGGTTCGGCACCATCGTCGGGGCGTTCGCGGACGCGACGTGGACGTCAGACCGCGTCGAGGTGGTGCCCGGCGACACGCTCGTGCTCTACACGGACGGCGTCATCGACGCGGTCGGGAAGTCGGGGCGCTTCGGGGAGGAGCGGCTCCTGGACGCCCTCGGCGGGACGCGGTCCGCCCGCGAGGCGATCGAGTGCATCGACCGGTCGCTGCTGGAGTTCGAGCGTGGCCCCCAGGCGGACGACACGGCGGCGCTGGCGCTCGGGCGCGCCGCGGGCGCTCCCGCGACGGCCGGCGATGCTGGGCCGGCGGAGACGACCATCGAGGTGCCGCGCGGGCCGGAGGGACCGGGCGTCGCGCGCGGCGAGGCCCGCGCGCGGCTCGGGCCGTCGCTGTCCGAGGAGCGGATGGAGGTGGTCGAGCTGCTCGTCTCCGAGCTCGTGACCAACGCGGTGCGCCACGGCGAGGGCGCCATCCGCCTGCGGCTGGGGCGGGAGGCCGACCTGATCCGCGCGGAGGTCGCCGACGAGGGCCCCGGCTTCGGGATCGAGCTGCGCGAGCGGGGGCCCGACGAGGTGGGCGGCCGCGGCCTGTGGCTCGTGTCGCGGCTGACGCGGCGCTGGGGCGTGCACGACGGCATCAGCCACGTCTGGTTCGAGCTCGACGCGCACGGGCTGGAGGAGGCGTGCGCCGCCGAGCCGGAGCGCGGCGAGGTACGGCGGCCGCTGCGCTGAGCCTCCCTCTCAGCCTCCGTCGCTATGTTGCCCGGCTCATGTCGGTGGTGTGGATGGTGGTGGCGACCGTGCTCCTCGTCGCGGCGGCGTCGAAGGCGGCCGATCGCAGCGGCTCGGTGGTGGCCCTGGCCGGGTACGGGGTGCCCGGCCGGCTGGCGACCCCGGCGTGGGTCGCGCTCATCCTCGCCGAGGCGGCCCTCGCGGCGGGGATCGGCGCGGGCCTGGAGCCGGCGGCGTCCGCCGCGGGCGTCCTGCTCGGGTGTTTCATGGCGGTCCAGCTCGCCGCGCTGGCCGGCGGCGGCGCGGGTGCGCCCTGCGGCTGCTTCGGCGGCCGGAGCCGGCTCTCGCGCGCCTCCGCCGCGCGCACCGGGCTGCTGGCCGCCGCATGCGCGACGCTCCCGCTGCTCGGTTCCGGGCCGGCCCTGGAGCCGGGCGTCACCGCTGCGGTCGCCGCTTGCGTCGTCGTGCTCGCCGCGGGCCGGCGCCCGGGTGCGCCCGCCGGCGCGCTCGACGTCGCCGGCGAGGGCCCGCCGCTGGGGTCGCTCGTGGGGCTCGCGCCGGACGGGGAGGGGATCTCACTCGTGCTGTTCACCAGCGCCGGGTGCTCGCTGTGCAAGCGGGTGGGCGCGGCGGCGGAGCGGCTCGGCGCGCGCGTCGTCCGGTACGACGAGGAAGCCGACGCGGGCGCCTGGGCGGGCGCCAACGTGCCCGGCGCCCCTTACGCCGTGGCGCTGGACCCGTTCGGCCTCGTGCTGGCCAAGGGCACCGTCAACGACGGAGCGCAGTTGCGCTCCGTGCTGGCCGCCGCAAGGGCCCGCGTGCGCGCCGCGGCCGAGGTCGAGCGGCCGGGCGCGTCCACGTCGCGGCGCGCCTTCCTCGCCCGCGCGGCGGCGGGCGTCGCGGGGGCCGGGCTGGCCGCGGGCATGGTGCGGCCGGGCGAGGCGGAGGCCTACCACTTCTGCGGCCACATCTACACCACGGACGGCTGCCCGCACCCGACCGGGCTGCCGCGCATCGACCGTCGCGGCCTCCCGCTGCGCGCGCTCGACGGGCGCCAGGTCGACGACCTCGGCCGCCTGATCGACGCCCTGGGCCAGCCGATCTCCGAGGACGGCCTGCGCCTCACCGACCTCGAGGGCCGGCCGCTCCCGGCCGCCCCGCGCAGCGCGGTGTGCGCGGCCGTCGGGCGCGACTACCGGATCCAGGTCTCCACGGACGGCGCCTGGTACCGCTGCTGCGGCGGCCGGGTGCGCAAGCTCGTCGACTGCTGCTCGCCCGCGGAGCTGCGGATCAACGGCGACGAGTCGCTCAAGGGCTACTGCTATCGCAACCGGAAGGTGTTCTGCGTCATGTACTACCAGTCCTCGGTGCCGTGCTGATGGTTCGCGCCGGCCTGCGCGAGCGTCAGCCCGGCTGGGGCATGGGCCGGTCGCTGACGGGCGTGATCTCGCAGGTCGTCACGCCGGCACCGGGCCGGAGGAACGCGTGGAGGTGCACGATGTCGTCGGCCTCGACAACCAGGTACGTCGTGTGCTGCGGGAAGGAGAGCCAGTAGCCGTGGATCGTGACGTCCTTGGACTCGCCGTCGAACAGCGATGTCGAGCCCCCCTTCCCGTAGGGACAGTGCTCAGGTGCATGCGTCTGCTTGATATGGAAGAGCATGCAGCCGTACCTCCCCGTCGTGGGCCTCTGCGAACGCGGCGAGTCTACGCAATGCCGCCGTGCGGGACCGCCCGCGTGGCGCCGCGGCCACGGCCGTTGCGTCGTCCTGACGGGGTGATCGGCAGCCTTGGGCTCAGCCACGCGATGAGCGACGTCCCGTGCTGACCGCCTGCCTGCTGGCCGCCGCGTTCGCGGCCGGCGTGACCGGCGCCTGGTCGCCCTGCGGCCTCTCGATGGTGGAGACCCTCGCGCCCGGCGGCTTCGCGCGCACGCGCGCGGCGTCCCGGATGGCCTCCATGACGTTCGCGCTCGGCGCGCTGGCCGGCGGCGCCGTCACCTTCGGCGGCCTCGCCGTCCTCGGCGCGCTGCTCGGCGCGGGCGGGGCGGCGGCGCTCGGCGCGGCCGCCGTGGTCGCGGTCGCCGCGGCGGCGGCCGAGGCGCGGGGGCTGCGGATCGCTCCGCAGATCCGCCGCCAGGTGCCCGAGGCGTGGCGGCGCGAGCGGCCGGTCGCCCTCGCGGCCGCCGGCTACGGCATCCTCCTGGGGCTCGGCTTCACGACGTTCGTGCTCACGTTCGCGGTCTGGGCGCTCGCCGGCGCGAGCGTCGCCCTCGGCGACCCGGCGCTCGGACTGGCCGTGGGCCTCGCCTTCGGCCTCGGCCGCGCGCTCCCCGTCGTCGCGCTCGCGCCGCGAGCCCACGCAGCGACCGCCGTGATGTGCGAGCGCCCGGGGATCCTCCTCGGCCTGCGCCGCGTCGACGCCGTCGCGCTCGCCGCCGTCGCGCTCGCCCTGGGGACCGCGCCGGCGTGAGGCAGCCGGCCGCGCTCGCCCAGGCCGCGCCGGCGACGCTCTTCGCCGGCGACTCCTACGACCCCGCGGCAGCCGCGGAGCTCGTCGCCTGGCAGCGCGCCGGCGGGATCGCGCTCGTACGCCGCGACGGCGCCGACCGCGCGCTTCCCGGCCGCGCGCCCGCCCTCGGCGGCAGCACGCTGGCCTGGCTCGAGGGCGAGCAGGCCGTGATCGCGGACGCCGCGACGGGCGCCGTCCGCTCGCGTCTCGCGACGCCGGGCGCGCGGGTCCTCGCCGTGTCGGACGCGCTGCTGGCCTGGCGCGCGCCTGCGCCGGACGGCCGCGACACGCTCTGGACCCGCACGCTCGGCGCGGAGCCGGGCCCGCCGGTGCCGCTCGCCCAGGCGCCGGAGCGGGCCGAGCTCGGCCGGCCCGCGATCCTCGCCGGGCGCGTGCTCTTCCACATCGCGGGCATCGACGGCAGCCGCATCGTGGCCGCCGACCCGGCGACGGGCGTGCAGGAGGTCCTGCGGGACGACCCCGCCGCCCAGCTCACGAACCCGTCGTCGGACGGCGTGCGGCTGCTGTTCGTGCGCGCGACCGGACTCCAGCAGGAGCTGCGGCTCGGGCCCATCGTGCAGGCCGAGGGCGGCGACCTCGCCATCGCGGTCCATCCCTCCAGCGGGCGGCGCGACCGCGAGCACGAGCGGGGCCGGCGGCGCCACAAGCACCCGTACATGCACCCGCTGCCGCCCTTCGCGACGCCGGGCGAGACGCAGACCCTGTGGAGCACCGCGCTGGCGCCGGACGGCGCCTACGTCACGCGGATCGTCGCGCGCCCCGGGCTCGCTCGGCGTGCGGATATCCTGCGCGTGGCGCTGCCCTTCGCCGGGTAGCGACACCGCAGTCGGTCTGTCAGGGAGGGGAAGGGGTTCTCATATGTCCAGGCGCTCGCAGCTCGGTCTGCTCGCCACCACGCTCGTGCTCGCCGCGCCGGTCGGCGCGCAGGCGAAGCAGCAGCAGCCGTACCAGCACGTGCCCAACGCGGTTGCGGAGGGGTCGCGCGGCGCTGCCGCGACAGTCGACTCCGTGGCCACGAACGCGGCGCTGGAGGTGCTCAAGCGCCAGGGCAACGCCGTCGACGCCACGATCGCGGCCGCCGCCGTGCTCGGCGTCACCGAGCCGTTCTCGGCCGGCGTGGGCGGCGGTGGCTTCATGGTCATCCGCACGCCCGAGGGCGACGTGACCACGATCGACTCGCGCGAGGAGTCGCCGGCCGCGATGGAGCCGGACTCCTTCTATCCGGCGGGCACCACGTTCAACAACGCGCGCTACTCCGGCCTCTCGGCGGGCGTGCCGGGCACGGTCGCCGGCTGGGAGAAGGCGCTCGACGAGTACGGCTCGTGGAGCTTCAAGCGCGTGCTCGCGCCCGCCATCGACGTCGCCCGCACGGGCTTCGTGATCGACTCGACGTTCGCGAGCCAGGCGGCGGGGAACGACACGTTCTTCGCCCAGATCCCCGCGAGCGAGGCGCTCTACGGCGACCCGGACGCCGGCGAGATCCAGCGCAACCCGGATCTCGCGCGCACGTACGAGCGGATCGCCCAGCTCGGCGCCGACGGCTTCTACGAGGGCCCGATCGCCGAGGCGATCGTCGACGCGGTGCACGACGTCCCTGCCACGTGGCTGCCGGGCCTGATGACGGAGGAGGACCTCGCGGACTACGAGGCGATCGAGCGCGAGCCGACCCACGTGCAGTACCGGGGGCTCGACGTCTACTCGATGGCCCCGCCGTCCTCCGGCGGCTCCACCGTGGGCGAGGCGCTGAACATCCTCGAGCAGCTGCCCGCGTACGCGGCGGGCACCGAGGCGCAGAAGCTGCACTACTTCCTGGAGGCCTCCCGGTTCGCGTTCGCCGATCGCAACGCCTGCGTCGCCGACCCCGAGTTCTACCCGGTGCCGCTGGCCACGCTGCTGTCCGACGCGTTCGCGGCGCAGCGCGCGGCGAAGATCGGGCCGACCGCAGCGACGTCGCCCGTCGCCCCGGGGATGAACTGCCCGAAGGCCGACGGCACCTTCCAGCCGACGCAGTCGACGACCCATCTCACGGTCGCCGACGACGACGGCATGGTCGTCTCCTACACGTTCACGATCGAGTCGACGGGCGGCAACGGGATCGTCGTGCCGGGTTGGGGCATCCTGCTCAACAACGAGCTGACCGACTTCAACTACCTGGCGTCCGAGGCCAACCACCCGAACCAGCCCGACGGCGGGAAGCGGCCGCGCTCGTCGATGGCGCCGACGATCATCGAGGACGACGGCGAGCCGTTTTTCGCGGTCGGCTCCCCGGGCGGCTCGATGATCATCACCACCGTCCTGCAGATCATCGCCGAGCGGGTGGACTTCGGCCGCACGCTGCCCGAGGCCATCGCCGACCCGCGCGCCAGCCAGCGCAACACAGCCACGGTGGCCTGGGAGGCGGCGTTCCCGCGGGCGCTCCTGACGCCGTTCGGCCACGTCTTCGCCCCCAACCCGGCGGAGATCGGCGCGGCCACCGGGATCGAATGGCTGCCCTCGGGCGACCTGCAGGCGGTCGCCGAGCCGGTGCGCCGCGGCGGCGGCGCGGCCGGCGCCCTCGACTGGCCCGGCCGCGGCCACGGCTACGGCCGCTAGGTCGCGGCCCAGTCGGCCAGGACCGGCAGCGCGGCGCGGGCGTCGTCCACGACGGCGTCCGCGTCCGCCAGCGCCTCGGCCCCGAAGTGGCCCGTCGCGACCGCGATCACGCGGACGCGGTCGGCGCGGGCGCAGGCGATGTCGCGGGGCGTGTCGCCGATCACGACCGTGCGCGCGCGCGGCCAGCCCCCGGCCCGGGCGCGCGCGATCCCCGGCAGCTCGCCGCGCTCCTCGGCGTCCGAGCCGAATCCGCCCTGCCCGGCGGCGAAGTAGTGCCCGATCCCGGCGGCGGCGAGCTTGCGGTGCGCGATCGGCTCGAGGTTGCCGGTGACGAGCGCCAGCGTGTAGCTCTCCGGCTCGGCGGCCAGCGCTGCGAGCGCGTCCGGCACGCCCGGCGCGACCGTGTGGGAGAGGTCCGGCGGGGCGTAGGCCGCAACGACCGCGGCGGCGACCTCGGCGGCGCGCGCGTCGATCGCCGCCTCGGCGACGCCGGCGCCGCGCAGCAGGTCGCGCGCGATCGCCATGTCCGTACGGCCGGCGACCTCCACGTCCGCGCCGCCGAGGTCCACCCCGTGCACCGTCGCGGCCGCCCGGCGCAGCGCGGCGGCGTGCTCCACCGCGGCCCGCTGGAGCAGCGTGCCGTCGATGTCCCAGAGCAGGAGGAGGGGCGAGGGGCCCCCTCAGCGCAGGAATGAGACGTCGGCGGTGAGCTTCTGCGCGAACGCCGCGATCAGCTTCGCGGCATTCTCCACGTCCTCGAGGTGCACCATCTCGACGGGCGAGTGCATGTAGCGCAGCGGGATGGAGACGACCCCGGTGGGGATGCCCCCGCGGGAGATGTGGAACGCGTCGGCGTCCGTCCCGGTGTAGCGGGCCGAGGCCTGGACGGTGAACGGGATCCCGGTCTCCTCCCCCGCGGCGTGCAGCAGCTCGAAGACCTGCGGGTCGAGCGTCGAGCCGCGGCCGATGACCGGCCCCGTGCCGAGCTTGTGCCTGCCGAGCTCCTTCTCGTCCACGCCGGGCTGGTCGGCCGCGAAGGTCACGTCGACCACGATGGCCACGTCGGGCCGCAGGCTGTAGGCGGTGGTGCGCGCGCCGCCGAACGTGATCTCCTCCTGGGCGACGGCGACGCCGGCGACGTCGCCGGGCGCGCCCCCCGCGTCGCCGACGAGGCGTGCGACCTCGAAGGCGACGAAGCAGCCGAGTCGGTTGTCCAGCGAGCGCGAGACGAGCCGGCCGTTCGGGTACTCGATCGGCTCCCCCGTGATCACCGCGACGTCGCCGATGCGCACGCGGCGGCGCGCCTCCTCGCCGTCCTCCGCCCCGATGTCGATGTGCAGGTTGCGCAACTCGGGCACGGACTTGCGGTCCTCCTCGCGCATGAGGTGGATCGGCTTCTTGCCCACGACGCCCGCGACGACGCCGTCGCGCGTGGCGATGTCGACGCGCTGGCCGACGAGGATGATCGGGTCCCAGCCGCCCACGCCGGTGAACCAGAGGAAGCCCTCGTCGTCGATGTGGTGGACGATCAGCCCGATCTCGTCGATGTGGCCGACGACCGCGAGCAGCGGCCCGCCGGCCGTGCCCTCGACGCGGGCGACCGTCGAGCCGACGGTGTCGTGCGTCACGTCGGCGAACGCCGCGGCCGCGTCGCGGAAGACGGCGGCGGCGGCCTGCTCGTAGCCCGAGGGGCCGGGTGCGGTGAGCAGCTTGCGCAGGACGTCTGGCACTGGCATGGCGCACGACTGTAGCGGCCACCCTGCGCGACCCCGCGCGCGCGAGGGGCGGCCGCGCGGCCGGATCTCCGGCCCTCAGCCCCTGTCGAGCAGCTGGCGCAGCACGAACGGGAGGATGCCGCCGTGCTGGTAGTACTGGACCTCCTTCGGCGTGTCGATCCGCACCCGCGCGGTGAACTCCACCTCTCCGGCGCGCACGGTCACCTCCTTGGCCTCGCCGTTCTCGATCCCGCTGATCGCGATCTCCTCCTCACCGGTCAGGCCCAGCGACGCGGCCGACTCGCCGTCGGCGAACTGGAGCGGCAGGACGCCCATCCCGACGAGGTTGGACCGGTGGATCCGCTCGAAGGACTCGGCGATCACGGCGCGGACACCGAGCAGGTTCGTGCCCTTCGCCGCCCAGTCGCGCGACGAGCCCGAGCCGTACTCCTTGCCCGCGAGGACGACGAGCGGCGTGCCCTCCTCCGCGTAGGCCATCGCGGCGTCGTAGATCGGCATCGCCTCGCCCTCCGGCAGCTTGAGCGTGAGCCCGCCGACGAGGTCGTCGCGACCGCCGAGCAGGTTGCGCAGGCGGATGTTCGCGAACGTCCCGCGCATCATCACCTCGTGGTTGCCGCGGCGCGCGCCGTAGGAGTTGAACTCCGCCTGCTCGACGCCGTGCTCGTTGAGGTAGAGCGCCGCCGGCGAGCCCTTCTTGATCGAGCCCGCGGGCGAGATGTGGTCCGTGGTGACGGAGTCGCCGAGCAGCGCCAGCACGCGCGCGCCCTCGATGTCGCCCTGCGGCTGCGGCTCCTTCGGCACGTCCTCGAGGAACGTCGGGCGCCGGACGTAGGTCGACTCCGGGTCCCAGGCGTAGCGGTCACCCTCGGGCACGTCGAGCGCGTTCCACTCCTCCGTGCCCTCGAACACCTCGCCGTAGGACTTGCGGAACATCTCGGACCGCACCGCGTCCTCGACCACGCGCCCGACCTCCTCCGAGGAGGGCCAGATCTCGTGGAGGAACACGTCGTTGCCGTCGCGGTCCTGGCCGAGCGGCTCGTCGAGGAGGTCGATGTCCATCGTCCCCGCGAGCGCGTACGCGACGACGAGGGGCGGCGACGCGAGGTAGTTCATCTTCACGTCCGGGTTGATGCGGCCCTCGAAGTTGCGGTTGCCCGAGAGCACGGAGACGACCGCGAGGTCCTCCGCGTTCACGACGTCGGAGACCTCCTCCGGCAGCGGCCCGGAGTTCCCGATGCACGTGGTGCAGCCGTAGCCGACGAGGTGGAAGCCGAGCGCCTCGAGCGGCTCGGTGAGGCCGGCCTGCGCGTAGTACTCCATGACGACCTTGGAGCCGGGCGCGAGCGACGTCTTGACCCACGGCTTCGACGTGAGGCCGCGGTCGGCGGCGTTGCGCGCCAGCAGCCCTGCGCCGATCATCACGCTGGGGTTCGACGTGTTGGTGCACGAGGTGATCGCGGCGATCACGACGTGGCCGTGGTCGAGCTCGGTCTCCGTGCCGTCCGCCAGCGTCAGCGGCACGTGCGCGGAGACGCGGTCGGCGACCTGCACGCCGCCCGTGCCCGAGCCTGAGGCCGGCTCGGGCTGGTGGGCATGCGAGGAGTCGCCGTTCGTCCCGGGCGGATCCGAGGCGGGGAACGACCCCTCGGACTGCTCGTCGGCCTCCGTGTGAGGGGCGTCGACCAGGTCGTCGAGCGCGAGCCGGAACGACGCCTTGGCCTCGGTGAGGGAGACGCGGTCCTGCGGGCGCTTGGGGCCGGCCAGCGAGGGGACGACGTCGCCGAGGTCGAGCTCCAGCGTCTCGGAGTAGGTCGGCTCCTCCGTGTGCTCGTCGTGCCAGAGCCCCTGCGCGCGGGCGTAGGTCTCGACGCGCTCGACCACCTCGTCGGAGCGGCCGGAGAACGTCAGGTAGCGCAACGTCTCCGCGTCGATCGGGAAGATGGCGCACGTCGAGCCGAACTCGGGCGACATGTTGCCGATCGTGGCGCGGTCGGCCAGCGGGAGGTTCGCGATGCCCTGGCCGTAGAACTCGACGAACTGCCCGACGACGCCGTGCCGGCGCAGGCGCTCGGTGACGGTGAGGACGAGGTCCGTGGCCGTGGCCCCCTCGCGCAGCGCGCCGGAGAGCTTGAAGCCGACGACGCGCGGGATGAGCATCGACATCGGCTGGCCGAGCATGGCGGCCTCGGCCTCGATGCCGCCGACGCCCCAGCCGAGCACGCCGAGCCCGTTGATCATCGTCGTGTGGGAGTCCGTCCCGACGAGCGTGTCGGGGTACAGCACGCCGTCCTTCTCGAACACGACGCGGGCGAGGTACTCCAGGTTGACCTGGTGCACGATGCCCGTGTCGGGCGGGACCGCCTTGAAGCCCTCGAACGCGGTCTGACCCCAGCGCAGGAACGCGTAGCGCTCGCCGTTGCGCTCGAACTCCTTCTCCGCGTTGATCTGGAACGCCTGCACGGAGCCGAACGCATCGACCTGCACCGAGTGGTCGATGACGAGCTCGACGGGCACGAGCGGGTTGATCGCGTTCGGGTCCCCACCCATCTCGGCCATCGCGTCGCGCAGCGCCGCGAGGTCGACGACGCACGGGACGCCCGTGAAGTCCTGCAGGATCACGCGGGCGGGCGTGAAGGCGATCTCCTTCGACGGCTCGGCGTTCGCGTCCCACGTGGCGAGCGCCTCGACGTCGTCGGCGCGGATCCCCACGCCGTCCTCGTTGCGCAGCAGGTTCTCGAGCAGGACCTTCAGCGAGAACGGCAGCCGCGCGACGTCGTAGCGGGACTGGAGTGCCTCGAGGGCGTAGATCTCGTATGCGCGCCCGCCGACCTCGAGCTCGGTCCGCGCGCCGAAGGAATTCTCGGAAGCCATGGTCCAGCCAGTGTCGCACCTCGCGGCACGCTCAACGTCGCCCGGCGCGGGCGAGCAGCACCGCGCGCTCATGCTCGTTCGCCGTCATCTTCGCCGCGCGGGCGAACTCCGCGCGCGCCTCGCCGGCCCGCCCGAGGCGCTCGAGCAGATCCCCGCGGACGGAGGGCAGCAGGTGATAGCCGGCCAGCGCGCCCGTCTCGACGATCGCGTCGACCAGCTCGAGCCCGGCCTGGGGGCCGTACGCCATCCCCAGCGCGACGGCGCGGTTGAGCTCGACCACCGGTGACGGCGCGAGCTGCGCGAGGGCGTCGTAGAGCGCGGCGATGCGCGGCCAGTCCGTCGCCTCCGGGGTCCGGGCACGCGCGTGGCACGCCGCGATCGCCGCCTGGAGCGCGTAGGGGCCGAGCGCGCCGCCC
>OBLS010001002.1_pt1 | contig 11148 bp, 11 predicted proteins | sample 1519901 | NCBI WGS metagenome assembly OBLS01 (sample SAMEA3113585, study PRJEB22503) | soil metagenome
GTACGTCGCAAGCTCCTCGGCCGTCCGCGTCTTGCCGATCCCGGGCTCGCCGACCACGAGGACGAGGCTGCCCGAGCCGGCCAGCGCCTGGTCCGCCGCCTCGCGCAGCTCGTCGATCTCGCGCTCACGGCCGACGAAGATCCCTCCCGCCAGGCGATCGAGCGGATTCTCCGCCCGCGCGTCCTGCTCGCCCTCCTCGCCTTCCTCTTCGCTCAGCGCGGCCTCGAGGGCCTCGCGCGCTTCCGCCGCGCCGGCCGGGCGGTCGGCGCCGGCCTTGGCCAGCAGCATGAGCACGGCGCCGTCAAGCGACTCGGGCACCGCGGGGTTGTGCCGCGACGGAGGGACCGGGTCCGCGTGCAGGTGCTGGGAGATGATCGAGACAGCGTCGTCCCCGGCGAACGGCGGCCTTCCGGTCAGCATCTCGTAGAGCAGGGCGCCCAGCGAGTACAGGTCGCTTTCGGGACCCGAGCTCTCGCCCAGGGCCTGCTCGGGAGGCAGGTAGGCGACGGTCCCCACCAGGTTGCCGCCGCTGACGCGGGAGCGTCCCTCGGTCGTCGCGAGGCCGAAGTCGCCCAGACGCGCCGCCCCGTCGTCGTCAAGCCAGACGTTCGCAGGCTTCAGGTCGCGGTGGACGATGCCTCGCGAATGCGCATGCTCGAGCGCGCGGGTGAGGTCAATCGCGATCCCCACCGCTCGCTCGACATCCAGCGGCCCGCCCCCGGCCGCCAGCAGGGACTCGACGTCGCCTCCCGGCATGTACTCGCTGACGATGAAGGGGTCGCCATCCTCCTCCCCAACGTCCAGGACGCTGACGACGTGCTGGTGGTCCCCCAGCTTTCGCATGGCCTGGGCCTCGCGCCGGGCCCGCGTCTGGACCGCGGCGGCCACGTTCTCGGTGTCGAACAGGGCCAGCGCGACCTCGCGGCGGGCCGCAAGGTCCTCCGCCAGATAGACGCGCTTGCGCCCGCCCTGGCCCAGGAAGCTCCGGATTCGGTAGCGGCCCCCGGCGAGCTCGGCCGGGACGTCGGAGGGAGGCGGCGCAGGCTCACTCCGCGGGACGGCGATCGGCTCCTGCGCCTCGATCGCGAGCGCGGCTCCGCAGGAGTCGCAGAACCGAGCCCCCTCACGGTTGTCATTGCCGCAGGAAGGGCAACGCATCCATCCAACTTAGCCCAGCGCCCCCGCGCCTACTGTGAGCTTGCACGCATCGGCGGCGCGCCTGGCACGATGAGGCGCGTGGGCAACGCCAGCTGGGAGTTCGAGCCCGGGCACGAGATCGCGCCCGGCCGCACGGTCCTGAAGTCGATCGGCGGAGGAAATCTGTACGAGGTGCACCTCGTCTGGGACGAGCACATGCACTCGATCCTGGTCGCGAAGGTCGTCCGTCCCGACCAAGCCGACGACGATCGCGCCCGCGAGGGCGTCGCCGAGGAGGCCGAGGTCCTGGCCTCGCTGGCCCACCCGGTGATCGTTCGCGGCTACGGGGCCGTCACGGCAGGGCCCTATCCGCACCTGCTGATCGAGCACCTCGAGGGGCCGTCCCTGCGCAGGTTGATCAAGCGGGGCGGGCCACTCCCCCTCCAGCAGCTGCTCCCCCTGGCGCTGAATCTGTCGGGGGCGCTTCATTACATGGCGGAGGAGGGCTGGGTCCATCTGGACGTGAAGCCGGACAACACGATCATGGGCGTCCCGCCCAGGCTCATCGACCTGAGCATCGCGCGTCCCGTGGAGAGGGCGGCCCGGGTGCGCAAGCCGATCGGGACCGACGCGTACATGCCGCCCGAGCAGTGCGACCCCAGCGGGTACGAGGGCGAGATCGGCCCGCCCGCCGACGTCTGGGGGCTCGGGGCGACCCTGTTCCACGCCGCGGCCGGCGCGCGGCCGTTCCCGCGGCAGAAGACGGACCGCGACAGCGAGGACCCCGAGGTGCGGTTCCCCCAGCTGGTCAGGGCGCCCGTGGAGCTGCCGGACCGGGTGCCGGCCGAGATGCGGGCCCTGATCGGCGAGATGCTGGTCCCGGACCCAGCCGACCGCCCGACGGCGGCAGGGGTCGCTGCCCGCCTCGAGCCGCTGATCGCCGAGCTGCCGGCCAAGCTGACGCTCAGCCGGCGCGGCCGCACGATCGCCTGACTCGCCGGAGAGGCTGCAGCGGGCGGGCCGGCCGTCGTCCGAACGTCCAGTCCCGAGCGGTAGGGAAGGCCTTGCCTGGGCTGAGCGATCTCTTAACCACCCGCGTGGACACTCGACGAAGGGCACACGCCCGGAACTGGGAACTGATGGAAGAGAGGAACCCGATGCGAGATCGAAGCGACTCCAAGCGGGGCGGTGAGCCGGAGGCGGCGCGCGCGTTCCTGCAGCTGTCCGAGGGCAACGAGCTCTGGGTCGGACGTCCGTCCGGCGTGCGGCGAGCGGTGACGTTGCTGCTGGCCGCACTGTTCGTGCTGGCCGTGCCGCTGATGTGGGCGAACAGCGCGCAGGGCGGCAGCGACGACCAGGCCGTGCGGTCCGGCACCGGCTCCGAGGAGGACGAGGGGTCCGAGGGCGAGGGCGGCGGCGACGGCGACGGCGATGACTCCGGCGACACCGCCGATGACGAGAAGGACGACTCCGTGGCGACCGCCGGGACCGACGACTCCGACGGCGAGGCGTCCGTCGAGACCAAGAACTCGACCAAGACGGCGGGCACGGGCACGGAGGACTCCGCGCTGACGGCCGGGACCGCCACCGGGACCGACCTCAAGGACGACGACGGCCGCACCCTGGCGACCCAGGGGACCGGCTCGAATGACTCGGCCAAGACCGCGGGCACCACCGCGGCCACGGCCGACACCGACGACAGCGCCCACTCTGCCGACACCAAGGGCACCGGGTCCAAGGACTCCGCCCGGACGGCCGGCACGACAAGGGGTACCAAGGGCAACAGCGACGACGCCAACTCCGCGGACACCCGCGGCACCGGCTCCAGGGACTCGGCCAAGAGCGCCGGGACCACCGTCGCGACGGCCGGCGGGGGCAACGACCGAGTCTGACGGACCGAACGCCGGGCGGTTCCGCGGAGCCGCCCGGCGTCTGACAGCTCAGACCGAGTCCCCCGCGAACGTGTCGCATTCCTGGGTGTCGCCGGAGTCGAAGCCGTTGCGGAACCAGGTGCGGCGCTGCTCGGAGCTGCCATGGGTGAACGACTCGGGGTCGATGCGGCCCTGGGTCTTCTGCTGGATGCGGTCGTCACCGACCGCCTCGGCCGCCGTGATGCCCTCCTCGAGGTCGCCGTCCTCGAGGATTCCCTCCTCGTAGACCGAGCGCCCCCAGAGGCCGGCGAAGCAGTCGGCCTGGAGCTCCAAGCGGACCGACAGCTCGTTGGCGTCGTCCGGGTTGGCGCTGCTCTGGCTGCGGACCTGCTTCTCGATTCCCAGCTGCTGCTGGATGTGGTGTCCGTACTCGTGCGCGAGCACGTAGGCCTGCGCGAAGTCGCCGGGAGCCCCGAACTGAGAGTCGAGCTGGTTGAAGAAGGTCAGGTCCACGTAGGCCTTCTGGTCGAGGGGGCAGTAGAAGGGCCCGGTGGCGGAGCTGGCCTGGCCACAGCCCGAGTTGACGGCGTCGCTGAACAGAACGAGGCCGGGGGGCTGCAGCTCGCGGTCAAGACCCCGGAACTGCTGGTTCCAGAAGCCGTCGAGGTCGGTGAGAACGAAGTTGACGAACTCCTTGCCCTGGTCGGAGGCCTCCTGGCCGGCCGGGACCGGCTGCTGCGTGTCTTGCGCCGGAGGGACCTGGGTCTGGTCTGCGGGCAGCCCGGGGATGTCGAACCCGCTGCCTCCGCCGCTGCCGTCCCCGCAGCCGCGCAGGACGAAGAACAGGACGATGACGATGAGGATGGTCCCGACCCCCATCTTGCCGCCGCTGCCGCCGGGGATAGGCAGCCCCATGCCGCCGCCGCCACTCGGGAAGCCGAATCCTCCTCCTCCGCCCTGGCCGCGCCGGTCCTCCAGCCGCGGATTCCGCTTGCCCGGCTTCCACTTCATCGCCGGCGAACCTTAGTCCAGGGTCGTGGCGCGGGGGCGCCGCGTCTACTCGAGCAGGCTGCGCTGGCTGAGCACGTACAGAAGGCCGATCGCGGGCAGGATCAGGATCGCCGCGATCCCGAACACGACGAGGATCGTGGTGAGCGCCCCCGATGCCGCAGCGGCCGCCTCGATCGTGAGGCCCTCGGAGCCGCCCTCGGGGGGAAGCAGGTAGGGGTGCTGGGCCACTCCCCAGCCCCAGATCACCATCGCGACCGCGCCGACCGCGACCGGGCGCTGCCCGAGCGCGGTCAGGCGGTCGTCTTTGCCGCGGGCCAGCAGGACGAGCGCCCCCAGCCCCGCCAGCGCCGACAGGACCACCAGAGGCAGGCCGGGGCCGGTCAGCCCGTCGTAGACGAAGCGCGCGTCGGCCCGCAGGGCGAACACCCCGCCCGCCGCGAGCGCGCCGGCGGCGACGGCGGCGCCCAGGGCGCAGCGGCGAAAGTGGGCCGCGACGTCGCCCTCGTCTGCGGTTCGGGCGTCGTGAACCAAGAAGACGGCTGCGAGGTAGGCGCCGGTAGCGACGAACATCGCTCCGATCAGCAGCGGCAGCAGGCCGGTCCAGCTGCCCATCGGATCGCCCCCGCCGTCCGGGGGCACTTCGCCCGACGCGACGGCGCCCACGACCGTCCCCATGAAGAACGGCGTCAGCACCGAGGAGATCGCGAACAAGCGCGTCGCCCAAGCCAGGGAGGTCCCGGTGATGGCGTGGCGGAACGCGAAGTTGGCGCCCCGCAGCACGATCCCCACGGCCGCGAGGGCGAGCGGGATGTACAGCGTGGTCATGACCGCCCCGAAGGCCTCGGGAAAGCCTGTCCAGAGCACGACCAGAATGAAGATCAGCCAGACGTGATTGGCCTCCCAGACGGGCGTCAGCGAGTAGTCGATGCGCCGGGTTACTCGCTCTCCCAGCTCCCCGGCCGGCGGCCGCAGCTGCCACAGGCCCGCGCCGAAGTCGGCACCCCCGAAGATCGCGTACATCATCCCGCCGACCAGCAGGACGATCGCGACAGCTTCCGCTTCGCTCATCGTGTCGCCTCCTCATCCCTGGGCGAGTAAGGCTCCGTCACCTCGGCCGGGTCCGCCTCGCGCCAACGGCGTGAGAGCGCCCGCAGCGCCAGGTAGGCGCCCGCGCCAAGGGCCACGTAGAGCAGAAACGTGAAGCCCAGCACCCACCACAGTCCCTGGGCGTCGGTGACGGCGTTCTCGACCTTCATGTGGCCCTGCACGATCCAGGGCTGGCGCCCGACTTCCGTGACGATCCAGCCTGCCTCGAGCGCGATGATGGAGGCCAACCCGGAGACGGCGGCGGCGCGCAGGAACCAAACCGTCTGTGGCAGGTCGCGTCTTCGCCACCAGACGAAGGCGAACCAGGCCGCGAGCGCCAACAGCGCGCTGCCGATCCCGACCATGACGTCGAAGGAGGTGTGGAGCAGGGTCAGGGCCTGCGGCTCCTCGTCGTCGGGGATCTGGTCGAGACCCGTGACCACGGTGTCGGTGCTCCACCCGACCAGGAAGGAGTCCACCCCCGGCAGGCCGATCCCGTGCTTGACCTCGCCGTCCTGGCAGATGCCGCCGATCCATTCGGTCTGGTCCGGCCCCGTCTCATACACGCACTCCATCGCAGCGAACTTGGCGGGCTGGTGGTCGGCGATCTCGCGCGCGGCGGTGTCACCTACGAAGATCTGGATCGGCGTGACGATGCATGCAACGGTGAACGGGATCAGGAAGCCGACGCGGTGGTAGCGGTCGCGGCGCCCCTTCAGCATGCCAACCGCGTAAACCGACGCCACCCCGAATCCGGCGACCATGTAGGCCGCCAAGATCATGTGGGGGATCTCGTAGCCGGACGCGGGGTTCGTCAGCACCTCCCAGGGCGAGACGTCGGTGACGTTCCCCTGTGCGTCCAGCTCGAATCCCGCGGGCTGGTTCATCCAGGAATTGACGGCGACGACCGACGCGGCGCCCCCGAGCCCGGCGATGAAGATCGGAATCCCGCTCCAAAAGTGCGCCCACGGCCGGAGCCGCTTCCAGCCGTAGATGTAGATGGCGATGAAGATCGCCTCGGTGAAGAAGAACAGGCCCTCGATCGCGAATCCGATCCCAACCGCGTCGCCGAAACGCTCCATGAAGTGTGGCCACAGCAACCCCATCTCGAAGGAGAGGACGGTCCCGGTGACGGCGCCGACCGCGAACAGGACCGCGACTGCACGAGACCAGCGCTCGGCGAGCCTGAGCGCATCGGGATCGCCGTGCCGGCGTCCCCGGTACTCGGCGATCAGCATGATCGCGGGAAAGGCCACGCCCAGGCACGCCAGGACGATGTGGAAGCCCAGCGTGAACGCCATCTGGTTGCGCGCCGCCAGCAGATTCGAGGAGTCCGCGAGCAGGAGACCGAGGTCGGGCATTCATCGCGAAGTATCCCTTCACGCCCGGCGGCCCGCCCCGATCCGGGACAGTTAGGGGCGTCCTAGGGGCCATTCCCGATTTACGAATCGCCCTAGCGGCTTCATCGTCACGGCCATGACAACTCCAAAGGAAACCCAAGAGAAGGACCCGCCCCGCCGCCGCCTGCTCCGCTCGCGTGACGAGCGGATGTTGACCGGCGTCGCGGGCGGCACAGCGCAGTACCTCGGAGTCGATCCGACCTTCGTCCGCCTCGGGTTCGCCGCGGCGACCCTGTTCGGCGGCTTCGGCCTCCTCGCCTACGTGGTGATGGCGGTCGTCGTTCCCGAGGACGCCGGCGACGGCGTTCCCGCGACCGGCCGGCCCCCGACTTGGGCGATCGTCCTGCTTGCCCTGGCGGCGCTCGTGATCCTGCCCGGCCCGTTCTTCGGGTGGGGCGACGGCATCTGGTTCCTGGGCTTCGGCACCTTCTGGCTGGTGGCGCTGGTGGTCGCCGGCGCGCTCGCATATCGCGCGTGGCGGGGCGAGTGGCCGGGACGCGGCGGCGGCGCCGCGGTAAGGGCCGGTTCCGGCGCCGGAAAGGGCGCCGAGCCCGGCTCGGCGAGCGAGGCGGACACCGTCGTGCAGGCGGATGCCGGCGAAGGGACCGGACAGCGGCTGTTGCGCCTGCTGGCGATCGGCTTGCTGGCGATCTGCGCACTCTGTGCGGCGATCTCGGTCGGCGCGCTGGGCGCGTTCGCCGCCGCCACGGGCAACGGCGAGATCGTCGCCGGCGTCGTGATCGCGCTCGGCATCGCGCTCGCGGGGATGGCGGTGATCGGCGAAGGGTTCCGCCGCAGCGCTCCATGGTTGCTGGGGCTCGCGCTGATCCTCGCGCTCCCGGCCGGCGCTGTTGCGGCCGCCGACGTCCGCTTCGACGGCGGAATCGGCGAGAGGACCTACACGCCGGTCTCGGTGACCGATATTCCCGAGGACGGTTACGAGCTCGGCGTTGGGCAAATGAAGATCGACCTGCGCCAGCTGGACATGGAGAAGGGGGAGGTCGTCGAGCTGCCGGCCGAACTCGGCCTGGGGCAGCTGGTGGTCTCGGTCCCCTCCGACGTGTGCGTGACGGGTTCGGCCGAAGCCAAGGGCGGCGACCTCCTGGTCAGGGGCGTCTCGAACTCCGGGGCGAGCCCCGAGTTCGACCGGGGCGTCGCTCCGGCTTCGGAGCTGCCGCGGGTCGACCTTGACGTGGAGCTCCAGTTCGGACAGCTGGTGGTCACCGATCGTGGCCCTGAGGAGTACGAGGGCCGTGACCACGACGAAGACTCGCCCGACGAGCTGGCGCCACAGCCGGAGGTGTGCCTGGGATGAACGCCCGGCGGGCCTACTCGCTGGGCGCCGGCGTCGCGGTGACGGTGCTCGGGGTCGTCCTGCTCCTGTTCGAGGAGGGCACCCTGAGCATCGACGGCGGCTGGCTCGCGGCGGGCCTGGCCGCACTGGCCGGGGCCGCACTGGTCTCCAGCGGGCTCGGGGAGCGAGAGCCCTGACGCCCGGGGCGCGCAACCGCCTGGCTCGCGACCCCGCCGAGGGAATGCTCGGCGGGGTCTGCGCTGGTCTGGCACGCCGCTTCGACGTCGACGTGCTGGCCTTCCGGCTCGGAGCCGTGGTGCTCGCGATTGGGACAAGCGGGCTCGCCGCTCTGGCCTACCTGGTGGCTTGGGGGGTCCTGCCCTCCACGGGCTCGCGCCCCGAACCGGCGTCCCGCCGCAGGCGTGGTCGGGCCGGCAGCTGGCGAATCGCCTTCGGGATCGCGCTGCTCGCGCTGAGCGTCCTGCTCGCATTCCGGGCGGTCGGCGCATGGTGGAGCGACGCCCTGGTCTGGCCGCTCATCCTGGCGAGCTTCGGGGTCGCGCTGCTGTGGGGGCTCACGCGTCCAAGCGGCGCGGATGAGGCAGACGGAGCCGCGCTGGAGCGCGGCGCGCGCCCGCGCGACACGGCGGGCGGGCGGAGCGAGCCGGGCTCCGGCGCCCAGGGGTCCCCCGCACTCCCGGACCGGGGGAGCGCCCGCGAGGCTGCGCTGCGCTTCTCGCGGGCCGGGTTCGGCGTCGCGCTCGTGCTGGCGGCCGCCCTGCTGTTCCTCTGGGCCAACGGCGTGCTGTCCGCAGCCGGTGACGCCGCGCTGGCCGCGCTCGTGGTCGGGATCGCCGTGGCGCTGATCGGCCTGCCGTTCTGGTGGGGGCTCGTGCGCAGGCTGACCACCGAGCGGGAGGCCCGAATTCGCTCCCAGGAGCGCGCCGAGGTCGCCGCGCACCTGCACGACTCGGTCCTGCAGACACTGGCCCTCGTCCAGCGCCGCTCGGATGACCCGGCCGAGGTCGCGAAGCTGGCCCGCCGCCAGGAGCGCGAGCTGCGGGCGTGGCTGGCCGGGTCCGACCGCGCCCGGCCCGACGAGCGGCTGGCGGACGCCCTGAGAGGCGCGGCGACCGAGGTCGAAGATGCCCACGGTGCGATCGTCGAAGCGGTGGTGGTCGGCGACGCCCCCCTGGACCCGGCTTACTCCGCCCTGGTCGGCGCCACCCGGGAGGCCCTGACGAACGCCGCCAAGTTCGCGGCCGACGGCGGCCCGGTCCGGCTATACGCCGAGATTGGCGAGGACGCGGCGAGCGTCTGGGTGGATGACCGCGGCCCCGGCTTCGATCCGGCCTCCATCCCGCCCGACCGTCGCGGCGTGCGCGAGTCGATAATCGGCCGCATGGAGCGACACGGCGGATCGGCGGAGTTCCGCCGCGGCCCGGACGGCGGCACGGAAGTCGAGCTGGCGGTCGAGGGCACCGCGTGAGCCCGCAGCGCCCCAGCGGCGCCCCGCCGCCCGGCTCGGAGCCGCCGAGCGTCGTCATCGTCGACGACCACGCGCTCTTCCGGGCCGGGGTCAGAGCCGAGCTGGGCGAGATGGTCCGGGTCCTGGGCGACGCCGAGACCGTCGAGGACGCCGTCCGTGCGATCGTCGAGCTGGAGCCAGACGTCGTGCTGCTCGACGTCCACATGCCGGGCGGCGGGGGCGTCGAGGTGATCTCTCAGGTCGCGAAGTCCCTCCCACAGCAGCGCTTCCTGGCCCTGTCGGTCAGCGACGACGCCGAGGACGTGATCGCGGTGGTCCGCGCCGGCGCCCGCGGCTACGTGACCAAGACGATCAGCGGCCCCGACCTGGCGGACGCTGTGGGGCGCGTCCGCGAGGGCGACGCGGTCTTCTCGCCGCGGCTGGCCGGGTTCGTGCTGGACGCCTTCGCCGGTGAGATCCCCGCTGAGGAGGTCGACCCCGAGCTCGACCAATTGACCCCGCGCGAGCGGGAGGTCCTGCGCCACATCGCGCGCGGCTACATGTACAAGGAGATCGCCCTGAAGCTGAGCATCTCGGTGAAGACCGTCGAGGCGCACGTCAGCTCGGTCCTGCGCAAGCTCCAGCTCTCGAGCCGCCACGAGCTGAGCCGCTGGGCGGTCACCCGCAGGCTGGTCGACTGAGCGCGGTCGCCGGGGGTTCACGCTGCGCGGCATGACTTGTCGGCCCATGCGCGACAAAGTCGTGCCGCAGCCGGGATCCTGCCTCCCCTGGTCAGCCGGAGAGCAGCGGCAGCGCCTGCTCCAGGGTCGCGATCGCCGCGTCCGCGCCCGCCACCCGCAGCTCGTCTACGGAGTACTTGCCCGTCGCCACGCCGGTCACCCGGATGCCGGCGAAGTGGCCGGCTTCCACGTCGCGCGGCGTGTCGCCGACCGAGAAGCAGAGCCCCGGATCGAGGTCGTGTCCCATCACCACGCTGCCCCGCTCCAGCGACCTCTTCGTCAGCTCCCCGCGGTCCGGAGAGTCCGAGCCGTATCCCCCGAACGAGAAGAAGCGGTTCAGGTTGGCCCGGGAGAGCTTGATGTGGGCGGCGGCCTCCACGTTGCCGGTCACCAGCCCGAGCAGGACGCCCTGGTCGATCAGCCGGTCCAGCAGCGCCTCGACCCCCGGCATCACCCGGTAGCCGTCAGAGCCCTCGACCTCCTCGGGCAGGTACTTCAGCCGCTTGGCCATCAGCGCGGCCATCTCGTCGTCGCCGGGCTCTCGCCCGATCACGGCCTCGAAGGCCTGTCGCCCGACAGCCGGATCCGGTACCCCCTTGCCCGTGACCTCGGAGATCTCCACGTCCACGCCGTGGAGCTCCTCGAATGCGCGGTGCCAGGCGCGGTCGCTCGAGCCCCCGCTCTCGATCAGCGTACCGTCGATATCGAACAGGATCGCCTGTGTGCGCGCTGAGGCCATCGACCGATCGCGTGGCCAGCGACGGCGCTAGCGGACCTCGCCCTCGGCGCGCGGAGTGATGCGGAATATGGAGACGACCTCGGCCTGGTGGGCCTCGGGGTGGGCGACGTAGGCGCTCGGGCCGCCGCCGAACCAGCCGGCGGCCTCGTTGTCGCCGACGAAGACACCGGGATGGTGCCTGCCGTCGCCGTCCTCTACCCAGACAAGATCGCCCTCCTTGAATCCGTGTGGAGCCTCGGTCACGGATTTCTTCCCAGGAAGCCCAGGACCTCGTCCGTGAACAGCTCCGTCGCGGTGTCCATCGCGGCGTGTCCCTGCCCTTGCATGACGACCACGCGACAGTCAGGGAGCGCCTCGGCCACGGCCTCGGCGGCCGCCTTGAAGGCGGGCGGGCTGTCCCCG
>OBLS010001003.1_pt1 | contig 11147 bp, 12 predicted proteins | sample 1519901 | NCBI WGS metagenome assembly OBLS01 (sample SAMEA3113585, study PRJEB22503) | soil metagenome
GAGGAGCAACAGCGGAGCCGAAGGGAACAGCTTCCAGAAGACGTTCGGGGTGTGGAACCTCTGCTCGGAGAGATACACGCCCACGGGAGAGAGCGCCCAGAGCACGCCTCCGGGTACGCACAGCAGCACGCTCCACCGCAGGAGAGACGAGAAGACCCTGAGCACCACTCAGTACCTTGGCAGCGGGCCGCCGGCGTCGCCGAGTACGTACTCGTCGAACATCCGCCTCGTCACGTCGGGGTTGTCCCCGGCTATGTCAGTGTTCATCTGGGGGTCCGTGCTCAGGTCGTAGAGCCTGGCCTCTGCTCCATCGTTGCGGCTCACCATGGCGTAGCGTTCGTCGCGCGTCCACACGTACTCGTCATAGCCCAAAGTGAAGTGGTTCCTCTCCTGCGGCTGCCCGCCGTCGAAGAGGACGGAGAGGTCCTGGCCGTCCATCGGGCTCTCGGGCACCACCCCGAGGAAGCCCAGGATCGTAGGGGCCACGTCGTGGGTGGAGGCGAAGAAGTCGCTGGTCTCGCCTCCCCCCTTACCCTCGGGATGACGGATAAAGAACGGGATGTCGGTGAGCTCGGGGTACAGCGCCCAGAACGGCTTGCCCGTGGCGTTGTGCTCGCCGAGGGCCACGCCGTGGTCGGAGAGGACCACGAGCACGGTCTCCTCCGCGAAGTCCTGGGAGTCGAGCGTGTCGAGGAAGCGGCCCAGCCAGCGGTCGGTCATGGTGACCTCGCCGGCGTAGAGGGCACGCATCCGCTCCAGCTCCCGCTCGTCGATCCAGCCCGCGTCGTCGTACTCCGGCACGATAGGCTCGGGCCCGTCGTAGTTTTCGCTGTAGAGGTTCACGTATTCCTCGGGCGGGTCCCAGGGCTCGTGCGGGTCGAAGCAGTCGACGACCAGGAAGAACGGCAGCCCCCTGTCGGCCGTCTTGAGAAATTCGGAGGCCATGGTGAACACCCTGGGGGCGAACCAGTCTTCCTCAGAGCTCCTGTCCTGGGTATTGGCGAGGTACTGGCGGACCTTGTCCTCCATGCTCCGGGAGTTGCCGGGGGCTGTCATCTGGTCCACCTTCTCCTGCGAGATCCGCGTGGTCGGGCGGTAGCGGTCCCGCTCCTGGCCCCTGACCCAGTCGAACACCTTGAAGCCGCGCTGGAAGTTCATCGAGGCCTTGAACATGTGGTGGGTGTCCGAGAGGAGCACGGTGTTGAAGCCCTGCTGCAGGTTGAGGACTTCGGCCAGGGTGGTCTGGTCCTCGGGGATGTGCTGCCAGCCCGCCGGCATGAAGTCCTCTCCCTCCGGCGGCTCCCAGTCCCTGAAAGGCCAGGTGCGTATCCCCGTGTGGATCGCCCTGCGCGCCGGGAGGGTCGGGATGGACTCGGGGTAGGCGCGGGTGAAGCGCAAACTCTCCTCTGAGAGCGCGTCGAGGCTGGGGGTCCTGATCCGGTCGTTGCCGTAAACCCGGACGTGGTCCTTCCTCAGGCTGTCCAGGATCACCACTATCGCGTTCATTACGTCCCTCCGCTCGGAAGGTGGCTAGACTCTGGGCCGGCGGCGACTCTGGTCCCCGCCCGCGCAGCAGCATATTCTAAAGGAATAATCCGGCGCGTCACCGGGGGAGGGAGGCTTCGGCCCGGCTCGAGCGTCCGGCGAACTACTCGAGGGTCTTCTTTGGCCCCTCACGCGCCCCGACTCTAGGCTCCCAACCCAGTACCTCCCTGGCCCGCCCTATGTCCGGACAGCGCCTCTTGAGGTCGTCTTCGGGGAGGGGCTCGTAGACGATAGAGCTCTCGGGCAGCGAGAGCTCTATGACAAGCTCGGCGATCTCCTGCACCGTGCGCTCTTTGGGGTTGCCGACGTTCACCGGCCGCCGCTCCTCGCTCCGCATCAGCCGCTTGGTAGGGGCGGGCAGTTAGACGGCCAGACCCGATTCTCGTCGCAGGGGAGTTCCTCAGTACGCGCCTTCGCGGCGCAGGACGGCGCCGAGGGTGCGCAGTATGATCTTTACGTCGAACGAGAGCGACCAGTTCTCTATGTAGTAGAGATCCAGCCGCACCATGTCTTCGAAGGAAAGGTTGCTGCGACCGCTGATCTGCCAGTAGCCGGTCATCCCGGGGACGGCCTCCAGGCGCCCCTTGTGGGCCTCCTCCATCAGGTGGAAGTCCCGCACCGGCAGGGGCCTGGGACCCACAAGGCTCATCTCCCCCTTGAGTACGTTCACGAGCTGGGGCAGCTCGTCGATGCTCCAGCGCCTCAGAAAGCGTCCCACCGGGGTCACGCGGGGGTCATCCTTTATCTTGAAGGCGGGAACGTCGGCCTCGTTCATGGTCTCGAGCTCTGCCTGGCGCCGCTCGGCACCCTCGTACATCGAGCGGAACATGTAGCAGATGAACACTCTCCCGTCGGCCCCGGCCCGCTTCTGACGGAACAGGACAGGCCCCGGCGAGCCGAGCCTTATGGCTATCGCCACGGCCACGCAGAGCGGCGAGAGGAGGACCAGGCCGCCCACGGAGAGCGTCACGTCGAGGGCGCGCTTGAGGACCCGCTGGGTGTTGTCCAACCGGGGGTAGCGGACCTCGAGAAGAGGTAGTCCCAGGCTCTGGGACACCGCTGGGCGGCTCCGCATGAGGGCCAGAGCGCCAGGCACCACCCGCAACGGCATGCCGCGCAGCCGCACGGAGCGCAGGATCTCAAGGAACTCCTCATCCGGGAGGAGCTCCGCGCCGAGCAGGATCACCTCCCGCGCCCCGGTACGGTCGAGCGTCCGGCGCAGCGCCGCGAGGTCAACCCCCGCCTCGCCGCAGTCCACCTCGCCCGCGAGGGAGTAGGCGCCCGGGGCACGCTCCATCATCCGGCGCACCCGGGAGCGGTCGTCCTCCCTGCCGATCACCACGACCGGCGTCTGCCCGATACCGCGGCGGTAGATCCTCTCTATGCCCTGCTCGTAGAGGAGCCTCAAAACTGCCGCGCACGTGAGAGCGAGAGGGGCCGCCGACAGGATCACGCCGAGCTCCAGGCCGCTCTCCGGGTAGATCGCCGCCGCGGCGGCGACGAGAGCCGCCCACGAGAGGGCGGCCCCGACCAGCGCTGCCGGGTCGCGCCTGCTGTGCGCCCGGTCGTAGAGGCGAAAGATGGCGAAGACCGAGATCCAGGCCGCGAGCAAGAGCGGCACGAGATCCGCAACCCGGCCCCCTCCCAGGTACGCCGCGCCGAGAAGCCCCAAGACCAGCGCGGCCCCGTCGGCGAGCGTCAGCACGAGGATGCTGAGGAAGCGCCGCAGGGCTTTGACTCTCAGCAACATCTTCGGGGTGTCCCTCAATAACCGCATGATGGATTCTCCGGCAATGAGTATACGGCAGGTGAGCGCCGGCCGGTGAAACGCGCCGAATGTGATGGGTTTTTGCCTTCTTCGAACGTTTTTGCCGGTTCATCCGTCACTTGCTATTGCATGTAACGTCCCGAGTACGTGATAGTTCCCCAGTGACGATCGGAGGATCGTCCGGTCGCTACGTGGCGAACAGGAGGGGGAAGTCCATGGAACCCAGATCGGGTAGTTGCCAGCGTGGACGCCGGGCATGCGTTCGATCACGCAAACTCTGGCTGCCCGCGGGACCGGATGCCTAGCGCGTGAACGGTTTCGAGTCGGCCCTCTCTCTATTGGCGAAGGCCCTCCATCTCGTAACCGCACCCGCGGGTTACGGGATCGCCGTCTGGATCCTCGGGATAGTCTTTGTGTGGAGCGGTGTAGCAAAACTGCGCCGACCGACGCTCGCCGCCGTGGCGATGAGAGACTTCGGGATTCTCCGCCGGGTAAGGCCCCGTCTGGGAGGTGCCCTTGGAGCGGCAGAACTCCTTCTGGCTATATGCCTCCTAACCGGTACGCTCTCCGCGGTCTCCTTGCCAGTCACGGCAGGCCTGCTCTGGTCCTTCGTGCTGCTTATCGGAAGGGCTGTGATCTCCGGCGAAGACTTCGCCTGCTTCTGTTTCGGTGACGGCGATTCCAGGCTCTCGCGCCTGACGCTCGTCCGCACCGCCGCGCTCGCCCTGCTCGCCTCGATACTGGCCGTCGCGCCACCCACTGGCGGATATGCCGGCTTCAGCGACACGTACCTGCTCCAGGCGGTCTCGGCTGCGGCGATAGTGGGCGCGGTCGTGCTCGGCGGCCAGATATCCAGGCTGCTCCGCTGGAACAAAGACCCGTACAGAATAGGAACCATGGAGGTCAACGAATGAGTGCACTCGCGATCGCGGCGCTCGTGCTGGTCTGCCTGTGGCTCGGCGTCCTCACCCTGGTCGTCGTTCTCCTCGTGCGCCAGATCGGGCTTCTGACCGTCCGCCTCTCCGTCTCCAGCCAGGTGCCCTCGCTCGACGACGACGGCCCGGAGGTCGGCAGCGCCGTACCGGAGTATGTGGCCTCCGTCCTGCTGGATCTGGAGGAGCGGGCTTATCTCGTGCTCATCTCATCGACTTGCACCCCTTGTTGGGAGCTGGTGGCTGACCTCGGCGAGTACCGTTTCGAGCAGAAGATCGTAGCCCTCGTGCCGGGCAGGGAGGAACACGCACGCGAGCTCGCGGCGCTCCTTCCTTCTGGCATAAGGGTCGTGCTCGATCCCGAGGCGAGTAGGCTGGCCGAGAGCCTCGAGCTGGAAAGCACGCCGTTCGCCCTGGAGGTCCAGCGCGGGACGGTCACCAGGAAAGCATACCTGCACGAGGGCGCCTCCGACCTTATCGCGTTCGTGGAATCTGCGGACGCCGCAAAGGAATTGAAGGGTTTCGTAGGAATCACGGATAAGGAAGAGATCGAAGGGAGGTGAACGAGCATGCCTATTGACTACAGGCTGGTGGCGGATCTCGAGGAGGGTCTCGGCGACGAGCACCTCTCGGAGATCCGGTTCGGGCGCAGCCGCTTCCTGCGCAACGCGGGCCTGGCGCTGTTCGGCCTCGCCGCCGGGGTGTTCGCCGCACCGCCCCAGGAAGCCGAGGCCGCTCCTCCCGGCTGCTATGGGTACCGGACATGCCGCACCTGCAGGGGTTCCGACTGCGTCCGTTGCCGCAGTCGCTTCCGCTCCCACTGCCCCCCACGCGGAGTATCGAACTCCTGCTGGCGAAGCCGCTATAACGGCAGATGTATCCGCTGTTGTGACTATATAAACGCGTTTGGACGCCCGTGCGTATGCCGGGGCTATTGCTGACGAGGACGACACCGTTCAGGGTGCTGCTTCCCGCCGGGCTCGTTGCCCTTGCCGGGGCGTTCTGGCTCGGCGTCGGGGGGATGGGCTGGATCTTCGCGCTGCTCGTCCTCTCCGCGGCTGTAACGGCGATTGTCCAGCAAACGCTTCCGTGAAGCCCTAACGCGGTCTACGGGATCGCGAGTTCCGACGTGTATCGGAACCAGGCGGGCAGGAGTTGGATCAGCAAGGCGATCGTTTACTCGCTCTCGTCGGCGGTGGCCGGTCTCGTCACGGGAGCGGCCCTTGGCGCCGTAGGGAGCTTCCTTCCTCTCGACGCCCGCCTCGCCATAGGAAGCATCCTCGCGGTCGTGGCGATAGCCGTGGGCGGTCTTGAGTTCTTCGGCCGCCGCGTAGAACCTCCACAGTTCGATTGTGAAACGCCCCAGCGCTGGGTACACAGAGGACCACTGGGATGGGCGATCCGGAACGGCCTGGCGCTAGGATTCGGGGCTACGAGCCGGATCGGGTTCTGGCTATGGTACGTGGTTCCTTTGGGGGCCTTTCTCGTCGGAGATTCTAAATTCGGCGCCGTCATCTACGGCACGTACGGCATGATCCGGGCTCTGGGGGCAACGGTGATACTGCTCGGCATGATACGGCTCAAAACGGACATCTCGGACTGGCTGATTGAGCGATACGGCGAAGCCCGGCTGCTAGCGGCAGGACAGCTGGTCTTCCTCGGAGTGGCAACAGCTATCGTCGTCGGTCTATAAGCAAAAACCCATGGTCCCTGGTCCGGACGCCGTCGCCTGCCAGGTACGCCACACCGACCAGCGCGAGTCCTGCCCGCGTTGAAGGATCAGCCCAAAGGAAGCTCTGCCGGTTCTTCAGTAGCTGATCCGGGATCCCTTGGCCTTGATCCCGCCTCGCTTCCCAGCCAAACCTGTAGACGCCGCCGTCGCCGCGAGACGGCCCGCCGGAGGTAGCGGCAGGGTGCGCCACCTCGCGCAGGGATTCTACATCTTCTCCCGCACCCCGAGGCGCTGCCTCACGACCCGTAAGAAAAAAAGGGGATTGCCGACGAGGTATCTTCGCCACAGGCGGCGGGGGTCGATAAGTAGGCGCGCCAGCCACTCGAAGCCGCTGCTGACCAAAAGTCGCGGACCGCGGCGCAGCCGCCCGGAGACATAGTCGAAGACGGCGCCGCCAGTGAGGGCGACGCCGGCGTCGAGCCTGTGCCGGTTCTCCATCAGCCAGTACTCCTGGAGCGGCATCCCGAGCCCGACGAGCAGGATGTCCGGAGCGGCGGCGTTTATCTTCTGCACGACCGCCTCGTTCTCCGAGCGGTCGAAGTAGCCGTGGTGGACGCCGACCATATTCAGACCGGGGTAACGCTGCTTCAGCCTCCTCGCCGCCGCCTGCGCCACGCCGGGTCGGGCGCCGAGGAAGTAGAGCGAGAAGTTCTGAGCTTCGGCGAAATCCGCCAGTTGCCACGCCCAGTCGGCGTAGGTGATCCTGACCGGTATCCGCCGGCCCAGGATCCTCGCCGCCAGCATCACACCAGCCCCGTCGCAGAAGACAACCTCGGCGCCGTTCAGGAAATCTCGCAGTTTGGAATCCTCGTAGCACAGATTGAGGCAGTGGGCGTTCGCGTTCAGCACGAGGCCGCGTTTCCCGTCCCGTACCAGGCGTCCGACCTCCGCTTGCAGATCCCCGACCGTCAGCGGGTCCACACCCACCCCCAGCACGTTCACCCGGTCCGCGGGGTGCTTTACAGGACCCGCCACAGGGCCTCCTCTATCTCCCTGAAGCGCGCCTCCCAGGAATTTCTGCGGGAGAGCTCGATCCTTGCCCGCACCCTCTCCTCCGTCTCCAGCTCACCAAGCTCCCGCAAGACCTGCACGAACTCCTCCGGTCTATCCGCGAGGTACACGTGCCCGGCCAGCTCCTTCAGAGCCGGAAGCGGGGACGCCACGACGGGTTTGCCGGTCGCCAGGCACTCGTAGGTCTTGGCCGGCGAGATGCCCGCTGTGAGGCCGTTGATCTCGTAGGGCAACACAAAGGCGTCCACGCCAGCGAGGGCCCCCGGGAGCCGCGCGTGGGGCACCTCGCTCCGGAAATCTATGCCGGGCGTCTTCAAGAAGTTTCTGCCGACGCGACCCAGGTCCCCGAGAAGCCGCACCTCGAAGCCTGCCTCCGCGATAGCCCGCAGCGCAGCCACGCCCGTCCGCTCCCGGCTCACGCTGCCGAAGAAGCAGACGGTACGGATCTCTTTGCTGCGCTTATCGTCTTGCAGGACGGCGAAACGCTCGTAGTCCACGGCCGGGCCGCTCGGGAAGGCGTCGGGTCTCGCGGGCCTCACCTTCTCTAGCAGGCGCCTGGAGGTGCACGAGACGAGGTTGGCCAGCTGGAGGAGCTCGCGTTCGGTGTCTGCGATGTCTCCGGGCGCGCCCGGGAACTGCTCGTAATCGTCCGAGCAGTCGTAGAGGACGGCTCGGGGTCGGAGACCGCGGATCAGGTCCAGCGTGGTCCTGGTCGGCGGGTAGGCGACGATGAGAGGATCGGGCCCCGTTATCTGCAGAAGGTCTCGCGCCACCCACGGAAGGAAGTACCTCCGGTTCAATCCCCGGAACACCCTGTAGGTCGGCGGGAGCGCGAGTGGCGCGTAGACGGCGAGCCCCTTCTCGCTGGTGGGTCCGCCGTATCGGGCGCGCTGGAGCCTGGCGACCACCTTGCGCAGCGTGGACCGGCCTGGTCGTGGGTTGGCGAGGCCAGTGGTCTCGACGAAGACCGTGGGGTAGCCGGCGCGGGCGAACATGGTGGCGATGGCGTGGTGACGCTGCCAGAGAAAGTCCCAGCGGACGCCCGAGAGGATAACTACCGGCGGCTTACGCAAGGCATCACAGCCGCGCCGGGCCCATCAGCGCGCCGGACGGGTCGGGCATCGTCCCCTCGCCGTAGAGGCGGTCGAGGTCGAAGAGCCCGAGTATCTCTACGGCTCTCTCCAGCTGGCGAGCGGTCACAATGCGCCGCCAGCCGTCCACAGAAGGGACCTGGGGGTTGCGGCTCAGGAGCGAAGGGCGCCTAAGGGCGCGGTAGGCGCGCTCGTCGAAGTCCTCGCCGAGGAACGAGAACAGGCGGCGGAGCTCGTGCTCGGGGTCTAAGAGGAAGCTCTCGTAGAACACGAGGTGTATCTCCCCCGGTCCGAACTGCCTCAGGGGCACGTAGTTCTCGATGCACCAAGAGAAGAGATGCCGCTCGAAAGGGTCCCGGGCGGCCCGGATCTCGGCCTCCACGGGGAGCAGGAAGTCCTCGACCAGCTCCTCCTGCTCCATCGTCTCCAGGAGTACCTCCTGCCACCCGAGGGCGAGCTGTGATGCTACGACGGCGCAGGGGTGACGAAGGAGGAGGATTATCGGCATGCCGGGGAAGTTCTCATGTATCCAGCCGAGGAGCAGGTTAGCTCTTATGTCCTTGATCAGGCGCCGCCGCGCGACGAGTTTGTTGTTGAACCGATCGGTCCAGAGGCTCCTGATCCCGCCGGTGAGCGCGGTTCTCGCCGGTCCGAGGTACTCCTCGCGCCGGTCGCCGGGCCTCAGGTACTGCCTGCGCCGGAAGGCTTCCATCATCCGCACCCTTCCCGGACGGAAAGGCTCGAAGACAAAGCGGTAATCGTTACGGTGGTTGATAACCGCCGAGACCCACGTGGTCCCGCTCCTGCCGCTCCCGGCCAGGAAGACAGAGCTCCGGTGGTCGCCGCTCCCGAGGTCCACGTGGAGGGCGCCAAGCAACCGGTACACGCCGGTCATGGCCGCCGAACCCGTGACCTTCGCTCTCGTCTTCCTCATCGCTAGGGTTGTGGGCGCTCGTCTGCGGTCCTCTCGTGGACGGTCCAGTTCTCCATACAGGCGAACCTGGCGGTTATGCCGGCGAGTAAGAAGAAGAACAGCGTCGAGCCCGGCAGGTACCAGTGCCACTCGAGAAGAGAGGACACCAGGTAGATCACGAGGGCGGAGGTGAGCCCGGCAAGCAGGAGCCGGCGCTCCCCCCGGGCGCGCCAGGCGGCCCTCACGGAGTAGCCGACGAGCGCGACAACGAAGCCAACAAGCGCCAGGTAGGCGAACACGCCGGTCTCGGTACCCTGCTCGAGGTACAGGTTGTGGACCTGCTGGACGCCTTGGGACACCGGCCTGTTCTCCAGCCAGGTGTACTTGAAGGTGCCTGCGCCCGTGCCTGTCAGGGGGTGCTCCTTCCACGCCTCCCAGCCGACCCTCCAGTAGTCCTCCCTGAAACCCATATCGAGTGAGGTGAGCCGCTGGCCGAGGTCCTCGGTCTGGTACGGGTTGTCCACCAGCGCCTCGTAGGCGGGGCCGACCCCACGGTAGGCGTTAACCACCGTGAACGCGCCAGCGCCGACAGCCAGCACCCCCACGGCGACGGCGAGCGCGGCGAGCACCCGGCGTCCCACGGGCATCAGCTCGTAGCGGCTGGCCAGGAAAGCGTACGCGGCCTGCAGCACGAAGGCCACCACGAGGGCGGCGATCAGGTCGTCTCTGAAAGCCGTCCCGAGGACTATCCTCTGCTCGTCGGAGACGCCGGTCTGCATGAAGCCCTCGAGGCTCTGGATCCGCCACAGCAACCAGGCTCCGGGGAGGGAGAGGAGGAACAGGTTGAGGAGCACCTGCAAACGCTTCTCGGTCAGGATGAGGAGAGCGATCATGCCCACCATAAGAGAGCCGATGCCGCCGCGCGAGACGGTGAGGTAGAGCGTGACTAGGAGGGCGAGCGTCACAGCGGCGTAGAGCCCGCGCAGGAGGGCGTTGCGTATCGTGGTCATCCGCGCCAGCGCAAGCGCCACCCCCATCCCCAGGACCACCGCGGTGGTGTTCACGTACTCCAGCGTTGAATCTATCCTCACGTCGTCGAGGGAATCTATGGGGTACTGGACCGGGTTGATCTTCTGCAGCAGCCCGTAACCGGCGACCGCGGCGACCATGATGATGGCGAAGTCCATGAGCGGCCCCACCTGTCGCGCGGAGGCGAGCGCGCCGAGCCCCGCGACGAAGACCGCCAGGTACATCGAGGAGCGCAGAATCTCGTGCACGGTCTCGGTCTGGCTTATGGTCCACACCATCGAGAGGCCCTTGATGCCGACGAGTGCCGCCAGCAACGCGACCATGACCCAGACCGCCTGAGGCACGTCCGCGTAGTAGCCGCGCATGAGAATGGTCACGAGGAGCAACGCCAGGATGCCGGCGGCTACCGGCAGCCAGAGCCCTTCGGAGTAAAGGCCCTGGTTGAGCATCCCGTAAGCGGAGACCGCGGCGAGCGCCAGCAACACCACGGCCTTGAAGACGGCGAGCAGCCGTCCCGGTCGGTGGCTCTTCTCCCCGCCGTTCCCGCGGTCGGCTTCGCGACCCGCCGTACTTTCCGCAGGCTCCACCCTCTCCCTCACTACCACACCCCCTCGGAGGAGCCGTTGAGCACGACCCCGAGGAGGTTTATCCCGGCGTCGAGGAGGTCGTCCGTGGTCGCCCGCGCTGTGCTCTTGGAGGTACGGGAGGCGTGGACGACGAGCAGGACCCCGTCGAAGCCGCGCGAGAGGCTCGAAGACCTCAGCACGCTCGCGGCCACCGGGGCGTCGAGGATCACCGCGTCCCTTCCCGCCTCCAGGCCGCGCACGACCTCGACGAAGCGCCCGGTCTCGAGCAAGGCGGGATCGGAGGGCACGGGCCCCGTGGGGACGACCAGGATCCCCGGCGCGAGCTCGTGCCCGTAGTGCTCGAGGCTTTTGTTTCCTCGCAGGCCGCTGGTGAGGCCCACGAAGTTGGGCTCGCCGAGCATCCGGTGCAGCTGCGGGTTTGCGAGGTTGCAGTCGACCACGGCGACACGGTGCCCCATGCCGGCCAGCGCGGCGCCGAGGCCGATGCAGACGCTCGTGCAGCCTGCCCCCGGCTCCGGGCTGGTGACGACGATGCTCTT
>OBLS010001004.1_pt1 | contig 11142 bp, 10 predicted proteins | sample 1519901 | NCBI WGS metagenome assembly OBLS01 (sample SAMEA3113585, study PRJEB22503) | soil metagenome
GCTCTTGGTCGCCTTCTGGGCGGTCTTGGTCGCCGCCTTGGCCGGCTTCTCGGCCGGCTCGGCTGCATCCGCCTTCTCCGGCTTCTCGGCGACCTTCTTGGCCCGCTTTCTCGGCGTCGTCGCCTCGGTCTTGCCGTCGGCACGGGCATCGGCGAGCGCCGCGTCGAAGCGAATCCGCTTCTCGGAGCTGGGCTCCTTGACCTTCAGCGTGCCTTCGGCGCCCGGTAGGCCCTTGTGCTTCTGCCAGTCGCCGGTGACCTTGAGCAGTGCGAGTACCGGCTCGGTCGGCTGCGCGCCGACACGCAGCCAGTACTGGGCCCGCTCGGAGTCCACCTGGATCAGGCTCGGCTCCTCCTTGGGGTGGTACTTGCCGATCTGCTCGATCGCCCGCCCATCGCGCTTGGTGCGCGCGTCGGCGACGATGATGCGGTACTGAGGGTTGCGGATCTTGCCCATCCGCTTGAGCTTGATCTTGACAGCCACGGGCGTGGAGTCTCCTGTGTCATTGATGACGGGTGAGCTGCCGTCGCGGAGTGGGGCACCGGCGCCGACGTCTCGGGTGGACACGGCGGCCGCGGGTGAGAGGGCCCGCACGGTCGCCGGTTCAGCTGGCCATTGTGCCAGACCTCGGACGCATACCCAACTGCTCAGTCGCTGATCGCCTCCAGGACGCCGTCGACCTCGTCCGGAGAGGTCACGATGCTGGGACCGAACCGGACGTAAGGCTCGGCATACGGCGTCATACCTGCCGATATGCCCGCGTTGGAGAGCCGACCCAGTGTCTCCTCGGGCGCCTCCACGCGCACACAGACGATGCCCGCCGAGAGCTCGGATGACATCGGCGTGACGACCGTGACGCCGAGCTCTGTGAGCCCTTCCTTGAGCCTGGTCGCCTGCTCATGCGTCCGCTCGGCGATGGCCGCCTTGCCGATGTCGAGATGGAACTGGAACGCGTCGGCGAGCGCCCAGCGATGCTCGAAGCTGTGGTAACCACCCGGAGTGCGGCTGAGTCCGGGTTCCTGCCCGGTGGGCGCTCTGCCCTCCACCCACGCGACGTAGCTGACCGGTTCGAAGGGCGGGATCGCGACGTCGACGGCCTGCCACGCCTCCGCGCGTCCCCAGACGATGCCGGTGCCCCTGGGCCCGAACAGCCACTTGTGGGTGCCGGCCACCAGGAAGTCGCAGCCCAGCTCGGCAGCCGTCACGTTCTCCACGCCCAGCCCGTGCACGCCGTCGACGCACAGCAGTGCGCGGTCGTCGGCGTCGCGGCCGGCATTGAGGTCGCGCAACCCATCGGCGATAGCCGCGATCGGCAGCTTCACCCCGGTGCCGGAATGGACCCAGGTGACGGCCACCGCCCTGGTCCTCGGCGTGACCGCGCCGAGCAGTCGTCCGACGATCTCGTCGGCCGATGTATCCGCGGGCGAGTCGTACAGTCGCACTCGGCTGACCATCGTTCCGGTGCGCTCGGATCGCAGCCGCAGCGCTTCGTGGGTGGAGTAGAAGTCGTGCTCCGTGGTCACGACCTCCTGGTCGGCCCGCAGACGCAGGCCTCCGTAGAGCAGGCCGAGACCCATGGTCGTGCTGTCCGTCAACGCAACCTCACCGCTGGCGACATCGAGGTACTCGGCTGCCGCAGCCCGGACCGCGATCTCGTTGTCGACCTCGTGCTCGGTCAGATAGCCGTGAGCGTCCTGGTCGAGGCCCTTGCGGTGCCGGTCGATCGCGTCGGCGACGGGTGCGGGATGAGCGGCAAGCGCGAAGGCGGCGAAATGGCTCAGCTCGTGGGTCAGCGGGAACTGATCTCGTACCGAGCCCCAGTCGCCGGGATCGAACGCTCCGGCCGTCGAGCGAGTGCCCCGGCCGCTGGCATCGGGACCATCGTCAGTCTCGGCCGTGCAAGCGGTGATCGAGGCGACCGTTGCGCCACCCGCCAGTGCGGCGGACCCGGTGAGAAAACGACGCCTGGACATGTCACCCATGGGCCTCACCTCTGCGCCTGCGATCATGCCACCGGTGACCTGTCGTGTGTGAAACGCAACGGTTCAGCGCACCACGCGCCCGCGTAGGACGATCCGTAGCGGTTCGAGCAATGTCGATGGTTCGACGGTCGGATCCGCGGCATAGACGGCGAGATCGGCCGACGCTCCGTCGGCCAGGGCGCCGGTGCCGCCGAGCAGGTAGGAACGCGCCTGCCAGGAGGCGGCCCCAACCGCGTAGGCGGCCGGGATCCCGGCCTTGACCAGCTCCAGCACCTCCCGCGCGACCAGTCCGTGCGGCAGGACCCCACCCGCATCGGTTCCCGCGAAGACGGGGACCCCGGCATCGAAAGCGGTATGCACGGTCCGGTAGCGACGCTTGTGCAGGTTCCGCATGCGGACTGCGTAGGCGGGGAACCTTGCCTCACCCTGGTCGGCGTACGTCGGGAAGTTGGCGATGTTGACCAGGGTGGGCACCAGAGAGACACCGCGCTCGGCCATCAGCGCGATCAGGTCCGGCGACAGGCCGGTGCCGTGCTCGATGCCGTCGATGCCGGCTGCGAGGAGGTCCGGCAGAGCGTCCTCGCCGAAGACGTGCGCCGTGACCCGGGCACCGAGGTCGTGGGCGAGCGCGATCGCGGCGTCGAGGGCAGCACGCGGCCAGCACGGGCCGAGGTCACCGGTGTCCCGGTCGATCCAGTCGCCGACGAGCTTCACCCAGCCGTCTCCGCGTCGTGCCTCTGCCTCGACGTAGGCGACCAGCTCGTCGGGCTCGATCTCCCACCCGTAGTTGCGGATGTAGCGCTTGGTCCGGGCGATGTGCCGCCCGGCCCGGACGATCCGGGGCAGGTCGTCACGGTCGTCGATCCAGCGCGTGTCCGCGGCCGAGCCGGCGTCGCGGATCAGCAGGACGCCGGCATCGCGGTCGGCCAGCGCCTGCCGCTCGGCCTCATCCGCCGGAACGGCCCCTCGGCTGTCGAGCCCGACATGGCAATGCAGGTCTACCAGCCCCGGCAAAATCCAGCCCTGGCCCACGGTCTCGGTCCCCGGCACCGATTCGAAGGTGATACGTCCATCGCGCACCCAGAGGTCGCGGTGCTCCCGATCGGGCAGGAGCACTCCGCGGATGTGCAGCGCGTCGTCCATGTCGGCGACCGTAGTAGGCCGCACGATGACATCCTTCACCAGGCGAGGCGGTGCCTCACCGGGGTTGTACGCCTGGTGAGGCAATGTCCAGGGTGGTCTACGTGATCAAACCCGTGGCTGCGGCTGTGCTGGGCTTCAACGGTTCTTGAGGAACTCGGTGACGTCGGCAGGCAGCTCGAAGTCGCCGACATCGTCGGCTCCTCCGCCGAAGGCGGCCGGCACCTCGCCGGGCTTCGGACCGGCTGTCCGCCGGTCTTCGGCAGCTGCGAGCTGTGCGGCCCGCTTGGCGGGGTTGCCCGACCGGGCGCCGCGTGCCTTGCCCTTCTTGCCCTGCTTGCCCTTGCTCTTCTTGCCCATCCCGCCCGGCATGCCGGGCATGCTCGGCATGCCGGGAAGCCCGCCGAGCTTGCCGCGGCTGGCCTGGCTCATCATGTCGCGGGCGACGAAGAACCGCTCGACGAGCTGGTTGACGTCGCTGACCTGGGTTCCCGAACCGCGGGCGATCCTGATGCGCCGTGAGCCGTTGATGATCTTCGGGTTCTCCCGCTCCGTCGGCGTCATCGAGCGGATGATCGCCTGCACCCGGTCCATCTCGCGGTCGTCGAAGTTGTCCAGCGCCTCGCGCATCTGGCCGGCTCCGGGGAGCATCCCGATCAGGTTCTTGATCGGGCCCATCTTGCGGATCGCCTGGAGCTGGTCGAGGAAGTCCTCGAGGGTGAACCCGGTGCCCTTCTGCAGCTTGCGGGCCATGTCCTCGGCCTGTGTTGCGTCGAAGACCTTCTCGGCCTGCTCGATCAGCGTCAGCATGTCGCCCAGGTCGAGGATGCGCGACGCCATCCGCTCGGGGTGGAAGACGTCGAAGTCCTCGAGCTTCTCCCCCGCCGACGCGAACATCACCGGGCGGCCGGTCACCGACGCCACCGAGAGCGCCGCACCGCCCCGGGCGTCGCCATCGAGCTTGGTGAGCACGACGCCGTCGAAGCCGACCCCGTCCAGGAACGCGCGTGCCGTCGTGACGGCATCCTGGCCGATCATCGCGTCGACCACGAACAGCGCCTCGTCCGGCTCGATGGCATCACGGATGTCGCGCGCCTGGGCCATCATCTCGGCGTCGACGCCGAGCCGGCCCGCCGTGTCGACGATGACGACGTCGTGCAGCTTCTGTCTCGCCTGCTCGACGCCGGTCCGAGCCACCGCTACCGGGTCGCCGACGCCGTTGCCCGGCTGCGGCGCCCAGACGGCGACGCCGGCTCGCTCGCCCACCACCTGGAGCTGGGTGACGGCATTGGGACGCTGGAGGTCGGCGGCAACGAGCAGCGGCTGATGGCCCGAGTTCCGCAACCAGAGGGCCAGCTTGCCGGCCAGCGTGGTCTTTCCGGAACCTTGCAAGCCGGCCAGCATGATCACAGTCGGCGGTTGCTTGGCGAACCGGAGACGACGGGTCTCACCGCCGAGGATACGGACGAGCTCGTCGTTTACGATCTTGACGACCTGCTGGGCGGGATTGAGCGCGGCCGAGACCTCCGCACCACGGGCCCGTTCCTTCACCGCCTCGATGAAGTCCTTGACGACCGGCAGCGCGACATCGGCCTCGAGCAGCGCGACTCGGATCTCACGCGCGGTCGCGTCGATGTCGGCCTCGGACAGCCGGCCCTTGCCGCGGAGCGTCTTGAACGTCGCAGCGAGCCGGTCGGAGAGTGTGGCGAACACGGCAGTTGGGATCCTCGGTGGAAGACGTCGGGCTCCCGCCAAGGGTAACCGCGGTCAGCGAGCAGGCCTGCAGCCGTTCGGCTGAGGAGCACCTTGAGATATGTGCTGATCATCTGTGACGACGAGCCGGTACCCCTGAGCCCCGCCCAGATCGCTGCCGATCCCGACACCGATGCTGACGCGATGGGGTGCCACGGCGGCTCGTTCGGCCGGTTGGATACCGTCACCGCCGCCGGAACGGTGCTCGAACGCTACCGGTACAGAATTCGGGCTCTTCGACCCTCCCCCGAGCTCGCCGGCCGCCGGTCTCGGCCTGTTCTCACGCACCGAGGCGAACCGCGACCTGCTCCGCCCGCTCCAGCAGCCGGGGAGCGTTCAGCCCCTTGGCCACCGCTCCGGCAGCGTCGATCGGGCCGGCCCAGCGCCATTCGTCGACCGAGCCGACCTCGGCGTCGGTGCGGACGGTGGCGATGTGGCGGAAGAGCAGAGCCAGGTCGAACTCGTCGCGCAGTGCGGCGTTCAGCTTTGCCGCCCCTCGAACGCCGGCGTCCCAGGTGAGCGGGTCGTCGGGGATGTTCTCCAGGTGACCCCAGCGATCGAGCAGGGCGGCTGCCGACTTCGCACCCCAGCCGGTCACGCCGGGAAAGCCGTCTGCCGTGTCGCCGACGAGAGCCAGGAGATCCGGCACCGACTTCGGCAGCACACCGAGACGGGCACGCACGCCGGCAGCGTCGAACCACTTGTCCTGACGGCGGTCCCATTGCCAGACCTTGCCGCCGACGCATTGGCCGAGGTCCTTGTCGGGGGTACAGATGACCGCCCGCTCGACGCGGTCGTCGGCCGCCGCGGTGAGAGCACCCGCAGCCAGCGCGTCGTCCGCCTCCTGCTCGACCATCGCCCACACGGTGAAGCCGAAAGCCCGTAGCGCGTCCTCCACGACCGGGAACTGGGCCTTCAGTTGGGGGTCGACCCCGGAGCCGTTCTTGTACGTGGGCCACAGGTCGTTGCGGAAGGACTCGATGACGTGGTCGGTGGCGACGGCGACGTGTGTCGCGCCCTGTTCGAGCAGCGCCAGGCACGTGGAGACGACGCCCCTGGTGGCGCCGAAGAGCGGGTCCTTGTTGTTCGGGGCGTAGTGATAGCGGAACAGTTCGTAGGTGCCATCGACCAGGTGGACCTGCATGCGTCGAGCCTGTCATACCCGGCCGGTGGCGCCGTTATGGTTGCCGGGTGGGCGACCAGAGCCGGGTGTGCCTCGTCACGGGAGCCGGGCGCGGCATCGGTTCCGCCGTCGCACGTCGGCTCTCCGAGCGAGGTCACCGGGTTGCGCTGTGCGCCCGCAGCGGCGACCAGCTCACGGCGGTTGCGGACACATTGCCGGGCGAGTCGCTCGTGCTACCCGTCGACCTGCTCGCCGAGGGTGCCGTCGATCGGCTGTTCGCCTCGGTGGAGGACGCGTGGGGGCCGGTCGAGATCCTGGTCGCGAACGCCGGCGCAGGTTCGTCGGCACCCATCCCGCGTATCACCGACGCCGACTGGCAGCGCATGCTCGACGTCAACCTCACGGCGCCGTTCCGATGCATCCGCCGCGCACTGCCGGCCATGACCAGGGCCGGCTGGGGCCGCATCGTCGTCCTGGCCTCCGTCGCCTCGAAACGCGGCGAGCCGTACATCGCCGCGTACACCGCCTCCAAGCACGGCGTCCTGGGCCTGGTTCGAGCGGCCGCGGCAGAGGCGGCGCGAACCGGCGTGACGGTGAACGCGGTCTGCCCCTCCTACGTCGACACCCCGATGACCGACCGCAGCGTCGAGAACATCGTCGCCACAACGGGCCGCAGCGCGGACGAGGCGAGGGCGATCCTCGCCGCCAAGCAGCCGATCGGCCGGCTGATCACCGTCGACGAGGTCGCCGACGCCGTCGAGTTCTGCGTCGGCAACGCGGCCGTGACCGGGCAGGGCATCGACGTCGACGGCGGGGCGGTGCAGTCGTGACGGATCCGGCGGACGGCCCTCCCGCGACGTCGGCCGGGATCACGCACGTGGTCGTCAATCCGTCGGCACTGGGAAAGCCGTCCGGGTTCAGTCACGCCGTCGTGTCCCACGGCGGCCGGGCGGTGTGGCTTGCCGGACAGACAGCGCACGACGCGGGCGGTACTCTCGTCGGCCCTGGCGACGTGGTCGCTCAGTACGACCGCGCGCTGCGGAACCTGCTCACGGCGCTCGACGATGCCGGCGGCCGGCCGGAGCATCTCGTGTCCATGACGACGTACATCCTGGACATCGACGACTACCGCGCGCATGCGCGTGAGCTCGGACGGGTCTGGAAGTCCCTGATGGGTGACCACTACCCGGCCATGGCGGCGGTCGGAGTCACCCGGCTGTGGGATCGGGATGCGCTCGTGGAGGTCCAAGGCGTCGCGGTGCTTCCGGGGTGAGGTCACATGCTGCGGACGACAGCCACGTAGTCGTGAGCCGCGTCTGCCAGCCGGTCGCGCAGCGCAAAGAAGACGTCGGCCGCCTCCTGACCCGGCCAGCCCGCCGGAAGCAGCTCCGACGGCAGCCCGGGATCGAGGTAGGGCAGGCGCCGCCACGCCGTCAGGGTGTGGACGTAGTCGGCGAACGCCCGCTCGGCGTCGGTTCGGCGCCGCTGCCGCCACGACCTGAGCACGGGGCGCCAGCGCTCGACGTAGGCGGTGTACGACGCCTGCAACAGCTCGACGTCCCACCAGCGCGACACGTGGGCGCGCAGCTCTTCGACGTCGAGGTGGCGCGCGGCGAACAGGTCGACGTAGTGGCTGAGCTCGAGTCGCGCCAGCACGTCCCGCGTCTCCTCGGCCAGGTGCACGGGTGCGATCCAGACCCCCGGGGCGACGTTGCCGAAGCCGAGCCAGGACAGCCGCGAGCGCAGGGTGTGCCTTCGCGCGCGCTCGGTCTCGGGCACGCTGAACACCGCAAGCACCCAGCCCTCGTCCACGGTGGCGTTCGCCGTCGTGAAGATGCGCCGGTCACCCTCCGCCAGGATCGTCCGAGCCCGGTCGGAGAGGCCGTATCCGGCCGCGCCGTCGACCCGCTCGGCGACCAGGATGCCGCGCCGCTTGAGCCTCGACGTGGACGACCGGACGGCAGCCTCGTCGACCCCGGCCGCGGCCATCAGCCGGATCAGGGCCGCCACCGACAGCCAGCCGCCCGCCTCCCGCGCGTACGCGCCGTAGATCGTGACGATCAACGACCGCGGCTGGACCGGCCGGGCCGCAGGCTCGCCCGGTGGACCGAGGACATGCGACTCCTCGGGTCGGCTGGACATCCGCTGCCGATGCACGGTCGTCACGATAGCGACATACCTGCGGGGTCTGTGCCTTCGCCTGGAAGAGCGGATCGAGAACCAGACCCGCGGTAAGGCTCCGCACTGTGCACAGCAGATTCACAGACGGCTTTCAGGCGGATCACAGACTGCACGGCCAGGCTGACCACCGTGAACGAGGAGACGGGTCAGACTCTGCACCGTCCCGACGGGACGCCGGTGCGTGTCCTCGTGGTCGACGACCAGGCGACGCTGACCGATCTGCTGCGGCTGGCGTTGCGATACGAGGGGTGGGAGGTCGGTGCGGCCTCCGACGGGATGTCGGCGGTCGGACTCGCTCGGACGTTCCAGCCGGACGCGGTGGTGCTCGACATGATGCTGCCCGACCTCGACGGGCTCGAGGTGATGCGCAGGATGCGTGCCGACGCTCCCGAGGTCCCGGTGCTCTTCCTCACCGCGAAGGACGCGGTCGAGGACAGGATCGCGGGCCTGACCGCCGGCGGGGACGACTACGTGACCAAGCCGTTCAGTCTCGAGGAGGTCATCGCCCGGCTGCGTGCCCTGATGCGGCGCAGCGGTGTCGGCACGTCCCGGGGCGGGCCCGTTCTCACGGTCGGCGATCTCACGCTCGAGGAGGACAGCCGCGAGGTCCGCCGTGACGGCACGCTCATCACGCTCACCGCGACCGAGTTCGAGCTGCTGCGCTATCTCATGCGCAACCCCCGGCGGGTGTTGAGCAAGGCGCAGATTCTCGATCGGGTCTGGAACTACGACTTCGGCGGAGAGGCCAACGTCGTCGAGCTCTACATCTCCTACCTCCGGAAGAAGATCGACGCCGGCCGGCAGCCGATGATCCACACCCTGCGCGGCGCCGGGTACGTGCTCAAGCCCACCGGGTAGCGATGATCACCCCCGCCCGCTGGTCCGTGCGGGCCCGCCTGATCGCCGTCCTGGTCATCCTGCTCGCCGTGGTCGGCACGGCGGTGGGCGTCGTTACGCAGCTCACGCTGCAGCGCATGCTCGTGGACCAGGTCGACGAGCAGCTCACGGCTGCCGCGGCGCGCTCCGCAGGCGGGTCGAACAGGCCTTCATCGGGATGCGGGCACGACGGCCCGGACTCCCTCCTCCCGCCCGGCCAGGCAGCCGGCACGCTCGGTGCGTGCGTCGACGACGGCCGGGTCGTCGAGGCAGTCGTCCTCGACGAGACTGGCGACTTACGGTCGGTTCAGTCCTCGTTCCACTCGACGCTCGCCGGCCTCCCGGCATCCGGCGACCCGAGCACGCGGTCGCTCGGCGAGCTCGGGGACTATCGACTGGTCGCCAACGCGACACGCAGCGGCGACGTGATCGTGACCGGCCTTCCGATGACGGAGATCCAGTCGACACTGCTCGGCCAGGCCGCCGTCACTGCCGCTGTGGTCGTGCTGGCATTGCTCGCCGCCGGGCTCGCGGGTGCGGTGATCATCCGGCGCGCTCTGCATCCGTTGCACCGGGTTGCGGCCACGGCGGACCAGGTCGCCCAGCTCCCCCTGGATCGCGGCGAGGTCGCGCTGGCGGTACGGGTGCCGGACGCAGACACCGATCCACGCACCGAGGTCGGCCGGGTAGGCGCCGCCCTGAACACCATGCTGGGTCACGTCGGGTCCGCCCTCGCCGCCCGGCACGCCAGCGAGATGCGGGTGCGACAGTTCGTCGCCGATGCGAGCCACGAGTTGCGCACCCCGCTCGCGGCGATCCGCGGTTACGCCGAACTGACCCGCCGCACCGACCAGCGCGTGCCACCGGACGTGGCGCATGCGCTGGCCCGGGTGGAGTCCGAGGCGGCTCGCATGACCACCCTCGTCGACGACCTGCTGCTGCTGGCCAGGCTCGACTCGGGCCGGCCGCTCGAACGGGCACCCGTCGACCTGTCCCGGCTGGTCGTCGACGCGGTCAGCGACGCACGCGCCGCAGGTCCGGACCACGAGTGGCAGCTCGATCTACCCTCGGTGCCGGTCACCGTGACCGGGGACGCAGCGCGGCTGCAGCAGGTCATGGCCAACCTGCTCGCCAACGCGCGGGTTCACACGCCGCCGGGAACGACGGTGACGGCGAGGCTTCGGGGTGGGCCCGATGCCTCGCTGACTGTCCTCGACGACGGCCCTGGGGTCCCCGCTGCGTTGCTGCCGCAGGTCTTCGAGCGGTTCGCCCGGGGGGACAGCTCACGGTCCGCAGCGGCGGGGAGTACCGGGCTGGGGCTGGCGATCGTCTCAGCCGTCGTGGCAGCCCATCACGGAGCCGTCGAGGTGACCAGCGAAGCGGGCCGCACCGCCTTCACGGTGCACCTGCCGGGCGGTCCGCAGTTCCCAGCCGGCACACAGGTCGCTCCCAGGTGATTGCCAGGCTCCCCGCACACAGTGGAGTCGAGGTCGCGCAGAGTGCGCGACCGGAGAGGAGATCACATGGATACCCCGACCGGTGCGGAACCGGACGCGAGACGGCGCCGGCTCCGAGGTCCTGCGATCGGACTGCTCGCTGCCGGTGGCGTCGCCGGACTCGTTCTCGGGTTCACGGGCGTCGCCTCGGCCCAGGACTCGCCGAGTCCGTCGAGCGAGTCGTCCGAATCGGACGACTCCACGACCGAACCGACGCCCGACAGCGAGGCGACGCCGGAGGACGAGGCGACGCCGGAGGACGAGGCGACACCCGACGACGAGGGGACACCTCGCGAGGGAGCCCCCCGCGGTGACCACCGCGGGGGCACCGGTGGCGGCACCGGAGGCGAGGACTGCCCAGACAAGGAGGCGGCGGACTCGGACGCCTCGAGCAGCTGACCCCACCGCTGCTCGAGGTAAGAGGGCACCTTCGGCCAGTTGCCTTGGCCGAAGGTGCTTTCTCGACCTGAACTCGCGGCGATCCGTCCGCGCATATTGCGGGCTCTTGACTGCCGTCATGGCAATGACAGACTACGAAGGAATCCGACTCACGCCGAGGTGAGCCATGCCGCTGTCGCGTTCTGCCCATGTC
>OBLS010001005.1_pt1 | contig 11140 bp, 9 predicted proteins | sample 1519901 | NCBI WGS metagenome assembly OBLS01 (sample SAMEA3113585, study PRJEB22503) | soil metagenome
GCCAGGGCGACGCTCGAGGCCCTCGACGCGGCTCTCGACGGCTACGAGGTGGAGGACGCCCACAGGAAGCAGAGCCGCAGGGCGAACGAGGAGTGGGACGCGGAGGTGCAACGACTCTATACGCTGGGGCACGAACCGCTGTCGGCGCAGAGCGAGGTGATCGGGGCGGTCAACTCCTTCTCCGGACCGGAGGACGTCGTCGTGTGCGCGGCGGGTTCGATGCCGGGGGATCTTCACAAGCTCTGGCGGACGCGAGATCCCAAAGGCTATCACGTCGAGTACGGTTACTCATGCATGGGGTATGAGATCGCGGGCGGACTCGGCACCAAGATGGCAGCCCCCGAACGCGAGGTCTACGTCATGGTCGGTGACGGCTCGTACCTGATGATGAACGCTGAGATCGTCACCTCCATTCAGGAAGGCTACAAGCTCACGGTGGTCCTCGTGGACAACTCCGGGTTCTCCTCCATCGGCTCGCTCTCCCGCTCCGTGGGCGCCCAGGGTTTCGGCACCCAGTACCGCTACCGCAAGGACGGCTCCATCGGCCTTGACACGGAGGAGAGGCCCGGCGGCGTGCTCCCCGTGGACCTGGCCCAGAACGCCGAGTCTCTGGGGGCGCACGTCATCCGGGCTGAGAGCGTCGGCGAGCTCAAAGGAGCACTGGAGGAGGCGAAGGGCGTGGACCGGACGGTCGTCATACACATCGCCGTGGACCGCTATGAGGGCGTGCCCGACTACGAGTCGTTCTGGGACGTGCCGGTCGCGGAGGTCTCGGAGATGGAGACCGTGAAGGCGGCGCGCGAGGAGTACGCACAGAACAGGCAGGCGGAGCGTCGTTACCTGTGAGGGAGGCATCAGGTTTTGGGAAAGGACTGAGAGCGTGCCGGATTTAATCGTCAAGAGCAGAGAGGCGCCGGATGTGGAGGGGAGCGTCGTAAGGGTCACGCCGGAGTCCGCCGGGTGGGAGTACGTGGGCTTCGAGGTGATCAAGCTCGCGGACGGAGAGGCCGTCGAGCGGCGCACCGGCGGCGAGGAGGTCTGCCTGGTCCCGGTCTCCGGCGCCTGTTCGGTCTCCTCGGGCTCGGAGAGGTGGCCCATCGGGGGTCGCAAGAGCCCCTTCGGCGGCCCGCCGCGCGCGCTCTACCTGCCTCCCGGCACGGGCTACCGGGTGGAGGCGACGACGGGGCTGGAGCTTGCGATCTGCTCCGCCCCGGCAGAGAGGGGTGTGGAGCCGTTCGTAGTCGGCCCCGGGGACATAGAGGTGGAGCGGCGCGGCTCGGGGAACATGGAGCGCGAGGTGCGGCCCATCCTCATGGCCGAAAGAGAGGTCGAGCGGCTGCTGGTCGTCGAGGTCCTTACGCCGAACGGGCACTGGTCGAGCTACCCGCCTCACAAACACGACCGGGACGCGCTCCCCGACGAATCGTACCTTGAGGAGACCTACTACCACCGGGTGCGGCCCGAGAGGGGCTTCGCCGTCCAGCGGGTCTACACCGACGACCGCTCGCTGGACGAGACGCTCGTGGTAGGCGACGGGGACGTGGTGCTGGTCCCGAAGGGCTACCACCCGGTCTCCGCGCCTCCGGGCTACGACCTCTACTACCTGAACGTCATGGCCGGCCCCGTGCGCGAGTGGAGGTTCAAGAACGATCCCGACCACGAGTGGCTCTTCTAGGCCACGGAGGAGGATAACGCCGATGCAGAAGACGCGCAGGCAGGTAAGGAACTTTATTGGGGGGGAGTGGGTCGAAGGCGACGGCCGCGATACGGAGCCCGTCTACGATCCCGCGACCGGTGAGATCATAGCCGAGACGCCGCTCTCCACGAAAGAGGATGTCAACCGGGCTGTAAGAGCCGCCGAAGCCGCCTTCGCGAGCTGGTCGAAGAAGCCGGTGACGAGGCGCGTCCAAGTACTCTTCCGCTACAAGATGCTTCTCGAAGAGCACTTCGGGGAGCTTCGCGACCTGGTCACTCTAGAGAACGGCAAGGACGCCAAGGACGCGGGCGGCGAGGTGAGGCGCGGCATCGAGGTCGTTGAGTTCGCCTGCGGGATGCCGACACTCCTGATGGGCGAAACCGTGCGCGACGTCGCCAGCGGCATAGACAACGTCTCGTACAGGTTCCCGCTGGGCGTCGTTGCGGCGATCACGCCGTTCAACTTCCCCTGCATGATCCCCCTGTGGACGATGCCCGTGGCCATAGGGGCCGGGAACACGTACATCCTCAAGCCTTCGGAGCGCACCCCGCTCACCTCGCAGCGGCTGGTCGAGCTCCTGATCGAAGCCGGATTGCCCGAGGGCGTGGTGAACGTCATAAACGGCGCCCACGACGCCGTGAACGGCCTCCTGGAGCACCATGGGATCGAGGCGATCTCTTTCGTGGGGAGCCAGCCCGTGGCCGAGCACGTCTACCGCCACGGCGCCGCCCACGGCAAGCGGGTTCAGGCCCTGGCGGGGGCCAAGAACTCCATGATCGTCATGCCCGACGCGGTGCTCGAGAAGGCCGTGCCCAACATCATAAGCAGCGCCTACGGCAACGCCGGGGAGCGGTGTTTGGCGGGTAGCGTGCTGATCACGGTCGGCGAGGCCGGGGACAGGGTCGTCGAGGCGGTCAGGGAGGCGGCGAGCGCCATGAAAGTGGGGCCGGGCTACGAGAACGGGGAGCTGACACCCCTCATCCGCGACTCTCACAGAAGCAGGGTCAAGGACTACGTGGATCTGGGCGAGAGCGAAGGGGCGAACGTAGCCCTCGACGGCCGCGATCCGCCGCTTTCGGAGGGCTTCTTCTTCGGGCCGACCATACTGGATAACGTCACGGGGGACATGCGCATCGCTAGGGAAGAGATCTTTGGCCCTGTCCTCTCGGTGGTGCGGGTTGACAGCCTCGAAGAGGCGATCGAGTTCACCAACGGGAGCCCGTTCGGGAACGCCTGCTCGATCTACACCGAGAACGGCGCTGCGGTCAGGCACTGGCGGGAGAACGTGGAGGCGGGGATGCTTGGGGTGAACGTGGGAGTTGCGGCGCCGATGGCGTTCTTTCCGTTCAACGGGGTCAAGGACTCCTTCTACGGGGACCTGCACGCCACGGGCAAGGACGGCGTGCGCTTCTTTACCGAGAACAAGGTAGAGATAGTGCGCTACCTCTCGGAGCCGGAGTCGGGCTCCGCGGTCAGAATGCCTGAGGAGGCTGGCGCTTGAGGCGGGGTTAGTCAGAGACGGCGGCGGGCAAGCTCCGGTCCGGCGGACTCTTCCGGGAAATGAGGAGGCGAACAGCGTGAGAGCCGAGAGGCTCGCTACAAACCGCAGTGCACCTTCCATCGCAACCTTCGAAGAGGCCCCGGATGCGTAAGCTGCTGCGGGTCTCTATAATGTGGAGCCGCACCTGAATCTCGTCAATGCCCGGCTCGAGGACGGCCACACGGTCAAAGAGGCGCGGGGCTCTTCAAGTCCAGGGATCTGTGGGTCGTCTCGCGCCGCAAAATCTACGGCCTCCGCCGACCACGGTCATCGTGTGGTGCAGGAGGGGGTGCGGGGGCGCCGGGGCGCGGTCTCGCTGCAATCTTGGGCGGCCGCTCGCGGTCCTTGACCAGCCTCCCTCGACCCTGGGATTGTCCCCAGCTCCGAGCTGCGGTCGAGCGCTTTCGCGTTCAGACGTTCTTCTCCCGAACCTGAGGGCCAACGCTGAGAACGCACACCTGATCAACAAACTCGGAGGAGGCGCGATGATCATCCACAGCGACGGTCCCGGGCCTGCTGACGGCTGAGGGCATTGGCACAGTGGCCTACTCGAAGAGCACCATGTACTTGCCAGCCTCGCGGTTCCTGAGGCGCTCGAGGCCCTCCAGCGCCCCGTCCAGGCCGACGGGGTCGGTGACGATGCGACTCATGTCCAGCCTTCCGGTGGCCATGAGGCGGATAACGTGCCCAAAGGTGCCGGCCCCGGAGTGGCCGAGCGAGCCGCGCAAGCCACTGCCGCTGACCACGAGTCTCTCGGGGTCTAGGGAGGCCCGGTGGGGGCCCCTTCCCACCAATACCACCGTCGCGGTGGGGGCCAGGGCCCCCGTGGCGGCGTCGATCACACCCTCCGCTCCGCTCGCCTCGACCCACATGTCTATGCCCCGCCCCTTCGTCTCTTCCATGGCGGCCTGTGCCATGCCGCCCTCGCCGAGCGAGTGGGGATCGTAGACGGCATCGGCGCCCACCTCTTCCGCGAGGCGCCGGCGGGTCTCGACGGTTTCGAACGTCACCACCCGCCCTGCCCCGGCCGCCCGGGCGAGCCCGATGGCGGCGAGCCCGATCGGCCCTCCTCCTATCACGGCGACCCTCGCGCCCGGAAGGAAGGAGGCCTGGACGAACATGCCCACGTAGGCGACGCTCGTAGGTTCGACCAGCGCAGCCGCCTGGAAGCCGCGCTCCTCCCCGAGCGTCTCGAGCATCTCACCGATGGGCCAGCAGTACTTCGCCTTGGTGACGACGTACTCGGCGTGTGCGCCGTTGAAGGTGAAGCCCAGTTCGCCGAGGCGCTCGCAGTAGTTGAAAAGCCCGGCGCGGCACGCGTAGCACTCCCCGCACCATGCTATCTCTTCGGAGCACACCGGGTCTCCGGGGTGGAGGTCCACGACATCCTTACCCACGGCCTCCACGATGCCCGAGAACTCGTGTCCCGTGACTACCGGCGTGGACATCATGCCGGGGTAGACCATGTAGCCTTCGTCGTCCTTTTCGTACATGTGCACGTCCGAACCGCACACGCCGCAGGCCCGGACCCGAATCAGTACCTCGTCGGGCCCCGGGGTGGGCTGCGGAAGCTCGACGACGCGGAAGCACGGGTGTCTCCACACCTGGTTGCCGTTGCGCGCGAGGCGCCGCTTCTCATCCCCTTCCTCGGGAGAGTAACTCCCCCTAGGCTCCCAGTCTGCCTCGACCATCAACGCCTGCATGCGCTGCCTCCTCCTCGATTGGCCCGTTTCTATATGTTGGTTCTCTAACGCCCGGACGAAGTGCTCCCCGAAACCCACGATGTGCATCTGCAGCAGATCGGCGGCGCGGTGGGCGTTGCGAGGCTCCAAGGCCTTGGCCGCCCCCTGTGTTGTTCGGCTTCTCGCAGATGGGTGGGTTTGAGCATCCACGAGCGCAGGGCGATCGCCCGGAGTTGTCTTGGACCTGGTCTATGGGTTCGATGATGCGCTTGTTGTCGCACCTCGCAACGAGGACGTCGTGGAACTTCCGATTGAGAGCGGAAAGGCCGTACAGGTCCACCCTATCGGCTGCGTCGCCGGCAACTTCCAGCAGGTAACGGAGCAACTCTCGGTCGTTTTCGTCCATGCGAGGCACCGCCTTCTCCAAGGCAAACGGTTCCAGCAACGCACGCATCTCGTACATCTCCCGCACCTCGTCGGCAGTAAAGTTACGAACCCGCGCGCCGCGAGCCGGGTCGAGGTCCACCAACCCCCCTCGAGCTAGCGACGACAAGGCATCACGTACCGGTGTCGTGGATACTCCGTATGCGCCGGCCAACTCGGCTTCCACCAAAGGCTCCCGGGGCAGGGGCCGATCTCGGAAAAACGTCGTCCCTGATGCGCTCGGCGACCCTCTGGCCTAGCGGACCTTGCGCTTCGGATCCGCCCCTTTCCCCAGATCCTTCTTTCATATATAAAATGTTATAGCGTTGCGCGAAGGAGATCAAGACGGTGGGGTAGGCGAGCGTGTCTCCCGGCTGGGGCGGGGTGAGGGTTATCGCGTTCGTGGGGGTAGGAAACTGCGGTGCAGCCAAAGGGGGACGGGGTGAAGATCAAGTGGTATGGGCACGCCTGCTTCAGGCTGGAGGCGGACGGCGTCTCCGTCGTTACCGATCCGTACAAACCGGAGGTTTCGGGCCTCGAACCCGTGCGCGAGCCGGCCGACCTGGTGGTTATGAGCTCGGCCACGGACGAGTACCACTCAGAGGCGTCCATGATACCCGGCAGCCCGCTCCGCCTGAACGCGCTGGAGGCCACCGGCGAGGAGGCCGTCGAGGTGTGCGGCGTAAGGTTCGAAACGTTCCGGGCCAGGGAGAGCGTGGAGCACAAAGAAGATCCGGACGAGAACGCCATGTACCGCTTCGAGTTGGGGGGAGTGAGCGTACTGCACCTCGGGGATCTGGGTAACCCCTTGACGGAGGAGCAGCTCGCCCGGTTGCAGCGCAGGGTCGACGTTCTGCTGGCGCTGACCGGGGGAGCGCCGACGATCGAGCTCGACGACCTCGAGCGGGCCATAGAGGACATCGGCCCGCGCGTGGTGGTTCCCATGCACTACAAGATACCGAGGCTAAGGGTGGACGGGGACATCCTTCCCGTCCGAGCGTTTACTTCCCGTTACCCGGAAGAGGAGGTGGTATACGTGGGAGCCTCGGAGGTGGAGTTCACGCCGGATACCCTGCCGGGACGTCTGCGGGTGTACGTCCTGGATCCAGCTAATTAGGACAATGGCTGGGGTTCGCCGAAGCCGGCACGCAAGGAATACGCAAGAGACACTGGCGGAGTACTGGTTCGGACAGACGGCGCACCATGCGTTTCTGTGCGTGGGTCGAGCCTAGCCGGTAGGGGTCAAGGGAGGAGAGTCGCATCGTGAACATCGGATTGCTGGGGGTCGGCCGAATAGGCGGGTTCCATGCCAGGACGCTCGCCGAGCACTCCGACGTCGAAGCCCTGTTGATAGGCGACGTGGACGCCGTACGGGCGGCGACGGTGGCGGAGGAGGTCGGCGGGCAGCATGCGACGGTCGAAGGGGTGATCCGGGCCGGGCTCGACGCCGCGGTAATCGCCGCTGCGACGACGGAGCATGCCGCGCTGATCGGTTCCTGTCTCGACGCCGGCCTGCCGGTGTTTTGCGAGAAGCCGATAGCGGTAGACCGCGAGGAGACCGAGGCCGTGGTGGACCGGGTGGAGTCTTCCGGGGCGATCCTGCAGATGGGCTTCCAGAGGCGCTTCGACGCCGGTTACAGGGAGGCTAAGCGCCTAATAGACGACGGTACCGTCGGTACGCTCTATTCGCTGCGCCTGGCCACCCACGACCCCAACCCGCCCCATGAGGACTACATCCCGCAGTCCGGGGGCATCTTCAAGGACCTCTTCATACACGACCTGGACATCCTGCGATGGTTGACCGGGACGGAGGCAGAAGAGGTATACGCCCAAGGGAGCGTGCGCAAGTTCGGCGTGTTCAAGAAGTACGACGACGTCGACACCGCGGCCGCGCTGATCAGGATGGCCGACGGCGTGGTCGCGGTCCTTACCGGCGGCCGGCAGGACCCTTGGGGATACGACGTTCGCGCGGAGATCTTTGGTTCCGGCGACAGCGTTAGCGTCGGCCTCGATGGTCGTACGCCTCTTCGCTCGGTCGAGCCTGGTGCGGCGCCCCGGGAGAGCCAGTTCTACCCCGATTTCCTCGCACGTTTCGAGGATGCCTACCGGGCCGAGCTCGGCTGCTTCCTAGATGTCGCACGGGGCCGCGCCGAGAACCCTTGCACGGCCCGCGATGCGCTAGAGGCGTTGCGCTTGGCCGTGGCGGCCGACCTATCCATGCGGGAGGGCCGCCCGGTCGGGTTGAGCGAGGTCTGGTAAAGCCCAAGGTGGCCGTCCGTCGCACTCGCCTCGTGATCCGATTCAGGGTGATGGTTTCGGTCCGCCAGACGACGGATGACGAGAGAAGTCTCGGCCCATCGGTACTTGGTCAGACTACAAAGGAGGAACAGAGGAGCCTATGGATTACGCCGATCTTGCGAGTAGACTTCGGACCGTTCACGCGATCAACGTCACCCCGTTCCGTGAAGACGGGGACGTGGACTACGCCTCCCTGGAGAAGAACGTTGAGTTCCTAATCTCCTACGGGCTGGAAGTCATTGTCCCGTGTGGCAACACGGGGGAATTCTATTCCCTGAGTGTAGAGGAAGCCAAAGCGGTAACCCGATTCGTCACAGAGACGGTCAACGGCAGGGCGAAAGTTTTGGCCGGCATCGGCTACGACACCAAGACAGCAGGCCAGATGGCCTCGTTCGCGCAGGACGCCGGCGCGGACGCCATCATGGTTCACCAGCCTGTCCATCCCTACTTGACCGGGGAAGGCCTGATCAGGTACTACACCGAGATCGCGCGTGGCGTAAACATCGGAGTGGTACTCTACGCCCGCCACGCAGCCATCGACCGTGACGTTCTCGATCAGGTTACCGCCATCGAGAACGTGCTCGCGGTCAAGTACGCGATCAATGACCTCCCGGGTTTCGGGAACCTCGTGCAGTCCATAGACAACCCGGTCGTGTGGTTGTGCGGCACGGCAGAGATGTGGGCCCCGTTCTTCTTCGCCGTCGGCGCCGAAGGGTTCACCTCCGGGTTGGTCAACATTGCCCCCAAAATGTCGTTGAAGATGCTCGAAGGGCTCAAGAAAGGGGACCGGCATTCCGTCCAGGCCGTTTGGCGCGAGGTGGCCCCCCTGGAGAGACTCCGCGCCAAGGCCCACAACGGCTACAACGTGTCCGTTATCAAGGAGGGCATGGACCTCTTGGGGCTTGCCCCCGGCCGAATCCGGGAACCCGCCAGCAAGTTGGACGAAGCGGACAGGCAAGAGCTCGTTCGGATCTTGAGGTCGTGGGGGAAGCTCGACGAAGGCCCCGACACCGGCCAGCAAGACGGACATGGACTCAGTTCGGCGGCATCGTCGGGTCCGTGATGCACTGCGGGGACCTGGCAACGGAGAATAGGGCAACGTTCATGCGGTGCAACCATATCGTCGTGTACCTCCCCATCCTCTCGAGCCCCGTAGCCCATATTTGGCCGCCTTACGCTCTGTACACGGGACACGATGGCAGATCCCCCTGGAAACGACTGATAGGGGGTTTCAGTTGACATGACCCACGTCGCACTATGTCCCCGTGTAGTCTCGATGAGGGGGTCGTCTGACAGGTCGACGTTGCGTCGACTCGAGGGCAGGTCAGTATCCAGTGCATGCCGGGAGGGAGAAAGCACCAGCGGCAGGGATGGCGAGTGCTCGGCGAAGGGTTGTCTATTGACGTCATCGAGACCAATCAGGAGCTACCGTCCTTGGTTGGGCATGCGTAGGACTTCGAGCTTCCGTCAATAGGCTGGCTACTTTTCTTTCCTAACAGCTCTCCGAACGATTGGACCGCCTCTTGTACGACTGTTGTCACATTTGCTACTCGCACATTGGCGGAGCTTCTTAGAAGCCGCGGCGACCAGGCTGGGCTCGATGCGGAGGAGCTGCTATCGGAGCCCCGGGCGTTCGTAGATCGCTCTGGCGAGTACAGGGCACCGTTCGGGGTGGCGGTGAAGGTCGCCGGGCGATGCTGCAGGAGGTTCGCCGGCGACATCCTGCGCTCCATACGGGAGCGGGAGGAAGAGCTGCGGACGCAACTCGTCTCCGGCGATCTCCCCAGGGCTGGCTGGGCCTCTCCCGATAAGGTCCGCGGGCACGCCCGGGCCGAACTCGAGAGGGCCGAGCCGGTCTTCGCCCTCGCGCGGGTGCCCGAGGACCTCGCGCCCGAGGCGTGGGACTTCGAGGCCGAGATGGAGGCCCTCGGTTTCCGCTTCGAGCCCTTCGGGGAGGGTGCCTTGAGGATCACGGCCGTGCCCGGCACCGTCGCCGACCCGGAGGCCGCGCTCCTCGCGGCATTGCACGCGCTCGCGGGCGGCGAGGACCTCGCCAAGGCGCTCGCGTGCAAGGGCTCGACCAGGTTCGGGGAGGACCTCTGCAGGGAGGAGATGGAGATGCTGTTGAGGGAGTGGTCTTCAGACGAGTTCCGGGATACGAATCCCCGAAGTTGACAGAACGGCCGCGCTCGGATTCCGTGCCCTGCTGACCAAGGATGGTGCCAGAAGCGTGGAACTGATCAGTGCTTAAGACTCGCCCGTGATGTGGTAGACCCGATTGAAGCAGCTACTGTAGAAGACGAGGCGCAGGGTGTGGCTCAAGTAGGATGGAAGATGAGAAGGAGGTCGAGAAGTGACCGTTGAGGAGTTCATCGCTCGCTACCCTCGGCTCTGGCACATGGCCGAAGCTGGCGCGTGGTCCTCAATCCGAACCCGAGGCTTGCTGTCAACAACTGCTCTACTGGATCTGTTCGAGATAAGGGGTCCTGAGCGGTTCGCGCTCGAATCCTGCCGGCGTCCCAGCTCCGTCCCCATCACCCACCCTGATCACGGCACCGCTGTGATCAGAGACAATAAGCCGCTGCTCGAGACGGTTCTTAAGCGCACGTTGGTCGGGATGACGCCACGCGAGTGGTACGAAACGCTAAATGGCCGGGTGTTCTTCTGGCTCTCGGAGAAGCGCATGGAGAAGCTGCGGAATGCCCCGCACAACCGCGACCGCAAGCACGACATCTTGGTCATGGACACGCGGACATTGGTAACGCACCACCGTGAAGGGATCACACTCTCGCCAATCAACAGCGGTGCCGTCCATCCCGGTGCGCGACACCCACGCGGTATCGGTACCTTCGCCCCATTCGAGGAGTATCCGTGGACCGAGCGCATACGCAAGCGGTCACGCGAACCCGTTGTCGAGCTCGCTGTAGACTACAGCGTTCCCGACATCCTTGCCTACGTCCTTGATGTCCTTCGCCGCTGAACCCAACACAACTACCGAGATAATCGCAGGAGGCGGTCTTGCACCATAAACCGCATCAGCGACGCTGAGCCTTCACCAGGATCGACTTCATTGTCAGGCACACCGAGCATGTGGCAAGGTCCAAACTGTGAGGCAGTGCCAGAAGCCTCCTAAGCACCTTCTGTCACTTTTGGCACCCCCCACACATTAGGAATTCGGAAAATCATGCTCTTAGGCAAAGGTGCCAAGAGAAGGATGTTTCAACGCAAGGACGACCTTGGTTAGACGCACTCAGGAGCCTGGAGGAAAGGACACTTAAAGAAGAGAAGAGGAATACGATCACTGTGCTCTCCTCTGTGGAGGAAATTCCAGAATCCCCAGTACGGCGGGGTGACAAAAGAGCCAGTAGTCCAACTCCTTCACCCGACGGTGAGAAAACCTGTGGTGTGAACACCTTGCAGCCGCGTCATCGTTCCCCGACTCAAGGGGGCAGATTACGAGGTCCGCTACCTGGAGTTCGAGGGCGGCCACGTGGTCCCGCC
>OBLS010001006.1_pt1 | contig 11140 bp, 7 predicted proteins | sample 1519901 | NCBI WGS metagenome assembly OBLS01 (sample SAMEA3113585, study PRJEB22503) | soil metagenome
CTTCAGAACCTCATCCAGGGATCGGCGACAACGTACGCCGGGGCCGGGGAGGAGGCCAACGAGGCCTACCGGTTCCTGAGCCCCGCCCTCACCGCCACTGACCGGTTGATCCAGGAGGTGAACCGCGACGAGCGGGCCCTGACTGACTTCCTGGTGGACGGGTCCCGCGTGGTCACCGCGGTCGCTGAGCGGCGCGACGACCTGACCAACCTGGTGTCCAACGCGAACCGGGCCCTCGGTGCCGTCGCCTCCCAGAACGAGTCACTCGACCGCGCCCTGATCGCGCTGCCCCCGGCGCTGCGCCAGGCGAACACCACCTTCTTCAACCTGCGGCTGACGCTCGACGACCTCGACCCGCTGGTGGAGACCGCGAAGCCGGCGACGCGCGACCTCGCTCCCTTCCTGCGCCGGCTCAAGCCTGTCGTCAAGAGGTCGGTGCCGGTCTTCAAGGACCTCCGCCTCGCCGTCAACAAGGACGGCAAGAACGATGACCTCACCGACGCGATGGCCAAGCTGCCGGCGGCCCGCAATGCCGCGGACCGTGCCTCGGAGCCGACGGTGCAGGCGATGATCGACTCTGAGCCGACCTTCAGGTTCCTGCGCCCGTATTCCCCCGACCTGCTCAACACGGTCGGCGGCCTCAACTTCATCTCGTCCAACTACGACGCGAACGGCCACTTCGTCCGCGTGCAGCCCGCGGGCCTGGGGATCTTCACCGACAACGAGGGCATCTTGGAGCCGATCCCGGTCAACCAGCAGTTCGCCGACTACGGGCCCCCGGGCAGCCCGAACTTCAAGCTGTTTCGCCGTTGTCCGGGCGGGATGACCCAGCCCGTGCCCGGGTCGAACCCGTTCCTCGACGGCGGGCAGCTGCAGACACCGGTGCCACCGTTCACCAACGACTGCACGGTCACTGACGTGCCGCCCGGACCATGAGGCGCGCACTCGTCATAGCCCTGTCGCTGATCGCCGTCGGGCTCGCCGTCCTGATCCCGGCCGCGACCGGCGCCGACGACGGTCCCTACCAGGTCCGCGGGATTTTCGACAACGGGAGCTTCGTGGTGAAGGGCGAGGAGGTCCGTGTCGCGGGCGCGACCGTCGGCACGATCGAGTCGGTCGACGTCACCAACGACGAGGAGATCGCCAGCCTGGAGGGCGGTCCCCACGCGGTCCCCGGCAAGGCGATCGTGGTGATGAACATCACCGAGGACGCCTTCAAGGACTTCCGCTCGGACGCGTCCTGCATCATCCGCCCGCAGTCGCTGATCGGCGAGCGCCTCGTGGACTGCACACCGACCCAGCCCCGGGCCGCCGGGGAGGAGCCGCCCCCCGAGCTCGCGGAGATCGAGGACGGCCCCGGCGAGGGGCAGCGCCTGCTGCCGCTCGAGAACAACGGCAAGTCGGTGGACATCGACTTGATCCAGAACATCAACCGCGTCCCCTACCGTGACCGGTTTCGGCTGATCCTGAACGACCTGGGCGCCGGGCTCGCCGCCCGCGGGGACGACCTGGGCGCCGTCGTCGACCGAGCCAACCCGGCGCTGCGCCAGACGAACCGCGTCCTCAAGATCCTGGCCGACCAAGACCAGCGCCTGGCCGAGCTGGCGAGCAACGGAGATGCGGTGCTCGAGCAGCTCGCCGCGAAGAGGACCAGCGTAACCGGGTTCTTCCGCAACGCCGGCGTCGCGGGCCAGGCGACCGCCGAGCGGGGAGATGACCTCGAGGCGCAGATCGAGAAGTTCCCCGAGACCCTCCGTCAGGTGCGCGCGACGATGGGCGACCTCGAGGGCTTCGCCGATGAGGGGACCCCGCTGATGGAGGACGTCGGCGCCGTCGCCCCGGATCTCAGCAAGGCGACCCAGAACCTGCCGGCATTCTTCCGGGCGGGGGTGCCCGCACTGAGAAGCCTCGGCGACGCGGCGGAGTCCTCGGGGCCCAAGCTCGTCCAGGCCGACCCGGTCGTCGTTCAGACCCGCGACCTGACCGACAAGGCGGGGCCCGCCTCGATCGACCTGTCGGCGCTGCTGAGCACGTTCAACGACACCGGCGGCTTCCAGCACCTCATGGACTTCATCTACAACACGTCGGGGAACATCAACGGGTACGACGACTACGGTCACTTCCAGCGGGCCCTCGGCATCCGCTCGAACTGCACCGACATCCAGGCGATCGTCTTCCCGTCGTGCGAGGCCTTCTTCCTGCGCGTCGCGGGCACCGCCGGCGCCCGCAAGGCCGAGAAGCAGGCCGAGAAGGAGCTCCGCTCCAAGATCGAGAAGGCGCCCGAGGAAGACCCGTCCGTCGAGGACATCCTCCCGGAGCTCGATCCCGACGAGGACACCGAGACCGTCCCCGAGGAGGAGGAAGAGGAGCCGACTGAGACGCTCCCCGAGGAGGATCCCGAGGACGCGACAGAGGGCGATGAGGCAGGCGAGCAGTCCGCTGAGGCCGCGGTCCTCTCCGGTCGCCAGGGAAACGCGGCCGCAGGCGAGCCCGTGGACATGCGCGACGCGGCGATGCTTCTGCAGTTCCTGCTCGGGGGGAGCGGAGCATGAGGGGCGGACGCGCAGGCAGCCTGGCGGCCAGCCCGACGCTGGTCGGCGCGGTCACCGTGCTGGTGGTCGTCGTCGCGGTCTTCCTGGCCTATCAGGCGAACCAGGGACTGCCGTTCGTGCCGACCTACAAGCTCTCGGCCCAGGTCCCGAACGCCAACACGCTGGTGCCCGGCAACGACGTGCGCGTCGGTGGCATCCGCGTCGGCGCCGTCAAGACGGTCGAACCGGTCCAGCAGGAGGACGGCTCGGTCAACGCCAAGCTCGATCTGGAGCTGAACCAGGACATCGAGCCGCTTCCCGTGGACTCGACCGTGATCGTGCGCTCCCGGTCCGCGCTCGGCCTGAAATATCTGGAGCTCCGGCGCGGGACCTCCGAGGAGGGCTACGAGCCGGGCGCCACGCTGCCGCTCAGCTCCGCTATGCCGGAACCGGTTGAGATCGACCAGGTCTTCAACACGTTCGATGACCCGACGCGCGCCGCGATTCAGTCCAACCTGACTGAGTTCGGGAACGCGCTGGCGGGCCGGGGTGTCGCGCTGAACGCCGCGATCGGCGACCTGCGTCCTTTGGTGGAGGGCCTGGAGCCGGTCATGCGGAACCTGTCGTCGACCCAGACGGACCTCGGCGGGTTCGTCCGCGGCCTGGCGAGCGCAGCGGCCGAGGTGGCGCCGGTGGCGGCGGTTCAGGGCCAGCTGTTCGTCGATCTCGACACGACCTTCAACGCCTTCGCGAACGTCGCGCGCCCCTACCTCCAGGAGACGATCTCCAAGAGCCCCGAGACCGAGGACACCGCGATCAGGACCCTGCCGCGGATCCGTCCGCTGCTGGTCAACACGACCGGGCTCTTCCGGGATCTGCGTCCGGGGTTCGCGGCGCTGCGCCCCGCCTCCAATGACGTCATGCGTTCGGTGGTGGTGGGCGTCAAGGCGCTCCGCCTATCGCCCGAGTTCAACGCCCAACTGGACCCGACGGCCCAGGCGCTGCTGGACTTCAACAACGACGCCGGCGTGAGAGAGGGTCTGGACGATCTGGATGGGTTCTTCGACGAGGCCCAACCGCTGTTGGCCCACGTCGGCCCGGCCCAGTCGGTCTGCAACTACGCGACACTGCTGTTCCGCAACGTCGCGAACCACCTCGCCTTCGGGGACGGCATCGGGACATGGCAGCGGTTCATCCCGCTGAACGCTCCCGAGGGACCGAACGCCGAGGGCAGCCCCAGCAGCGCTCCGGCGAACGGCGGCGGGGTCAACCCGGCGAACTACCTGCACACCATTCCCTATCCGAACACCGCGTCCGCGGGGCAGTCGCCGCGCGAATGTGAGTCCGGCAACGAGACCTACATCGCCGGCCAGCAGGTCATCGGGAACATCCCGGGCGACCAGGGGATCGTCACCGAAGGTCAGAACTGCGAGCAGCTGGGGACCTGCAAGCCCAAGAAGAAGAAGAAGAAGTAGATGGCAGACCCGAGGCCGAAGCCAAAGGACTACGACGAGCGGATCTACCGCAAGGGGCATCCCCCGCACCGGATCCGCAACGCGCTGATCCTGATCGGCCTGGTCCTGATAGGGACCTACCTGGCCGTCACCAAGGAGCTGCCGTTCGGCGACGACTACGAGGTCAAGGCGGTGTTCGAGAACGCGGCGAACATCCGCAAGGATTCGCCGGTCCGGATCGCGGGCGTCAACGTGGGCGAGGTCAAGAGCGTGCGCAGCGTGGGCGACGCCGCCGAGGTGACGTTCACGGTGAGCGAGGACGGTCGCCCCCTGCGCGAGGACACGCTGGTCGAGATTCGGCCACGCATCTTCCTGGAGGGCAACTTCTTCCTGGACGTGAAGCCGGGCAGCCCGAGCGCGTCGGAGATCCCGGACGGGGGGACGGTGCCCATCACGCAGACCGCGACCGCAGTCCAGCTCGACCAAATCCTCACCACCCTCCAGGCGCCCGATCGCGAGAACCTGTCGAAGCTCCTGCGCGGCTACGGCGGCGCTCTGAACGATGAGCCGACGGCCGCCGACGACGAAGGCGAGGACCCCGACATCCAGGGCGAGACGGCGGCCGAGGCGATCAACGACTCGTTCAAGTACGGCGGTGACGCCGGCCGCGACTCCGCGATCGTGAACCAGGCGCTGCTCGGCACCGAGGCAGGTGATCTGTCCGGTCTTATCGCGGCGAACGCCCGGGTCTTCGGCGCGCTCGGCGATCGCGAGCAGCAGCTCCAGGACCTGGTCACGAACTTCAACACCTTCAGCGGCGCTCTGGCCGCCGAGTCGGACAACCTGGCCGAAACCGTTCGCCTGCTCGCGCCGACCCTTGAGAACGCCACCCCGTCGCTGCGGAACACAAACGCGACGTTCCCGTACCTGCGCGCGTTCGCCCGCGACATAGAGCCGGGAATCCGAGAGCTGCCAGCGACGATCAATGCCTCAGGTCCCTGGCTCAGGCAGACCCGCCTGCTGCTCGACCAAAGCGAGTTGGGACGTCTCGCCAACCAGCTTCGGCTGACCGCGCCGCCCGCGGGGGAGCTCGCGGCGGCCACCCCCGGCCTGTTCAGTGAGCAGGAGCTGCTGAGCCGCTGCGTCAGCGACGTCCTGATCCCGACCGGCGACATCCCGATCACCGACGTCTTCACGCCAGGCAACAACGTGCCGAACTACAAGGAGTTCGGCTACGCGCTGACCGGCTTCGCCGGCGAGATGCAGAACTTCGACGCCAACGGCGCCTATCTGCGCTTCCAGACCGGCGGCGGTGACTGGGGCGGCAACAATGGCCTGGTTCAGGCCGACGTCCCCGGCGCGGGCCTGCCGACCGACACAGTCGCATACGGCCGCGCGCAGGCGGAACCGATCGCCACCCAGCCGCTGCTGGGCGCGAAGCCCACCTACAACGACAGCGTCGCTTGCCACACGAACCCCGTCCCGGATTTGGACGGTCCCGTTGCCGGACCCGGGCCGGCCAGCCCTCGGGGAGTGCCCTGATGAAGCGCGCCATCCGAGAGCACCTGCGCGACTTCCTGGCCATCATCGCCCTGGTCATCGCCGGCGTGGTCACGATGTTCGTGATCCTCGCCAACCAGTCCACGGCGCTGCCGTCCTGGTTCCCGATCCTGGGCGAGGACCGATTCGAGGTCAAGGCCAAGTTCAGCTCGGCCCAGGCGGTCACGCCCGGCCAGGGCCAGGCGGTGATGATCGCCGGCATCAAAGTCGGCGACATCACCGGCGTCACGCTGGACGACGGCCAGGCCGAGGTGACGATGGATGTCGACTACGACAAGGCCGGCCTGATCACCGACGAGGCGTCTCTCCTGCTGCGTCCGAAGACCGGGCTGAACGACATGGTCATCGAGGTGTCGCCCGGAACCGGCGACGAGAGCGTCGAGGAGGGGGACACCATCCCCCTGGCCTCGACCCAGCCGAACGTCAATCCGGACGAGGTGCTCGCCTCGCTCGACGCCGACACCCAGGCCTTCCTGAAGCTGTTGCTCGCGGGCGGCGCTGAGGCCCTCGACCCCGAGAAGGGCAGGGACCGTAAGCTCGGCAACGCGCTGCGCCAGTTCGAGCCGTTCGCGCGCGACATCGCCCGACTCACCGGCAAGCTGGCCCAGCGACGGGACAGCATCAGCCGCTCGATCCACAATTTCCGGTTGCTGAGCGAGGAGCTCGCCGCCCGCGACACCGACTTGATCTCGTTCGTCGAGGGCTCTAACGGAGCGCTCGAGCGATTCGCGAACCAGGAGGCCAACCTCCGGGAGTCCCTCCGGGAGCTGCCGAGTACGCTCGCCGCGACCGACGACGCGCTCGCCAGCGGCAGCCGGTTCGCGGTCGCGACGCTGCCGGCGCTGCGCGACTCGCTGCCCGGTGCCCGTGCCCTGCGACCCGCGCTGCGCGCCGCCCGCCCCTTCCTGAGACGGACCGCGGCCCCGATCCGCAAGCAGATCCGCCCGTTCACGCGGCAGGTCTACGACCCGGTCGTGCACCTGCGCCAGGCAACCGAGGGCCTGGGCGACACGGTTCCGGGCCTGAAGTCGAGCTTCCAGAACCTGAACGCCGGCCTGAATGCGCTCGCGTTCAACCCCCCGGGCACCAACGAGAGCTTCCTCTTCTACCTGCCCTGGGTCAACCACAACACCAACAACCTGTTCCTGCTCCAGGACGCGCACGGGCCGCTGCGCCGCGGCATCGTGCTCCAGACGTGTGAGTCCGGGATCTTCTCCGAGGCGCTCGCGGGCACGCGGCCGGCGTTCAAGACCGTGCTCGAGGTCACCAACCAGCCGCGCACGACGGAGATCTGCTGATGGGACAGCGCGCGCCTTCCGTCACGCAGATCCTGGTCGCGGTCGCCTTCGCGTTCTCGTGCTTCGGCCTGCTGCTCTTCCTGTGGAACGCATTCGGCGGTCCGGTCCCGTTCGCCCCGCAGGGCTACCGCGTCAAGGTCCCCTTCAACGAGGCGTCGCAGCTGGCGGTCGAGTCCGACGTGCGGATCTCGAACGTCTCGGTCGGGAAGGTCAAGGCCATCGAACTGGAGGACGAAGGCGAGAACCGGGACCTCGCAGTGGCCACGCTCGAGATCGACGAGGACTACGCGCCGATCCCGACGGACACGCTGGCGATGCTGCGCGCGAAGACACTGCTTGGGGAGACGTACGTGGAGCTGACACCGGGTGACGGGGAGGGCCCGACCCTGCCCGAGGGCGATTCCCTGCCGCCCGCGCAGGTCGCCGAGTCCGTGCAGCTCGACGAGATCTTCCGGACCTTCGACGAGCCGACACGAATCGCGTTCCAGACCTGGATGCAGGAGGCCGCGATCGCGACTGCCGGCCGCGGCCAGGACCTGTCGTCGGCGATCGCGAACCTCGAGCCGCTGGCCGAGGACGCCAACAAGCTGCTTCGGGTGCTCGACACGCAGGAGCAGGCCCTCTCGCAGTTCGTCAGGAATACGGGAGTGGTCTTCGGCGCGCTCAGCGAGCGCCAGGGCCAGCTCCGCGGGCTGATCGAGAACTCGGGCGCCGTCTTCCGCACGACGGCCCAGCGCAACGAGGACCTCGAGGCGACCTTCAGGGCGCTGCCGACGTTCCTCGACGAGTCCCGCCTGACGCTGGACCGCCTGGAGACGTTCTCGAACGAGACCAACCCCCTGATCACGCAGCTGCGCCCGGCTGCCCGGGAGCTCTCCGGCGTGCTGCGAGAGACGGCGCGGGCGGCGCCCGACTTCAAGGGCTTCTTCGTCGGCTTCCGCAAGCTCGCCGTGCGGGCGCGGACTGGCCTGCCCGCGCTTCGTGCGATCCTCAACACCGACCTGCCACCGGTGCTGACGCAGTTCAGTGACTTCCTGCGCCAGGTGACGCCGATCATCGCCACCGCGACGCGGTATAAGCGCGAGATCACGGGGTTCCTCGGCAACATCACCGGCGCCACGCAGGCGACCGTGGCGCAGCCCGAGACGGGCGACCTGCCCGCCCACTACGTGCGCGTTTCGAATCCGCTGACGCCCGAAGCCTTCGCGTTCTGGGACAACCGCCTCGAGATGAACCGCAACGCCGCGTTCCGCATCCCCGGCTGGGGCGACCTGATCGGAAGCCTGCCGAGCTTCGAGACCGCCCAGTGCGCAGGCGGCGCCAACGGCACGATGGACCCGAACACCCCCACGGATCCCGACTTCATCCCCCGCGCGAACCTCGCGCTCGGCAGCACACCGGAGGACCTGTTCAACCGCATCCAGGAGTTCGCATTCGGGGGCGGGCTGAGCACGACGGAGACTCCCAGGCCGCCTTGCATCCAGCAGCCCTCGGTCGCCTCAATCGGCGAGGTGCCCGAGGTGACCCGGTATCTGCACGTCTACCAGGACGCTCCGTAGGCCGCGCCGGGGGCCCGGAAGCCCTTTGGGCACGCCGGCGGTGAGCGTCCTTGACCCGGCGTGCAGACAGCAAAACTATGCGAATCTTCCTGTGTTAGCGTCGTTGAGGAGAATCCAGCAGGGTGGGGGTGGCGCCAGGTCACAGCCGCCGAACCACTGCCCTAATGAAAAGGAGTGGTATGAGAATGCGCAAGTATCTGGTTGGCGCCACCGCCGCTGCCGTGATGTCGGTGGCGGTCACTGGCGTCGCCCAAGCCGCCTACACGCTTCAGGGTCAGAGCCTGGTCGTGAACGCCGCGGCGCCCAAGCTCGACAAGAAGAAGCCAGGGCCCCTCAAGAGCCTGTTCGTGGACGTCATCACGGACTACGCAGGGACCACCGGCGCGGTCGACCGCAAGGCCAACAACACCAAGGTGTACTTCCCGAAGGACTTCGTGTTCAGCACCAAGGGCATCCGGCAGTGCGATCCGAACACCCCAGGGTTCAGCACCTCGACGACCGGGTCTGCATTGGCGCTCTGCGGCAAGGCGCGGGTCGGTGGGGGTAGTGCCGCGATCGTCGGTCCCGTTCCTGGCATCACCGCTGTGGTGACCGCCTTCAACGGGACCAAGCTTGGCAACCGGAGCAGGATCCTGCTCCACAGCCGTACCAGCGCCGGCACGACCACGGTGCTGGTCGGGACGCTGAAGCCGAGCAACGTCGGCGGCTTCGGCATGATGCTGGACGTCCCGGTCCCGGCTCTGCCGCTGGGCCTCGCGATCAGCGATTTCAAGACCAAGATCGGCAGGGTCAAGGCCGGCAAGAAGAAGAGGGGCAAGCCCCAGAAGTACTACATCATGGCCAGGTGCAGCAAGAAGAAGTGGAGATTCCAGGCCATCACCACGTACGACGTCGGCGCGTCGACCACGGCTCCCGCGCGCGATAGGTGCAACCAGAAGTAGTAAGTCCTCGCAGCTGAGGATGGAGCGGAGGGGCGGCCCGCGGGCCGCCCCTCTTCGTTCCGCGGCCTTGTAGAACTTCCCGCGTCCGAGACGAAATCCGACCTCGAGGAGATCCGGCCATGACGTTCGTACCGAGTCGCGTGCTGGTCAGGGCGGTATCCGCCCTCACTGCCATGGCTGCTCTGCTGGCGCTGGGGATGGGCTGCGGCGATGACGACAGCGGCGACGAGGGCGACTCGGAGGCGCGCCAGGAGTTCATCGCCCAGGCCGACCGCATCTGCGGCGAGGGCGACGCGGAGATCGACGCCGCGGGGCAGAAGTTCAGCAGCCGGCGACCCGATGACGTCGCGGGCCTGGTCAGCATGATCATCGTGCCCGGCCAGCGCGAGCAGCTGGAGCAGCTGAAGCGGCTGGAACCGCCCGAGGGAGACGAGGAAGCCTGGAGCGAGTTCCTCGACACCTACGAGCTGGGAGTGGATCAGCTCGAGGACGCTCCCGGGCAGGTCACGAACGGCGAGGCCTTCAACACGATCCTCGAGGCCCGCAACATCGCGCGCGACTACGGCATGGAGGCCTGCGCGCGCGGAGCGTCGGCCTAGCGGGCCGGGCTACCGCCTGGACCCCGCTGGCGGTAGGATCCGCGCGACATACGGTCGGTGGTTCAAGGGAAGTCCGGTGAAAGACCGGCGCGGTCCCGCCACTGTGACCGGGCGACAGGCGTCGCTGAAGCCACTGGCAGCCGCCGAGGCTGCCGGGAAGGCGCGGCGCTCATGCCCGGAAGCCAGGAGACCTGTCCCCGGCCAGCCAACTAGCCCTCGTGGAAAGGGGTGGCTTCCAATGAAAGTACGTTTCCTGCTCGCCGGGGCGCTGGGCCTGATGGTGCTCGCGCTCGCGCCGGTCTCCGCGTCCGCGACGCCGGCCTTCTCGCTGCGCGTCGAGGCGCCCGCGGAGACCCTGGATCCCGGCACGCAGTACGCGACCCGCAGCCCGATCGGCGCCCTGCGGGGCGAGACGCTCCCGGGTGGGAGCTGCGTCCGCGGAACCGGATCGATCCCGCTGGCCGGCCGCAACGCACTGGGTCTCCTCGCCTCGGCGGCGAATGCCAACAAGGCGCTACAGCCCACGTGGGTGGTCGAGGACTCCTTCGGCCGCCGCGTGTGCCGCATCGCTGCCCACAGCGAGACCGACACGCCGTTCACAGGGTGGCTCTACAGGCTCAACCACGTCGCGCCCCCGACCAGCGCCGAGCTGGCGCAGGTCGGTAAGGGCGACGAAGTCCTGTGGGCCTTCGCCGACTTCGGCGTCGGCACGAACACCGGCGATGAGCTGGTCCTCTCGGTGCCGCCCCGGACGACCCCGGGGCTGCTCGAGGTCACCGTCCAGGCGATCAGCTTCGACGGCGTCGTCAGGGCGGCTCCGGACGGCACCGTCGTCACGGGCGGTACGGCGCCGGCTACCACCACCGGCGGCAAGGCCACCGTGCCCCTCCAGCCCGGGACGACGGCCCTGCGCGCCACGGGCCCAGGTCTCGCGCCGACCGAGATCCGGTCCCAGGCGATGGACGTCTGCGTCGCTGCGGCGCTGGAGGATTGCCCCAAGCGGCGCGGCCTGAATTTGGTCGGCACGAACCTCCGCGACAACATGAGGGGCGGGCCGGGCCCGGACGTCATCCGCACGCGCGGGGGCCGCGACAAGATCCGCGTGCGCGGCGGAGGTGAAGACGTCGTCGTCTGCGGCAGGGGAAGGGACCTCGCGATCACCGACGCCGGAGACCGGCTGAAGCGGTGCGAGCGCATC
>OBLS010001007.1_pt1 | contig 11139 bp, 8 predicted proteins | sample 1519901 | NCBI WGS metagenome assembly OBLS01 (sample SAMEA3113585, study PRJEB22503) | soil metagenome
CACCAGACCTCGTGTCGCGCCGTTCCGGGGCAGTTCTACGACGCCGCGACCCTGTTGAACTCGGCCGCGCCCAACATCAGCCCGCCGTCGATGACGATCGAGCTGCCGGTCGTGTAGCGGGCGTCCGGCCGTGCCAGGAAGGCGATCGCCTCCGCGATCTCGTGCGCGTTGCCGGGACGGGCGGCCGGCAGAGCCGGGCGCTCCTCATTGCCCGGGTCCTCGTCGTGGGCCCCGGTCATCGGGGTGGCGATCTCGCCCGGCGCCACGGCGTTGACCGTGATGTCGTGCTCGCCGAGCTCGAGGGCCATCACCTTCGTGAGCAGGCCGAGCCCGCCCTTCGCTGCGCAGTACGCCGCCGCGTCCCGCAGTGGCACGTGCTCGTGAACGGAGGTGACGTTGATGATGCGTCCGCCCTCGCCGCCATCCACCATGAGGCGCGCGGCGCGCTGGGCGCAGACGAACGCGCCGGTGAGGTTGAGATCGATCACCTGCTGGAAGTCCTCGAGCGGGAACTCGAGGAACGGGTGGCTCTCGCCGCCGCCAGCGTTATTCACGAACACGTTGAGGCCGCCGAGCTCGCGAGCGAGAGTCTCGACGGTGTCCGCGGCGTTCGCGAAGTCGGTCACGTCCAGCTGCGCGAGGAAGGCGCGGCGCCCTTGCTCCTGCACCTCGCGGGCGGTGTCCTCGGCGCCGTAGCGGTCACTGTGCCAGGTCACGCCGATGTCGAAGCCGTCCTTGGCCAGCCGCACTGCGGTCGCCTTGCCGATGCCGGAGTCCGAACCCGTAATGATCGCCGTCTTCGTCATGCCGCCCGCGTACCCGGCGGCAGCGCCACCATGCCGCCGCGCCGGGCAGTCCGCCCTCGCAGCGCGCTAAGCGACGAGAGGACCCAAGCTCAAACGCCAGCCGAAGAACGAGTCAGGTGAGTTCGTCCATCAGGCGGTGATCGAGCTGAACGCGTTCACGCCGCTCGTGGCGGGCCAGCTAAATGCGCTCCTTGGTCATCCTGATTTCGGAAGCCGGTCACCCTTACCGCAGCGCGTAGATGATTACCGCCACGCCTAGGGAACGCCGGCGGCGCGCTCATCCGGCGGGCGGTCTCGCGAGTGATCGGGCCCGGTCCGGGTAAGGCGGGCCTCGACCCGATTAGGAGGCGTAGATGAAGGTCGACCCGATCGAAGTTCAAAAGCACCTGGGTGGCATCGACTACCCCGCCACGAAAGAGGAGATCGTCTCGACCGCGGAGTCGAACGGCGCGCCCCAGGAGATCATCGAGGCGCTCCAGGAACTCGATCGTGAGGAGTTCGAGGGGCCCAACGCCGTTCAAGCGGCGCTCAGCTAGGGCCCGAGACCTTCATCGGAGCTCGCTACGGCGATCGCTACGGTAGGGGTCGCCGACCCCTTCGGGCACGAGTGGCAGATCGCCACGCACACGGGAGGACCTGGCCCCCGAGAAATCGCCACGGGCGGCAAAGACGCAATGGCTGGCCCCAGCTGAAGGCGGCCGGGCGGGTCGCCGTCCCGGTGCCCCCTCCTTCGGAGTCGCCCTACTCCGCGCCGGTGACCTTGAAGTCCCTACTGACGAAAATGTGGTGTGGGCCGCTCGCGCCGGGACGGTTGAAGTGGCCGTTACGTAGGCCACGTCCCCTCCCCGTGGGTCTCGAGCAGGCACCACTTGGCGCGTCGGGACACGTTGCGCCTGAAGCGGTGGCGGAGGTGCGCCCCTGCGGCCACAGCCGCGTGCGCCTGACCCTGACTCCTTCGGTGAAGGGAAAACGCGTCCCGTAAACCGCGCGGATGCGCTTGCCGAAGAGCTCGCGGCGCACCCGCGCCGGGCCCGCGGTAACACCCGGACCGTGAGCAGGCGACCGTCCAGGAGCGTAGCTGCGATCGGGGGCGGGCCGAGGCCCGCCCCCTTTCGCGGATTCGATCACGGATCCCTGAAGATCCAGAGTCCGCTGTCGCGGTCGCTTCCGAGGATGTAGGTCTGTCCGTCATCGCCGACGAACGTCTCCACCCCCCAGAAGTCGTTGCCCGCCGGGTCGAGGTAGCCGCCGACCTCCACGAGCTCGCACGTGCTCATGTCGGCAGGCGGGTTTTCCGGATCGTACGGCGTGCCCGCCGGACACTGGATCTGGATCACCCGCAGTCCGCCCGCGTAGTACGCCAGGTAGGCGAGCGACGGGTCCTGCGGATCCACCGCCACCTCGTGCACGGTGAGGTCGCCGAAGCCGAACGCGAAGGCCGGATCGTGCGCCTCGGGGATGGCGAACGTGTCGATCAGCGCCATCGTGTCCGGATTCAACAGCGAGACGTAGCCCCAGCCGTCGAAGATGGAGTCGACCATGATCCGCTCGCCGATTTGCCCGATCTGGATGTCCTCCGGATACGTGTAGCTCGCCGGAATCGGCAGACCGAACATCTTGTGGAACGCCTCGTGGGTCGTGCAGACCGCCACGATGTCGTCAACGAACGCGCCCGCGCCGCAGTACGCAACGGCGTTCGCGGGATCGTTCGGATCGGCCGCGAGGTGCCGGTTCACGAAGACGACGGCATCCCAGCCGGCGAGCGCGGCCTCGTGGGCCTTCTCGCCCGGGAAGCACGCCTCCTCCGGTGCGGACGGGTCACCTTCGGGCCCGCGCTGGAGGACGATGATCGTCTCATCACCCGCCTGGAGCATGTCGAGGTAGCCGGGGATGTCCTCCGGCGACGGGATCGGCGCCGAGTCGGGGCAGCCGTAGCCGCCGTACACGACCGGGCCCGAGAGGGTCAGGTCCTCCAGCATTGCCGGAGCCCCTCCGCCCGACACGATCACCGATGGGTAGGAGCCGGCGTTGGGCCCCGTCGTAATCTGGAAATCGCCCGTGCGATAGGGGGCGAAGTCCTCATCGGTGCCGATGATGAACTGATTGTCGATCGTGAACTCCGCCTGATGGGCGTTGCCCTCCGGCGTGAGCGTACGGCTCTCCGCCGGGACCTTCGTGTTCGCCAGGTCGGCGAGCTCCGGGTCGACCGCCGGGTAGTCGCTGTCGGCGATGAACTCCGGGTTCGCGGGGTCATCAACGTTCAGCAGCACCCAGCCGCCGTCCCAGTAGGAAAGGAGCATGACCCAGACCGGCCCGGCGTCGCACTCGTAGTTGTCAGGAAGGTCCGCGCAGTCGACCTGCTTCACGACCATGTCGTGGAGGAAGGACTCAGTCAGACCTAGGTTCTCCTGCATGACGTCGAACTCGTTGAGGTCGAGCTCGGCGATCAGCCGCGGTCGATGCGGGTTCGTGATGTCGAGGATGTCGACATCCGTCAGCGGGTCGATGTTGTCCGTCATCACCACATAGGCGCGATCGCCGGCATCCCACGCGAAGGCGCTGTGGATTTCGTTGAAGTCCGCGAATCCGCGATCGCCGAAGTGCTCGGACAGCTTCTTCGGCTTAAGCGGGTTGCTCACGTCCCACAGCGAGACGCCGCCCTTGCCCTGGGGACCGCACTGCTCGTTGTTGCTGACGAGCATGGTGCCGCTGAAGAACTTCGTGTCGACCTCGAGCGCCTGCATGCCCTCACCCGGACGGCTGTCCTGCGAATGAGGAATGAACCCAACCTCTTTCGGGTTCTCGAGATCGGAGATGTCGATGACCCAGATACCGGCGTCGGGCGCGTTCTGCCCGCCCGCCTCCGAGTTCTCCGCACACGTCGCGTCGCTCCAGTTGGCGAGATACGCGTAATCGTGGCTCGGATCGAGGGCGACGTCCGCGACCAGATCGTCCTGATCGGTCACGAGCGCCTTGCTGACAAGCTCGAGCTTGCCCCACTCGCCTGGGCCCTCCAGGAAGCCCGGCCCGCTTGGAGGCATCTCGTGCTGGCCGTTCGCCGCAGCCGGCAGCATCGCAGCGGCGATGAAGGTGAATGCGGTGAGCACCAGAGCGGCGCGTCGTCTCCGCATCATTCCCCCCCTTTAATTGGCGCGGAGCAAGCCGCGCGGTGGATCCATCCACGCCTGCCCGTTCCCGGAACTGCGAATTTCGGACACGGGTTCAAAAAGTTTGGCCGTGATGGCCAACCCACGCTGGCGCGCTTGCGCCATTTGGTACTAAAGAGTCGGCAACCGTCGCGCGGATCCTTTGCTCGGCCGGTCGGAGAACCCGGGTCAGCTACGCACGCAGTAGCGCAAGGCGAGCGATCCCTTCGAGGCTGCGCCCGAGGCCTGCCTCGAGGGGGTGGGGCACCTCGTAGCCGGTCTCGAGGAGGAAGCTCCTCAGCTCATGCAGGAGCTGAACGCGGTCGCGCGTTCCGTCGAGCAGGACGATCAGCCGCCTGCCGAGGTCGTCCTCGAGCCGCACGGTGGCGTGGCGCAGGTTCGTCACCAGCTGCCCCGAGCGCGCTTGGTGCCGGGCGAGCGGGCTGGCCTCGGGCCGTTCGCTGACCGACACGATCAACGGCGGCGGCGTCGCGTGCAACTGAACGAGGTTCGCGGCGTAGCAGCGCAGGACCGCGCCGCAGACGGCCATGCGGTCCGCTTCGCTCGCGTCCTCGGGGATCAGGTCGCGCACCCAGATAGCGCCGGGCCAGCTGCGGCCCACACGATCCAGGGCCACACGGACGAGTGGGTGATCGGTCGTCAGCGTGGAGCCCGTGGGGCCTTCGAAGGTGACCCGGCCCTTGCGATCGGAAGCACCGGTCGGCTGCGCCGGGGAGGAAACGGCAAGGTCCTCCACGATCAGCGGCTGCGGGCTGCGGTCGAGTTCGAGTTCCGCGCGGCAGAGCAGTGTCTGGCGGAACATCCTTCCTTTGATGAAGTCGAGGTACTGCTCGCGACGGATCACGTCTTCAACGCTGAGCAGCTCATCCGACAGTGGCTCGGGCAGCACGCCCGTCTGCATCTCGAAGAAGTCGGCCTCCGCGAGGTATTGCAGCCCGCAGCGCGCGGCGTGGGATACGAACGCGTGGAAGTACACCGGTTCATTGACCGCCGCAAGCTCGTCGTGGAAGAGCGTCTCGTCGCTTCGCTCGAGCAAACGCTCGCACTGGCGCCGCATGATCGCGCCGAACTCATGCTCGTCCGACCACCCCGCAATGAGAAGGCGTAGCAGCGCCCGCGCCTGTTCGATTCGCTCCCCAGGGTCGTCGAGCCCGGCCGTGTGGAACATGAGCATGTCCCGCAGCGCGCCAGACACCCGACCGCCCGGCAGCACGTTGTAACTAACGTAGGCGATCCCACGCTCCGACAGGGACGAGCGGCAGAGCTCGAGTAGGCGATTGCGCACCGGGGTCCCGACCCAGGAGTACACCCCATGCGCGATCACGTAGTCGAAGGCCTCCGATGGCAGCTCGAGCTCCTCAATCTGGCCCACCTCGAGCGTCACGTTCGTGAGACCAAGCGCCTCCACGAGCGCACGGCCGCGGGCGACCGCTCCCTCCGCCGCGTCGATGCCGAGGAAGCGGGCGCCGGGGAGGCCCACCGCCATCGGCACGAGATTGCCGGCGTCGCCGCAGCCGAGCTCCAGCACCCGACATGCCTCTAATGGGGCGGGCCCGATCCGGAACAAGGTGCCGAGAGTGGCCAGTCGGTCGGGGTGAGTCTGCGCGAACGGGTGGCCCGGGTACGGCACGACGTCATACGGCGAGGCCAGGTCGCGCCGGCGCGCCTCGGGCGCGGCCGTCACGACGGACGGCTCAGAACTGCTTGTTCTGCTTGACGTCCCAGCCAGCCTTGATCGATGCGCCGAGCGAGCCGTCCGGGTTCTGTTGCTTGTACTCCACCTGGATTTTCGCGAAGTTGAGCGAGACCGAGTCCCCTGGGACGACCTCGCCCTCGGCGCCGCCCGTCTGGTAGGCCGACACAAGCACATCGGAGAGCGAGAAGCTGAGAAAGTCCTGCTGCGACTTGCCCGCCTTGCGCGCGGTCAGCACAGCGCTCTTGAAGTGTTTGCCGGACGCACACGCGAGCATGAGATTCGGGCTCGCCGTTGAGACCTTGGCGGTGAAGTTGAAGTCCTGCATCTGCACCTTGCCGGTGCCGCTCCCGCTCCCGCCCCCGCCGGGTGGAACCGGGTGGGCCTCACCCCAAGACCACGACTCAACGTCGATCTCCCCTTTGTGCTTCGCATCGAGGCTCTCGCCGGATACCCCGTCGATCCTCAGGAAGTAGTCAATCGCCATGCGCAGGGCAATCCTCCGCCTGCCCGCGCCCCACTGTCAAGGCGCTGGCCCGAGCTCCAACCAATAAGAGCTGCGCCGCGTGCCCTGCGAACTCGGGCTACCCTCCAATCTCGTCGCTGTGCGCTTTCTCGCGTCACTCTTGTTCGCAGCACTGCTCCTTGCGGGAGCGCCGGCGCTCGCGCGGGCGAAGCCGGCGACGCCCGAGCTGATCGAGCGCGCCGAGCAGGGCGGGCAGCTGGGCCGCTCGAGGGCCGATCTCTACCGGGCCTACGCGCTTGCGGCGCCCGAGCGACTGCCGGCAGCCTTCCGCAGCGCGGCGCCGTGGGACGGCACGCTGACGCTGCTGGAGGTACGTCGCAACCTGCCGAGACTGCCGGAGGCGACGCGCGAGGAAATCCAGGCGCTCCTCGCTCCGCAAGCGCCGGGGCCGTCCTGCAGCAACGAGTCGAGCAGCCAGGCGGCCACGCACACCACGACCCACTTCCACATCACCTACGACGGCGTCGATGCCGGTCTGACGGTCGCGGGCTACGCGGCGTCGCTCGAAGACTCGTGGCAAAAGGAGGTCGACTCCTTCGGATGGGCGGCGCCGCCGATCGCGGCCAACCCTGCGCCGGGGAACCGCTACCACGTACGCATCGACGATCTCGGGCCCGGGCTGTATGGCTTCGTCAGTCCGCAGGGAACCTACGCCGGGTTCGTGGGGAACAACCTGGCCACCGCGTGGGACGACACGGACGCGTACGCCAGCTGCATGGTCCTGAACCGCGACTACAGCGGCTTCCCCTCGAATCCACAGGCGTCGCTCGACTCCACCACCGCGCACGAGTTCAACCACTCCATCCAGTTCGGCTACGGGGCGCTGTCCGGAGCGAACCTCCCCGACGAGGTGTTCGTGGAGGGCGGAGCCACCTGGATGGAGGACGAGGTCCACGACGCCGCCAACGACAACCGCTTCTACCTGTGGCCGGTGTTCCGCGACAGCATGGGCGACTACGACAGCTCGCCCTATCCGTACTGGATTACGTTCCGCGGCATGACGGAGCGCTACGGCGCGGGAAGCGCCGGCGGCGCCGAGCAGGTGATGCAGGACTTCTGGGAGCTGACGAGCCAGAACGCCAAGAGCAACCAGGAGGCCATGGCCGCGGCGCTGGCCATGCGCGGCACGACGCTCGCCGATGCCTTCCACGCCTACGCCGTGGCGGTGAAGTTCAACCGCTCCTGCGCCGGTGGCTATGCCTATCCCTACTGCTTCGAAGAGGGCGCGGGATACGTCTCCACGGCGGGCGCGACTCCGCTAGATGCGAGCGTGGCCAGCGTGAGCGGCAGCACGACAGCGTCCGTCGAGGACAATTACGCCCTGGCCTGGGTGGCCTTGCCCTCGAGCGCCGGGGCCTACAACGTGACGCTCGCGAATACGTCCGCCGGCGGCCAGCTGCGCGGGACCGTGGCATGCGACACCGGCAGCGGCCTCTCGCTGAGCCCGCTGCCCACGGTGGTGGCGAGTGGTCAGTCGAGCACGCTGGTTGGCTTCAACGCGGCGGGCTGCGCGGCGCGGGTGCTCGTCGTTACGAACCAGTCGCAGACGGCCGCCAACCCCAGCACCTCCGCATCACGGTCGTTCTCGGTCAGCACCGCGGCCGCGCCGATCACGCCCACGCCCACGTCCGCGTCCACGCTATCGGTCACGAAGACCGGCTCGGGAAGTGGCACGGTGACGAGCAGTCCCGCCGGCATCAACTGTGGCGGCGACTGCTCGGAGAGCTATGCCGACGGCACCTCGGTGACGCTCGCCGCCACCCCGGCCGCCGGCTCGAGCTTCGCCGGCTGGAGCGGCGCCTGCTCCGGCAGCGGCCCGTGCACCGTCACGATGAGCGAGAGCCGCTCTGTGGCCGCCGCCTTCGATCCCGTCGGCGACACGGTCGTCGGCGAGCCCCCTCCGCCGGCGGCCCCGGGAAGCGACCGCGTGGCGCCGACCGTCTCCCTGTTGCGGCTCTCCCCGGCCCTGTTCCGCGCTGCGCGCTCCGGCCCAGCGCTATCCGCTCTCGTCGGTACACGTGTTTCGCTCACCCTGTCCGAAGCCGCGACGGTGACGTTCCGCATCAGCCGATTCGTCGCCGGTCGGCGGGTCGACGGCCGCTGCGTGCAACCCGGCGCTACCAACCGGAGTGCATCGCGCTGCACGCGCACCGTTCGACTCCGGGGACGCATCGTCCGCGAGCTGGCTGCGGGCACCAGCCAGCTTCGCTATCGCGGTCGTCTCGCGGGCCGTAGGTTGCGACCTGGTCGCTACCTGATGCGTGTGCGGGCGCGCGACGATTCCGGGAATCTCTCGTCCCGGCGGCGCGCGGCGTTCGTGATCGTCGGCTAGGACGCGCCGTCAGCCGTCGACCACGATCGCATCCATCGGCCCGAGTAGCCGCTCGAGCTTCCGGGAGCCGGGCGTGAGCTCGCGCAGGCGGTGCTCGCGCCGCTCGCCTGCGCGTCGCCGGTGACGTTCGCCGCGCGCGATCGGGATCCAGAGCCGGTCGACGACATCCGTCGGATCTCCGTCGATCTCCCCTTCGGGGAGCCCGAGGTGCTCGCTCCACAGGCGCAGCCGCGTCCGCCGGGCGAGCGCTTCGTCCCAAACCTGGACGTTGACCTCGGTGTCGTTGAAGAACGAGTGGGCGTTGAGGTTGGCCGAGCCGATCGTCAGCCAGCGGTCGTCGACTATGCCGACCTTGGCGTGGACGTACAGCTGGTCGACGGTCGAGCCGGTCATCGCGTCAATGGTCGTGGATAGGAAGCGCCCACGGCCCCGGTCGGCATCGGCGAGCTGGGCGAGCATCCCGCGCGTGTCGTCCTCGCCGTTGTTGGGCTTCGAGGGCAGCAGGACAACGAGGCGGAAGCGGTCGCTCGGGGGGTCACGCACCTTCTCGGAGAGCAGATCGACGATCTCCGGCAGCCAAAAGAACTGCGACTCGAGGTAGACCATGTCCTGCGCCGAGCGCAGCGCGCGCATGTACCCCTCGAGGATGCCGAAGGCGCCGCCTGGGATGTGGTCGTATACGTGCTCCGGGATTGTTCGCAGCAGCTGGATCGTGGTGTCTCCCGCAGAAGCGGGCGGCTGCACGGGTGGTAGCTGCTCGCCCGTCACCGCGCTCCAGCGAAGGTCGAAGTGCTCGGCGACGTCGGCCACGATCGGGCCGCGCAGCCGTGAGCCGGCGTCGTGCCAGCCGAGCCGACCCCGCGCCGGGTGCAGCGGAGTGTCCCAGCGGTCGCCGCCAAGGTTGGTGAGATCGACGCCGCCGACGAAAGCAATCTCCTCGTCGACGACGACGACCTTCTCGTGATGGCAGTGCAGGAGCCGCTCGTGATCGTCGATGGCGACGCGGACGCCGGTGTGGCGCGCAAGCTCCCGGCAGTCGTTCCGGACGTCGCTGCGAGCAGGAGTGAACACGCGGATGGGCGCGCCGGCCCAGAGCAGCACGCGCACGCTCACACCCCGCGCGACGGCCTCGGCCAGGAGCTCGCGCAGCACCGTGGGCCGCTCCCCTCGCTCGAGCGCGAAGTGAGGCGCCGAGTGCCAACCTGCTATCCGCACCGACCGGCGGGCGCCGCGGATCGCCTCGGCGATCGCAGGGAGCAGCTCAGCCCCGTCGATTAGCACGTCGATCGCGCAGCCGTCTCGCGGCGGCGGCGAATCTCGGCACCACGGCGATGCGTCCTTCGGGGGCTCGAGCGCGTAGGACCGCCCGAGGCGCCGCAGGCGGTGCCGATGGTGGGCAACCATGGAGCGCTCGATGGCGCGCCCGAGCATTCGGTCGGCGGCCCCGATCGGGTCCACGGTCCGAATATCCCCGCATGGCCATCTCTGACACGTAACGGGTGCGATCTCGGGTAGTAGAGCGGCATGCCCGACACGCGCGAAGAACAGCTCACGAAGCACCTGACGGACGTCCATTCGATCGAGGTGCAAGCGCTCCAGCAACTTCGCGTGGCACCGCGCATGGCACGGGACCCGCAGCTCGCGCGCGCGTTCAGGGACCACCTAGTCGAGACCGAGGAGCAGGAGCGGCGGGTGCGCGAGCGGCTCGAGGCGCACGCGGCCGAGCCGTCGCGGCTCAAGGACGTTGCCGGGCGCGCGGGCGGCATCGGCATGGTGCTGTTCGCACGTGCGCAGCCCGATACGCCTGGCAAGCTCGTCGCGCACGCTTATTCCTATGAGCACATGGAACTCGCCGCCTACGAGCTGCTCTCGATCGTCGCCGAGAAGGCCGGCGACTCGGAAACGGCCGCTGTCGCGCGCTCGATCCGTGATGAGGAAGCAACCATGGCGGAGCGGCTCGCCGCGGGCTTCGACCGGGCGGTCGAGGCGTCCCTTCGCGAGGTCGCCCCGGAGGACCTCGGACGACAGCTCGGGAAGTACCTGGCGGACGCCTTTGCTATCGAGTCGCAGGCCCTACAGCTGCTCGAGCAGGGGCAGGCGATCGCGGGCGAGCCAGACCTGAAGAAGGTCTTCGCGGACCACCTCGACGAGACACGGGTCCAACAGGCGGCCATCCGCTCGCGCATCGAGGCGCGGGGGGAACGCCCGTCCCGCTTCAAAAGCGTGCTGCTGCGCGTGGGGGGAGTCAATCTCGGGGCGTTCTTCGGGCTCCAGCCGGACACCCCGGCGAAGCTGGCGGGCTTCGCGTTCGCCTTCGAGCACCTCGAGATCGCCGCCTACGAGCAGCTCCTGCGCGTCGCTCGGCGCGCGGGGGATGATGAGACTGCTCGAATCGCCGAGCGCATCGTCGGAGAGGAGCGGGCGGCGGCAGCGGCGGTTCGGGCGCGCTTCGAGCCCGCCGTCGAGGCGGCGCTCAGCGCCCAGGAGGTGTAGGCCTGCCGGGACCGGGTGGGCCCGTTTCGGTCAGGATGCCCGTGTGGCCTCGTACTCGGTGAACGACAGCGCCGTCGCACGGGCGCGGCAGCTCATCGACGCTCGGCAGTACGTGCTCACGA
>OBLS010001009.1_pt1 | contig 11136 bp, 11 predicted proteins | sample 1519901 | NCBI WGS metagenome assembly OBLS01 (sample SAMEA3113585, study PRJEB22503) | soil metagenome
GTCCTCGTAGTACCGCGCGGTGCAGGCCAGCGCGAAGGAGTCGTGGCGGCCGACCGTGTCCTGCACGATCTGGCAGAGCGGGTCCATGTCGGCGTCGAAGTACTTCGAGTGCAGGCCGACGGTCGGGTACGCCGTACCCATCAGCGTGCGCGTGACCTGCGGGTCCAGCCCGCGCTCGATCCCGCGGTCGAGCTTGTGGGCGTGGAAGGCGAGGAAGTCCGAGCACTGCCGCCCCGCGACGTCGACGATCTGGATGTACTCGCCCTCCCGGACCTCGTAGGCGAGGGCCGACGCCTTGTCCACGCGGAAGTCCAGGCGCGGCTCGGCGAGCGGGGGCGGGAGCTCCGCCTGGGCCGGCGCCGGCACCTCGGCGCGCACCAGCTCGACGACGAGCGCCGAGGCCGGCCAGTCCCCGTCGACCACCCGGCCGCCCGGCGCGGCGATCACCAGCGTGGCGTCGCCGCGGGCCGTGAGCTCCTCCCGGGCGCCCGGCGGCCCGTCGGGCCCGAAGAGCCGGATCGCGCGCGCGTCCTCCGCCACGAGCTCGCGGTCGGCGAGCACGGTCGCGGGCGCGTCCGCGCGCGTGCCGAGGACCTCCGGGTCGGGGCCGAGGACGACGATCTCCGCCGGCTGGCCGCCGTCGGGGTCGACGATCGCGATGCGGTCCCCGCCGCGCACCCGCACGCGGGTCGCCCCGCCCGGCCGCACCCACCACGACTCGAACGCCGGGTCGACGGGCCTGAGCCCGGGGGTGAGGAGCGCCGGACGGGCGGTGGCGGCCATGGTCGCTAGGCGGTCGCCTTCGGCTGCGTGGCCTCGGCCTTCTCCGCCTCGGCCATCAGGCGCTCGGCCAGCTCGCGCTTGCCCGCCGCGTCGAGCTTCTTGACCTCGTTCTCGACCACGCGCCGGTTGTAGGACTGGTTCCAGTAGTCGAGGGCGTCGAACCCGAGCAGCACGGCCTTGCCGACGAACTGGCGCAGGACCTCGTTGGTCGGGCCCATCACCCAGCCGGCCTTGGCGTCGCGCACGTAGCGCTCGAGCTCCATGTCGCGCTTGTAGCCCGAGCCGCCGCAGGCGTGGAGCATCTTGTCGACGTGGTGGGCGGTGTTCTTGGCCGCCTCGAACTTGATCTGCCAGGCCCAGTGCAGGAAGTCGGCCCGGGCGAGCTCGCCGGGGGCGAGCCGCTTCTTGTTGTCGTCGGTGACCTTGTCGAAGGCCTGGGCGACCGAGAGCACGAACACCCGGCAGGCGTTCGTGTCCATCACGGCCTCCCCGACGTAGTCCTGGATCGTCGGGTAGTCCGCGACGCGCATGCCGACGTCGACGTGGCGCTTGCGGGTCGTGTGGCGCTTGGCGATGTCGATCGCGCCGAGGGTGATCCCGTTCCAGACCGAGCTCGAGCCGATCAGGAACCACGGGTCGACGGCCTCGTCGTTGGAGGCGGCGCCGTCGCCCTCCGGCCCGACGATCTGGTCGCCCGGCACGTCGACGCCGTCGACCTGGATGGGCCCGGACTGGTTCCCGCGCAGGCCGAGCGCGTCCCACAGCGAGGGCTGGGACTTGACGTCGTCGCCGTCGATGACGAAGACGGACAGGTCGTCGTAGCCCGAGAAGTCCGGCGATGTGGTCTGCACGACGTAGAAGTCGGCGAAGCCGCCCGAGGTCGTCCACGACGCCTTCTTGTGGACCTTGTAGCCGCCGTCGGATCGCTCCGCCTTGGAGGAGAACGGGTACCAGAAGTGCGAGCCGGTCTCCGGGTCCGAGTAGGACAGCGTGCCGATCTTGCCCGAGTTGAGCGGGCGGACGTACTTCTCGATCAGCGCGTCCGTCGGGCGCAGCATGATCGTCTGGACCGCGGCCATGTGCATCACGTAGCACATGGCGGTCGACGCGCAGCCGTAGCGCGCGATCGTCTCGCAGGCCATCGCGAACGCGGCGTGGTTCTCGCCGAGGCCCCCGTACTCCTCCGGGACCGTCAGGGCGAGGAAGCCGTGCTCGCCGAGCAGCTCGAGGTTGCGGCGGGGGTAGAGCAGCTCGTCGTCGGAGCGCTTCGCGTTCGCGCGCATCTCCTGCTCGCACAGGCCGATGAGGGTCTCGCGGAGCTCCCTCTGGCGGTCCGTGAGCACCCAGTCCGGGTCCCAGTCGTAGCTCAGACCCCAGAAGGGCTCGGCGCCCCACATCTTCTCCGGCATCCCAGGCACCTTCCAGACTTGGACGAATTGGTACAGCCGTTCAGGGTGCGTTCTACACCAGCGGCCGCCGGGGCGCAAATGCGTGGACAACGTCCGTGGCGAATGGTACAAAGCCGCCGCCTGAACCAATTTGTCCGACGTACTGAGGAGGAGGGGCGGCGTGGCAACAGCCCAGGTAGAGGAGCAGGGCCTGCTCAAGGCGATGTCCTGGTGGGACGGCTTCGTGGTCGCGCTCGCGAATCCGGGCTTCCTGATCGCGGGGCTGGGCGGCTCCATCGGCGCCCTCGGAACGGGAGGGGCGTTCCTCCTGTGGTCGATCTCGATCTGTCTCGGCGCGCTGCAGAACAACATCCACGCCGAGCTGGCGTCGATGTTCCCCAACAAGTCGGGCGGCGTCGCGCTCTACGCCCACGAGGCCTGGCGGAAGTACTCGACGCTCGTCGGGCCGCTCGCCACGTTCGGCTACTGGATCGGCTGGTCCGTCGTGCTCGCGGTGAACGGCCTCGTGGCCGGCACGCTGATCCAGGCGGAGTGGTTCTCGGACTCGACGTGGGCCGAGAGCGGGGCGGGCTTCGACCTGACGCTGCCGATCGTGATCGGCATCGGGCTCATCCTGATCGTCTGGCTCTTCAACATCTACGGCGTCCGGCCGGCCGTCTGGTTCGGCTACGTGACCGGCGCGGCGCTGCTGATCCCGGCGTTCGTGCTGATGTTCCTGCCGTACGTCACCGGCGACTGGTCGAGCTCGAACATCGACTTCAACATCGGGGCCAACGGCGGGCTCGCGCTCGCCATCGTCTGGCTGTACTTCATGTGCTGGTCGTCCTACGGGATAGAGGTCGTGGCGACCTTCGCGCCGGAGTACCACGACACGCAGCGCGACACGCGGATGGCGCTGCGGACCGCAGCGTTGTTCTCGGCCGTGGTCTACGTCCTGCTCCCGCTCGGCCTCGGCGGCACGTTGGGCACGGAGGCGATCGCGGCCGACGCGACGCTGATCTCCTTCTACACGCAGGCGTTCGACGCGATCGTCGGCAACACGCTGGGCGGGGTGATGATCCTCTGCGTCGTCGCGGGCCTGGTGCTCTCGATGAACACGGCGACGATGGACGGCTCGCGGGCCCTCTACGGGATCGCGAGGGACGGGATGACCATCCGGCAGTTCGGCAAGCTGAACCGGTTCCGCGTGCCGGCGCTGGCGATGACCGTCGACGCGATCCTCAACATCCTGCTGATCTCGTTCTTCAACAACCCGATCGAGATCATCGCCGTCTCGAACATCGGCTATGTGTTCGCGACCTGCGCGGCGCTCGCCGGGTTCCTGCTCCTGCGCAAGGACCGCCCGCTCTGGCCGCGGCCCGTGCATCTGTCGCGGCTCTGGGTGCCGCTGTGCGCGGTGCTGCTGACGGCCAACACGGTGTTCCTGATCTTCGGCGGGTTCATCTACTCCGGCGGCTTCCTCGGCATCGAGGGATACGGGTACGGCTGGGACAAGACGCGGTGGGGGCTGCTCGTGCTCCTCGTCGCGCTCGGCCTCTACGTGTTCCGCCACGTGGTGCAGGACAAGCAGCCGATCCGCTGGCGCGAGGAGGTGCCGGCGACGCCGGAGGAGGAGCTCGCGCACCGCGAGCTCGCCACCGCGTCGACCGCTGCCGCGCCCGTCTGAGCCTGCCCGCTCGGGCCTGCGCGTCAGTCGGCGCGCAGGTCCCAGCGGGGCAGGTCCGCGATCGCCGCGCTGTAGCGGCGCCGGTGCGTGGGCCGGATGAACACGAACCACACGACCAGGGCGACCGGCATGATGAAGAAGACGCCGACGACGTTGCCCGTGAGCGTGAACAGGATCGCGATCAGCGCGACGGTGATGCCGAGCGCGATCGGCACCGCCCGGTAGCGCATCTGCAGCCTGCGGATCGCGTCGTACTCATCGGCCGGGATCTGCCGCGAGTCGTACGCGCGGCCACAGTCCGGGCACGTCCAGCGCTCCCCGTAGAAGAGCTCGTGGCGCGCCCCGCATTCGCAGGTGACCGTGATCGGCGGCCCCTTGGTGATCGTGCCCGGGGTCTCGGAGCCCATGCGCAGGCGCGGTACGCGCCCCGGGGCGGCGTCCGCCCCCGGCGGGCGGTTGCGGCCGCGTCGTCCCATGGCCCGCGATCCTAAACCACCGGCCCGCGGCGGCCGATGACAGCGGGGATGACGACGCCGGTGCGCCTGCTGCTGATCGTTCTCGCGGGCGCCGTGGCGGCGGTCGTCGTCGCCGTCATGGCCGAGCGCAGCGCGCCGGCGGGCGGGACGCTCCGCACCGAGGACGGCGATACGATCATCGTGACCGGCGAGGCGCGCGCCACCGGGCTGCGCTTCGCGCCCGAGCTCGGGCCGGCCGACCAGGCGTGGATCCTGGCCGCGATCGCGGCCGCGCGCCCCGAGGCGGCCGCGCTCCTGGCCGAGGTGGACGGCCTGGTCACGGTCGGGGTGCTGCCGCCCCTGGGCGACGGCACCCTGGGCGTCACGCGCAGCGGGCCCATGGGCTTCGAGGTCGACCTGGACGTCACCCGGCTCAACGCGGACCGCGCGATGGACCGGACGACGGTCGTGCTGCACGAGCTCGGCCACGTGATCGACTTCGCGCTCGTCGACGCCGCGACGGGCCGCGCGCTCGACGCGCAGATCCCGCGGGGCGGGCCGTGCGGCCTCGCGGCGGGCTGCGACATGCCGGAGGAGCGCTTCGCCGACACGTTCGCCAAGTGGGCGCTGCGCGGCGCCGTGTCGGCCGGCGGCGCGGGCTACGGCATCCCGTCGCCGGCCTCGGTCGAGGGCTGGGGCGTGCCGCTCGGCGCGCTCGCGATCAGCCTGCCGAAGTAGGCTCCCGCGCGCGCGGCTCGGGCGGCTGACCGTCGCCGGGGAGCGCGTCGAGGCGCAGGGCCTCGGGATGTCGTCGCACGACGACGTGGTCGTGCTGCGAGGCCGGATGCGCGTGCGCAGCCGGCGCGGACTGCTCGAGTCCCAGCCGGCAGGGCTGAAGGAGCCTACGGCCGGCTGAACTGCTTGAGGCGGCGGCCGGCCGCGGAGTCCTCGATCAGCTGCGCCATGCGCCGCTCGCGGGTCTCGGGCTTCTTCGCGCTCACCACCCAGTACGTCGCCAGCTGCCGGTAGCCGGGCGGCTGCGCGTCGAAGAACGCGGCCGCGGCCGGGTCGGCGTCCAGCGCGGCGCGCTGCTCGTCGCTGAAGCTCGCCTCCCCGCGCCGCTCGTAGGAGTAGACCGCCGTCCGGTCCTCGCGCCGCTTCGCGAACGCGGCCTCGCCGGCGGGGCGCATCCGGCCCTCGGCGCGGAGCGCCGCGACCTTCGCGATGTTGACCGCGCTCCAGTTGCTCGTGGGCTTGCGCGGCGTGAAGCGCTGCGCGTGGCGCTCATCGTCGACGCGATGCATCACCCCGTCGATCCAGCCGAAGCACAGCGCCTCGTCCACGGCCTGCGACCACGTCATGGTGTGCCGCGGCGAGCGCTTCTTGTACATGCCGACCCAGACCTCGGTCGCCGTGTCGTGGTGCGCCTCGAGCCAGGCGCGCCAGCCCTCGGGCCCGTCGAACCAGATCGGCTCGCTCACGCGCCGGCGGCGGTGGCCGCCACGAGGACCTCGGCGGCGAGCCGGCAGTCGTCGCGGGAGACGTCGAGATGGGTGACCGCGCGCACCGTCCGCGGCCCGAAGGCCATGACGAGGACCTCCTGCGCGCGGGCCCGCTCCACGACGGCCGGCGCCCCGGGCGCGCCCTCGCCGAGGTGGAAGACGACGATGTTGGTCTCCAGCCCGGCCAGGTCGAGCTCGACGCCGGGCGCGGCGGCGAGCGCCTCGCCCAGCAGCCGGGCGTTGGCGTGGTCCTCGGCGAGCCGGTCGACGTGGTGCTCGAGCGCGTGCAGGCCGGCCGCGGCCAGCACACCGGACTGGCGCATGGCGCCGCCCAGCATCCGGCGGAAGCGGACCGCGGCGGCGACGTCCTCCCGCGTGCCCGCGACCACGGAGCCGGCGGGGCATCCGAGGCCCTTCGACAGGGCGATCGAGACGAGGTCGAACGGCGCGGCGAGCGCGGCCGGGTCGTCGGCGCGCGCCGCCGCGGCGTTGAGCAGGCGGGCGCCGTCCAGGTAGGAGGCCACGCCCTGCTCGCGGGCGGCCGCGCCGACGCGCTCGAGCTCCGCGCGGTCCCACACGAGGCCGCCCTTGCGGTTCTGCGTGTCCTCGACCTCGACCAGGGTGGTCGGCGGGTACAGCAGATGGTCGCGCGGGTTGCGCGCAGCGAGGAACTCCTCGGCGGTGAAGCGGCCGTCGGCGCCCACCTCGGTGAACTGGACGCCGGCGATGGCCGCCGCCGCGCCGGTCTCGTGCCACACGGCATGGCTCTCGCGCCCGACGATCACGTCGTCGCCGGGGCGGCAGTACAGCTTGAGCGGGACCTGGTTGGCCATCGTGCCCGTGGGGACGAAGAGCGCCGCCTCCTTGCCGAGGAGCGCGGCGACCCGGTCCTGCAGCGCGATCACGCTCGGGTCCTCGCCGTACTGGTCGTCGCCCACGGGGGCGCGCGCTATGGCCTCCCGCATGGCCGCCGTGGGGCGCGTGACGGTGTCCGAGCGGAGGTCGACCACGGGCCGTCAGGCGGTCTCGAGCGCGCGGGGGACGAGCACGGCGTCGATGGCGCCGATGGCCAGGCGCTCGGCGGAGCCCGGCCGCAGGTCGCCGCGGCCGGCGCCGGGATCGCGGGCGGGGACGGGGAGCCCGAACAGCCGGTGGCCGAACTCGGCGGCGTGGACCCGGAGGGCGCGGCCGGCGTCGGGCCGGCCCAGCCGCCAGCCCGCCGCGACCAGGGTCGAGCCGTGCCACAGCTCCCACCGCCAGCGCCGGAACGGCAGCCGGCCGGGCGGCAGCGGGTAGAGCGCGTAGGCAAAGGTGAGGCCCTCGACGGTCGGCACGCTGTTGAGGCTAGCTGCAACATCACCTGTACCCGCTGCAAGACCTCCAGCGGGGCTGGGCAGCGGCGGCGGGGCCGGCGTCGCTGGGAACGGCGGCTGGGTGGGGGAGAGGGTCGAGCGCCGATTCACCGCGCCGGTCGACGTTGTGCCACGTTCGACCCGCTCGCCCGCCCAGCCGGTGTTGACGTTCGTCGCGGCACCGCACCGGCGCGGGGCGGCCCGTGGCTGGGTTAGCGTCCGCGCATGCCCTCACCGCTCGCTGATCGCGTCGTCGTGATGTCCGGCGGGAGCCGCGGCATCGGCCTGGCCATCGCCGTCGCCCTCGCCCGGCAGGGCGCGCGGATCGCGCTGCTGGCCAAGACCGATCAGCCGCACCCGCGGCTCCCGGGCACGATCCACACCGCCGCCGAGGCGATCGAGGACGCCGGCGGCGAGGCGCTCGCGGTGGTCGGCGACGTCCGCGACGACGCCCAGGTCGAGGACTTCGTGGCGCGCGCCGCCGAGCGGTGGGGCGGCGTCGACGTCGTCGTCAACAACGCGTCGGCGATCAACCTTGCGCCGGTCGCCGACCTGCCGCCCAAGCGCTACGACCTGATGCTCGACATCAACACGCGCGGCACGTACCTGCTCACGCGCGCCGCGCTCCCGCACCTGCGCGAGTCCGCCCGCGCGCACGTGCTCACGCTCAGCCCGCCGCTCAGCACGGACCCGCGCTGGCTGCGCGGCCACGCCGTCTACACCGTCTCCAAGATGGGGATGACGATGCTCACGCTCGGCGTCGCCGAGGACGAGCGCGAACACGGGGTCGCCGCCAACTGCCTGTGGCCGCGGACGCTGATCGCCACGGCAGCGGTGCAGAACCTGCTGGGCGGCGACCGGGCGATGGCGATGAGCCGCACGCCGGAGATCGTCGCCGACGCCGCCCGCGTGATCCTCGAGCAGGATCCGCGGACGGCGACGGGCAACGCGTACCTCGACGACGAGGTCCTGGCCGGCGCAGGCGTCACCGACCTCGCGCCGTACAAGGCCGGGGACGGCGAGCTCGCGCTCGACCTCTTCGTGGACGGCTGGCCGGCTTAGCGGCCTCCCGCCGCGGTCCGGTAACGGTGGACGGCCAGCGGTGCGAACACGACGAAGATCGCCGCGGACCAGGCGAAGCCGCCCAGCACGCTGTTCCCCGCCGGCGCATCGAGCCAGAGCGCGCGGATCGCGTCGACCATGATCGTGAACGGGTTGATCTCCGCGAACCACTGCAGGGCGCCCGGCATCGACTCGACGGGCACGAACGCCGACGAGATGAACGTCAGCGGGAACACGGCGATGAAGCCGACGGAGTTCGCCGCCTCGGGTGAGGAGACGAGCAGGCCAAGCAGCGCGAAGAACCACGAGAACGCGTAGCCGAAGATCAGGAGCAGGACGATCCCGAGGAGGATCTCCCCGATCGTCGCGTCGAAGGTGAAGCCGATGATGATGCCCGTGACGAGCAGCACGGACATCGACAGCAGGTTCGTCACGACGTCCGCGAGCGTCCGGCCCGCGAGCACCGCCGACCGCGCCATCGGGAGCGAGCGGAAGCGGTCGATGAGGCCCTTCTTGAGGTCCTCGTTGAGCCCGAGCGCCGTCACGAACCCGCCGAAGGCGATGTTCTGCACGATGATGCCCGGGATCAGGAAGTCCGCGTAGTCGTCGAAGCCCGGCGTCTGGATCGCGCCGCCGAACACGTACACGAAGAGCAGCACGAACATGATCGGCTGCACCGTGAAGGCCAGCAGCAGGTCGGGGGCGCGCGGCAGCCGGATCAGGTTGCGCTCGGCCACCACGAGCGTGTCGGACAGGACCCGGCTCATGCCGCCTCCTCCTCGGTCTCGTCGCGCTCCTCGGCCACGCGGCCGGTGAGCGCCAGGAACACGTCGTCGAGCGTCGGGCGCCGCAGCAGCAGGTCGTCGACGCCGACATCGGCGGAGTCGAGCCGGCGGACCGCCTCGACGATCGCGCCCTCGTGGCGCCGCACGGTGAGCTTCACCATCCCGTGCTCGCAGGCCACCGGCTCATCGGACATGTCGGCCAGCGCTTCGCGCGCCGCCTGCTCGCTCGCGCCCTCCTCGAGCTGCACCTCGAGCCGCTCGCCGCCGACGCGGCTCTTGAGCTCGTTGGACGTGCCGTCGGCGATCACGCGCCCGTGGTCGATGACGGCGATCCGGTCGGCGAGCCGGTCGGCCTCGTCGAGGTACTGGGTGGTGAGCAGCACCGTGGTGCCGTCCGCGACCAGCCCCTCGATCGTCTCCCACAGCGTGAGCCTCGAGCGCGGGTCCAGGCCCGTCGTCGGCTCGTCGAGGAAGAGCACGGGCGGCTGCGCGACGAGCGCGGCCGCGAGGTCGAGCCGGCGCCGCATTCCGCCCGAGTAGGTCTTCACGGGCCGCTTGGCCGCGTCGACGAGCTGGAAGCGCTCGAGCAGCTCGGCTGCGCGCGCCTTCGCCCGCGCGCGCTTCTCGCCGTAGAGCCGGCCGACCATGACGAGGTTCTCCTCGCCGGTGAGGTTCTCGTCGACCGCGGCGTACTGGCCGGCGAGGCCGATCCGCTCGCGCAGCTTCGCGGCGTCGCGGATCGCGTCGAGGCCGGCGACGCGCACCTCGCCCGCGTCCGGGGAGAGCAGCGTCGCCATCACCCGGACCGCGGTCGTCTTGCCGGCGCCGTTCGGCCCGAGCAGGCCGAGCACCGTGCCCGCGGGCGCTTCCAGGTCGACGCCGTCGAGCGCGCGGACCTCGCCGAAGGACTTCACCAGCCCGGACACGCTGATCGCCGCCTCGCCGCGGCCGGCGCCGGCCCGGGTGCCGGCGGTCACGCCCTCCTGGACCGTCATGGGAGCTCCAAACATGGGGACATGGCCGCAACCCTACGGACCCATTAGGACAGGAATCGTCCGCAATTCGTGCGAAGGTTCGAACCGGATGACCGAGACCTCCGGACGCCTGCTCAAGCTGCTCTCCCTCCTGCAGACCCGCCGCGACTGGCCGGGGGAGGAGCTCGCGAGCCGGCTGGAGGTTTCCGGCCGCACGATCCGGCGCGACGTCGAGCGCCTGCGCAGCCTCGGCTACCCCGTCGAGGCCTCGACCGGCCCGCTCGGCGGCTACCGGCTGCACGCCGGCGCCGCGATGCCGCCGCTGCTCCTCGACGACGACGAGGCGGTCGCCATCGCCGTCGGGCTGCGCACCGCCGCGGGGACCTCGGTGGCCGGGATCGAGGAGACCGCCGTGCGCGCGCTGGTCAAGCTCGAGCAGGTGCTGCCCGCGCACCTGCGCCGCCGCGTCCAGGCGATGAAGGCGGTCACGGCGGCCGTCCCGGGCACCGGCCCCACCGTCGATCCGGAGGCGCTCACGGCGATCGCGACGGCCACGCGCGACCGCGAGCGTGTCCGCTTCGGCTACCGGGCGCGCGACGGCAGCCAGAGCCGGCGCCTGGTCGAGCCGCACTCGCTCGTCAACCTCGGCCGCCGCTGGTACCTCGTCGCCTGGGACTGCGAGCGCCGCGCGTGGCGGACCTACCGGATGGACCGCGTGGAGCGCCCCCGGCCCGCGGGCTCCCGCTTCGAGCCGCGCGAGCTGCCGGCGGCGGATCCCGCGGCGTTCGTGTCGGAGAACCTGATGAGCGCGCCCCAGCGCCACCAGGCGCGGCTCACCCTGCACGCCTCCGCGGCGGAGCTGCGCGAGCGCCACCCGTCCTGGTGGGGACACCTCGAGCCGGTCGACGAGCGCAGCTGCGAGTACCGCACGGGCGACGACTCGCTCGAGTGGCTCGCGCTGCGCGTGTGCATGCTCGGCGTCGACTTCGAGGTCCACGAGCCGCCCGAGCTGGTCGAGGCGCTCGCGGCCCTCCAGGCGCGGATCGGCCGCGCGACCGCTCGCCCCCGGTGAGCGGGCAGTGTCACCACCCCTTTCCCCGAGGACTCGCCGCGCCTTACGCAGCGCTGCGCTCCGGGTTCACCGGAGG
>OBLS010001010.1_pt1 | contig 11114 bp, 6 predicted proteins | sample 1519901 | NCBI WGS metagenome assembly OBLS01 (sample SAMEA3113585, study PRJEB22503) | soil metagenome
TCGGGAGGTGGGCGCTACTGGACTCGAACCAGTGACCTCCGGCTTGTCGAGCCGGGTGTTTGTCGCTTATCCATGCGGTTTGTGGGTTACAAGTAGCCAGAATGTAGCCATTAACCGATCACGTCGCGGATCCGCTCATGGCTACGCCGCAGAGCGTGAGTGTAGTGAGAGATCATCGTCTCTACGCGATGGCCAGAAACGTCACCCAGGTCGGCACGACGAGTCCCTGCCGCTGCGCAGATGGTGGCGACGGGTCCGCTACGGCGCGCCCGCGGGAGTTTCACGGACGCGCGGCGCGGGCCCGAGGAGTCCTACGTAATCGTGCCCGGAATCCGTCTCCCTGGAGCGCTCGCCTCAGCCGCTCGGGGGGGCGCACCACCACTCCCCGTCCATTCTCGTGAGAAAGGCGTCCGGCGAGGTAGCCGTGCTCACCAGCTCTGGCCTGCGGGAATGGAACAGGGTCCTGCCGCGGTCGATCAGGAGGCACTTCCGCCGGGTGAGCGATTCCAGAAGCCGCGGCTCCACCCTGCCGTGGAGCGCGGCGGCCCCGGAGGTTTGCGCATGGTGGAAGAGGTGATCGAGCACGGCGCCGACGTCACGCTCGTCGGCTGCGACCTGCAGCACCTGGGAGACCCCTCCCGCTCGGAGGAGGTACACGTACCAGCCGAGGACCCGGTCGTCCGCGCGCACGAGGCAGCGCACGACACGACCCCGCCCCTCGAGTCGCTCGAGCTCGGCGAAGGTCCAGTCCAGGAACTCCTCGTCGTAGTCGACCTGGAGCCGGAGGGAATCGGCAAGCGAGCTCAGGCCATCCAGGAGGCTCGCGCTCGTGAGAGGCACGGCGCTCGATCGCGGAGGCTCGACCCGCAGCACATCGCCGGCGACCCTCGCCGCCATCGCGTCCAACGCGGACGAGAGCGGTCGCGCCAGGCGGCCCGGCGTGTCGCGGCCGCGGCGCTGCGACAGGAGCTCGCCCGCCAGGCGCCCGGGCCGGAAGACCCGGGTCCACGTGATACCGGTCAGGTGAGCGAGCCGCCCGCCGAGTGCTTTCCACATGCGGCGGGTTGGCTCGGCGGCAGTGTCCGTGATGCTGAGCTCCTGGGGTCCGCCAAGGAACTTGCGCAGCAGGATCGCGCCCACCGGCCGCCGGCCGGCCTGGGGCGCGGCCATCAGGTGTCCTACGTACGCCGCCCGAACGCGCTCGCCGTCGAACCGCAGCCGGCGCGTGTGCGAGCCGAGGAACCCGATGACTTCGTCTCGCTCGTTGGATTGGACGAGAGAGGGGATCTCGGGGTCCGCCCACGGGTGATCGAGGAGAGTCCTCGCGAAGAAGGCCTCCGTTCGCGGCGCCGCGGCCCGTGCGCCGGAGCGCATCACGACGTGGTACAGGCTGGCGACCTGCGGCAGATCGTCTCGTTCTAGGGGGCGTATCGCGGTCATCGGTGGGTCCATTGCGGTGGTTCGAGCCTCGGAGCTCGACCCTGGTCGGCACGTGACAGGCAGCATAGAATCGACCCAGCGGCGAAGTAGTTGAGTGCTTCACCGTCGCAGGAGACCCAAGGGAACGATTCTCAGCTACCAGACGCTCACGAATGAGGAGGCCTTTGCGGAGCTCGAGCCGGCGTGGGATCGGCTCGTTCGGGCGATGCCGCGGCCCAGTCCGTCCTGCTCCACGGCTGGCTGAGCGAGTGGTGGCGCAACTGCAGCGGGGCCGAGCCTCGCGTGCAGGTCGCTAACAGAAACGGCGAGCTGGTCGCCGCGTTGCCGCTGTGCATCGAACGGCGCCACGGGCTGCGGGTCACGCGCTTTATGGGTGGTACCGAGTCCGCGGTCCGCGATCTCCTTCAAGATCGTCCTGCTCACCTTGGTGGCCGTGGTTCGCGACCGGAGTGAGTAGCGGATCAACCTCTCCTAGGCAGCGGCCCAGCCGGGTAGACCGGCAGGCTAGAGTCACCGCGCTATGGAATCAGGAACCACCGTCCTCGTGACCGGGGGGGCCGGCTTCATCGGCTCCCACCTGGTCGACCGCCTGCTGAATGAGGGCTGCGATGTACGCGTGCTCGACAACTTTGCCACCGGGCACCGCGCCAACCTCGCCGGCACGATCGAGGACATAGACCTCGTCGAGGGCGATATGCAGAGCTACGAGCGCTGTCACAACGCGGTTCGCGGGTGTGAGGTCGTGTTCCACGTCGGGGCCCTCCCGTCGGTGCCGCGCTCGATCCAGGATCCGCTGACCTCGACGAACGCGAACGTGATCGCGACGCTCAACATCCTTCTTGCCTCCCGCGACGAGGGCGTGCGGCGGGTCGTCTACTCGTCCTCTTCGTCGGTCTACGGCGCCAACGAGACGCTGCCAAAGCACGAGGACCTCCAGCCGCTCCCGATCGCCCCCTACGCGGTCTCCAAGCTCGCGGGCGAGGGCTACTGCCGAAGCTTCACCCAGGTCTACGGGCTCGAGACGGTCGCCCTGCGCTACTTCAACGTGTTCGGACCTCGCCAGGACCCCTTCTCCCAGTACTCGGCGGTGATGCCTCTCTTCATCTCGGCCTTCCTGGAGGATCGGCGGCCGCTCGTCTACGGCGACGGCGAGCAGTCTCGGGACTTCACCTACATAGGTAACGCGGTCGAGGCCAACGTGCTTGCCGCCCGGGGCGCGTCCGGGGCGGTCGCCGGCCAGCGGTTCAACATCGCCTGCGGCGAGCACATCAGCCTCAACCGCGTCCTGGGACGGCTTCGCGAGCTGAGTGGCAAGGAGATCGAGGCGGTGTACCGCGACCCGCGTCCGGGCGACATCCGTCACTCGCTCGCCGACGTCTCGCACGCCCAAGAGTCCCTGGGCTACGAGCCGAGTGTGGATGCGCTGGAGGGGGTCGGCCGCGCGTACGAGCACTACCGCGAGTGCCACGAGGCCGGATGAGACTCGGGTGCCGGCCTGAGTTGACGCTATAACGGTCGCGATGACTAATCGCTGGCGGGCGCTGCGGGCGCTGATTGCCCAGCCGCCGGAGCTTTTCGCTCGCGTCGGATTCAACGGTCTTGCTCAGCTCGCCCCGGTCGTGGTCGTCCTGGCGATCACGCCGCTGTTGCTCGATCGGTTGGGCCTCGACCGTTTCGGCATCTGGTCGGTGGCGCTCGTCGTGCTGAGCACACTGAGGCTCCTGGACGGCGGCATCGCCGCCTCGATGATGCGCTTCTACGCGATCCACGCTGCCGAGGACGAACGCGTGGAGGCGGGACGTCTGCTCGTGGGCTCGTTGCTGTTCCTGACCGTGGTCGGGGCTGTGCTGACCGCGGTGATGTTCCCGCTCGCGCCGAGCATCGCCGGCACACTTGACATCCCCGCAGGGCTGGAGGGCGAGGCGACCGTGGTGCTGCGATGGGTGCCCGGACTCGCTGCATTGGCGCTGATGAGCGAGTCGACCTCGGGCCTGCTCATCGGCCACGGACGGTTCAGGTCGCTCGCGGCCACGATGTGGACATCGGCGGGTGCGTTCGCGCTCGCCGTCGTCGTCCTCGTTCAGCCGGGCGCTCACCTCGAGGCGCTGATGGTCGCGACCGCGGTGCGCTTCGGGACACTCGTCGGCGCGAACCTGCTGTTCGCAGCCGGGCACGTGTCGATCCGGTGGCCGTTGCTGCCATCCTCCGCCACCGCGAAGGAGATCGGCAGGTACTCCTCGTGGATGCAGCTTTCTGCCGTGACTGGGTTCGCGAACGTCCAGCTCGACGGCTTGATCATCGCCGCGTTCCTCCCCGTCCGTTACGTGGGCCTGTACCAGATCGGGATGCAGGTGGCCTCGGCCGTGCGCAGCCTGCCGCTGTTCGCATTTCCCCCCTTGCTGACCCGGCTCACCACCACGTTCCGCCTCCAGGGCCGCGACGAGACCGTGACCGAGTTCGGAACCCTGGAGCGGCGCTGGCTCCCGGCCGTGCTCGGCTACGGAGTCGCGGCGACAGCAGCGGTTGGATTCGCGGTCCCGGTGTGGCTCGGAGACCGATACGTCCTCGCCGGGGTGGTCGCGGCGGTCCTGCTGGCGGGGTACACGGTCCACGTCGGCCTCACCGGGATGCGCACGTGCTACGTACGCGCCGTGGGCAACCCCGCGCTCGAGACTCGCTGCTCGACCGCCTGGACGGTCGTCAACCTCGCCCTCACCGTGCCCCTCGTCCTCCTGTTCGGGGTCGTTGGCGTCGTGACCGCGACGGCCGTCGCCGGGACGGTCGCCTCCGTCTACTTCGTAGTCCTGTGCCGCAACAGGGAGGGTCTGCCGAGCATCGTGCCGGGCAGGCGGTTGTGGCTGCCCGCGGCGGCTGCGGTGGCCCTGACCGTCGCGGGCGAGCTGGCGATCGTCTACACCGGCTTTCACGGATTCCTGGCGCTCGCGCTCGCGGGGGTCCCGGCGCTGGCCGGGTGGGCGATCGTCGCCATGGCGCTCCAGCAGGCACCCGGAACTACCGCGCCCGCGGTGCCGGGTCGCTCGCCGGTTGCGGGATCAGCCGGTGATTGAGGTCGGGCTGTGCGACCCGCCGCCGATCGTGGCCTGCATGTATGGGGTCAGATAACGGTAGGACGGGTCGTACAGCGCCCCCTCTAGCGGTTGGAGGGTCCGCTCCCAGGTCAGCTCCTGCGCCTGCGCGTAGGCCTCGTCACTCACCCGCCGCCACTCCCGCTCGTCACTGAGCCGTTCGATCGCCGACGCGAAGGTGTCCTCGTCGTAGGGGACGGATCCGCGAAGGAGCTCCATGTGTCGGCGCCACGCCGGCACAAGGACCGGCAGGCCATGAGCGACGTACGCCGTGTTCTTGGCTGAGAACCCCTCCCGGCGGAGCTCGTCCTTCGAGCAGGTGATCAACCCTATCTGGTACTCGTCCAACACCTCGGGCGGTGCCCACCCCCGGTAGTTCAGGCCAAACGATGGATCCGGGGGCGGCCCTCCGTAGACGTCAATTGGATAGATCCGCGACAGCCGCGACAGCAGCGGGAGGTTGATGAACCTCGAGCTGAGCGAGCTGAGCAGGACGACGCGCGGTGGGTTGCTGAATCGGACGCGCTCGGCAACTGGCGTACAGCCCCAGTTCAGCTGAGTGAGGTTGGTCCCGCTGATGCCGTAGTGGGTGACGGCGTAAGGCGCGTACGTCTCCCAGGAGAACGAGAGGTGATCGACGCCGTCCAGGATCTTCGCCTCGTGCCGACGGAGCTTGCGGCGCTGCTTCTCGGTCAATCGCTCCTCGAAGTACAGCTCGTCCGCCCACGGGGTCATGCAGTCGTACAGGACCTGGGCAGATGTGGGCGCCAGCATCAGCTCGGAGTCGTTGGGGTGTTCGCCGATGATCATGTCGAACTCGTCGAGCGGCAGCGACGAGCTCAGGATGCTCCGCCTCAGACGCAGCTCGGCACGAACCAAGTGGTAGGAGAGATGACGCCGGCCGAACCTCCATCGACGCGTGAAGAGCAGGGACGCGAGCTGGACGAGATAGAGGGCAAACCGCTTCGGTGACGGGTGGGGCAGCTTCCTGACCACCGACCCCGAGTCGTCCGAGGCGCGGGCGAGGTAGTAGCCGTTCGCCATCCGCACCTCGTGGCCCCGCGAGTGCAGGAACCGCTCGATCTCGACCGGCTTCTGGCCGTTGGCGAACCCGTCGAGCTCGCACACGATGAGGACGCGCTTGCGGTCCCCCTTCGCTTGATCGCTCCGGGCACGCTCCCCCGCGGACGGCATGAGCGGCAGGCTAGCAATGCAACCATGTACACGGCTCGCGAGAGATCACAGGGTGACGAGAGGCGCGATCACAACCAAAGCCGCCGCCAGCGCGTGCGCTGCGGCCGTTGTGGTGGTCCTGCTCGCGCTTACCGTGATCGTGCCCGGGCTGAACCCGGCGGGTCCGGTCACGGTCGTGATGGCCGGGAGCGCCCTGGCCGCCCTCGCGCTGCTGGTTCCGGCGATCAGGGCAGCGCGGGAGGCGGACGATCTGGACGCCTCTACCGGGCTGACGCTGGCTGTGGGCTGGCTGATCAGCCTGCCGATCGTCATCGCGGTGTTCGCGGGAAGCGTGGACCGTCGGCTGGACCCTTCCCGCGAGCTCGTCCCGGTGCTCCCCGGCTGGTACGAGACCGCGTCTCACGTTGCCCAGGGGCTCCTGATCGCGCTCGCCGCGACGCTTCTGGTCAGACGGTTGATCTCGGGCACGCGTCGCGTGACGCTCCACACCGCGGGGCTGCTCGCCATCGTCCTGTGGGCGCTCGCGTGGCTGGCATCGGGGCTGGAGGGTGGGCCGCTGCTGAACCTCCCCGGCGCCACCCTGCTGGCCTGCCTGTTGGCCGCGACCGTGCTCCCGCGCGGTCGCGGCGCGGCCGTTGGCGCGGGGTTGTTCGGAGTCACCCTGGCGATCGCGAGCGGGCTGCTGGCGGCGTTTCAGTTCGACCTCGCGTCCGTCCCCTGCCGGGACTACTGCGTGCTGGGCTCGGCGCTCACGGGCGCGGTTCCAAACGAGAACCTCCTCGGGACCGCGCTGCTCGTCGCGCTTCCCTTCGCCTACCTCGGCTTCCGGGGTCGTCCCCGCACCTGGTTGGTGGCCTACCTGGCGTTCATGGCGTTCGCGACCGGAAGCCGGGGGGCGATGCTGGGGGTCGTCATCGTGATCGGCGCGCTGCTCGTCGTGCGGCCGCGGCTCGACGCGGATCGCCGCACGCCCGTCCGCGCCGCCGCGGCGGGACTCCTGCTCACCGCGGTCCTGCTCCCGTCGGCCTATGTCGTCGCCCACGATTGGACCTCGTCCACTTCCTCGCTGGACGACCGGCCCTCGCTGTGGCGTGTCGCATCCGAGTACACAGAGGACGCGCCGGTGTTCGGGTACGGCCCCGACAGATGGGGGAGCCTCTACCTGCAGACCGGAGAGATCCCGCTGGCGGCGCAGCACTCGACCCACAACCAGTTCGTCGACGTCCTGTTCAACGCCGGCTGGGTCGGCGTGGCCCTCCTGGCCGCGATCGTCGTCGCGATGCTGTGGTCGGCGGGGTACGCACGTCCGGCCGTCCTGGTCGTTCTGGCCACCGTGTTCCTCATCGGGATCGTCGAGCGCGCTTGGCAGATCGGAGCCGCCGACTTCGCGTCGTTCTCCCTGATCGCGCTCATCCTCCTCGGCCCCACCCGTGTCGCGGCCCGCGAGGCGCCGGCGGCGGAGCAGCCGGCGCGGGCGCGCCCCCGGCCCGCCGTCGCGGTGCCGTCCGGGTAGAGGTTCGATCGTGGCAATCGGGCAATACCTCCACGTGCTCCGCACCCACTGGATGCTGGTGGTGTCCAGCATCCTGGTGTGCGTCGCCGGCGCCGCCCTACTCGCGTGGACCACCGCGCCGATCTACGCCGCCAAAACCCAGCTGTTCGTCGCCGCCAAGAGCCTGTCCAGCCAGGGCGGACAGGCCTACGAGGGCGGACTCTACGCCCAGCAGCGCGCTCGGTCCTATGCCGAGATCATCTCCAGCCCCCGCGGGGCACAGGCCGTGATCGACGACCTGGGCCTGGACGCGAGGGTCGATGACGTCCAGGACCAGATTCGCGCGACCGTGCCTCCGGACAGCGTCCTGATCGATGTGACCGTGATGGATCCATCTCCCGAGGTCGCAAGGTCAATCGCGAACTCAATCGGCGCCCAGCTCCCCGCTCTCGCGGAAAGGCTGGAGAGGCCGGAGGGAAGCGAGCGCTCTCCGGTCAAGGTCACCGTCACTATCCCGGCCCGGCTGCCGACCAATCCGGTCGCGCCGAAGATGCAGAGCTACCTCGAGCTGGGGGCACTCTTCGGGCTCGTACTCGGGGTCGGGGGGGCGGTGCTTCGATACGCCCCGGACCGCCGGATCAGGAGCGATGCGGAGGCCCGCCTCACCGCCGGCGCACCGGTCCTGGCCAGGATCGCCGAGCGCAGGGGCAATGGGAGCGCGGCCGCCATGACGGCCGACCCCGCGTCAGCCGCGTCCGAGGGCTACCGCGTGCTGCGGACGAACCTGCGCGCGATCGGCGCCGAGCACGACCTGCGGTCCTTCGTGGTGTCCAGCGCGGTTGTTGGCGAGGGAAAGACCGAAGTGGTCGCCAACCTCGGCCTCGCGCTGGCGCAGGCGGGCGACCGCGTCGTGGTGGTCGACGCAAACCTGCGGGCGCCCAGGCTCGCGGCCCGACTCGGAATGCGATCGCGCACCGGGCTGGCGGACTTTCTCGAGGGACGGGTCCAAATCGAGCACGTGCTGCGTTCGCACCCGTCGGAACCGCTCACTGTCCTCACCAGCGGCTCCGTGCGACCGAACCCGAGCGAACTCCTGGACTCGGAGCTGTTCAATGGCCTGCTCGAAGCGCTGACCGAGTGGTTCCGGTTCATCATCGTCGACACCCCCGCGATGCTCGCCGTCTCCGACGCAGCGGCGGCCGCCCGATGTGCGTCGGGGACGATTCTCGTCGCCCGCGCGGCGGCGACGAGCACGCAACAGCTCCACGCCGCCCGCCGGGCCCTGCGTGTGGTCGATGCGCGCGTGCTGGGCGTTGTCTTGAACCGCGCGCGTGAGCGCGACCGCCGGCCGTACCGGAAGGAGTCCCCTGCCCGCCGCTCCCGGGTGCTGTCCCCCGTTCGAGCCGACGGTCAGCGTCCGCAGTTGGACAGCCCACCGCCCCACCCGACCCCGGTGGTCCGCGCGATCTCCCGCTTCGCCGTGGGTGGCTCCGTGATCCAGGCGATCTCGCTCGCCCGGCTGCTCGAGCCGCGCTACCGCACGACCCTGGTCAAGGGGCTGGAAGAGCCCCGCGAGGGAACCCTGAACGACCTCGCGGAAGCCCTCGATGTGCACCCGGTGATCCTTCCCAGCCTTCGCCGCGAACCAGGGGTGAGGGACATCGCAGCCGTGTGGGGGTTCGCACGGATCTTGAGACGCGAGCGCCCCGCGATCCTGCACACCCACACCGCGAAGGCGGGGACAGTCGGCCGCGTTGCCGCGATTCTGGCGGGCGGTTCCCGCCCCCCAGTGATCGTCCACACATTCCACGGCCACGTGCTGGAGGGCTATTTCTCGCCCCTCCGATCCGCGGTCTTCAGGACGGTCGAGCGGATCCTCGCGAGGGTCAGCACACGACTGATCGTGGTCTCGGAAGAGGTGAAGCGTGACCTGATTCGCTTGGGGATCGCCGACGGCGATCGCATCGTGGTGGTGCCGGTGGGCTTTGATCTCGAGCCGCTCGTGGTCTCCGGCCCGGACAGGATGGAGCTGCGCGAGTCGGCGCGCTCTGAGCTGTCGATCCCGCCGGATCGCCGGGTTATCACCTTCGTCGGCAGGGTTGTCCCGATCAAGCGTGTTGACCGGTTCCTGGCTATCGCCGAGCGACTGCGCGAGCGGGAGGACGACGTTCATTTCCTGATCGTCGGCGACGGCGGATCACGGCCTCAGCTCGAGCTCTCGGCGACCGCACGAGCGCTCGGGGATCGCCTTACCTGGGCCGGGTTTCGCCGCGACCTCGCGGCGATCTACGCCGCCAGCGATGTCGTCACGCTGACCTCCGACAACGAGGGAACGCCGGTCAGCCTGATCGAGGCCCAGGCCTCGGGGGTCCCGGTGGTGACCACGGACGTCGGCGGGGCTCGGGCCGTAGTCGAGGACGGGGTGAGCGGGAGGGTTCTCGACCCGGGCGATGAGCCGGGCATGGCGGACGCGATCGCCGAGATCCTGCACGATCCCGAGCTCGCCGCCCGGTTCACCGCCGCCGGCCGCGAGAGCGCGCTGTCGCGGTTCACGCTCGCCCGCCTCGTGCGTGACATCGACGAGCTCTACGCGCGCTTGCTCGAGGCGGCAGGCGTGCCTGTCTCGTCGGCGGCGCTCGGGCCGTAGACGTACTCGCGGCCCACGCGACCTGGGACCGCGTTCAGCACGGCCCCGATCGGCTGCTTGCCCACCGCGCGGAGCGACTCCGTCGCGGCGTCGAGAGCCTCGGCGCGGGCGAAGCGCACCCGGGCTACCATCAGGACGGCGGCGACGACCCGGGTGATGACCGCCGCGTCGCTGACTGGGAGCAGAGCGGGAGAGTCGATGATCACGATCTCGGCCCGTGACGTGAGCCGGTCGAGGAGCTCGCCGAAGCGATCCGATTCGAGCAGCTCGCTCGGGTTCGGGGCGGGCGAACCCGCCGTCAGCACTTCGAGCGGGAGCTCGTTCTCGTAGTGCAGCGGCTCCTCGGACACCTCACCCGAGAGCAGCTCGCTCAGCCCGGGCGCCGGCTCCAGGTCCAGCAGGTCGGCCAGCCGAGGGCGCCGCAGGTCCGCGTCGACGAGCGCGACCCGGTGGCCGGCCTGTGCGAACGCGAAGCCGAGGTTGGCCGCGACCAGGGTCTTGCCCTCGCCAGACGCCGCGCTGGTGACGACCAGCGATCGCCTGTCCCGGTCGATCGTGACCACGCGAAGGTTCGTCCGCAGGCGCCGGTACGCCTCGGCCTCCGGAGAATCGGGCGCGTCGACTACCACGAGTGGCCGAATCACGGCGCCGGCGTCGCGAGGGATGTGTCCGAGAACGCGAGCACCCGCGATCGCCTCGGCGACCTCGTCGTCCCTGACCCGCGTGTCGAGAACCTCGCGCACCACGGCAGCGGCGATGCCCAGGATGAGGCCAAGCAGAGCGCCGGCGGCGAGATAAAACGCCGTGGAGGGCGATTCCGGGCTGCTTGGAAGCACCGCGGGACTCGTGACGGTCATCTCGACTGGCGATTCCTCCGGCCCGTCCGCCCTCTCCAGCGTGTCGACGAAGCGCGGAAACTCGACCGCCAGCGCATCGGAGATCTCCTTGGCCCGCTGCGGGGACTTGTCCTCCACCGTCACATCGATCAGAACGGTTCCCGCCGGGACGGTGGCGGTGATCGCCGACTGGACGGAGGACGTGCTGCGGGACAGTCCGAGCTTCCGGATCACCGCCTCGACGACTGGAGGGCTGGAGAGGATCTGGGCGTAGGTGTCCGCGCGCGACTGGGAGGCCAGTCCGCCCTGGTAGACCTCGGATGGGCTCACACCCGACGTCTCGGACTTCGCGGAGACAAAGAGCTGAGTGTGGGCGGTGTACACCGGGGCGCGCATCCACGTGTAAACGCCGGCGGCAG
>OBLS010001011.1_pt1 | contig 11107 bp, 15 predicted proteins | sample 1519901 | NCBI WGS metagenome assembly OBLS01 (sample SAMEA3113585, study PRJEB22503) | soil metagenome
TGCACAACGCCCGGCGCGCCAACACGCCGATGGTCAACATCGTCGGCGACCACGCAACCTACCACAAGGAGTACGACGCGCCGCTTGCCTCGGATGTCGAGGGTGTGGCGTGGCCCTTCTCGGACTGGGTGCGGACGTCGGCCGATAGTCGCTCGGTCGCGCGCGACGGCGCAGACGCCGTGGCCGCGGCGATGGCCCCGCCGGGTCGGGTCGCCACCCTGATTCTCCCTGCCGACGCCTCCTGGAACGAGGCGGACGGGCCGGCCCCGCTACCTCCCGTCGAGGGTCGCGCGCAGGTTGCACCCGAGGCGATCTCCGAGGCCGCTCGGGTCTTGCGCTCCGGCGAGCCCGCGGTCTTGTTTATGGGCGGCCATGCCCTGCGCGAACCGGGTCTGATGCTTGCTGGTCGCATCGCCGCGAAGAGCGGCGCGCGTCTCCTTGCGCAGACGCTCAACGCAAGGGTGGAACGCGGGGCGGGGCGTGTCGCTGTCGACTTCCTCCCCTACCCGGTCGACGACGCTTTAGCGACCCTCGCCGAGGCGCGCCACCTCGTGCTGGTCGGCTCCGAGGCGCCGGTCGCCTTCTTCGCTTACCCTGACAAGCCGAGCGTGCTGAGCCCGCCGCAATGCGAAACCCACACGCTCGCCACGCCCGGCGAGGACATCGTGGGGGCGCTGGAGGCGCTCACCGAAGAGCTCGGCGCGTCGCAGAATGCCCCCGTCCAGGCGCGAGAGAACTACCCACCACCCACGGGTGAGGCGATCACGCTAGACGCGGCCGCCGCAGCCCTCGGGACGCTACTTCCGGAAGGCGCGATCGTCGTCGACGAGGCGCTCAGTGCTGCTCCGGCTTTCATGTCGCGGACGAGGGGCGCGGCCTCGCACGACTACTTACAGGTCACCGGAGGTGCTATCGGTATCGGACTCCCGCTCGCCACCGGGGCGGCGGTCGCTTGCCCGGATCGCAAGGTGATCTGCCTGCAGGCCGACGGCAGCGCGATGTACACGGTGCAGGCCCTGTGGACCCAGGCACGCGAGGGTCTCGACGTCACCACACTCTTGCTGAACAATCGCTCCTACGCGATCCTCAAACAGGAGCTGGCGAACTTCGGTGCGGGCGATGCCGGACGCAGGGCACTGGACATGATGGAGCTCGACCGGCCGGCACTCGACTGGGTCGGCCTCGCCCGCGGCATGGGCGTGGAGGCGGAACACGCCACGACGGTGGAGGAGCTCGACCGGCAGTTCGCCGCCGGTCTGCGCTCCGAGGGCCCGTATCTGATCGACCTCGTGCTGTAGCGGCGCCGAGCCCACCATTGCCTCCGAGAACGCGCTCCGCTAGACGAAACCTAGTGTATCGCCCAGGCAGAGTCCGTGGCTCAATGCGATCGAGCCGAAGTGGGTTCACGCCAGGCGCAAAGTCGTCGAACCCGATGGGCTGTCGGAAGCATACGAGCTTGCCGAGAGGGTATGCAGAGCATTTGGTTGTCTGAATTACGAGCATCTCTCCGCTGCAAAGGAGGTCGCCTGATCGTGCACCAGGTGGTTGTTTCCCTGCGGACAACGACAGCCGGACGACCCGCTGAGGAAAGGTAGCGGCGGGCCCCAGGAGTCAAGGCTATCACCGGGGCTGGGAGAACAGATCCTCTCCAGGAGGCCAAGGTTTTTTACTGGCCCTAAGACCTTCGACGTTCTTTCGAGAACCGCCCGGGACGTCGGCGAAGTGCGGCAACTTGCGTCGAACCTTCGGGTTTCGTCCCGGCCCCCGTACCGGGTTCTTTCTTCGATCTCCTAACGAACGCGACGTCCAGAAACCCCACTCCGCTTACGCCCAGAACGTCCCACAAAAAGAAGTCATTCTTATCCATAAGCTCCGTAATGCCCCGCTTTGGAAACATCGAGGGGTGGCCCTAATCTGGGCGAGACATAGGTGACTGGGATTCGGACGCCCAGCTGGCGATCTGGGTGCGCGAACGGAGCCCCAGCTTCTTGAGGATCTTGGCGATGTGGTTGCCTGCCGTGCGCTCGGATATCCCGAGCTCGCGGGAGATCTGGCGGTTGGTGTGGCCGCGGGCGACGAGAACCATTACCTCTCCCTCGCGCTGGGTCAGGTTGCCCATCGGTTCGTCTCGGGTCGAGAGATCTTGCTCGATCGTGGCTTCGGAGTGATCCGGCTCCTCAGAGAGAACATACTCGGCGGCTACTTCGAGCGACATGGCTCGTCCCTCAGCCAGCCCTTCTTCCCATGTCGTCTCCCCCAGCCGGGAACGCGCTGCAGCCAGGTGGGGCTCGTGCAGGGCCCGCTCGGGGGGTGGCAAAGCAACGCCGGTGACCTCGCGTGCCGCCTCCGCAGCCCCCCACAGGCGCGCCGCTCGGATGTCCTCCTTCACGGCTCCTGCGAGACCGGCCATCCCCTCCAAGGTGTTGATGACACTCGGCTTTGTCCCGGCCTGCTGGCTTACCACCAGAGCTTCCTCGAAGCACGCGTCCGCCCGCTCGTGGTAGCCCTGCTCCCGCGCCGCCAGCCCTAGATTGACCAGGGTTTCGGGGATAAATCCCGTTCGCCCGGCTCCTAGGTCTCGGGCGAGCGTGAGAGCCTCTTCGCTTAGCGTCCTCGCCTGCTCGTACTCGCCCTGCAGCAGTTCAGCGTATCCCAGGTTGGAGAGGGTTGACCCCACCGCGTTCACGTCTCCGGTCTCCCGGGCTAACGCCAGGCCTGCCTCCCAAAGCGCCGCTCCCCGCGGGTAGTCATCCTCCTCGTTGATCGCCAAGGCTCCCAGCAGGTTGAAAACATAGAACTTCTTTAGCGGTGTGGCAGCGTCTCCCTCGTTCTCGAGCTCCCGGAGGACTGCGAGGTTCTCCTCTAGCAAAGACCTCGCCCGCTCGTTGTCGCCTTTCGCCACGGCCAGGGTTCCCGATCAGACGGATGAGTTGCACCAGGACGGCGTCTTGGGTGATCATGGGCGAACCTCCGAGGAGAGCGTGTTTGGACACCCGCCATCCTCGGAGGCTTTTCGCGTCGGGTCAAGCCCCGATGTGGTCTTCTCTATTTATGACCAGGCCTCATCTAAGTTGAACCCTCCGTTAGGTGCTTCATCCCTTCTAGCTGGCAAGGAGAGGAGAGGCACCGCCCAATTCACCTCACCCGAGATGCCCAGGGGCTCTCGGCTGGTGGTGAGCACCCCGAGATGCGGGCACGAGTCCAGAAGCCTATCCACCAGGTGTGCTGCTGCCTCCACGAGGTGCTCGCAGTTGTCTAAGACGAGGAGCAACTGTTTGTCTTCCAAGGCCTCCACTAATGCGTCGGTTAGTGGCTGGCCGGGACGCTCTGAAACCTGCAAGGCAGTGGCTACAGGCTGAGGGACCAGATCACCATCCGAGAGCCCCGCCAGCATCACCAGCCACACCCCGTCTGGGTAGATACTCACAAGGTCCCTGGCTACCTCCAGGGCCAGTCGTGTCTTTCCCGAGCCACCCGCCCCGGTGAGGGTAAGGAGCCTGGTCATGGCGAGTATCCTCTTGACCTCGACTATCTTCTGCTCACGACCCACGAAGTTGTTCCTCGGGGCGGGCAAGCACAACTTGCCCGCCCCGATTGGTTCCTCCTGGGAGGAACCTACTGATGGTGTCATCGGAAGGCTCCCGGCGGCTATCTCGTCACGCAGACGGCGACTGGAAGCAGCGGGCCGCGTACCGGCCTCTCTGGAGAGCACATCGCGGAGTCGCTCGTACTGGGCGAGAGCTCGCTCTGGCCGACCTGAGATGGCGTGAAGACGCATAAGGGCTACTTGTGCCTCCTCGAGGGTGGACTCCTTGGCAGTAGCCTTTCGCAGCGTCTCGATAGCCAGGCCATGCTCATCACGTTCCTCGTGAATCCCTGCGAGCTCGACGAACAGGGCAAGGTAGAGTTGCCGAAGCTCTTCACGCCTACGTTCTGTCCACTCCTCGTAGTGGTCCTCAGGAAGTAGATCGCCCTCGTATAGCTCGAGCGCTGCTCTGTAGGTCGCAGGCTCCTTGGCGCCCCTGGCAGTCGTCGCCGCTTCCTCGAAGGCATCCACGTCCACCCACAGCTCGCCTTCCGGACACAACTCCAGCGACTCATCCTCCGATGCCAGGTACCAAGAACCCATGGCCGGGTCGAGGACCTTGCGTGCCGTGTGAAGGGTGCTGCGCAGACTGTTGGAGGCGGCCTTCCTGCCCGAGTCGGGCCACAGGAGATCCATCGCTTGCTCTCGGTGCATGCGATGGCCAGGAGCCAGGGCCAGGAGCTTCACCAAGGTGGCTGCCTTCCTCAGGCGCCAGGCATCTTGGTAATGATTCTAGAACCTACGCTAACCCGAAAGCTTCCCAGCAACCATACCCTTATGGTCTTGCGTTTCTTGCCTCGAGCAACCTCGGACCGCCTCACACGCTCAGAAGAACCCATCCATTTCCTTTCCCACTAATGCTTCGCCTCGGCATTATTCCACCCGCAGAATGGCCTCTGCCGGTGGCCTCACGCCTTCGAGAGCCTCATGTCAGGCTAGAGCGGCACTAACTAGAGCGGGGTCTGATCGCAAGCCGCAGCTAAGTGCACTACCAACCAAAGAATGGGGATGACGGCGATGCAAAGTATGTGCGCTACAGCCTCCTATCAGGCAACGAGCCGACATGTCTCCTTTCCTACCACCTCAATCGGACGCTTTTTCCCGAAGCGTTGTCTTTCGGGAACTGTCAAGCTACGGTTGACGATTATCTCAGATTGAACCCTGAATGGTAACCGTCAGACGGCACCTCTTCCCATCAACTGCTCTTTTGCCGACTCCCCGGGATGGGATACTCTGTGCGTGGGTAGCGTGCTGGACGTCCCGGCGAGTGGCGGTGGTATCGGCAACACGACAAGGTCGGAGCCGTGGTGAATCGCTTCGTCACCGGCCCATTCGAGCGCCGTCCGCGACGCCCCTCTGGGCCCGTTTCTCCACTCACGATTTCCTCATCGGCGACCCTGTGGGCTCTCTATACAATGGCAAGCTGGTAGAGGGACCGAACGGACGCCCGTATTTCCTGGCGTGGCGAAAGATCACGCCCGACGGCACCTTCGTGGGTGAACTTGCCGACCCGTTCCAGGTCGCAATCGATGGCCAAGGCAACCTCTCAGTCGGGAGAGCCTGAGCACACCATGCGCAAGGGCAACATCACCATGGTAGACATCATCGCCACAAAGACTATGGCGGTGGTCAGTGCAGTTGGGTGGCCTCTGCGGCACGATACCCCGAGGGTATGGCCTGCTCCCGCCTCACAAACACTACTTGCCAGGGGTTCGGTGCCCCCTGGGGTCCAGCTCTCCCGAACGGAACGTCTGCTCCAGGTGCTCTCTACAGGCATGGACGAGTTCGGGGTTGCTCCGGATCTCATCGATCTCGATTTGGGAGCAGTTGCGCTGTACGTAAGGCTCCTCGAGTATATCGTGGAGTTCGGCGTCCTCATCTATGCGATGGATGATGTAGCGGAGGACCTTCTCCTCCCGCCAGACCCTGCTCGGGTCACTCCCAAAGAAGAACCGCCTTAACAGAGAGTGTTCCTTGGTCACCGCTATTCCTCCTCTATAGTGCGATCGAGCTCGAAGACGTCCAGCCATTCTCCACTCTTGGTGGAGATGTCCGAGTGAACGGAAATGACCTCGGCTCCAGTGTGCTTCTGGACAATCCTCTCCAAGAGCGAGCGCCCGGCTTCCAGGACTAGCTGGCGCATGGCCTTGATCAACTTGCACCCCTCGAAGCTAGTGGATAGCTGCAGCTCTGCGGGCGTGAGCACGCCGAAGCTGCGCACTATCACCAGGTCTTCGACCATGCGCGTTCTGATCCGATCGGGACCGCGTCCCACGAACTCGTGCTGAAAGGCCATCATTTCGTCGCTGATGGCTGCCTCGGGCTTTCTCTGTCGGCGTTTCATGAGCGTGTCACTGCACCTCCTCTTCCTGATGGTGCAGCCAACGACAACAGCCGGTGCTACACCTCTACACCCATAGAGGGGACGCAGTCACCGGCCCTGGATCCGCTGGTCGCACCGAGAAGGTTCCCGAGGAGACCGCAGAGATGTATCCTGACTGTGGCTGACCGCTCCTAGCCGCCCCATTCGGTGCCGGTTCTCCCAATACCGAACCACTAGGCAAGGAGTGCCCTCTTTCATTAGCGCCTGCGGGGTTAGCTGTCGGGTTCGGGCCGAAAGAGTTAAGCCCTACGCTAGAGCTCGGCGGAGCCAGCTAGCGATTCACCCCGCGGACCTGCTCGATCCGTGTGGATCCCCCGCCCCCCGGCGCCACCCGGGGGCTAGGCGTCACGGCTATTCTGTTGTTACAGTTTGTATACGCCTGCCAACTTCGAATGTCAAGATCGTTCCTTGGACTTTGCTTAGAGCAGTATTCTCAGAGGTTCACGTCATCCGCCGCAGACGTGGACGGCGTCGCCTGGCGTCCGGCGAGGCGAATTGTCGGAAGGTCAGACTTCAGAGGATCTCTGAAGTTCAGCTCAGGGTGCAAATCGCCGGAGCGTCAGAAGGGTGATATCGTCCTCCTGCTCCCACTCCTCTCCCGTGAACGAGTAGAGCTCCGCAAGGAGTAAGGCCACAAATGACCGTTTCTCAGCATGTCCCGCAACGAGTGCCCGAAGCCTAGGGAAGCCAAACATCTGGCGGCGGTGGGGGTCATGGGCCTCTACCAGACCGTCGCTGTAGAAGAGCACACTATCGCCAGCGTCAAGGACTATTTCCTTCTCTTCATAGCCCATCTCCGGCATCAGCCCCAGCGGCATCCCTCTGGCACTAAGCTCCTCGGTGTCTTCGCTACTGCGGCCGCGTAGATAGGGCAGGTCGTGGCCAGCATTAGCATACTTCAAGCTAGCGCTCTTGGGATCGAGGATGGCATAGAAGCAGGTGACGAACATATTCGAGGGTATGCGTGACACCAACGTCTCGTTGACTCGGGCCAGTACCTCCCCCGGTGAGGAGGAACCCAAGGCCCGGGCTACTGCCCTAACCATGCTACTGGTTGCGGCCGCCACTAAAGCTGCTGACACACCTTTACCCGTGGCGTCCCCCACGACCACTCCCACCCGGCCGTCTTCTAGCTCGAAGAAGTCGTAGAAGTCTCCTCCCACCTCTCGGGCCGGCCGGTAGAAGGGAGAGATCTGCCAGCCTTCTAGAGTTGGAACCTCCTCGGGCAGTGAGGCTTGTTGGATGCGCCTTGCCACCCTAAGCTCCTGTTCGAGGTGCTCACGCTCGCTCATCTCTTGCTCGAGACGCCGCTGCGTCAGCTCCGCGAGGCCGCTCCCCTGGCTCCACTCTTCAGCGATCTTGCCTGCCACTATTCGGTGGACAAGGATAAGCAGCGCTTTGAACTCTTTGCCTGCAGGCGCCAAACCCATCCACTCTCCCCGGTCATGGGTAGAGCTTGCGGTGAAGATGGTCATCACCTCGTCTCCTTCGGCCATCTGCTTCTCGATGACGTAGCGGGTGTGGGAAAAGGCGGCATGATACTGGGTGAAGGACCGTAAATAGCCTTGGAGGTCTGGCTCTTGGCCCGGTAACAGGTTGTGGTTGACAAAATCGGGGGCCAGCATCTCCTCCACGGCGTCCAGGTCGCCCTTAGCATGCGCTTCCAAGAAGCGGCGCACCAGTGCCTTGTTCTTATCCGCCGACGACATAGGAAATCTTGTCCTCCCTACTAATCCGCTTCCTCTACTTCACCTATCGGGACAACCTTCTCCGCCTATAATGCCACCGGTAGAACCCCAATGCGTGCAGCGACAACTTGAAGGTGTCTTCTTTTGAGCCATGGAGGACGCGCCGTTGCATGCGTGGCTAGCCTGGCGCAACGGATCGTGATAGTTCTCGAGTTGTTCCCCTGCACGGTTGTAATCGCACTCAGGCTGCTGCGCGTCTCCGGGGCGGACAATTCGCTGCTGTGATCGACCGCTTTGGGGCGCCGGTCTTACCTTGAAAGTTCGGGAGAGCATGCACGGCTCCGAAGGTGACCTCAGGACACCTTGTGGGTACATACGCCGGTGAGGGCGAGAGCCAGGGGAACGGGGGCAAGGATATGTCGTTGATCTTGTTTGTGGAGTATCACAGCACCTTCCGCCAGGCTGCCTCCTTTGTGATGGACCAAGAGCCTGACCTCGAGGTGGTGGCCCAGGCCGGGTCCGTGGCAGAGGGACGCGAGAAGATGGCCGAGGGCGGCATAGATGCCGCCCTCGTGGACATACCTCTCCCCGACGAGGGCGCTCCTGAGATGGTCAGGGATCTACACGAGGCAAATTCCCCCATCCCGGTGCTGGTAATAACCCACATAGAGGACCCCGAAATCCACGAGCAGATGCTACGTGCCGGCGCCGCAGAGGTGCTTCCCAAGGACGTCACCTTAAAGGAGGTCCTCGCTGCCGTCAGGAGGCTCGGACACCAAGGTTAGGGTGAGAACGCTAAATGCGGATCCTGATCTCCTACGAAGAAGCCTACCGCGTCTACGCCGATACGCTCGAGAGAGCCCTGGGCGGGCTCCGTCAGGACGCAGAGGTGGCGGTCTGCAGGCTTGCCGTGATCGGTGATCAGCTTGAGAGCTTCGACCCGGACCTCGTCGTGTCGAGTCGCCCAAACACCGTGGATCCGGGAGGGAGGGCGGCGTGGTACAGACTCTCCCCCGAGCCCGACGAACCGTCCGAGGTCTGTCTCGGCGGGAAGCGCTCGCGCAGGTTCAACCCGCCCCTGGAGGAACTGCTGTCGTTCATCGACGAAGTGGATGCGCTTGTTCGCGATGGGCGCGAAGTGGAAGGCTGCTAACCTGGGGCGGTTCCGACCCTTGTTCACCCGGGTGCTTGGAAGGTGCTGTCTGCGACCTTCGCCTGTACGGGATTCTCCGAGGTTCTCCTGCTTCGTTGTCGGGCATGAGAATGCACCTTTGAGGGAGAAGGCTTGTGGCTCCAACTCCTCGGTGCTGATGCTTGCAGCGCCGCTAAGCTCTCCCCTGAACCAGCTGCTGTCGGGCTACCGGGCGTTTGGCACTGCCGGAGGACCATAGGGTAGGGGACACGTCTTCTAGACGTTGCACGAGGCCATCTTGATTCTGTGACAGAATTGCATGGCCGCCACCCAGACTTCTGAATTCAGCTGACCGCGTCAACGCTAGTTCCGCTTCGGACACCATCCTCACTACTAACTCTCCAGCCGGCAAGATGTCGTGGACCAGACCTGCCGACCGCCCGGTGAAAGGCAACAACTCGTGGGTAACGTCTTGGAAGCTGTGCTCTCCGAATGTGGGCCTTCGCTGAAGGAGCGAAGCGCAACCGGGACGTTGCTTCGTGACCATCGGAAATCGCCTCACGGGACGAGTTGAATGTGATCCGCTCCATGTGCCTGCTCACAGGCCGGTTTATAGTGGGCCCACAACGGCGAAATTGTTCGCCAACCCCAAGCGGGTCGAAGACCACGGGAGACGACAGTGAACGATGTGAACATCGAAGCAGAAGCCCGACCTGTACTGTCGCGGTCGTACCTGGCATCTCTACCCGAGCGAACTGCTCGAGCGGGAGCTGCGCTGACAGGCGGATTGGTATACGAAGCGAGCGAGGTTGTGCTACCGCTTGCGGTTCGCCGGTCCAAGCTATACCAGGCGATAGTCGGGCGGCTCCTGCGTATCATCATCGAGCTGGTGGGCGGCGTGGAGGGTGTCTATCCGACCCAAGAGATGCCTGTGCGGGAGCTGCTGGTACGCAAGACAGCCGGTAACGTGGTCGAGCTGAGCAGCTTCCTGGCGGTCGGATGGTCGCCGGTGTGGCTCCTGGCAGGGGCTTCCGACCTGGTCGGGGGTACGAAGGCGTACCTGCGGACGCTCGTCACGGAGTTAAAGGATGCAGGCGTACTCGCGCCGGATGCGGACGTGGCATCTTTCGAGGAGCTGTTGACCGCGCTGGAGGAAACATCTGGCGTGCTGGCCGACACGGTGGATGTGCCCCCCTTGAACCTCACTAGCGTGCGCACCTCGTGGCAGGAACTACAGCGACAGGCGGCGGATCTGCCGGACGCTGCCGATCTTGAGAAGATCTTTGCCGAGCTGCAGTTGGCGGCACGGCAAGAGGACCGCTCGATACTGGAGATCTCTTCCATGGTTGCGCTAGGCGCGGTACGCACGGGCGTGAGACTGGGAAACGTTCACATCTTCGACTACTACCGCCTCGCATTGCGAACGATCGTGGAGGAGGGTCTGCTCTCCTTTCTGCGCCGAACCAGCACCCCCTACCTAACGCGAGCTGGTTCCCATTTCGATCCTCGGTCGAGCACCTATTCCGAACGCCTGCTACGGCGCTGGGCCGACCGGCGATCGTCTGTTAGGCGCCAAACGACGCCGCAGGCCGAAGCATCGGACGAGGAAAATGCCGCCCGTGGATGAGCCGAGGCACTCCTTCGCCTACCTGATCCTCGATTCCGCCACCGGGGGTGCAGCAGCGTACATGGACGCCCGCCACGACATCGACGAGCTTGTAGCGTAATCTCGTAAACGCGATCAGACGGCCGGGGCAGAGGACATGCTAGCTGCACCGTCCACTCTTGTTGGGACTCACAAGAGCCAACTCGAGAATTGCGGAGTGATGCGACTTGAAAATCCACTGGCCGATTTTCCCGCCAGCCCACTACCCTCACTGCAGAAATTGCCTATCTGAGTGATGCGTCGATCTCTCACGTGCGATAAGCTCTTTTCGTCGCCAGGAGGGACGGACCATGAGCACACCGCCGGATAGGTATTCCAGGGTAGCAGATAGGAAGGAAAGTATGATAGTACCCGCACCACAACAGTAGGGAACATACGAAATGAAAGCAAGCACCCCGCGGAACCGACCACCACAGGATAGTGCTGAGATGCGTCCCCTTTGGCGCGCCACCGGCTTGGTCCTGCTGTTCAACGGCCTGCTCGTCGTCTGGGTGCTCTTCAAACCGGGCACCGACGCCACGCTTGCCCTCGTGGTCAACACGGCAGAGTTCGTTGGCCCGCTCCTCGTGGTGCCCCTGTGCTTCGCTGGAGTACTCAGGTGGATGTGGGGACCACCAACCTCCCAAGCGCCCGGCGGACCGCCTGTGACCAG
>OBLS010001013.1_pt1 | contig 11100 bp, 13 predicted proteins | sample 1519901 | NCBI WGS metagenome assembly OBLS01 (sample SAMEA3113585, study PRJEB22503) | soil metagenome
GAACGCGCGCAGCGGGTCCTCCTCCTCCGGCCCCAGGAGGCAGTCGCCGGTGGTGCGGCGCAGCCCGGTGGCGAGCGGGACGGCGAGCCACGGCGCGCCGTCGGTGCGCGCCCAGGCGGTCGGCCCCAGCGCGGGCTCCGCGTCGTCCCACAGCCGCAGCGCCGTCTGTAGCCGCCGCAGCCGGCGTCCCGCCGCCTCGAGGCCCTGCTCGTCGCCCGGCTGGGCCTCGAGCGTGAGCACCGCGACGGTGGCGTACTCGTCGCCGCGCAGCTCCGGCGGGCCGTCCGCCAGGCCCACGCCGCGCACGAGGGTGAGCCCGCCGCCGAGGGAGACCTCCGGCGATTCCATGACCAGCCCGTCGACCGGCGTCACGACGAGCGACAGCGCGCAGCCCGAGTAGGCCGCCTCCTCGAGCTCGGCGTAGGCGGCTGCGAAGCGCGCGTGGTCGAACGTGAAGTCCGTCGCGTCCTGCCACACCGCGGCGACGAAGGCCTGCAGCGCGGTGTCCGCCAGCGAGCGCGGATCCGAGCCCGAGGGCCGGCGGCCGCGGGCGCGCAGGTAGGAGGGCAGGTCGGGCAGCGCGGCCAGGCCCTGCACCGCCGCGACGTAGGAGCCGAGCCGGCCGAGGGCGCCGGACCGCTCCGCGAGGAAGCGCTGGGTGAGCGGCTTGTAGCAGTAGAGCGGGGAGTGCGAGCGCGCGGGCGGCGCCACGTCCATGAGCTCGAACGGGATCTCGGCGCCGCCCGAGACCTCCTCCGCCAGCTGCCAGGCGGCCTCCTCGACAAAGGCGGCGAGCGTGTCGTGGAGCGCGCGGTTGTGCATGCGCCGCGAGTTCCACGGCGCGCGCGCCGCTCCTCCCGCACGCACGCTTGCTTGCAGTCCGGCTCGTGTGCTACGCCGCGATGACGACCGGCTCCGGCGCGCCGGCGGGCTCGTCCGGCTGCTCCGCGCAGGAGCCCTCGGCGCCGAGCCAGGTCGCGCCGTACGCGCGCATGGACTCGACGATCGGGACGAGCGCGCGCCCCTTGTCGGTGAGCGCGTACTCCACGCGGGGCGGCACCTCCGGGAACGTCTGCCGCGCCACGATCCCCTGCTCCTCCAGCGCGCGCAGGCGGAGCGAGAGCGTCCGCGGGGAGATCCCCTCGAGCGAGCGCTCGAGCTCGCAGAACCGGCGCCGTGACTCCGCGAGGTCGCGGATCACGAGCATGGTCCACTTGCCGCACACGATGTCGGCGGTCCGGCAGACAGGACAGTCGGAGTTCGGCATCCGACACCAATGGTACCGCGTGGCTTCACTAATTGAAGTGAGCCACGGCGGTGCGCTCCTCCGTCCCCCGCACGGCCACGAGCTCCAGATGGCCCTCCGCGGCGGCCAGCGCGTCGAAGAGGTCGTCGACGCCGCCGAGCGGCCGGCCGCCCGCGGCCACGAGCAGGTCGCCGCGCTCGAGCCCGGCCGCGGCGGCGGGGCCGCCCGGCTCCACGCCGCGGACCAGCAGCCCGTCACGGGGCGGGAGCCCCACGGCGGCGCGCATCCGGCGCGCCGCGCGCGGCGGGGCTAGCGCGAGCCCCAGCCGCGGCCGCGCCGGCGACTCGCCGCGGCCGAGCGCCGCGACGCGGTCGCGCAGCACCGCGTCGGCGGGCAGGGCGAGCAGGAGCCCGCCCTCCATCCGCACCGTGTTGATCCCCAGCAGGCCGCCGCCGGCATCGACCAGCGGCCCGCCGGACGACCCGCGCGGCAGCGGCGCCGAGTGCTCGATCGAGCCGCCGATCCGGCGGCCGCGCGGGCCGCGGAACGACCGGCCCGTGGCGGTGACGACGCCGAACGAGACGCGCAGGCCCCGCCCGCCCGGGTCGGCGAGGGCGAACACCGGCAGTCCGGCGGCCACCGTGGCGCCGGCGTCCCAGGCGATCGGCGGCGCGCCGCCCGTGTCGACCGCGATGACGGCCACGTCGAGGTCGGCGTCGACGCCCGCGACGCGGCCCATGACCATGTCGTCGCCCCGCGTGACGGCGACCTCGTCGCCGCGGAGCACGTGGGCGTTCGTGAGCACCCGGCCGTCGGCGATCACGACGCCCGAGCCGCGGCCCCACCCGCGACCGAGGCCCACGACCGAGGGCCCGACGCGTTCGCGCACGGCGCCGATCGTCTCCTGGAGCTCGTCGAGGAAGCCCATCCTCCCTTTCCCTCTAGTCACTTGCTGATTGCAAGTGAGTACCGTACCACTACGCTGGAGGCATGGGCCATCGCCGCCACGCGCCCGCGTCGCCGCTGGCCGACGCGGTCGACCGCGTCGGGGACCGCTGGACGCTCCTGGCCATCGCCGCGCTCCTCTCCGGGCCGAAGCGCTTCAACGAGCTCTCCGAGGAGCTCGGCGGGATCGCCCCGAACGTCCTCAGCGCGCGGCTCAAGCTGCTGACCGAGCAGGCGCTGGTCGTCTCCCGCCCCTACTCCGAGCGCCCGCCGCGGTTCGTCTACGAGCTCTCCGAGAGCGGTCGCGAGCTCGCGGGCGCGCTGCTCCTGCTCGCGGACTGGGGCGCCCGCACGGCCGGGGACGGCGAGCCGCTGCGCCACGCCCAATGCGGGACCGCACTCGAGGCGCGGTGGTGGTGCCCGGACTGCGAGCGGATCGTGGAGGACGCTGCCGACGACGGCATCGTCCACGTGTGAGCGCGCCGCTCGGCCGCGCTCGGCGTTCCCGGTGGGCCGAACGTCAACGCCGGCTGGGTAGGGGAGCGGATCCGACGCGCCCGGGTCACTGACCGAGCAGGTTGCCGAGGCCACCGCTGGAGCTCGCCCCCTGCGCCGCGGCCGCGACCTGACCCTCCGACGGCTGCACGAGCACCCAGCCCTGGCCGCCGAAGGACATCTGGAGCGTCTCGCCGGAGCTCTTGCCGATCAGGTCCTTCATCTTGAAGTCGGTCTTCAGCGACGTCGAGACGCCGGAGGACCAGGTGATCGCCGCCTGGGCGTCGGCGAACGTCGGGGCGGCCGCCACGTTGAGCAGGACGGGCGGGCCGTCGGAGAGGATCGCGACCCAGCCCGTGCCGCGCAGCTCCATGTTGTAGAGGCCGCCGGCCATCGCGGCCGAGGCGCCGCCCTGGATGCGCTTGATGTCCCAGTCGATGTCGGCGTCGAACGCGAGCAGGTTCGGCCCGTTGACCGTGATGGAGTCGCCTTCGAGGTAGATCAGGTGGATGTCCTGCGCGGTGTCGGCGAGGAAGACCTCGCCGTCGCCGCTCATCTTCATGAGCGTCGTGCCCTCGCCCGTGACCGCCTTCTTGAGCATGCGCCCGAGGCCACCGGAGCCTGCGTGCTCGAAGGAGACGTCGCCCTGGTAGGCCACCATCGACCCCGCCTTGGCCTGGATGGTGCCGGAGGCGCTGAGGCGCACCTTCAGCAGCTTGGAGTTCTGCAGGGCGAACGCATCCTGGGACTGCGTCTCGTTGAACTGCGCCAGCGTGGTCTGCACGGGTCCGTCTGATCCTTTCCGGAGGAGGTGTCTCGACCCGAACCATCGCCGTCGCGACGGTTCGAGTCAAGCCAGCTCCCGCGGAGCTGGACTAGAGGCCGGGGGGCGGCGCAGAGGCGCCGGGCGGCGGGCCCGCCGGCGCGGGGACGGGCGGCGCCGGAGCGGCCGGCGGCTCGGACGGCGCGGGCTGGGCGACGGTGGCGATGCCGGGCGGCGGCGAGGCGGACGCGGGCTGCGCGCCCTCCTGCGTCAGCGGCGGCTTGTAGCCGGGACCCTGCGGCTGGCCCTCGCCCTTGGGCTTGCCCGCGGCCGCGACCATGAGCTTGAAGTCGTGCGGCGACGTCGCGACGTGCACCGCCTCCTCCATGGTGATCCGGCCGGCCTCCAGGTGCTGCAGGAGGTGCTGGTCGAACGTCTGCATCCCGTAGTAGCCGCCCTCGGCGATCACCTCGGGGAGCTGGCCGGTCAGCTTCGGGTCGAGGATCATGTCGTGCACGCGGCCCGTCATGACGAGGATCTCGGCGGTCGCGACGCGGCCGTTGCCGTCGGCGGTGCGCACGAGGCGCTGGGAGACGATGCCCTTCAGCGTGCCGGCGATCATCGCGCGGGCCTGCGACTGCTGATGGGGCGGGAAGAAGTCGATGATGCGGTTGATCGACTCGGAGGCGTCGACGGTGTGCAGCGTGGAGAGCACGAGGTGGCCCGTCTCGGCCGCCGACAGCGCGGTCTGCACCGTCTCCTCGTCGCGCATCTCGCCGACGAGGATCACGTCGGGGTCCTGGCGCAGCACGCGGCGCAGCGCGCGCTTGAACGACGCCGTGTCCTGGCCGACCTCGCGCTGGTTGACGATCGAGTTGCGGTCCGGGTGCAGGAACTCGATCGGGTCCTCGATCGTGACGATGTGCTTGTGCATCGTCCGGTTCATGTGGTCGATCATCGCCGCGAGCGTGGTCGACTTGCCCGAGCCGGTCGTGCCCGTGAGCAGGATGATCCCCCGCTCCTCCTCCGCGAGCTGCCGGATGACCGGCGGCAGGGAGAGCTCCTCCGTCGACTTGATGTTCACCGGGATGGCGCGCAGGACGAGGGAGACGAACCCCTTCTGGCGGAAGGCGTTGACGCGGAAGCGGGCCAGGCCCTCCAGCGCGTAGGAGAAGTCGACCTCGTTCTCGGCCTCGAACTCGGCGAGCTTGTTCGGGTCCTTGAGCATCTCCGTCAGGACGCGCTCGGTGTCCTGCGGCGTCAGGCGCTCCGTCCCCTGGATCGGCTCGAGCTTGCCGTGGAGGCGCACGAGCGGGTACGCGGGGACCTTCAGGTGGAGGTCGGAGCCCTCGGCCGCGATCAGGTAGCGGAGGGCATGGTCGAGATCGAAGGGCATCTTGGCCTACATCGGCCGGCCGCCCCGGCGTCTTGAGCCAGAGGAACTCGAGCTAGAAGATCCCGCGGCGCGCGAAGGCGATCGTGCAGACGGCGAACCAGGCCCAGCCCAGCGCCAGCCCGGCGAGCACGTCGCTGAGCCAGTGCACGCCCAGGAGGACGCGCGTCGCCGCGATCGCGACCGCGCATCCTGCCCCCACGCCCGCGAGCACGATGCGCGTGCGCCGCGAGCGCCCGCGGCCGAGCAGGAGCGCCGCCGCCGCGAAGAAGGCCGCGGCCCAGGAGGAGTGGCCGCTCGGGAACGACGGCCCGAGCGTCTCGGCGATCGGGTTGAGCTCGGGCCGCAGCCGGTCCGCGAATTCCTTGATCGTGGTCGTGAGGATGCCGTTGCCCGCGACTACGACCGCCAGGTAGGGGATCACCCAGCGGCTGCGCGTGCGGATCGTCTCCGCGACGCCGAGCACGACGGCCATGACGACGACCGTCGTCGGCTCGCCGAAGTACGTGATCGCCTCGAGCACCGCGTCGGTGAACGAGCTGGCGTTGTCCTGCCCCCACTCGCCCGCGGCCACGTCGACGCCGAGCCCTCCTTCGACGTCGCGGACGACGAAGGTGAGCACCGCGAGCAGCATCCCGCCGAGCCCGATCACGGCCAGGGCGAGGAGCAGAGCCGCGCCGCGCAGCGCCTCGGGGCGCAGGTGCGCCCGGGTGCCCTCGGCGGGCTTGGGCACGGCGGCGGTGGCGGGCAGGCGGCGGGCCAGGAGGGCGACGACGGCGCCCGCGACGGTGGCGACGATGACTAGAAGTAGGAGCGGCATGGGTAAGCCGTCTGACGGGAAGACGGTCGTACCCATTCGATCGCTGGAGGAACGCATGACCGAGCAGTCCCCCGTCCTGCGGGCGCGCCCAGGCGGACCCGCGGAGCGTTTTGCCGCGCGCATCGGCGGGTCGCATCCCGCCCTCACCTTCTTCGCCGCGCTGCTGGCGGGCTTCGCCGTGCTCGCCGCGCTGGCGATCCTGCTCGGCCTGTTCGTGACGAACGTGCTGGTCCAGGATCTCGGGCTCGGCCCGGACGACCAGGGCGCCGTCGAGACGCTCGTCGCCGAGCGGACGCCGTTCCTCACCGACGTCGCTTCCGCCGGCGCGTTCACCGGCGGGGCACCGCTCCTGCCCGTGCTCGTCGGCCTCATCGGCCTCGTCGCGGCCTTCAAGCGCGCCTGGCTCGTCGCCGGCTTCGCCGTCTTCGTGCTCTGCGTGGAGTCGGCCACGTACCGCGTGACGTCGTGGCTCGTCCCGCGCGAGCGCCCCGACGTCAAGCGCCTGGAGGACCTGCCCGTCGACGCGAGCTTCCCCTCCGGGCACACGGCGGCCGCGTTCGCCGTGTACGCCGGCCTGGTCCTGCTGCTCACCAGTCGGATCGACGATCCGCGGGGCCGGATCGCGCTGTGGGCGGGCGCCACGATCCTGCCGCTCTTCGTCGCCTATTCGCGCATGTACCAGGGGATGCACCACCCGCTGGACGTCGTGGGCGGCCTGCTGATCGGCATGGGCGCGATCGTCGTGCTCCTGTTCGCCTGCCGCTCGGCCGAGGCGGCCGTGCGCGCGCCGGCCCGCGCGCGTGCGGCGAGCCCGTCCCGCGGGATGCAGGCGGCGTCGTGAAGGTCGCCGTCGTCGCCCACGCCTCCAAGACGCTCGGCGACGGGCTCCCGGCGCTGCGCCGCGCGCTGGCGGCGGAGGGGATCGACGACCCCCTCTGGTACGAGGTGCCCAAGGCCAAGAACGCGCCCAAGCAGGTCCGCCGCGCGCTCGACGAGGGCGCGGAGCTGATCTTCGCCTGGGGCGGGGACGGCACGGTGCGCCGCTGCATCGGCGAGCTGGCGGGCGAGAAGGCGCGCCTCGCCGTGCTCCCGGCCGGCACCGCGAACCTCTTCGCCACCAACCTCGGCATCCCGGCGGACGTCGGGCGCGCGGTCGCGATCGGCCTGCGCGGGGACCACAAGCGCCTCGACGTCGGCCGCTTCGCCGGCGAGCGCTTCGCGGTGATGGCCGGCGTCGGCTTCGACGCCGCGATGATCCGCGACTCCGACCACCTCAAGGAGAAGGTGGGCCGGGTCGCCTACCTGTGGAGCGGGTCGCGCAACCTCCCCGCCCAGGTGTTCGAGGCGGCCATCCGCGTGGACGGGACGAAGTGGTTCGACGGACGGGCCTCGTGCATCCTCGTCGGCAACGTCGGCGAGCTGTTCGGCGGCGTCGAGGTGTTCCCCGACGCCCGCGCGGACGACGGCCTCCTCGAGGTCGGCGTCGTCACCGCGGAGGGTCTCATGCAGTGGACGCGGACGCTGGCGCGCACCGCCGCCGGCGACCCCGCGAAGTCGCCGTTCGTCCGCGCGACGAAGGCCAGGGAACTGAAGGTCGAGCTCGACCGCAAGGTGCGCTACGAGCTCGACGGCGGCGACCGGGCCAAGGTCAGGTCGTTCAAGGTCAAGATCGAGCCGAAGGCGCTCACGCTCTGCGTGCCGCGCCCGGGGATGGAGGACGGAAGATGAGCATGCAGGGAACAACCCAGATGGGACGCGCGCAGGGAGAGAAGGTCGCGCACTCGAACACGTTCGAGTGGCTGGCGCGCGCCGGTCTCGCCGCGCGCGGCGTCGTGTACGGGGTGATCGCCGTGCTGGCGCTGAAGCTGGCGCTCGGCGACGGCGGCAAGACCACCGACCAGCAGGGCGCGCTCAAGGAGATCGCCCAGCAGCCGTTCGGCAAGGTGCTGCTGGTCCTCGTCGCCGTCGGCCTCTTCGGTTACGCGCTGTGGCGGCTCGTGCGCGCCGCCATCGGCCACGGCGCCGAGGGCGACCGCGACGACACCAAGGAGCGCCTCGCCGGGGTGGCCAGCGGTCTCGCGTACGGGCTGCTCGGCGTCACCGCGGTGCAGATCCTCATCGGCTCCGGCGGGGGCAGCGGCAACGGGCAGGACAAGGCGACGGGCGGCGTCCTCGACTGGCCCGGCGGGCAGATCCTCGTGATCATCGCCGGCGTGATCCTGATCGGCGTCGCCGTCGACCAGGCGATCAAGGGCATCAAGAAGAAGTTCCTCGAGAAGTCGCACACGGAGCGGATGAGCGAGAAGGTCGAGAAGACGTTCACCGCCATGGGCGTCTTCGGCCACCTCGCGCGCGCGGTCATCTTCACCCTGATGGGCTACTTCCTGATCAAGGCCGCGATCGACTACGACCCCGACAAGGCCGTCGGGATCGACGGCGCGCTGGCCAAGCTCGGCGACTCCTCGTTCGGCCCGTTCGTCCTCGGCGCCGTCGCGGTCGGCCTGCTCGGCTTCGGCCTTTACTCGTTCATGGACGCCCGCTACCGGCGGGTCTAGCCCTGCCCCACGTGGGCCACGGCCTCGATCTCGACCCGCATGCGCGGGTCGAGCAGGCCCGTGACGAGCATCGCGGCCGCCGGCCGCGCCTCGGCGAAGACCTCGCCGTGGGCGCGGCCGACGGCCTCCCAGTCGGCGGCGTCCGCAAGGTACATCCGCGTCTGGACGACCTGGTCGAGCCGCGCTCCGGCGGCTTCCAGCGCCTCGCCGACCTTGCGCAGCGCCTCGCGCGCCTGCGTGTAGGCGTCGTCGCCGACGATCGCGCCGTCGCCGGTCACGGCCGTCATCCCCGCCACGAAGACGAGATCCCCGGCGCGGGCCGCGGCGCTGAAGCCGATGACCGGCGCGTACGGGGACGGCGACGGGACCCGCGTCACGCCGCGTAGCGGGCGGCGGAGCGCGCGCGGGCCTTGGCGGCCTCGACCTCGCGGTCCTTCGGCGGCGCGACGGTCACGAGCGAGTCGAGCAGCTCGCGCGAGGCCGCGGCGACCGCGTCGACGGCGCGCTGGAAGGCCTCCTCGTTGGCGTTGGACGGCTTGGTGGCGCCGCTGATCTTGCGGACGTACTGCAGCGCGGCGTCGCGGACCTCGTCGTCCGACGTCGGCGGCTCGAAGTTGTGGAGGTTGCGGATGTTGCGGCACATGGCCGCAAGGTTAACCGTCCCGGGGGCTCGGCTCAGCCGGCGGCGAACGCGGCCGCGAGCACGTCGACCAGCCGGCGCGTGGTCGCTCCGCCCGGATCGCCGTGGTGCGGGTTGAATTCGGTCACCGTGAGCGCGCGCACGCGCGGGTCGGCGAGCAGCACGGCGAGCGCCTCGGCCGCGGCGTCGAGCGGCAGGCCGGGCGTGCGGTCGACGTTCTCGGCCAGCGGCGCGTCGAGGAAGTCGAGCACGTCGACGTCGAAGTGGACCGCCACCGCGGGGACGTCGCCGAGCACGTCCAGGGCCGCGCCCGCGGCGCCCGCCGGGTCCGCGCGGGCCGCGGGCATCCCGACGACGGCCGGGCTCAGGGCGGCGAGGCGCTCGCGCTCGGCCGCGGCGACGATCTCGATGTCGAGCGCGAGGTAGGCGAGCCGGCGCGGGAGGAGCATCGGGGGCGGCCCGGCCAGCCCGGCGATCGCCGCCTCGGTGCCCTCCACCCCGAGCATGTGGGCGACGCCCATCCAGTCGAGCGCGCCGTCGATCGTCGTGTCGGGCGTGTTGAGGTCCGCGTGGCGGTCGAGGTAGACCAGGCCGCCACCGCGGGGGGCGAGCGCGGCCACGGTGCCGACCCCGACGGTGCAGTCGCCGCCGAGCACGAGGACGCGGCCGCCGCCGTCCAGCGCCGCGGCGACGCGGGCGGCGACCCGGCCGGCGCGGTCGGCGACCGCGGCGGCGTTCGCCGCCCGCGGCCGCTCGGGATCCGGCCGCCACCGGAAGCCCTCGACGTCGCCGGCGTCGGTCACGTCGAGGCCAACCGCGCGCAGCGCCTCGAGCAGGCCCTCTGCGCGCAGCGCCGCGGGGCCGTCCTCCTGCCCCGGGGCATAGGCGCCGGCGCTGGTCGGCGCGCCGACGACGGTGAGGCGCTCCACGTGGCCGAGGCTACCGGAGCCGGAGCGTGGCCTTCGCCGTCGAGACCTGACCGTCGGCGCCGAGCGCGCGCAGCACGACCTTGTACCGGCCGGCCTTGGCCTTCTTCGGCCGCCACGTGATGGCGTTGGCCCCGGCCTTGGCCGGCTTGCTGATCGTCGCCACGGTCCGGCCCTTGCGGGTGACCTGGAGCGTCGACGTCGCGTCGGTCGTGGCGACGTAGCGCAGCGTGACCGTGCTGCCGGTGGTCGCCGTGAGGGTCTTCGCCGCGAGCAGGACCTTGAGCGCGGTCGGGCCGGGCTCGCCCTGCGGGCCGGCTGGTCCGGCGGGGCCGGCGGGCCCGGCCGGACCGGCGGGCGCGACCGGGCCGACCACGGCGGTCGGCGTGCCGTTCGTCGCGTTGCCGTAGACCTGGTTGTCGCCCCAGTCGTTGATCACGCCGCCGCCGATGCGCTCGAGGCCGAGCGCGTTGGCGAAGACCGTCGAGCCGGTCAGCCACGCGGTCGCGCCCGTGTCGGCGCTCAGAGCGACGGGCGAGCCGGAGATCGTGCTCTCGCGGATGGTCACATCGGCGGACCCCGTCCCGGTGGGGGCCGCCTTGATGCCGTGGGCGCAGTTGTTGGCCAGGTCGACGCGGTTGAGGAAGACGTCCACCGGGTCGGTGTCGGGGATCACGTTGACGCCGATCTGCTGCTGCAGCACCCGGCTGTCCTCGAGGCGCACCGAGCCGGCCTTCATGATCCTTAGCCCGTTGAGGCCCGCGCACGGCTGCCCGACCTGGGAGCCGCCCATGATGTCCAGGCCGCGCAGGACCACGCGGTCGCTCGGCGCAGCGTTGACGGTCACGCCGTTGACCAGCGAGTTGAGGATGCTGCCGAATGTCCCGGTCGCGTCGATGGTGATCGACTTGGTGATCGTGACGGCGCCGTAGCCGCCCGGGTCGATCGCGTTGATCTCGCCGCCGGCGGCGGTCTTGGAGATCGCGCCGGCGAACGTCTTGCACGGGGCGGTACGGGAGCAGGGGTTCACGTCGTCGCCGACGCCGGAGACCCATGTCCGGGTCGCCTGCGCGCTCGCCGATCCGGCGAGGGCGAGGGTCAAGAGGGCAGTGGCGAGCAGCAGTCTGGGGAGGCGGGTCATGGGAGGGGAGACGAAGCCGGACCCGCGAAGCTTCCGTTGAACGACGAAGGGCCCCTCGCGGGGGCCCTCCGGCGAAACCGCTCGTGCTCGGAACCGCTACGCGACGTCGCGGAGCTTCTGCGCCTCCGCGAGCGACTGCAGCTTCTTGAGCGACTGGTTCTCGATCTGGCGGATGC
>OBLS010001014.1_pt1 | contig 11098 bp, 13 predicted proteins | sample 1519901 | NCBI WGS metagenome assembly OBLS01 (sample SAMEA3113585, study PRJEB22503) | soil metagenome
CTCTTCGGACGCCAACAAGAGCAGTCTATATTTCAGCACGCCGCCTTGCAGGCGACTATTCAGCATTTCAGCAAGTCGTTCTGAAGCCACGCCACGAGCGTAGAACCCGACCGCCGCAGGCAGCGGTGCCTCGTGCGCGGTCGCCGGAGCGGAAGAAGCTGAAATGCTGAGAGCGAGGGCCTTTAGGCCCGAAGCGTGCTGACAAGGCGCGAAGCGCCGTGCTGAAATGCTGATAAGCGAGGACCGATTCTAGCGGGGGATCGGGGCTCCTGCTTCGAAGGCGACGGTCGCACCGAGGGTGGTGAGCTTCTCCTCGAAGTCCTCGTAGCCCCGCAGGATGTGCGTAGCGCCGTCCACGACGGTCGTACCCTCGGAGACCAGGCCTGCCATCACCAGCGCCGCGCCTCCCCGCAGGTCGGGCGCCTGCACGATAGTCCCCGAGAGCCGGCGCGGTCCGCGGATGAGCGCCCTGTGGCCACCGAAAAGGTCAATACCTGCGTCGAGGCGGTTCAACTCCTCGGCCACCTGAAGCCTGTTCTCGTACACGTTCTCCGTGATGATGCCGGCACCCGAAGCCTGGGTGAGTAAGACCATCATCTGGGCCTGAAGGTCGGTCGCGAAGCCCGGGAAAGGAAGAGTTGCGACGTCTACCCCGCAGAGCGAGGCGGTATCCTCGACCCTCACCCTGATACCAGGGGAGCCCGGGGTGGCGCTTACCTCCACACCCATCTCCCGCAGCTTCTCGAGCTCCATCTTCAGGTGCCCGGGAAGGGCGTTCGTTACCGTGACGTCCCCGCCGGTCGCAGCCGTGGCCATCAAGAAAGTACCCGCCTCGATACGGTCAGGCATCACCGTCCACTCGGTGGGGTACAGTTCACAGACGCCTTCGATCACTATGCGGCCCGTGCCCGCTCCCATGACGCGCGCGCCCATCGAATTGAGGAAGCCGGCGAGGGCGGAGATCTCCGGCTCGCGGGCGCCGTTCTCGATAATGGTGACCCCATCCGCGAGCACGGCCGCCATCATGACGTTCTCTGTGGCGCCGACACTCGGGTACTCGAAGTTGACCTCGGCGGCGCGCAAGCCGCCGGGCGCGCTAGCCTTTATAAAGCCGTGGTCGAGCTCGACGTCGGCGCCTAGAGCCCGCAGGCCGTCGACGTGAAAGTTGAACTTCCTCAAGCCCAGGTTACACCCACCAGGCGCCGAGACCTCGGCCTCCCCAAAGCGCGCCGCGAGTGGCCCGAGGACGACGAGGCTCGCCCGCATCTGGCGCACCAGCTCGTAGGGGGCCGTGTACGACCCCACGGTGGAGGCATCGATCTCCAGGGTGCTCCCCGTAAAGCGCGTGCCGACCCCGAGCTCGTCGAGGAGGGCGAGCATGGTGTGCATGTCTTTGATGCGGGGGACGTGGTGGAGGACAGTCTTCCCCGGCGCGAGGAGTGCAGCCGCGACGAACTTAAGGGCGGCGTTCTTGGCCCCCGAGACCTCGATCTCCCCCTGCAGCCGTTTCCCACCCTCGACATAGAATCTCTCAGACACGGATTCTCCCCGGTACGCCTTCCCGGTCCGGACTTCCGGACTCGTAGTATCAGTATGCCCACGAAAGGTTACGAAACGGCAACAGCCGGATAACGTCTGCGTTACTACCGGCGATGCCGTTTCGCCAGGCGTGTATTCTAGCGCTTTTGGGCCCTAGCTGCCTCTGTACTTGCGCGCCACGCGTACGAAGTTCTCACCCGTACGCTGTCGGCGCCTTATCTCCGCGAGCACCCTATCACGATCCTCGGCCTCTTCCGAGATCTCAGAGAGCTCCCTTTCTGCCTCCTCGACGCGGTTCTCCGCCTCATCGACGTCGATATCCTCGGGGGAGACAGCCTCCTCGACGAGCACCTGCACGAGGTTCTCGGAGACCTTGAAGAACCCGTCGGAGGTCGCGTAGACCCTCTGTTCGTCGTTCTCCCTTATGCGGACCTCCCCCGCCTCCACGGTGGAGACCAGCGGCGAGTGGTCGACCAGCACCCCGAGGTCCCCGTCGGCAATACGGACGATCACGAGGTTGGCCTCACCGTCGTAGACTACCTCCTCGGGCGTGATGACCCGGCAGAAGAGCTGCCGCCCCCCGCCCTGCTGGTCGCGATCTTCAGCCATTAGCCCTCGTCATCTTCGCTGGACTCCTCCGAGTCCTCATCGCCTGATCCCTCGTCCTCTGACTCCTCTTCGCCGCCGGCCCTTCTTGCCTTCTCCACGGCCTCGTCTATGCCACCGACGAGGTAGAACGCCTGCTCGGGCAGTTCGTCGTGCTTGCCTTCGACGACCTCCTTGAAGGAGCGGATCGTCTCGTCGAGCTCGACGAACTTGCCTTCGAGGCCGGTGAACTGCTCGGCGACGAAGAAAGGCTGGGAGAGGAAGCGCTGGAGGCGCCTGGCCCGGCCGACGATGACCTTGTCCTCCTCCGAGAGCTCGTCTATGCCGAGGATGGCGATGATGTCCTGCAGCTCCTTGTAGCGCTGCAGGATGTTCTTGACCTCCTGGGCCACCTGGTAGTGCTCGTCGCCGACTACAGCGGGGTCGAGGATAGTGGAGGACGAGGTCAGGGGGTCGACCGCGGGGTAGATACCCTGGGCCGACAGGGACCGCGAGAGCTCGACCGTCGAGTCGAGGTGGGCGAACACCGTGAAAGGCGCCGGGTCGGTAAAGTCGTCAGCCGGCACGTACACGGCCTGGAAGCTGGTGATCGAACCCTTCTTCGTCGAGGTTATGCGCTCCTGGAGGGCGCCCATCTCGGTGCCGAGGGTCGGCTGGTAACCGACCTCTGAGGGCATGCGGCCCATGAGGGCCGAGACCTCGTTCCCCGACTGGACGAAGCGGAAGATGTTATCGACGAAGAAGAGCACGTCCTGGCCTAGCTCCTCGCGGAAGTACTCGGCGAGCGTGACGCCGGTTAGCCCGACGCGGAAGCGGGCGCCAGGAGGCTCGTTCATCTGTCCGAAGACCAGTCCCACGTTAGAGAGGATTCCTGCCTCCTCGAACTCGCCGTAGAGGTCGTTCCCCTCGCGGGTGCGCTCGCCGACGCCGGCGAAGACTGACGTACCCTCGTACTGCAGGGCTATGTTGTTGATCAACTCCTGGATGACGACCGTCTTGCCCACGCCTGCGCCGCCGAAGAGGCCGACCTTGCCGCCCCTGCGCACCGGACAAAGAAGGTCCATGACCTTGATGCCCGTGACGAACTGCTCGGCCTGCGTCGTGAGGTCCTCGAACTTCGGGGAAGGACGGTGTATGGGCCAGTAGGCTTCGGGATCCTCCACGGGCCCCTGCTCGTCGACCGGCTGCCCGAGCACGTCGAGCACCCGGCCCAGCACGCTCTTGCCTACCGGCACGGCTATCGGTTGGCCTGTATCCTGCGCGTCCACGCCGCGCCTCAGGCCGTCGGTCGAGGCCATCGCTACCGTGCGAACCATGTCGTCCCCGAGGAGCTGCTGCACCTCCAGGGTCAACACGGTCGTCTCGCCGTCAGCCTCGATAGGAACCGTGACGGCGTTGAAGATCTCCGGTATGTCCTCAGGCGGGAACCTGACGTCCACGACCGGCCCCTTGACTTCGACGACGGTGCCTACGCCTTCGCGGCGTTCTTCGTGGCCGTCCTGGCTGCCCTCCCGCTGCACACCGGTGTGGCCGTTATCGACCTCGCCCCTGTCGCCGCCGAAGGTCGTGCGATTAAAGGCCTGTCCGCTCTCGCTCTCGGTCATGAAAACTCCTTCTCTTTAGCCCGCGGAGAGTGCCTCCGCGCCGCCGACGATCTCGAGGATCTCCTGGGTGATCTGGGCCTGGCGCGCCTTGTTCATCTGGAGGGTAAGGTCGCGCACCAGGTCGTTTGCGTTGTCCGTGGCGTTCTTCATTGCCGTCATGCGGGCGCCGTGCTCGCCCGCCGCTCCTTCGAGGAGGGCCTGCCACACCATCGTCTCCACGTAGCGCGGCACGAGCTGCTTCAGGACTGTCTCGGCGTCGGGGACGTATTCCATGTAGGAGACACCATTCTCGTCTTCCGCTTCGTCATCCTCCTCCGGGGCGACCGGCAGGAGTCGTTTGACCACGGGCCTCTGGTTCAGGACGCTCTCGAAGCGGTTGTAGACCAGGTACACTTCGTCGGCCTCTTCATCGTCGAAGAGCCGCGTGAGGGCACGCCCTATCTCACGTGCCTTCTCATAGGTCGGGTTGTCGGTGAAACCGGTAAAGACTTCGGCGAGCTCAACACGCCTGAACCGGAAGAACGCGACGGCCTTGCGGCCGCTCGCGACCTGTAGCGCGCCAGGGTCTTTCTCGTCTCTGAGGCGGACGGTCCTGCGGAGCACCTGCGCGTTGAACCCGCCGGCCAGGCCCCGGTCGGCTGTGAGGGTGCAGACGGCGACGCGCCGAACTTCCCGTCCGGTCAGAAGCGGAAGGTCCCCTGAGGCGCTATCTGCCACGTCGCGCATCATCTGCTCCACGTTTTCTGCGTAGGGGCGTGCACGCCTGACCCTGGCCTCCGCCTTGCGGAACTTCACTGAGGAGACCGTCTGCAGGGCGGAGAAGACCCTCGCCTGGTTCTTTACGGTATTGATCTGCCTCTGAAAGTCCCTGGCGGAAGCCAAGCCCTAGCCCTCCTCTTCCTCTCGAGTCTGGTCTTCGCCCTCCCCGTTCTCAGGCTCCGGCGCGTTATCTTCCTCGTCCTCGTTGTCCCCTACGGAGACATCGACGAGGCTAGTATGCTCGGGCTCGAAGTTAGAGTCGAAGTGCTCTACGGCCTCGCGCAGTTTCTCCTCGTTCTCGTCGGAGAGCTCTTGCTCGGTGCGGATGGAGTCGAGCAGGTCGCCGTGGGTGTCGCGCATAAAGTCGCGGAACTGGCGCTCCCAGTCCATAACCGCATCCGTGTCGACCTCGTCCAGGTAGCCGTTAGAGGCGGCGTAGAGGACCACGACCTGCTCCTCGACCGGCATCGGGTCGAGCTCTTCCTGCTTCAGGATCGCCGTGAGGCGTTCCCCACGGTTCAGGGTCTGCTGCGTGGCCTTGTCCAGGTCGCTCCCGAACTGGGCGAAGCTGGCGAGCTCGCGGTACTGGTTCAGGTCGAGCCTGAGTGTGCCGGCGACGCTCTTCATGGCTTTGATCTGGGCGGAAGACCCCACGCGGCTCACGGAGTTGCCCGTGTCGATGGCCGGGCGCTGGCCCGAGTTGAAGAGGTCGGAGTCGAGGAAGATCTGGCCGTCCGTGATGGAGATGACGTTCGTCGGGATGTACGCCGAGATGTCCCCCGCCTTGGTCTCGATGACCGGCAGCGCCGTGAGCGACCCGGCTCCGGCGTCGTCCGAGAGCTTTGCAGCGCGCTCCAGCAGGCGAGAGTGCAGGTAGAAAACGTCCCCCGGATACGCCTCGCGCCCAGGCGGTCGCCTCAGGAGCAGCATCATCTGCCTGTAGGCGACGGCGTGCTTGGAGAGGTCGTCGTAGATCAGGAGCGCGTCCTCGCCACGGTTCATGAAGAACTCCCCGATGGCGCATCCCGCGTACGGGGCCAGGTACTGCAGCGTCGCTGACTGGGCCGCCGAGGCGTTCACGACGGTGGTGTACTCCAGCGCGCCTGACTCCTCCAGGGCTGCTACTACGCCTGCGACCGTCGAGTCCTTCTGGCCGATGGCGACGTAGACGCACTTCACGTCCTGGTCGGCCTGGTTGATGATGGTGTCGAGCAGGATCGAGGTCTTACCCGTCTTCCTGTCGCCGATGATAAGTTCCCGCTGCCCGCGCCCGATCGGGATCATGGAGTCTATAGCCTTGATACCCGTCTGGAGGGGCTGTTTGACCGGCTGGCGCTTGATGATGCCAGGGGCCACGATCTCCACAGGAAGGGTCCCCTCGGCCTCGATCTCACCCTTACCGTCCATCGGGCGTCCGAGGGCGTCTATGACGCGGCCTAGCACGCCCTCGCCCACCGGCACGCTCGCAAGTTGCTCGGTGCGTCTTACGGTGTTGCCCTCCTGGATGTGGGTGTCGTCGCCCGCGATGATGGCGCCGACGTTATCCTCCTCCAGGTTGAGCGCGAGCCCGATGATCTTGTTTCCGCGGGAGTCCTCGAACTCCAGCATCTCCTGATACATCGCGTTCGTGAGGCCGTGTACGCGCGCGATGCCGTCCCCGACCTCGAGAACCTGCCCGATCTCTTCGGTTCGGACGCGGTTCTCGTAGTCCGTAATAGCGCCTTTGAGTATGGAGGAGATCTCCTCCGGCCTGAGCCTACCCACTAAACAACACTCCTCTCGAGCATCCCCTCCCGGAGGCTCTCCAACCGCCCCCGGATACTGCCGTCCATCATGCGTCCCCCGAACCGGAAGACCGCGCCCCCGATAAGGTCCTGGTCCACGTTAGTCTCCAGGATCACCTCGCGGCCTTCGAGCAGGTTGCCCAGCCGCTCCCTGAGACGACGCTCCGACTCCCCCGAGAGCTCCACGGCCGTCGTGACCTCCACCTCGATCCTGCCAAGATGCTCTTTGACGATCTCCTCGTAGAGCCGGAGCACATCCTCCAGGATCTCCTCCCGCCCGTTGTCCGCGAGCACCTTCAGGAAGTTGGTTGTCGAGGTTTTCATGCCTTCGGTCAGGCCGTCCAGGGCCCTGCGCTTCTGGCGCTCGGGGACCTGCCCACCGTAAAAGAAGAGTCTGAGCTCCTCGGTCTCCCGCAGGGCCGTAACGAACTCCTGGAGATCCGAGAGGACCTCCTCGAGCTCGTCTCTCTCACGCGCCGCCTCGAAGAGGGCCTCGGCGTACGTGGATACGGCGCTCAAGCGATCCCGCTCCCGTCACCCGGGCCCGAGGTTGCACCGGCCACCTCGGCTTCGAGATCGTCGATGGCCTGGGAGATCAGGCGCTCGTGCTCGTCACGGTCTATGGAGCGTCCTATGACCTGCTCTGAGGCCTGGACCACCATGTCTGCGACCTCGCGGCGGAGCTCGCGCAAAGCCGACTCCCGCTCGCGGTCTATCTCCTCGCGGGCGCGCTCGATTATGCGGTCGCCCTCCTCGCGGGCCTCCCTCTTGGTACGCTCGCGCTGCGCTTCGGCCTGCTTGCGGGCCTCTTCGAGGATACGCCGGCCCTCACCGCGGGCCTCCTCGATCTGGCGCCTGTACTCGGCCAGAAGCTCGCGGGCCTCGGCGCGCGTCTTCTCAGCCTCGTCTATTGAGCGCTCGATCTGGGTCTGCCGTTCCTGTATCTGCTTCCGGATCGGCGGGTAGACGTACCGAACGAGCAGGAACAGAAGGATAAAGAACGTGATGATCTCCCAGAAGAGCAAACTGGTGTTGCCCAGATCGAAGATCCCTGTCGGATCTAGCATAAGCTCCCCTCTTGTCTCGTCCTCTTAACCTCGTCTAGCCGAGAACGAAGGCTATGAGGAGAGCGAACACGATCCCGTAGAGGGCGAACGCCTCGACCAGACCGATGCCGAGAAACATCAGAGTCCTCGTCTGTTCGAACGCCTCCGGCTGGCGATGAATAGACGCGATGGTCTGCCCGATGAGATATCCCATCCCAACGCCCGGGCCGATGACCGCCGTGCCGGCCGCGATGCCGACCCCGATCATGGTAACGTCTCCGGTCGCCTGAAGTAGCGCCAACATGGGTTCTACAAGCGCCAATGCCTCCATCTACCTACTCCTTTCTGTTTTCTTGCTTGCGATCTCTAGTGATCCTCGCGGAACATGGCCAACTCGATGTAAACCTGCGTGAGTATAGCGAAAATGTAAGCCTGCAAGACCGCGACGAAGATCTCGAAAGCGTAGAACACCACAGCCAGGGGCACGGAGACGATCGCCGCGAACGTCCCGAAATACAGGATCAAGCCGAGGAACACCAGAATGATGAGATGCCCTGCCAGGATGTTGGCGTAGAGCCGCATCCCCAGCGTAAGGGGCTTGGTGAACTCGCCGAGAATCTCGACGGACCACATGAACGGAACCATGATTGGTTTTAACGGTAAGCCTGGAGGCGCGAAGCTCTTGAGGTACGTCCCTGCACCGTAGCGCCTGAAACCCTCGAACTGTGTGAGGATAAACGTCAGGGCCGCCAGGACCAGGGTGAACGTGATGTTGGCCGTCACCGGGTAGGTGTTCGGTACCAGCCCGATCAGGTTGAGCACCAGGATGAACACGAAGAGCGAGAGCGTATACGGAAACCACTTCCTTCCCTCCTCCCCGACCTGTCCGCCGAGGTTGCGCCCGAAACCGTAGAGCTCCTCGACGATCACCTGGTAGGCGCCGGGGCGATCTTTGAGCAACCGGCTACCAATGAACAGGATAAGAAACGTCACCGCCGCCCCGAAGAACAGGAACCACACACCCTTGTTGATAGAGATGTCTATGGGCCCGATGTGCAGAGGGATGACCCAAGCATGCCTGCCACTCTCGAAGGTGTGCAAGATCTTCTCTCGCAACTCGTCCTGGCTCACCTGCATGAGCGCAATCGTACTCATCGAGCGCCCCTCCTCCGTTCTGCTCCCTCGTCCACCTGACGCTCCGTGACTGGAATAATCATCGTCCTGATCGACCACGGCACAAGCAACACGGTCTCCGCGAAATATACTGCGGCGAATCCACCTAAGGCCGGAAGAGCTGGCCACAAGTCCCTGTATATAGGTATCCCCAGCGCAATCGCGACGAACCCGTATCGCGCCACGAAAGACCCCACCCCGAGCACGACGCCGATCACCTTTGACCATCCCGTCAACAACGACACCGTCATAGCCGTCGAGACGAAGCTCAAAAGACCCACTCCGGCCCCGTAACCAAAGGCGACGGCGGAGTCCATATCGAACAAATACGAGATCACAGCCACCGCGACAGCCGCCAGCAGGGCCATCCAGCCCGCGCTCCGGAAGGCCAGCTGCCAGTGACCGCTCATCCACCGTCCAGTTTCTGGAGCGCCCGGTACACGTAGAACATGCCTCCGACGAACCCCGCTGCCAGCCCGATCAACAGGAACAGCGGCAGCGTGCCCGCAAGCCTGTCCAGAAAGAAACCAACCACGGTAGGAAGGCCAAAGATCAAGATGAGCGTAAACCCGAGACCGACGAAACGCGCGTAGTTGCCACGCGCGTCGTTCCGTTGAGATCTGGTGTCGGGCATCACCCGAACTATACCTTACGGGCCAAATTGTTGCAATCAGTGTCAATCTCCGGAAAATGTCCTTTCCTGCGAACCTCCGCAGGCCGCCCGAGGCGGGCTCACACTGCTCCAGCCAAACCTCCCTCGCCTCGCTAGCGTCCACGGATCTCTCCTCTCGTGGCCCTCTACCAGGATGATATCTCGTTATTGACATGACGTCAATAGACACGGTGTCAATAAAGCGGTACATTGTCTCTCATTGGAGGAGAGAGTTGGCTAGAGAGTGGTGATGAGGTGAGCGGGGACCGGGGTCCGCGCAGGCGACGCAGGCCTGAGGAGGCCGAGCGGGCGATACTGGCTGCGGCGCGTGCGTTTCTGGAGGAGCGCCCTTTCAGGGAGATGACCGTGGAGGGGGTTATGGTGCGTACCGGGTTGTCCCGGCCTGCTTTTTACGCTTACTTCAAGGACCGTTACGACCTTGTTACGCGTTTGCTCGAGGGTGTTGGCAGCCTACTCTTCGCGCTTGACTGGCGCTGGCTCTCTGGTGGGGAGGTCGAAGAGGAAGCGAGGGACGTTCTGGTCGACGCGTTACGGGCGGGTTCGCGGACCTTCGTCGAGTACGGGCCTGTGTTGCGGGCTATCGCCGATGCGGCGGGCTACGATGCCAAGGTTGAGCAGGTTTACAGGTACGGTCTGATCGAACGCCTCGTCGCTGCGGTGGCGAGCCGCATCTCGCGCGACGTGGAGGCTGGTCTGTCCCCTGCCGACCTCGAACCGGAGCAGACGGCCCGGGCGCTGGTGCTCATGACCGAGCGGTACCTGCTTGACGCCTTCGGGCGTCCCGAGCGCCGGCCATCGCGCGAGGAGAGCGCGGCGGTCTTCGCTACGCTGGAGGAGGTCTGGATCAGGACGTTGTATGGGTAGGGCGGTGCGTGGTATTGGGCGGATCGTTATTTGGGCGCTTCGCGAAGCGCCCCTACGCCATTGTTCGGGCACGCGCCCACACGGGAAAGCGACCATGCGGGTACGTCATAATGCGAACCACGCCGTCAAGACGGCCCGTCGTAGGGGGGGCAATTCATGTAGGGGCGCTTCGCGAAGCGCCCGCGCCATTACAGGGGTATGTTCCTATGCGGACCCGCCCATTTGCGGTTACGGCCTTACGCGAACCGGACCATGGCGAGGCCGCCTTCGGTGGCGAGTTCCATTGCCAGGGGATCAGGATAGCCGCCGGCGTAGTGGACTTCCTCGATACCGGCGTTCATGATCATCTTCACGCACATCAGGCATGGCTGGTGGGTGCAGTAGATGGAGGCGCCTGTCACGGAGACTCCGTGGTAGGCGGCCTGGATGATGGCGTTCTGTTCCGCGTGGAGCGTACGCTGGCAGCTCTCCCGGCCGTCCACGATCCTGATGAGGCATCCTACGTCCTCGCAGTGAGGCATCCCTGAAGGGCTGCCGTTGTAGCCTGTGGTCAGGATGCGTTTGTCGCGCACGATCACGGCCCCTACGGCGAGCCGCGGGCATGTCGAGCGGGTGGCGACCTCGTGGGCTATGCGCATGAAGTACTCATCCCACGAAGGCCGGACTCTCTTCAGGGCTTCGTGGGAGTTCGAGGTGTCTACTGCGGGGTCTTCAAAGGGTTCCATAGAGTCTGTCTCCGGCGTCGCCTAGGCCTGGGACAATGAACGAGCGGTCGTCCAGTTCGGGGTCGACGGCGGCGGCGTAGAAGGTCACGTCGGGGTGCTCGCTGGAAACCCGTTCGACGCCCGGCACGGCGGCGACAGCGTGGAGGCAAGAGATCCAGGTCGCCCCCTCTTCCTTGAGCTTGTCTATGGTGGCCGAGAGGCTCCCCCCGGTCGCGAGCATCGGGTCGAGGACGAGGACCAGGTACTCGTCCAGGTTGCGCGGGAGGTTGACGTAGTACTCGATAGGCTGGGCCGTCTCCTCGTCGCGCTGGAGGCCCATAAAGCC
>OBLS010001015.1_pt1 | contig 11088 bp, 13 predicted proteins | sample 1519901 | NCBI WGS metagenome assembly OBLS01 (sample SAMEA3113585, study PRJEB22503) | soil metagenome
CCAAATTGAACTAATACTCCTCTATTACCTGCATCTACCATTCTAACACTTGAAATTGCTATAACAGCAATTATTATGATACCTATAATGATGGGAACAACTATTTTAACTAAAGATCTGGAAACACCTGAACCTTCCAGTGGCTCTCCTTCTGGTGTTATTCTTTTTCTATTCCCATAAGGATAGTCAGATCCTTTAAATGGGTTTCTCATTAACCATTTTATGCTGCAAGCTCTTTTTAAGTCTTAGTCATTCTTATTGTGACTAGTGTCTTCAAGGTCTCGTATTGTAATGTAATATTATACTTTTCAAGGAATTAGTGAGTACCATAATCTGTCATATGTCATTAGCTCCTTTTGGTTCACTCAGCAAAGATGATGTGAATCGAAGTGAACAACAGAAAGACTCATCAGAAAGTTCTTCTAATTAATCAAACATTTCGTACTAAGATAAAGACTGGTAATTTGCAAAAATTGAAATCCTTACTTACTGGATATCGTTAACCCTACTGTGACGGATGCAAAGCGAAGACGGCTTTACTATACATTTCAAGATCCAAAGCATCGATCCCTATAGGAGCAATGAAGAATAATTGAAATAGAAACTTTAGCAGGGCTATTATAACTATTATAGCTACAATTATTATGATTATGTAGATTAATGTACTCAGTACCATTTCTGATTCTGGTGCTATAAAAGATATATGCATTTGATTATATTTTTAGCTAATTTTTATTCTAAAGACAATTTATTAGGTTCATTTATATTAAGCTAGAGAACCCGAGCTGATACTAAACTAGATCTGATTTTGTAATAGCTGTCTGTCATGTTACACATCACAAATTAACCCTTTTATATCCTATGGTTTACTGGTTGATAGACATATATTTTGAGTAATCCAAGTCCCTCAGAAGATAATATAGAATCACCTTCGGTATGTGCTAATCAGGCCTATAAAGGACACAGAAAAAAAGAAAAATCTAAGGAAGCAACATCCCATAACCAAGGCAATTCTGTGGAAGGTAGAGAGTTAGAAGAAGGACAGACCTTTCAATATTAATTCTCATCCAATAAATATTTGCATCTCATCCAAAAAAATATACCAGTTGGTAACTAATGTAATTTCTACTGTACATAGAGATCCAGGTCGGTCTGTTTTCGAAAGAAGTCCTAAATCTAATTTAAATGAAATGATGAATATTATATTTACAAAGAAAGATTAAAGCATTATGTTTTTGTGCATTTTATTAAAATATAATCAATAATTCCCTTTTGTGATAGGCTCTTCATTTTTAATGCCGATCTATAGATGATATTCTCAATAATCTTAAATGCTATGATCTGAGTGCGAGAAGAAAGGCTATCATTGATTGTTTTTTTCAGCAATTTCCTATTTAGAATATAATAATCAGCCAACGGTTCATAGACATTATTTCCGATATGTTGAATATCTTTAATAGCAAGACCTTCTGATCTAAGTGATGAATTTACATTATCTAGAGTATAATGTTCAGAAGCCCAACTAAAATAAAGAATTCCCAGTTTCCTGAATTGTTGTATAAATGAATCCTTGTCAATTTTGCTGCCTGGAGAACCCATTATTACTGGAATTGCAATTATGAGCAATCCTTTTGACTTCAGTATCCTTGCTGATTCCTTAAAAAAATTCTGTAGTGGCTTAAAATGCTGCGCAGATTCTAAAGCGACTATCCTATCGACACATCCATCTGCGAAGGGCAGTGTTGTAGCAGTAGCATTAACTAATGAGAGAATGTCACCACACATTGCAGAGGTAGCTATTGGTCTTCCTTTTACATTTGTTGTGCTAATAACACTACCGTCGATATCAGTATTAATAGTATGAAACATTGCCGTAGTTGTTATAGAAGGAACTAATGTCTTTGCCGCAGTAGATAATTGCTGAGAATTAATATTGACACATATAATATCAAGAAAGTTGTATATTGATTTCCACTGTGTAGCAGGAGCAGAAAACCCACTTCCAATATCTAATACTCTGTGAGATGATTGGAAATCACCAAATTTTCCGATTAGTGCAGATAGCTCTCGTTGTGCATGAAGAGGATTCATGTCCAAGATCTTTTTATTTTTACTCCAGTATCCAAAATTGAGCATGTTGCTGTTCCCGCCAGTTGCAACCTGAACAAAAGGTGTTATGGAATTGTATAGATTAATTGTGTCAATTTCATTATGTCTAATAATCCATAATAAAGATTGTAATGTTTTTAGCGAGAAAGCCACCTTTGGCACTTATAATTAGCTGGAATGTAATATAAGTAATTCTCCAATAATAAGTTGATGACCTGATATTCAACTAAATTAGACAAGCTGGGAAGATTCAGATTCTTGATTGTACGTGGCATAGTACGTGTAAAGAGTCTTGTTTAACAATTAGAATTATTATTTGTGTGGATATCTATCGATATACCCAAGCATCTTTTTTATTGGCCTGTATAAAGAAACCATTTTGCAGGTAGAAATGGTTATATTCATCATTTTAATACAATGCTGTCAGATGCCAAATTATGTTATATTAGTTAACTGGACAGACCAAGGAATACGAACGGCAAAGGACTCTCCAAAGAGGGTTCAAGATTTTAAAAATGCTGTTGAAAGGTCCGGAGGTAAAATGGTGGACGGATATTATACGATGGGACAATATGATTTTGTAGTAACAGTAGAACTCCCAGACGATGAATCTGCAATGTCTCTTATGTTAGCCACTGGAATACGCGGAAATGTTCGTACTACAACCCTTAAGGCATTTTCATTATCTGAAGGAGAAAAAATAGTTTCAAAATTATCTTAATTTTTTTCGGATTTTTAAACGGTTAGTATTGGTAAAAAGTCTTCCATGTAATGATAATGATCAACACTAGCCACTGAAGTACTACTGTATGGGATTGTGGAATAGAGTATAAGAAATTGCATCTCCCTAATTACGACTCCAAGATGAAAGTGTAGGATAAGATTACCAATAATAAAGCATCTATTTCGGAAATTAAGACATTCTAATAAGACTGATCTCCCTTGGGTTTCTCTCAGAGTTGAATATGGCAATAGTATATTTTAAATGGTATCATCACCACTAATGTATGATATACAATGAGTAAATCAGATGGAAGCTACAGTGACACAACTAAAACAATGAGCAACCAGAACAAACCAGAGAAATATTTTATGAAAATCGATCCTCCCAAAATAATCGATGCTACTATCGTAGTAAAACCGCCATCTAAAGGTGGGTTAGAGGAGGGCAAAAAGGATTTGTTATCAAAGAAGGTCAAAGACGTTGAAGAGTCTATTAAACATGGCCTGCATTTAGAAAGCAAGGAAACATAAGAGACAAGAATAGTGGAAGAATCATCATGCAAATCTTCGCTTAACAAAGAAGACTATTGTTCACAAATCAACAATTATAAAAAGAATGGCTACTAGAACTGAAAAAATCGTAATATCAATTTGCTTGTAGGTTCTTCTAGTTCTTCTGCCATCTAATGGAAAAGTAGGCATTAAGAGTTTTATAAGTCATAGAGAGCAAATGAATGGATAAACTTACATGAGGTTCTTTCACGGGTTATGGAAACACAGTGGTAATACTACCAAAAAGATACAAGCAGATTTCGATGCTATTAATTCGCTTTCATCAGCGTATGTAGCCTTAGAAACCAAACTTAATTTGACAAGTACAGGTAGGACAGCAGTGTGTATTAAGAGAGCAAGCGCACAAAAATTTAATGAAATGAAGGAAGAAATTGAGAAATTTCTTGAAGCTAGCAAAGCAGATTTCGACCTCTCATTTCATGCTGTAGTAGACCCTTATGATTACTTGTGGATTGTGATTCTGAGCAAAACAATAGAAGATAATGTAGCAGTTATTACAGCAATTGGCGATACTATAGATCAAAAAGGTTTTTCAGATAGATTACTTGCTTCAGTTTTTGAGTTTAACAATGGCACTCTTATTGAGTATTTAATATACAATTACAAAATTGACAAGTTTTATCCTTTCGTCCCTATTAATGAACAACAAAAGCAAAGGAATCACTCCGAGGAGCTAAAAATTATGTCAGCACTAATAGATGAGAAGAAGTTGCCATTTGAAAAAGATATGTCTCGTTGGTATCCTATTTGGAATATCCCTGTTGGACTTTAAGTATATTCTGTATTATATTTCTGGGATTACTCCCTGGCCTTGAAATACTTTCTTTGCTTCATCAATAGAAATATCTGTGTCAGGTACAATAATATCTGATTCGACTAATTCTTTATCTTCTAGTTTCTGACCTTTTGATGTTATTGTTTCTACTATTTCTGTGATCTTTGCCCTATACTTTTGGTCATCTGATTTGCTTTCATTTTGGAGAATTTGTACAATTGTATCGTCTATCTCATTTATCCTTTTGACTATGTCCTCATTAATTTTAAACTGCCCTTGTCCCATTATCCTTACAATAGCACCATAACCATCTGGCTCTGTCATTGGGCCACTACCTCAGATTCTTCTTGTCCCTCCACTTGCTCTTTATTTTTCTTTCTTATGCGTTCTGCCTTTAATTTCTTTAATTCATCGTCAACAGATGATTTTAGTGTGACTTTGCCAAGCTCTGCTTCAATATCTCCTCCTCCGCTGCCCGATGCAGTAGTGTAATCTGTCAGAATACCAGAATCTATCATTTCATCTAAAGCTTGTGCTTTTGCTTGCATCTTTTGTGCTTTTTCTTCAGCTCTATTTAATGACACACCAACATCACTCATTTCTTCTGAAATTCCTGTAACACTTTCCTTTATTCTCACTTGGGCTTCAGCTGAAGAATATTGAGCTTTTATTACCTCTTTTCTTGTTTTAAATTCTTCAACCTTACTGGAAAGTCGCCTTTCAGTATCCTCTAACTTTTGCTGCTGCATCTGAATATCATTTATTTGGTTATCCATACTGGCAACCTGTTGCAAAATTGCATTCTTGCGTTCCAAAGCTAACCTTGCTAAATCCTCTCGATTAGAATCAAGAGCACGACGAGCCTGATCATCTAATGTATTAGTATTAGCCACTAGTTTTGCCTTCTGCATCTCAAGTCGCTTTTTTGCTGTTACTACTTCAGCAACGTCTCTTCGTAATCTATTTAGCAATTCCCTTTGTTTTTCAAATGAGTAATCTAGCATTTCCTCTGGCTTTTCAAGTTTATCTAAAACCGTGTTTGTTTTTGCTTTAAAGAGGTTTGAGAAACGGCTCATAAGACCCATAATAATCTATAACAGGGTCTAATTTGTTATTAATGTTTATAAAAAGGATATGTAACAGCATTTTTATCTCAGGGAGAAATATGTGGTAATATGGTATTGTAATACCGTACTATTTATTGCTGAACAAGAATTAAGTATCCTTTTTTTAGTTTGTTTTTGTGGGAATCAATTTACTAATAGCCCACGAATTCTTTATTTTAGATAATTCTATTTATTTCTGACAGAATGTCTGCCGGTGAAGAGGAAAAGAAGAATAAACAAGAAAAATCGCTTATGTACTCAGATTAGCTGATCTTGTTGTGTTTGTTATCCTGATCACTAGCGATTAGCGATAAACGCAAGTTACAATTTATAAATGTCTTTGTAAGGGTGTTGTATATGAAAGGAGCTATTTTTTTAACTGCAGGCTTCATTATAACAGTATATTGCAGTAGTTTGTTGTTTTCTTTTGCCCAAACCACTAATGCTATTTCTACTGACATAAAGCAAACCTCTGGTGGCACTTTAGATGTTAAATTAGAATCAACACCCAATCCAATTAAAAGCGGTCAAGAAACAAACTATAAAGTTACCTTTCTCCAGAAAGGCACAGATACGGTCCAAGTTCACGTAGATTATGACTTTGTTATTTTAAAAGATAACAATACAGATATATACAAGGCTTCCCAACAGACAGGTCAACCTTTGTTGCATACAGCAGAAGGTATAGTAACAATACCATTTACATTAAAAGAATCTGGGAGCTATATTATCAGGGTTTCTGTGATGGGAATTAACTTTATCCCCATTACTACAGAATTTGCAGACTTTTCTGTCAAAGTAGGATAGAATACGATGTGTGACAACTCCTAATCCATCTTCTGCTTTCCTAAAATGAAAAAGTTGTTTTCGAAGCCCTTGTTTACTTTTAATATATTGTAGTCATATTCAATGTTTGGTTAGTTTCAAAAATGCACAGTATCAAGAAAGTAGGCTCCCCTGTATTGAGAGTCAGGGATATTGACAAAATAGTAATGTTCTATGAGACAAAACTTGGTTTGCAGGTAAAGAGAAGACATCAAGATGATTACGGTAATGCTGTATATGAATTAGGTTTTGTGCACATAGATTACCCTGAGGATTCGCTTCTCCAACTACATCATGATCCAAATGCAAAAAATGCTTCTCCACATTCAGCCGGCCTTTTTCATTTTGCAATACTTGTTCCAAACAGAGAGAGTCTTGCTTCAACCTATTTGGCACTTAAAAATTCAGGAGTGTACTATGATGGATTTGCTGATCATCTAGTGAGCGAATCGCTATACTTAAGAGACCCAGAAAATAATGGCATAGAAATCTATCGCGACCGACCAGCCAGAGACTGGCCTAGGGACTCTGAAGGAAATATCATGATGGATACGTTGCCACTCAACCTGCAGTCTATTGTATCTGAGATGGATAGATTAGAAAGCAAGAATCCAGTAGCATTTCCTATTGGGGCAAGAATAGGACATATGCATCTCAAAGTTACAAATCTAGAAAGATCAATCAAGTTTTATCATGGAATATTAGGATTTGATATTACTGTAGATTGGAGATCAATGGGTGCGGCCTTTCTTTCTGCAGGAGGGTATCATCATCATGTTGGAATGAACACCTGGCATAGTATGAAAGGAGAGGTTCACAGCAATGATGTGTTAGGACTAGAAAACTTTACAATAACCGTTCCTGATATATCTTCTTTTAATAGAATTAGGTCTGCTATCAAGAGTCATCATCTTAGTTCTGAAGAGAAGCAAAAGGAACAAAAGTCCTATGGGAATCAATTGACGGTATCCGATCCAGATGGCATTCAAATTGTAATCAGATCTGAGTAACGAAATGATCTTAGAAAAAGAAACTCCCGCTACAGACAAGAAATTTTATATCTTCAGACCATTAGCAGCATTGTAATCCCAATCAATTGAAGTATACTGTATTTGTCAAATTCAGTTCATCTGACAAAATTCAGATTCAAGGGAACGAGATAACAATATCCTTAAAGTCTAAACCAGAAAGAGGTAAGGCTAATAGAGAACTAATACAGAAGTTAGCAAAGCACTTTGTAATACCAAATGATAAAATACACATCATTACAGGACTAAGTTCAACAAAGAAATTAGTTGACATATTGAATTAGTTTACAACTCAATAATCTTGTTTCAAGATTACGGGTTAGAAAAACACTATCTTACTGTAATATATTTTCAGTTTCAGTCAAATATACTATTGTAATACAGAATAATGATAATATCTTGACGTTCTTGATAATTCTGCCTTTTTAGTTAACTAATTTAAGAAATGAAATATCTATCTATTTATCTATTTGATATTTCTTCACAATTACCCGCATTGTCATCGCTTTCATCTATATTAAAATCAATGATTATGTCTATTCCTTCTCCACAATCAAAATAGTCCGCCCCTTGCCCTCCATGCAATATATCGTCTTCCGTTCCTCCATACAGTTTATCGTTTCCTTGTTCACCTACAAGAAAGTTGTCTCCCATGCCGCCTGAAAGTATATCTTCTCCCATTCCTCCATACAACTGATCTGTTGCTGCTCCTCCTTGGAGCAAATCATTATCCTCTTCACCATACAGTTTGTCCAAGTCTTCATTTCCCTGAATGTTATCATTACCGGCGCCTCCTCGCACTGTATCTGCACCTAATAGTCCAATAATTATGTCAGTTTCATTGCTACCGGTTATTCTATCGTCGCCAAATGATCCAATTGTAACTCTGTCTTGGATTGGAGGTGAAATAGCTGAGGGAGCGGCATCTGTAGTGACTGTTGTTGTGGTATTTGATCCAAGTGAATTGTTTATCGATATTCCAGGTCCTTGGGTTGCTGTAGTAGAAGATTGTAAAGAAGATTGTAATTCTTGTAGATCTTCTTGAGCCAAACTATTATTGAGAGAGAAAAGGGCCACAGTAAATGCCAATACTATAGTCGACACTGCCATTATACAATTTGACTGCGAAATCAAATCTATCCAGTCAACAATCTGCTTTATTGTAATATAGATTATTGCAAGGATTTAGAGATCATAGTAAAGTTTCCTAGCTAGCTAGCCGACTTATTTGCAGTAACAATAGCTATTTTCCATCTCATTAGAACCATTTACTTGTGATTATAGAAATATAATACATAGAAAGTTAAAAGCTGTTATCATCTAATACCAGGTTTGTATTATTTTATTATCATTATGTATAAAGCAATTAGTTCGTTCTTCTATTAATGTAGAAGGAACATCTACAATTTATTTTTGTCTATAGTAACACAGGGAGGTATAAATTTATTCATACTATTGTTCATGCCCTCATAGTTGTATGCGATTGATAGAATTATCTCTTCTTTAAGTGGAGGTCCAATTATTTGTGCTCCCACTGGCATATTATCTTTGGTTAATCCTATTGGAATACTAATTGCGGGCAAACCTGTACTATTAAATACAATTGTATTCCGAAGTAGTGCTTCACGAGTTTGTAAAATTGTGCCATCACCTATGTTAACCGTCTCTTGATCCAATCTGGGAGCAGGAATAATAGTTGTTGGAACAATAATAACATTAACCTTGTGACTTAATATTGATAAAAATTCTTTTCTTATCCGTTCTCTTATTGTTCTTAAGGCACATATGTAATTAACCGCAGATATTTTTGTTCCCTGTATTAACATATCCCTTACTTCATCGCTGTAATCATATGCTCTTGTGTTTAACCATTTTAGATGTATTTCTGCAGCCTCTGCAAGCCTAATATCTCGCCATGAAGTATAATATTTTCCGGTATAGTGTATGTCTAAATCATATACTAATATGGATCCCATCGACTCTAAGGCCTTAATAAAATCATGATATAGCTGTTCTACTGTCGGATGCAAGTAATCAAAAAAAAACTCTTTTGGTAATCCAATTCGCATCCCCTCAAGATTTGACTTTTCAATAATTCTCGTATATGCAGGCATTTTATTATTTTCTGAGGTTTCATCCAAAGGATACCCTCCTGCTATATATTCCATTATAACCGCAGCATCCCAGACACTTCTTGTAAGACTGCCTACATGATCCAACGAAGGAGATAGGGGAAAATAACCATGTTTACTAAACCTACCATAGGTAGGCTTTAGTCCTACAATGCCACAAAGTGACGAAGGAACCCTAATTGAGCCACCAGTATCTGTTCCTAGCGATATCTGAGCCATGCCAGTTGCAACAGCAACCGCAGAACCACCACTTGAGCCACCCGATATTTTTGACACATCCCATGGATTTTTAGAAGTGCCGTAAAATGGATTTATTCCAGTTATGCCAGATGCAAATTCATTTAAATTGTTTGTACCAATAAGAATTGCACCAGCTTTACTCATTTTCTTAATAATAGTTGCATCTAAATTAGATACATAATTGGCTAATATCTTTGAACCTGCAGTACATCTGATACCTTTTACATGAAAAATATCTTTAATTGAAAAGGGAATGCCATGCAAAGGGCTTCGATATCTTCCTTGCTTGATTTCTTTTTCAGCTATTTGAGCCTGCTTGTATAATTGTTGTTCCTCGATGACTGTGATGAAAGCATTAAGTACGGGATTCAATGTTTTGATCCTGTTTAGGCAAATTTCAACCAAATCAACTGGAGTTATGTCTCCACCCTTTATTTTCTCTGAAAGTTCCTTAATTGAAAATAATGATGAGCCTAGTCCTTCTTTTGCCATGAATCTAATAGCTTGTATATCCTTAGAAGTTTACTAAATATTGTGGCCTATAATGAAAGCAATTATGTGACTATACCTGAGATCTATTCCTAGAATAAGAGATATTCCTATTAAGATCATTATATGAAGAGGAAATTGTTTCTAAAATTATATCTAATGATATCTTAAGACTATCTGAAAGTTAAAATATTTTCTATGACTATCAACATGATATGACAAAGATTGTTGAGATGGATGAAAGGGTCACAATCTCAGCACAATGGGAAGAAAATGTCGGTCCAGTTATATTGATTAATAAATTCAGTGTAAATCCTGAGGATCTCGATCAGTTTTTAAAAGCATGGGCCGCTGAAGCCGGGAAATTTAAAGAGCAGCCAGGGTTCATCTCTACACAACTACACAGGGGTATCGGTGGGAGCGGTACTTTTGTTAACTATGCAGTTTGGGAATCTGCCGCACACTTCAAGAAGGCAGTCAATAACGTTATGAATCCAAATGACAGAATGTCTGCGTATCCTTCCAGCACCGTGGCATCTCCACATCTATTCAAGAAAGTTGCGGTACCTGGGATCTGTATAGACTGAATATTTCTATTCAGTCGTAGGTAGGTATTGGACTACAACCACTGGTATAATCGGATGGAGGAGAAGGAGGAGAAGGAGGTAAATATTCGTTTGTTGAACTGTGAAACTCCAAACAATTCACTTAGCGTTCTCATTAGTCTCCCATATTCCAAAAGCATTATTCTCTGTATCAAGACATACTGCTAAGTAACCCATTCCTGGAACGGCCATTTTAGGAACATGGACTTTACCTCCCAACCGCTGGACTTTGGAAGAATATTCATCTACTGATTTTACATCTATATAATTCATAATTGGTTGTTGTGGACCTTGTCTTTTCATCATTCCACCACCTAATGCTTTGTTTCCTTTCTCATCTGTCGTATTTATTGTCCAGTAATCCATACCAATACTATTTGATCCAGACCATTTTTCTATTTTCCAACCAAACAAATCGCTGTAGAATTTCTTTGATCTTTCAACATCATCTGCAGGTATTTCAAAATGAACTATTGTTGGCAT
>OBLS010001016.1_pt1 | contig 11084 bp, 8 predicted proteins | sample 1519901 | NCBI WGS metagenome assembly OBLS01 (sample SAMEA3113585, study PRJEB22503) | soil metagenome
AGGAATCCGACTCACGCCGAGGTGAGCCATGCCGCTGTCGCGTTCTGCCCATGTCGACACGTTCACCCGCGACCGGCTGCCACCTCAGGACCAGTGGCCCGAGCTCCGCTTCGACCTGCCCGAGCTCGACTATCCGGACCGGCTGAACTGCGCGGTCCGCCTCCTCGACGAGACGATCGAGCGGATCGGACCGGACCGACGATGTCTGATCACCGATGCCGAGGAGTGGACGTACGGCCGGTTGCTGGAGCGCGCCAACCAGGTCGCCGACGTTCTGTCCACACAGCTGGGGCTCGTACCAGGCAACCGGGTCCTGCTTCGCGCCCCGAACAACCCCTGGCTGGTGGCGACCTGGCTGGGCGTGCTCAAGGCCGGCGGCGTCGTCGTCCTCACGATGCCGCTGCTTCGCCCGGCGGAGCTGGTGACGACCATCGAGCTCACCCTGCCCAGCCTGGCGATCTGCGACCACCGGTTCCTCGCCGACCTTCATACGGCACGCGACCAGGCGGCTCCGGCGTTACCCGTGGTCGCCTTCGGCGGCGTGGGCCCGGACGACCTGGTGGCTCGGGCCGGCACCGCGTCGACCGGTTTCGAGGCCGTCGAGACCGCCGCCGACGACGTCGCCCTCCTCGCGCTCACGTCGGGAACCACGGGGCGGCCCAAGGTCACGATGCACTTCCACCGCGACGTCCTGGCGATCGCCGACACGTTCAGCCGCCACGTGCTGCAGCCCGAGCCCGACGACCTGTTCACCACGACCGCGCCGTTCGCCTTCACGTTCGGCCTCGGTGCCGGCCTGGTCTTCCCCCTGCACACGGGCGCAGCCACGTTGCTGATCGAGAAGGCAACGCCGGACGAGCTGGCCGACGCCGTCGCCCGGCACGGCGTCACGGCCCTGTTCACGGCGCCGACCGCCTACAAGGCGATGGTGGCCGCCGGAAAGGACGCACAGCTGCGCAGCGTGCGCCGGGCCGTCTCGGCCGGCGAACACCTCCCCGAGGCGACCTGGCGGTCCTTCTACGAGGCCACGGACGTGCGCATCATCGACGGGATCGGATCCACCGAGATGCTGCACATCTTCATCGCCTCGGCGGGCGACGAGATCCGGCCGGGGTCGACGGGTAGGGCCGTGCCTGGATACGAGGCGACGGTGCTCGACGAGGACGGTAACGAGGCGCCGCCCGGTGTGCAGGGCAGGCTCGCGGTGCGGGGGCCGACAGGTTGCCGCTATCTGGCCGACGAGCGCCAGCAGGTCTACGTGCAGGACGGCTGGAACGTCACCGGTGACACGTACGTCCGCGACGAGGACGGGTACTTCTGGTACCAGGCCCGCAACGACGACATGATCATCACCTCCGGGTACAACATCGCCGGGCCTGAGGTCGAGCAGGCACTGCTGATCCATGCCGACGTCGCCGAATGCGCGGTGGTCGGCGTGCCCGACGCCGAGCGCGGCCAGGTGATCAAGGCCTACGTCGTCCTCCGCGAGGGTGCACCGCGCGACGACGCGGCCCGCCGGGCGTTACAGGAGCACGTCAAGGCGACGATCGCCCCGTACAAGTACCCGCGCCTGGTCGAGTTCCGCGACGCGTTGCCGAAGACCCAGACCGGGAAGCTCCAGCGCTACAAGCTGCGCGAGGAGGCGCGGCTCACCCGCGGAAGAGCTCCCGCGCGATGATCGTGCGCTGGACCTCCGAGGCGCCCTCGTAGATCCGCGGCGCCCGGACGTCTCGGTACAGGTGCTCGAGCAGGTGACCACGCTGCAGCGCCCGTGCACCGTGGATCTGGATGGCGGCGTCGACGACGTACTGCGCCGTCTCGGTGGCGAACAGCTTGGCCATCGCCGAGGTTGCGGTGACCCGGTCCTCGCCGAGGTCGTAGGCGGCGGCCGCCCGGTACACCAGCAGGCGGGCGGCCTCGATCCGGGTCGCCATCTCGGCCAGTGCGTGTGAGACGGACTGGAGGTCCTTGAGCGGGCCGCCGAACGCCTGCCGGATGCCCGCGTGCTCGACCGCGGCATCCAGTGCCGCCTGCGCCATCCCGACGGCGAACGCCCCGACGCTGGGCCGGAACAGGTCCAGCGTGCGCATGGCCACGGCGAAGCCGTGACCGGCCTCGCCGAGCAGCTCGTCGGCCCGAACCGGCACACCGTCGAACACCAGCCGGCCGATCGGGTGCGACGACACCATCTCGAGATGCTCACCGGTCAGGCCGGGCCGGTCGCCGGGCACGACGAACGCGCTGACGCCGCGAGCTCCCACGTCCGGAGTCGTTCGCGCGAAGACGGTGTAGAAGTCGGCGTCGGGCGCGTTGGAGATCCAGACCTTCTCCCCGGAGAGGCGCCATCCGTTCCCGTCCGGGTCAGCCGTCATCTGCAGCGCCCCGGCGTCGGATCCCGCGCCGGGCTCGGTCAGGGCGAACGCGGCGATGGCGTCCCCTGCCGCCGCGGCCGGCACCCAACGGGCGATCTGGTCATCCGACCCCGACTGCAGGACCGGGTACGTGCCGAGTCCTTGCAGTGCCAGCGCCGTCTCGGCATCCGTCGAGACCTGGGCCAGCGACTCACGCAGCAGGCACAGGTCGAGCGCCGCGGCCGCGTCGGTCGGCCGCTGGTCCACGACGCCGGGAAAGAGTCGAGGCAGCAGGCCGAGAGCGCCCATGGCCTTCACCAGTTCGCGGTTGACCCGTCCGCGCTCGCCCCGGTCGGCAACCGGACGCAGCTGGGAGACGCCGATGTCGCGGACCCAGAGCGCGAACGCACGCTGCTCCGGGTCGAGGTCGAACGCGGCCGTCATCACTGCCCGCGCCAGTCCGGGGGGCGCTTCTCGTTGAAGGCGGCGTGGAACTCGCGGTAGTCGGCGCCGTTCATGAGGAGGGCCTGCGTCATGGCCTCGAGTTCCAGCGCTCCGGACAGGCTCATGTCCAGCTCGCGGGTGAGCAGCGCCTTGGTCTGCGCGTAGGCCTGCCACGGCCCGACCGCGAGCCGGCGCGCCAGCTCCTGTGCCGACTCGTCGAGCGCGTCGTCGTCGACCAGCTCGCTGACCAGGCCGTAGCGCTCGGCCTGCTCGGCCAGGATCGTGTCGCCGAGCATCAGCAGCTGGGTGGCCCGGCCCAGCCCGACCAGCCGGGGCAGCAGGTATGCGGCCCCCATGTCCGCGCCAGCCAAGCCGACCTTGGTGAACAGGAACGCGAACCGCGCCGAGCGTGCGACCACTCGCAGGTCGGCCGCCAGCGCGATCACCGATCCGGCCCCGGCCGCCGTGCCGTGCACCGCCGCGACGATGGGCACCGGGCACTCGCGCATGGCCTTGACGACGTCGCCGGTCATCCGGGTGAAGGCGAGCAACTCGTCCGGGCGCATCTGCAACGTCGCACCGATGATCTCGTTGACGTCGCCGCCAGAGCAGAAGGAGCGGCCCTCGCCCCGGAGCACCAGCACCCGCGTGTCGCCCCGGTGCGGAAGCTCCGCCAGCAGGTCGCGCAGGTCGGCGTATGCCTCGAACGTCAGCGCGTTGAGCTTGTCGGGGCGGTCGAACGTGAGGGTGGCGATGCCGCCGACGCGTTCCACCCGGAAGTTCTTCCAGTCATCGGTGAACGGAACCGATCCGCGGAACGGGCTCATGGCTGCCATGACCTCCACGGTCGGTGGCTCAGAGGCGAATAGCGTCCGTGTTACTGTCGTAACGGACCCAGCATAGGCGCCAATCCTCGCACAAGAGATCGGGGTGTCGCATGCGCATCGCGGTCGTCGGCGGCGGGCCCGGCGGACTGTACTTCGCGGCACTGGCGAAGCGCTTGGACCCGCGACGTGAGATCACCGTCTGGGAGCGCAACGCCGCCGACGACACGTTCGGATTCGGCGTCGTCTTCTCCGACGAGACCCTCGGCGGCATCGAGCACGCCGATGCCGCTATCCACGCCGCCATGCAGCGGGAGTTCGCGCGTTGGGACGACATCGACGTTCATTTCCGAGGCCAGGTCGTGACCAGCGGCGGTCACGGCTTTGCCGCGATGAGCCGGCGGCGGTTGCTCGAGATTCTGCAGGACCGGTGTGCCGAGCTGGGCGTCCGCATGCACTTCCGGACCGAAGCGCCGGATGTCGGCGAGCTCGCAGCCGGTTACGACCTGGTGGTCGCGAGCGACGGCGCCAACTCCGCGATCCGTCACCGCCACGCCGACACGTTCGGTCCGGACCTCGAGTACCGACGCTGTCGCTACATGTGGCTCGGCACCGACCTGGTCTTCGACGCGTTCAGGTTCCACATCGAGCAGACGCCCTGCGGCGTCATGCAGATCCACGGCTACCCCTATGACGCGACCGGCAGCACGTTCATCGTCGAGATGCATGACGACGTCTGGCGCGCGGCCGGCTTCGACGCGACGGAGGACCAGGTCTTCCAACCGGGCGAGAGCGACGACGAGGCGATCAAGAAGATCCGCGAGCTCTTCGCGCATGTGCTCGGAGACCACGAGATCCACGCGAACAACTCCCGCTGGCTCCGGTTCGCGACCGTCCGCAACGCTACCTGGAGGCACGGCAACGTCGTCCTGCTCGGCGACGCCGCACACACCGCCCACTTCTCCATCGGATCGGGCACCAAGCTGGCCATGGAGGACGCCCTGGCGCTCGCGGCGTCGATGCACGAGCAGGACGGTGTCGACGCCGCGCTGGCCGCCTACGAGGCCGAACGGCGCCCGGTCGTGTTGTCGACGCAGCGCGCGGCCCAGGCCAGCTTGGAGTGGTTCGAGAGCCTCGGCCAGTACACCCACCAGGACCCGATCCGGTTCGCGTTCAACATCCTCACCCGGTCGCGCCGGGTGACCTATGACAACCTGCGGCTGCGCGATCCCGAGTTCGTCGACGCCGCCGACGCCTGGTTCGCCGGACATGAGGTCGCCCGCGGTGTCGCCCCTGCACCGCCTCGGGCGCGCCCACCGATGTTCCAGCCGTTCCGGCTTCGCGACCTGGAGCTCAAGAACCGTGTGGTCGTGTCGGCCATGGACATGTACTCAGCACGCGACGGCGACCCGGGCGACTTCCATCTGGTGCATCTCGGCGGCAAGGCCCTCGGTGGTGCCGGGCTCGTCATGACCGAGATGGTGTGCGTGTCGCCGTCGGGGCGCATCAGCCCCGGCTGCACCGGCCTCTACACCGACGCACAGGGCGAAGCCTGGAAGCGGATCGTCGACTTCGTCCACTCGCAGACGACGGCCGCAATCGGAGTCCAGCTCGGGCACTCCGGCCGGAAGGGCTCCACCAAGCTGATGTGGGAGGGCATGGACGAGCCCCTGCCGGACGGGAACTGGCCCGTCGTCGCACCGTCCCCGCTGCCGTACTCCCCCGCCAACCAGGTACCCCATGAGCTCGACCATGCGGCAATGAGCCTCGTCCGCGAGGAGTTCGTCGCCTGCGCCCGGCGAGCCGTGGACGCCGGATTCGACCTGCTCGAGCTGCATTGCGCACACGGATATCTGCTCTCGAGCTTCCTCTCCCCGCTGACCAATCGCCGCACGGATTCTTATGGTGGGTCGCTGGAGAATCGAATGCGTTACCCGCTGGAGGTGTTCGACGCGCTCCGCGCCGTCTGGCCCGACGACAAGCCGATGTCCGTTCGCATCTCGGCCACCGACTGGTATCCGGGCGGCACCGACCCCGATGACGCCGTCGCGATCGCCTCGACCTTCGCCCACCACGGCGCGGATGCGATCGACGTCTCGACCGGTCAGGTGGTCAAGGACGAGATGCCCGCGTTCGGACGCAGCTACCAGACGCCCTACGCCGACCGGATCGCCAACACGGTCGACATCGCCGTGATCGCGGTCGGGGTGATCTCGTCGGCCGAAGACGTCAACGCGCTGATCCTCGCCGGGCGCGCCGACCTGGTCGCCCTGGGCCGCACCCACCTCTACGACCCGATGTGGACCTTGCACGCAGCTGCCGACCAGGAGTACACCGGCAGCGGTGCCGACTGGCCCATGCCGTTCGCGGCCGGCCGGCGCAAGCCCCAGGCCGGCCGTACCGACGGACCCAAGCCCCGCCTCGAGCTGATCCGCGACGCCGCGGCGGGCCGGACCCGTCACCAGCGCTGGCGACCGCACCTGCCGAAGGAGACCTCGTGACCCTCCTGACCGACCTGCTGGACGCCGTCTCGACCGGCCGGGTCGAGATCGTCGACCTCACCGCGCCGCTGTCGTCCACGACGCCGGTGCTGGTCCTGCCCGAACCGTTCGGCCAGACGGACCGATTTGAGCTACGCGAGATCAGCCACTACGACGACCGGGGTCCGGGCTGGTACTGGAACAACATCACCACCGGCGAGCACACCGGCACCCATCTCGACGCGCCCGTCCACTGGGTCACTGGCCGGGATTCCGAGGACGTGTCCCAGCTGAAGCCGTCCCGGCTGGTCGCTCCGGCCGCCGTGCTCGACGTCGCCGACCGTGCGGCAGCCGACCCGGACTTCCTGCTGGAGATCGACGACGTGAAGGCCTGGGAGTCGTCGAACGGACCGCTGCCGGACGGTGGCTGGCTCCTCCTGCGTACGGGATGGGACGCCCGCAGCCACGACCAGGGCGAGTTCCTCAACGCCGACGAGACCGGCCCGCACACGCCCGGCGTCAGTGTCGAGTGCGCCCGCTGGCTGTCCGACGAGGCACCGATCATCGGCCTCGGCGTCGAGACGGTGGGCACCGACGCCGGCACAGCGCACTCGTTCGACCCGGCGTTCCCGTGCCACACGTTCCTGCTCGGTGCAGGCAAGTACGGGCTCACCCAGCTGCAGAACCTGGCGATGCTGCCGCCGACGGGCGCCGTCGTCGTCACGGCGCCGCTGCCGATCGTGGGTGGCTCGGGCAGCCCGACCCGGGTCCTCGCGCTGGTCGAGCGCTGAGCGGCGCGAGATGCAGGTTTCGGAGGCCGTCGGGCGGACGTTGGCCGAGCTCGGGGTACGGCAGGCGTTCGGCGTCGTCGGCAGCGGCAACTTCGATGTCACGAACGCGCTGATCGCGGCCGGTGCGCGATACGTCGCCGCCAGGCACGAAGGCGGCGCCGCGACGATGGCCGATGCCTACGCGCGGATGAGCGGTGAGGTCGCCGTCCTGACCCTCCACCAGGGGTGCGGCCTGACCAACGCGATGACCGGCCTCACCGAGGCGGCGAAGAGCCGCACGCCATTGCTCGTACTCGCCGCCGAGGCCAACGCGCCAACGTCCAACTTCGCGATCGACCAGGCCGGCCTGGCCGTTGCGGTCGGCGCGTCGGCACTGCGGATCGGGTCGGCCGAGACGGCGGTTGCCGACGCGGCTCACGCGTTCGAGCTGGCGTGGGGTGAACGGCGCACGGTCGTGCTGAATCTCCCGCTCGAGGTCCAGGGCGCGACCGTTCCCGCTGCGGCGTCGTCCGTCGTAGCCCAGCCGTCCGGTCCTCGTTCCGCGATGGCACCGTCGCCCGACGACGTCATCGCCCTCGCCGACCTCCTTCGTGGTAGCCGGCGCCCGGTTCTGATCGCCGGCCGGGGCGCGCGGCATGCCCGCGAAGAGCTGCTGGCCCTGGCAGAGGCGAGCGGTGCCCTGGTGGCCACCTCGGCCGTTGCGCGCGGCTTGTTCAACGGCAGCCCATGGTCGCTCGACGTCTCCGGCGGCTTCGCCTCGCCGCTGGCGGCCTCCCTCATCGCCGACGCGGACGTGATCGTGGGCTTCGGCTGCGCGATGAACATGTGGACGACGCGTCACGGCCGCTTGATCGGCCCGGATGCGCACGTGGCCCAGGTCGACGTCGACCCCGACGCCCTGGGCAGGCACCGCCCGATCCAGCTGGGAGTCGTGGGCGACAGCGCGGCCACGGCAACAGCCGTGGGCGACGCATTGGGCGATCGCGACGGGCCGGGGTACCGCGACGACGCTCTTCGATCGCGCATCGCCGGCGAGCTGCGATGGCGCGATGTCCCCTACGACGACTGGGGCGACGACGGCACCATCGACCCGCGGACACTGACGATCGCGCTGGACGACATGCTGCCGCCCGAACGCGTCGTGGCCGTCGACTCGGGCAACTTCATGGGCTTCCCGAGCATGTTCCTCTCGGTGCCCGACGAGTTCGGCTTCTGCTTCACGCAGGCGTTCCAGTCGATCGGCCTCGGCCTGGCGACGGCGATCGGCGCCGCGCTCGCGCAACCGGACCGGCTGCCGGTCGCCGCACTCGGCGACGGCGGGGCGCTGATGGCCGCGGCCGAGTTCGACACGGTGCGCCGCCTCGGTCTGCCCATGCTGATCGTCGTTTACGACGACTCGGCCTACGGCGCGGAGGTACACCATTTCACCGACGGTCAGCCGCTCGACACGGTCACGTTCCCGGACACCGACATCGCCGCGATCGGGGCCGGCTACGGGCTGGACTCGGCGACCGTCCGCGGGCCGGCGGACCTCGAGGCTCTGCGCCAGTGGCTCGACGGCCCGCGCGAGCGGGCACTGCTGGTGGACGCCAAGGTCGCCGCGCCACGGGGCTCGTGGTGGTTAGAAGAGGCCTTCCGCGGCCACTGACGCGGGCCGGGGTTGCGCGGGTCATGCGGCAGCCGAACGAAAGCCCCAGGCGTGGTACGCGTCGACCTCGAGCCATGCGCTGATCCGTGGGCGCCGACGATTGACGTACGGCTTGCCGGTGTAGTGCCGTGCGATCCGGTCGATGTCGGTCATGCCGTCGTCGGGCTCGAGCGTCGCGATTCCCTGCACACTCACGTGCCGGTACCACGACTCGCCGTCCAACACGGTCAGCGAGACTCGCGGGTTCGCGCGAATGTGCTGGAGACGCTTCCGCCCGGTGTCCAGGTTGACCAGGATGCGGCCACCGTCCCACAGGTACCACGTCGCGACCGTGACCGGCGTGCCGTCGGCACGCACCGTACCCATGACCGCCGGGTTCGGCCTCTTCAGCACCTCGATCAGGTTGGCGGGGATCGGTGGCTTGGCCACGAGGGCTCCTTGGAGGTCGTCGTCACGATGCGCAACGGCGATCGCCACGGCCCCATTCCGCGTGGACGCTGCCTCGGCGACGGCACTCACCGGCAGTGTCGATCACCATGCTGGTTGCGGTTCAGAACGGTGGGGGGTCGAGGCCGGAGTCCCTGTCGGCGGGTGGCGGCTGCGGCTGGACGATGGGCCCGATGGGTTCGGGATCGGCGGTGTAGGTGTGTCCGGTCGGTGCCCGCCAGGCGAAGTGTCCGGGCCGGGGTTGGGTCAGCTGCCAACCGGCATGCGTCTTGCCGTTGTGGCAGCTTTGGCAGAGCATCCCCAGGTTGCCCGACGCCGTGGACCAACCCGGCTGGCCGGCCGGGGTGGTGTGGTCCGCCTGGCATCGCGACGCCGGCTGCGAACACGTCGTGAAACGGCACGTCCGGTCCCGGATGCCGACGTGGTCGGCAAGCTCCGCCGGCGGCGGGTACCGGGTCTGCCCGTAGTCCAGAAGGGCACCGGTGGCCGGGTCGGTAAGGATGCGCCGCCAGGTGCCGTGGGCGGCGATCCGCCGAGCCACGGACGCCGGGACCGGCCCGTACCCGGCCAACTCGGCCGGCGCCTCGTCGATGCCGATCAGCGTCGACAACGGCACGGTGACGTCCACAGTCGCGGCCCGGCCGTGCCGGCGGCCCAACCTGGATCCATGCGCGCAGCCGCCCAGGTGCCCGGTGTCGAGGGAAGCCCACGCAAGCTGGGCCAGCACGTCGACCCGCAGCTGGTCCGCCGTCCGCTCGTCACCAGGGTCGGTGGCCCTGGACGCGGCCTCGGCGGCGGCATCGAGCATCGCCTTGACCGCGGTGACGTCCTCGGCCGGGCCGTACACGTGTAGCCAGGCCATCCCGTCGAGGTCGGGTCGGAACTGCACGTACCTGTCTTCGCACGCCCGCTGGTGGCGTTCCTCCGCCGTCTTCGGAGCCACCGCTGCCACCGCTCGGGCGACCGCATCGCGATGCTGCCGCTGGGATCGTGCGCCGGCCTTCGGCAACACGGCCGCCTCCACCTGCGCGACCAGCCCCCGGCGTAATCCGTCCGCGGTGATCTGCTCGCCGGTGACGCGGTCCTGGCAGCCGTCAGGCGGATCCAAGGCCCGCACTCCGACGGCCAAGACGGCTGCCTTCGGATAGTCGATCTCGCCGCGGAACAACGCGACCACCGTGTCGGGCAGTTCATCGACGAGCTGGCAGGCGACCGCGACCCGGTCGGCGCCGGTCGAGGGCGCCAGGCCCAATCGGGCCGCCAGCAGTTGCCCCGCCGCCCGGATCGGGGAGAACCCGTTCCGAGCCGCCTCCGGCGCATGGCATACCGGATGCATCGCGAGCGCGGCCGCGGTTTCCACCTCGATGCCGTCTGCCCACGCCTTCAACCGCCGACACGCCGCGGCCAACTCGACCAGGTCATACGCGTCGGCCACATCGTCGGGATGCACGGCAGTCAGCACGGCAACCAGCTCTGCCGGAGGCATGCGGTCGAGCCCATCCAGAGCCGGGACACGCGCCACTGGCGACGCGGCCTCGCCGCCTACGGCGGCATCAGGATCGTTCGGCTCGAACATACGTACGAGTCTAGTGGGAGCCTCCGACACATTCACCGCCGGTCCACAAGGGAAAGCCCTGCTCCGCGCCTGAACTCGCACCGATGTGCGGACGGCCAGGAAGTTCACGGAAACGGGCGAACCCGGAGATGGTGCAGCGCGTGCGCCGGGCCCGCCGCGACTTGATCCCTGCGGCGTCTTGCGACCGCTGCCCGAGGGGTCCGACGATGGCTGCAGCCCCCATCGGAAGGAGCACCATGAGCGAGCAGACGACCAATGCCCCGCCGATCGTGCTGATCCACGGGCTGTGGATGACCGCCCGAAGTTGGGACCGCTGGGTGGAGTACTACCGGGCGAAGGGATATGAAGTCATCGTGCCGACGTACCCGGGATTCGAGATCGAGGTGGAGGCGCTGCGTGAAAAGCCCGAGATCATCGCCAAGGCGTCCGTCCCCGAAACGCTCGACCATCTCAGCGAGGTGGTCGAGGGCCTGGACCGTCCGCCGATCATCATGGGCCACTCCTTCGGCGGGACCTTCACCCA
>OBLS010001017.1_pt1 | contig 11076 bp, 10 predicted proteins | sample 1519901 | NCBI WGS metagenome assembly OBLS01 (sample SAMEA3113585, study PRJEB22503) | soil metagenome
CCGGGGCACGAGCCCATGCCCTCGGTATGGACCTCGGTTCCGATGGCCGGCGGCGACTTCAATGCGGTCAGGACGATGTCGAAGTAGACCGTTCCGGCCAGCACGAGGTCGACGGCGGGGTCGTCGGGCTCGCGTGAGCGGGCCAGCGGATCGTACGGCGTGCCGACCAGCGGCTCGGACTCGAAGCCCACGCCCGTGCGTGCCATCGTGACCTCCCTTCGTGTCGACGCCCTGACCGATGCAACCACGGCGGCCCGACAGACCGGACCGGGCACAATTCGACAGATGAGGCCAACAAGCTTATGAGGCTCACGTTCGTCGGTGGTGGCGGTTTTCGGGTACCCCTCGTGCATCGGGCGCTGATCGACGATGCCGCGAAGGGCGGCGGCGTCGTCGACGAGATGGTCCTCGTCGACAGCGATCCCAGCCGGCTGGGCGCGGTCATGGCGGTCCTGGACCACCAGCGTGCATCGCATCCCGGAGTACCGCTGGCGGTCCGAGCCACCACCGATCTCGACGACGGCCTCCGCGCCACCGGGCTGGTCTTCGCGGCGATCCGGGTGGGTGGCCTCGCCGGTCGCGTGGTGGACGAACGGGTGGCCCTTCGGGAGGGCGTGCTGGGGCAGGAGACCGTCGGCGCGGGTGGGATCAGCTACGGCCTGCGAACCGTGCCCGTCGCCCGGCGGCTGGCCGAACGGATTACTGCGGTCGCCCCCGACGCGTGGGTGGTGAACTTCACCAACCCGGCCGGCGTCGTCACCGAGGTGATGTCGCACGTTCTGGGTGACCGGGTGATCGGGATCTGCGACTCTCCGGAGGGCCTGGGCCGCCGCGCAGCCCGGGCGCTCGGCGCCGATCCCGGCCGGTGCCGCTTCGATTACGCGGGCCTCAACCACCTCGGCTGGATGCGTGGTCTCTATGTCGACGGGAGCGACCGCCTGCCCGACCTGCTCGCCGACACGGCCGCGCTCAGCTCCTTCGACGAGGGCGAGCTGTTCGGCGCCGAATGGCTGCAGACGCTCGGCGCGATCCCGAACGAGTACCTGCACTACTACTACTTCGCCCGGGAGGCGCGCACGGCGGCCGCCGACGCCTCGTCGACCCGCGGGGAGCTGGTGGCGGGTCAGCAGGCCGAGTTCTACGAGCTGGCAGCTCGGCACCCGGCCGGCGCGCACGCCCGGTGGGAGACCGCCCTGCGGGCCCGCGAGGCGACCTACATGGCCGAGAACCGTGCCGCCGTGGCGGCGCGCCCGCGTCTCGTCGCCGACGTCGACGGCGGCGGGTACACGGCGGTGGCACTCGCCGTCCTGCGGGCCATCGTCAGGGACGAGCCGGCCCGGCTGATCGTCGACGTCCGCAACCGCGACGCGATCCCGGGGCTCGCTCCCGAGTCCGTCGTGGAGGTGCCGTGCATCGTGGACGCGAACGGCGCCCGGCCCCTGGCGGTGGGAGCGCTCGACCCTCATCAGGCGGCGCTCGTCGGGGCGGTGAAGGCCGTGGAGACCCAGACGATCCTCGCAGCGCTCAGCGGATCGCGGCGCGCCGCCCTGCGCGCCTTCGCGTGGCATCCCCTCGTCGACTCGGTGGCCGTGGCCGGCCGGCTCCTCGACGGATACCTGGCCGTTGCCCCAGGCCTGGCCGACGTCCTCCACACCGGTTGACCGGGGCCGGCACCGCCGGCGGAAACACGCGGGCGTCTCGTCGTCGACCGCGCCGCGGGTCCACGGATGCACTCTCGTCTGGGAGGATGTCGCCTCGTGGAATACGTGGTGATCGGCGTCGTCGTCGTGCTCGTGCTCGGCGTGGTGTTCGCGGCCTATCTCATCCCGCGACGGGCTCGGACCGGGCCACCGGCCGGCCCGCGTCCCGACCTACTCGGCCGGCGCGACGACACCGCCGCGCCCGTCGACACGGCCGGGTCCGACGTGGACACCGTCACGCCGCCTGACGACACCCTGGTCGAGGGTGCCGAACGCCTGCCGGTGCCGCCGGAACGCCCGGAGCCGGCCGCCGGGCGGCTGGTCCGGCTGCGGTCACGGCTGGCCCGGTCGCAGTCGACGCTCGGGAAGGGCCTGCTCGGCCTGCTGACCCGTGAGCGCCTCGACGCCGACACCTGGCACGAGATCGAGGACACACTGCTCACCGCGGATCTCGGCGTGGCGCCGTCGCGCGAGCTGGTCGAGCGGTTACAGACGCGCGTGCGGGTCGAGGGCGTCGCCGACCCCGCGGCCGCCCGGGCACTCCTTCGCGACGAGCTCGTCACACTCGTCGACCCGACCCTCGACCGCTCCCTTCGGACCGACCGGCACGCCGATCGGCCCGCGGTCGTGCTGGTCGTGGGCGTCAACGGGACCGGCAAGACGACGACCGTGGGCAAGCTCGCCCGTGTGCTCGTCGCGGAGGACCGCGACGTCGTCCTGGGTGCGGCCGACACGTTCCGGGCCGCGGCGGTCGACCAGCTCACGACCTGGGGCGACCGGGTCGGCGTGCCGACCGTGCGCGGTCCACAAGGTGGTGACCCGGCGAGCGTCGCCTTCGACGCCGTCCGAGCCGGCCTCGAGCAGGAGGCCGACGTCGTCATCATCGACACCGCCGGCCGGCTTCAGACCAAGGTCGGGCTCATGGAGGAGCTGGGCAAGGTCAAGCGGGTGGTCGAGAAGCAGGGACCGGTCGACGAGGTACTCCTCGTGCTGGATGCGACGACCGGCCAGAACGGGCTGGCGCAGGCCAGGGTGTTCAGCGAGGTCGTCGACGTGACCGGCATCGTGCTGACCAAGCTCGACGGCACCGCGAAGGGCGGGATCGTGGTCGCCGTCCAGCGTGAGCTCGGCGTTCCGGTGAAACTGGTCGGGCTGGGCGAAGGCGCCGACGACCTGGCGCCGTTCGACCCCGAAGCGTTCGTCGACGGCCTGCTCGGCTGACCGGGCCGACTCGGATGGCCGACTGGATGGTGTATGGCGCCAACGGGTATGCCGGCGAGCTCGTGGCGCGGTTGGCCGTCGCACGCGGTGAGCGGCCGGTGCTCGCCGGACGGAACGGGCCAGCGGTCCGTCGTTTGGCCGAGGAGCTCGGTTGCGAGTCCGTCGTGACCGCACTGGACGACGCCGTTGCCCTCCGGTCGGTGCTGGGCGAGGTCCGGTCCGTGGCCCACTGCGCCGGGCCGTTCGCCGTGACGGCGGCGCCGATGGTCGCTGCCTGCATCGCCGTCGGCGTCCACTACCTCGACATCACCGGCGAGATCGGGGTTCTGGACGCGGTGTTCGCTCGGTCCGCCGAGGCTGCGGCAGCCGGCGTCGTCCTGCTGCCGGGCATGGGCTTCGACGTCGTCCCGACCGACTGCGTGGCTTCCATGCTGCGCGCGCGGCTTCCGTCGGCGACGGAGCTGGAGCTGGCCATCCGGGCCGAGGGCGGGCTCAGCCGCGGCACCGTGCGGACGAGCATCGGTGGTGGCGGTGGCCGGCGCCGCGTCGACGGCCGACTGGTGCCCGTACCGGTCGGCGAGCCGCGGCGCCGCGTACCGTTCCCGTCCGGTACGCGGACCGTCTCGGCGCTGCCCTTGGGCGACCTCTCATCGGCATTCCGGTCGACCGGGATTCCGAACGTCACGACGTACGCCACGCTGCCCGCCGTCGCCCGGCCGCGGCTGATGCAGCGGCTCGGCGTCGCTGCGTTGCGCTACGGGCCGGTGCGCGCGGTCGCCGATGCTGTCGCCAAGTGGGCCCCGTCGGGTCCGTCGCCACAGGTTAGGGCGACGACACGTACCGAGGTCTGGGGCGAGGTGCGCGACCCCACCGGGGCCAACGCGACGATGACGGTGACGCTGCCCAACGTCTACGACGTGACCGCCGACTCCGTCGTCCGCGCGGTCCGGCGGACCGCCGACGTGGCACCTGGGGCGCATACGCCGTCGCAGGCCTTCGGCGCGGGCTTCCTGGCCACCTTGGACGGAGTTCACACGGCCGAAACGTAAGGGCCGGAGATGTCACCCGCCTGCAACACGGTGCGTACGCCGGAGCAACACGGTGTCGCGATGCTCCTGCCGACCGACCGGACCTGACGGCTTACGGCAGCGCCGCCGGATGCCCAGGAACCGGCCAGCCTCGAGAAGAGGAGTCAGCGATGCCCGAGATCAGCGCGGGCGACACCGCGTGGGTGTTGGCAAGCTCGGCGCTCGTCCTGCTCATGACACCCGGCCTGGCGTTCTTCTACGGCGGCATGGTCCGTTCGAAGAACGTCCTCAACATGCTCATGATGAGCTTCATCTGCCTGGCGATCGTGCCGGTGCTGTGGGTGCTGTACGGCTACAGCCTCTCGTTCGACACCGACACCGCCTCGGGTCTGATCGGCGGGCTCGGCAAGGCGGGGCTGGAGAGCATCGGCCTGGACAGCGTGAGCGGCACGATCCCCGAGTTCGCGTTCGTCGCCTTCCAGCTCATGTTCGCCATCATCACCGTGGCCCTGATCAGCGGCGCGATCGCCGACCGGGCGAGGTTCGGCGCCTGGGCGCTGTTCGTCGTGCTGTGGGTCTCGGTCGTGTACTTCCCGGTCGCCCACTGGGTGTTCTCGTTCGACGACGGCGACGGCGGCTGGATCGGGGACCGCCTCGGCGCCCTGGACTTCGCCGGCGGCACCGCGGTCCACATCAATGCGGGCGCTGCCGCGCTGGCCCTGGTCCTCGTCATCGGTAAGCGGACCGGCTGGCGCAAGGAGCAGATGCGCCCGCACAACCTTCCGTTCGTCGTGCTCGGAGCCGGCCTGCTGTGGTTCGGCTGGTTCGGCTTCAACTCCGGGTCGGCGGTGGCCGCCAACGGTCTGGCGGCGGGGGCGTTCATCAACACCGCCGTCGCCACGGCTGCGGCGATCCTGGGCTGGCTCGCCGTCGAGGTCGTGCGTGACAAGCACGCCACCACGCTCGGCGGTGCGTCCGGCGCCGTCGCCGGCCTGGTGGCCATCACGCCGGCCTGTGCGGCGGTCAGCCCGCTCGGTGCCATCGCGGTCGGCCTGGTGGCCGGTGTCGCGTGCTCGCTGGCGATCGGGCTGAAGTACCGGCTCGGCTACGACGACTCGCTCGACGTCGTCGGCGTCCACCTGGTGGGCGGCATCGTCGGCACCCTGCTGATCGGGTTCTTCGCCACCGCCGCCTTCACCGGCGGCGCCGAGGGCCTGTTCTACGGTGGTGGCCTGGAACAGCTGGGCAAGCAGGCCATCGCGGCCGGAGCGGTGATGGGGTACTCGTTCGTCGTCACCTACATCCTCGGCACCATCGTGCACAGGCTGATCGGCTTCCGCGCAACGCCGGACGACGAGGCAACCGGTCTGGACCAGATCGAGCACGCGGAGACCGCGTACGAGCTGGGCACGGCGACCGGCGCACCATCCGTCCGCCTACGCGCGGCGCAGGCCGACACCGAGCCCGCCCCGGCGGAGGAAGGGGTGAACGCATGAAGCTCGTCACCGCGGTCATCAAGCCGTTCAAGCTCGACGAGGTGCGCTCGGCGCTGGAGACGTTCGGCGTCCACGGCATGACGGTGAGCGAGGCCAGCGGCTACGGCCGGCAGAAGGGGCACACCGAGGTCTACCGCGGGGCGGAGTACACGGTGGACCTGGTGCCGAAGCTCCGCCTGGAGGTCCTCGTCGACGATCCCGACGCGGGCGACGTCGTCGACGTGATCATCAAGTCGGCGCAGACGGGCAAGATCGGCGACGGAAAGGTGTGGGTCACGCCGGTCGACGCTGTCGTCCGGGTCCGAACAGGGGAGACGGGAGCCGAGGCGCTCTGAGGCGGTGACCGATCCTGCTGTCTCCGCGCCGGTGGCACCCGCCGCGCTTGCGGGTGCCACCGGCGCGGATGCACGGCCGGATCGCCGCTTCCTCGCTGTGCGTGCGGCGATCGTCGACGACGACTCGCTCACCGCGGCGGGGAGGCGAGCCGCGCTCAGCGATCTCTCCGACGCGTGGCTCGACGGGCTGTTCGGTTCGCTGCCGGCTTCGTCGACAGCCGGCATGGCGCTGGTCGCGGTCGGCGGCTACGGCCGCCGGGAGATCCTGCCGGGCAGCGACCTGGACGTGCTGCTCCTGCATGGGGACGAGGGCGACGCCGCTGCGGTGGCGGACGGCGTCTTCTACCCGGTGTGGGACGCGGGTATAGCGCTCGACCATTCGGTCCGGACGGTCGCGGACGCTCGCGAGGTGGCGGGAGGTGACCTCGCGGCGCTACTCGGCCTCGTCGACGCCCGCCACGTCGCGGGCGACCGGGCGCTGACCGGTTTACTGCGCTCCGGCGTGCTGTCCGACTGGCGCCGGAATGCAGCGGCCCGCCTGCCCGAGCTGGCGGCGATGTGCCGCGACCGGGTTGTCCGGGTCGGTGAGCTCGCGCACCTGCTAGAACCCGACCTCAAGGAGGCGTACGGCGGCCTTCGCGACACCGCCGCCCTGCGAGCCGTGGCGGCGTCGTGGGTCGCGGACCGGCCACACGCCGCCGCCGTGTCCGAGGCGCACGAGTGGCTGCTCGTCGTCCGCGACGCGTTGCACCGTACGACCGGACGTCGGCACGACCGGCTGGTTTTCCAGGACCAGGACTCCGTCGCCGCGCGGCTCGGCCTGCTGGACGCCGACGCGTTGATGCGCCGGGTCGCCGAAGCGGGACACGCGATCGGCTACGCGGCCGACGTCACGTGGCGACAGGTCGACCGCACCCTGCGTGGGCGATCGACCGCCTCACGTCGCCGCGCCGTGGTACGGCGACCACTCGCTGACGGAGTCGTCGAGCACGACGGCGAAGCGGTGCTGGCACGTGACGCACGGCCGGCGCTCGATCCGGTCCTTCCGCTGCGTGCGGCCGCGGCCGCTGCGCAGGCCGGCGTGGTCCTCTCGCCGGCGACGGTGGAGAGGCTGGCCGCCGAGTGCCCGGAGCCACCAGCGCCGTGGCCGGACGCCGCGCGCGACGCTCTCGTCGCGCTGCTGGGAGCCGGCCGGGATGCGGTCCCCGTCTGGGACTCGCTCGCGGCGGTCGGGTTGATCGTCCGGTGGCTGCCCGAATGGGAATCGGTCCGGTACCGGCCGCAGCGCACGCCCGTTCACCGGCACACCGTGGATCGCCACCTGCTGGAAACCGCGGTGGTGGCGGCAGGGCTGACCCGGCGCGTCTCCCGCCCGGACCTGCTGCTGTTGGCGGGACTCTTCCACGATCTGGGCAAGGGCCTGCCCGGTGACCACAGCGAGAGCGGGGCGATGGTCGCGGCTTCGCTCGCGAGCCGCCTCGGTCTGCCACCGGAAGACTCGACACTTCTCGGCGAGCTCGTCCGCCACCACCTGCTGCTTCCCAAGATGGCGACCCGGCGCGACCTCGACGACCCCGCCACCGTCGCCGCGGTCGTGGCCGCGGTGGGATCCATCGAGGTGCTCGACCTGCTCGCCGCGCTGACCGAGGCCGATGCGACCGCGGCCGGGCCACTGGCCTGGTCTCCCATGCGGGCGGCGTTGATCGCAGACCTGGTCGGTCGGGTTCGGTCCGTACTCGGCGGTGCTCCGTCCCCCAGGCCGCCGTCCCTGGAGCCGTGGCAGGAGCGACTGGCGAACGATGGCGATCTGGCGGTGCGAGTCGAGTCCGGGGATGCGGACGGTTGGTGCCGCGTGACAGTCGCCATGCCGTTGCGGCCGGACGGGCTCGCCGTCGCCGCGGGAGTGCTTGCGCTGCACCGGCTGGACGTCCGGTCGGCGACGATCCAGTCCACGGGCGGGGCGGCGGTCCAGGTCTGGCATGCGATCGCCGGCTTCCGCGGCTGCCCCACCGAGGCGACGCTTCGCGCCGACATCACCCGGGCGATGGCCGGTCACCTCGACATCACCGGCGCGCTGGCGGGTCGAGGACGCGAGCGGCGGCTACGGGTGGCCGGGCCGGCCGAGCCGCGCGTGGAAGTGCTCCGCGGAGCGTCGGCGGATGCGACGGTGCTGGAGGTGCGCGCGCACGACGAGCCCGGCCTGCTGCACCGGCTGGTCGCTGCGCTCGGCTCGAGCGACGCGATCGTACGATCTGCCGTCGTCGGCACGCTCGGCGCCGAGGCGGTCGACGTCTTCTACCTCGTCAGCGCGGCGGGTGACCCGTTGACCGAGGATGCCCTCGGACGCGTGGTCGGAGCGGTGTCGGGTGCCCTGGTGCCGGTGTCCTGAGAACATCCGCACCAGGGCGACGGCTGATGGTCAGGGTGTGCACACCGCGGCGTCGGACCCACGTCCGGGGAACGGCACGTTGCCACTCATCGTGATCGGGATGACTCCCGAGATCGGGCCGCCTTGGGCCGCCGACGCTGGGGTCTCGTTGGTCTGGTTCGCGCCGGCGTTCGGCGGTGCCGGCGTGCACGACAACGGCGTGACGCCGTGCACATGTGCGGACGCCGAGGCGGCCGGGACGAAACTGAGCCGCGAGGGTCGATCGACACCGTGCATCTGGGACACCTCGGGTCTAGCTGACGAAGATGTCCTCCGGCAGGAACGCCGACACCAGCATGTTCGGGACGTCGACAAGCTGGCTGATCTTGAGGTCGACCGCGACGCTGCAGAGTGCATAGCTCTGCTGGCGGGTCCACCCACGCTCGACGAGGTGGTCGATCATGTTGAGCAGTGCGTTGCGGGCAGCGAGCGTCGCGTCCTCGGCGCGGTTCTCGCCCTCCTTGGTCACCGATATCCCGGTGGTCGCGTAGAACCTGCGCGGTGCTGCGTACTCGGCTGGCAGGTAGTAGTCCTGCCGGCTGAATCGCAGGTCGCGGATGCCCTTTTCGGCCGCCTCGCCCTTGTGCAGCGCGAAGCGCACTCGCAACGTCGCTCGCATCTCGATCGCCGTACCACAGGTCTCGCAGTCACCCTGGGCAAAATGCGCGTCCCCCGCCGAGAACAGCCCGCCGGGTGCGTCCACGGCGATGAACAGTCGAGTTCCCGCGCCGAGCTGTTTGATGTCGACGTTGCCGGCCTGTTCGCGCGGCGGGATCGTGCGCAGCGCCACCGCCGCGATGCTCGGATCGTCGGGCACCGCAGACGCGGTCGACGGCGGCAGCACGAAGCCACCACGATCGAGCAGCGCCTGTTCTCGCTGCGTCGTGGCAGCGAGCAGATCGTGCCCGGGGGTCAGACCGATGGTGCCCATGAAGGGTGAGCCCGGGATGCGGACGCCGGGCAGGTCGACCGAGGTCGCCCAGCCGTCGGCGATGTCCCAGTTGACCTTGAACGGTTCGGGGAACACGTCGCGGAGGAAGCCGAAGCCCGGCACCTGCACCGTGTAGCCGTACCGGTCCGGCTCGACGCCGAGGATCTCCACCTCGAGCAGGTCGCCGGGCTCGGCTCCTTGCACGTGGACCGGCCCGGTGAGCGGGTGCACGACGTCGAGATTGGGTGCGGCCACCGTGTCGAGCGTGGCGTCGGGGCCCATCTGCCCGTCGAAGGCGTCCCGCGTCTCCAGGACGACCTCGTCTCCCGGCTCACAGCGCACGATCGGCGGTATGTCCGGATGCCAGCGGTTGTGGCCGGTTGCCGGCTCGTCCAACAGCGTCTTGTTTCGGTCGATCCGGATCTCGTGGACAGCCATGTCGCCTCCTTCGCGCCGATGCGGTGTGCACCGACGGAGCCCATTCCGCCGGACTCATCGGCTCAGGCGGGATCGTGGAGGGCGCGATCAACGTAGCACCACGGAGGCCGTCGCTTGCTCCATGTGGCGCCTGACCAGCGCACCCCTCGCTGCGAGGATGGCGCGCATGACCGACGTACGAACGGCCCACACCAGCGACCTGGACGCGGCCACTCTCGAGGCGGCGCGAGCCCTTCTCTATGACGTGTTCGACGACATGACCGACCAGGACTGGGAGCACGCCCTGGGCGGGGTCCATGCACTGGCATGGGAAGGTGCGGAACTGGTCGGGCACGCATCCGTGATCCAGCGGCGCCTACTGCACGGCGGGCGAGCAATGCGCACGGGATACGTGGAAGGTGTCGGTGTGCGTGCGGACCGGCGTGGTCATGGTCACGGTGGAGCCATGATGGACGCGTTGGAGCGCGTGGTTCGCAACGCGTATGACCTGGGTGCGCTCGGTGCGACCGACGAGGGCGCCCGCTTCTACGCGGCTCGCGGCTGGAGGCTGTGGCAAGGCCCCTCCGGAGCGCTTACGCCGACCGGCATCCAGCGGACCGAGGAGGACGACGGCGGCATCTACGTTCTGCCCGTGACGGTCTCTGTCGACGTTACGGGCGAGCTCACCTGCGACTGGCGCGACGGCGACGTCTGGTGACCCTGCGCCCAGGCGACGTTCTCGTTGCCGATTGACGGCAGAATCGGTCGTTCAACGACCGTGCTGCGCCGTTGGGTCCCCGCCCTGGCGGCGTTCCACATCGAGAAGGGGCGAGGCGGATGAGCAAGGTCGGCGCGCAGATCACGATGTCGCTGGACGGATATGTCACCGGTCCGAACGATGGTCCGGAACGTGGCCTGGGGGAGGGCGGGGAGCGCCTGCACTACTGGGTGTTCGGTGGTCCGTGGTCGTACGACGAGCCGCCGACCGGCGAAGCGACGGGGGTGGACAAGGAGCTGTTGGACGAGTCCGAGCGGATCGGCGCGGTGATCGGCGGTCGCGCGACATATGAAGCGGCCGGGGCCTGGGGCGGCACGAATCCGTGGGGGGTGCCGTTCTTCATCCTGACCCACCGGCCCGAGGACGAGCCGGACGGGGCGGGCTTCAGGTTCGTGAACGGCCTGGACCAGGCGTTGGCGCTGGCCAGGGAGACCGCCGAGCCGAAGGATGTCGGCATCATGGGCGGCGCCGACGTGATCCGCCAGGCGCTTGCCGCCGGTCACGTGGACGAGCTGGTCGTGTCGGTTGCGCCGGTGGTCTTGGGGTCGGGTAAACGGCTGTTCGACGGGTTCGACAAGGACGTCGAGCTCCAACAGCTCGGCGTCGTGCAGTCCCCGTGGGTGACGCACCTGCGGTACCGCGTGCTGCCCGCGTAGTCATGGGCTACGACCACGAGTTGGCCGACCGCATCCGTGAACTGGTCGCCGGTGAAGAGGGCGTCGCCGAGCAGCGGATGTTCGGC
>OBLS010001018.1_pt1 | contig 11076 bp, 13 predicted proteins | sample 1519901 | NCBI WGS metagenome assembly OBLS01 (sample SAMEA3113585, study PRJEB22503) | soil metagenome
GAATGGCTCTTCGGCGCGGCCCTGTGGGGTGTGGGGCTCGCTGCGATCTTCGGGACCTTGGCACTGGTGGCGTGGATGCCGGTCGATGTCCTGGCCTCCGGGCTGCGCCCGAGAGGTCGGCGGTGGATCTGGTTCGTTCTGGCACTGGCCACGTCGGCTCTCGCCAGCCGGCTGCCGATCGGTTCGTTGGCCGCGCCCCTGTCCTTCGTCCTCGTCGGTCTCGCTGGCATGCAGATTGGTGAGCAGGCCACTCGTGACGGGTCGGCCCGGCGCCCCACGTCGGCCCGGCGCGGCACGCTGTTACACGTGCTGCGCTGGGGCAGTCTCGGCGCCGCCGCTTGCGCATCCGCGGTCGCGGTGCAGTCCGCGGCGGCGATGTTGGCGCTGGGTCACCCCTGCTGACGAATCGCCGACGTCCTTGGTGGCACGCGCTGTTCCGCCGCCGTTCCGCGTGGCCCTTGGCAGACTCGTTGGTCATGGTGACCGTCGACGACGTGCGACCCGTGGCTCTCAGCCTGCCGCGGACGACGGAGCATGTGATCCACGATCGGGTGAAGTTCCGGGTGAAGCAGCTGGTCTACGTGGCGTTCTCGCGGGACGAGACACTGATGGGGTTCGCGTTCCCGCGCGAGGAGCGCGTGGCACTCGTCGAGAGCGAACCGGACACGTTCCTGCTCCCGTCCGCGGCGGACATGCGCTTCAACTGGGTTCAGGTGAGGACCGCGGTCCTGGACATCGAGGAGATGAGAGACCTGGTCAGGGACGCATGGACCATGGTGGTCCCGAAGGGCGTCGCCCGGGACCACTTCGACAGTCTCGGCAGCTGACCGGCGACCCACCGCCCCGAGTGAGGGTCGTCTTGAGACACGAGCCCGCCGCTCACGTGTGCAACCTCGGATCGTGCGCAGGGTCGGCATACTGGGCCGGGCAGCCGTGAACGACGGCCTCGGGGCGCAGCTCGAAGTGCCACGCCTCGTTACGGTAGATCTGGCAGAGCCCGTACCTGCGGCCGTGTTCGGACAACCACTCGGTGGCATCCGGGCGTCCGACGTCGATGGCGTCCCCGGACACGTGCGGAGAGGTGTCGGCCGTGGCAACCCATCGAGCAGCGTGCTCTTCGGAGCCGTACTCCGAGACCGCCTCGCGCAGCAGGTGACTCTGGTAGTCGCGAGAACGCCAACCGCTGTTGACGTACACCGTGATGCCGTCGCGGGCAGCATCCGTCGTGGCGCGGCGGACTGCCCCGAGCAGGTCTCGGTCGAGGTTCGCCACCGCTGCGGTGTCCGCATCGAAGACCGTCGTCCCGTCCGGGACCACACCATCGGCTTCGCCCAGCGCCCCGCGATGGTCCGCCCATGCGTCGTCGATGACCGGGGTGGCCGACGACGACCCGGCCGGATGCCCGAGCACAACGGTGACTGCAGCAATGACGGCTGCCAGTCCGCCGAGAACGAGCGTGGAAACTCTGGTGGCCTCTGTGCGAGGTGGTGCCGTGTGCCTCATGCACCAAGGGAAGACAGCGCGGTGTTGCCAGGGCGTACGCAGCATTCGATATGCCGACGAAATGCTCCGGCTCGTAGCCTCGGACCATGCGTGTGCTGATCGTCGAGGACGAGCCCTATATGGCGGAAGCAATCCGTGATGGGCTTCGCCTGGAAGCGATCGCCGCCGACATCGCCGGAAACGGGGACACCGCACTGGAGCTGCTGGACATCAACGCGTACGACATCGCGGTCGTCGACCGGGACATCCCTGGGCCCTCCGGTGACGACATCACCAGGCACATCGTCACCTCCGGCGCCGGTATGCCGGTCCTCATGCTCACCGCCGCAGACCGCCTCGACGACAAGGCGTCCGGGTTCGAGCTCGGCGCAGACGACTACCTGACCAAGCCCTTCGAGCTCCGAGAGCTCGTCCTCCGCATCAGGGCCCTCGACCGCAGGCGTGCCCACAGCAGGCCACCAGTGAGGGAGATCGCGGGCCTGCGGGTGGATCCCTTCCGCCGCGAGGTCTACCGCGACGGCCGCTACATCGCGCTCACCCGGAAGCAGTTCGCCGTCCTCGAGGTCCTCGTGGCTGCCGAGGGTGGTGTCGTCAGCGCCGAGCAGCTCCTGGAGCAGGCCTGGGACGAGAACGCCGACCCCTTCACCAACGCCGTACGCATCACCGTGTCAGCCCTGCGCAAACGCCTGGGACACCCCTGGGTCATCGCCACGGTGCCCGGTGTCGGCTACCGCATCGGATCGGCCCTCGGCGGCGAACGCCGGGGAGGGGACCGTGTCTAGGGCGCCCGGTGTGAGCGTCCGCCTCAAGCTCACTCTCAGCTACGCCGGCTTCCTCATGGTCGCGGGGACCTTGCTGCTGGCCACCGTGTGGGTGTTCCTCCTGCGCTACGTCCCGGACCATGCACGACTCGGGCCCGGCCCTTCCAGCCCGACCCGCACCGATCTCCTGGACGCCTTCGCGCCGCGGGCAGCCCAGGCGCTGGGGTTCCTGCTCCTCTTCGGCCTCGTCGGAGGCTGGCTTCTCGCCGGACGGATGCTGGCACCCCTGACGAGGATCACCGATGCCACGCGCATCGCGGCGACGGGGTCGCTCTCCCATCGGATCCGGCTCGAAGGCCGGAGCGACGAGTTCCGCGAGCTGGCCGATGCGTTCGACACCATGCTCGCGCGGCTCGAGGCGCATGTCGCCGAACAGCAGAGGTTCGCGGCCAACGCCTCCCACGAGCTCCGGACGCCACTGGCGATCACCCAGACACTGCTCGACGTTGCCCGCAACGACCCGAGCCGGGACAGCAGCGAGCTCATCGACCGCCTCCAACTGGTGAACACCCGAGCGATCGACCTCACCGAAGCACTGCTCCTGCTGAGCCGTGCCGACCAACGGTCCTTCATGCCCGAACTGGTCGACCTCTCCCTCCTGGCGGAGGAAGCCACCGAGACACTCCTCGGCTCCCACCCGCTCCTGCTGCAGATGACGACCAACCTCGTGCACAACGCGATCGTCCACAACCTGCCGGAAGGGGGCGCGGTGTGGGTCACGACCACGGTCCACCCCGAGACGGTTGCCCTCACCGTGGAGAACACCGGCGGCGACCTGTCCCCACAGCTGCTCGCCACCCTCGGCGAGCCGTTTCGGCGCGGCACCGACCGCGTACGCACGCACCACGCAGGTGTCGGCCTGGGCCTCGCGATCGTCAAGAGCATCGCGCAGGCACACGACGGCACCCTTGCCCTCAGTCCCCGTGCCGCTGGGGGACTCTGCGTCACGGTGCAGCTGCCCCTGGCGCCACCGCCGGCCGGCAGGAATGATCCGGCCCGCTGATCCGGACGCTGCACGTCGGGCACGTGCCGAATCCAGCGCGACCAAGGCCACCTTGTCGTCGGGTGGACCGCCGGGACACGATGGCACCCGTGGACTCCCCGGCGTTTCGGATCCTGCCACCGGTGGCCCTTGGCGTACCGCTCGCCGTGGGACTCGTGCTCACCGCGGCAGTGGGTGATCCGATCTCGACCGAGAGCTCGGTCAACCGATGGATCGGTGGGGTGCTGACCGTTGCGTTCGTTCTGTGGAACGGATGGACCCTCTGGGTCATGGCGCGCAACCGCACAGCGATCCTCCCGGGCGGCGCGACCGCACTCATCGTCCAGTCCGGGCCGTTTCGACTCAGCCGCAACCCCCTCTACGTCGGACTGGTCGTCCTCGACGTCGCGGTGGCGCTGCTGGCCCAGTCCTTCTGGGCGCTGGTGTTCGTGCCCATCGGTGTTCTTGCCCTCTGGTGGGGGGCTATTCGACCGGAAGAGCGCTACCTGTCCGGCAAGTTCGGCTCGGAGTACGAGGAGTACCGAGCCCGCGTCCGCCGATGGCTGTGAGAAGCGGACTTCTGCGACCCGGTCCGACGCCCAGCCGCAACGTCAGTCGAGCAGGGCGTGGCGCTGGATGATCTCGTGCCGACCGGGACCGACGCCGAGGGCCGAGACCCGAGCCCCGACGAGCTCCTCCACGCGCAGGACGTAGGCCTGCGCCGCGGTGGGTAGGTCCTCGAACGTGCGGCAACCCGAGATGTCTTCTTCCCACCCGTCGAGCAGCTCGTAGACCGGCCGGGCGTGGTGGAAGTCGGTCTGGTTCACCGGCATCTCGTCGTGCCTGACCCCGTCCACCTCGTAGGCGACGCACACCGGCACCTTGGCGAAGCCGGTCAGCACGTCGAGCTTGGTGATGACGAAGTCGGTGACCCCGTTGATCCGGTTGGCGTAGCGCCCGATGACGGTGTCCATCCACCCGCACCGGCGCGGGCGCCCCGTGGTGGTGCCGTACTCGGCACCCACGGAGCGCAGCGTCTCGCCGTCGTCGTCGAACAGCTCCGTGGGGAACGGGCCCTCGCCCACCCGCGTCGTGTACGCCTTGAGGATCGCGATGACCCGCGACACGCGCGTCGGCGGGATCCCCGACCCGGTGCACGCGCCACCGGCTGTCGCGGAGGACGACGTCACGAACGGGTATGTGCCGTGGTCGACGTCGAGCAGCGTCGCCTGGCCCGCCTCGAGCAGGACGTTGGCACCGGCATCCAGCGCCTGCTCCAGGACCAACGACGTGTCACGCACGAGGGGACGCAGCCGGTCGGCATACCCGAGCAGCTCCTCGACGACGCGGTCGGCGTCGACGTCCCGGGTGTTGTAGATCTTGACGAGGACCTGGTTCTTGAGCGACAGGGCAGCTTCCACCTTCTGCCGCAGGATGCCCTCGTCGAAAAGGTCCTGGACCCGGATGCCGACGCGGTTCATCTTGTCGGCGTACGTCGGCCCGATGCCGCGCCCGGTCGTCCCGATCCGACGGGCACCGAGGAAGCGCTCGGTGACCTTGTCGAGCGTGCGGTTGTACGGCGCGATGACGTGGGCGCTGGCGGACACGACGAGCCGGGACGTGTCGACCCCACGAGCCTCCAGCCCGTCGATCTCGTCGAAGAGCACCTCGAGGTCGACGACGACCCCGTTGCCGATGACCGGCGTCACCGACGGAGTGAGGATGCCCGACGGGAGCAGGTGGAGCGCGTACTTCTCCCGCGTGCCGTCGGTCCCCTCGATGACGACGGTGTGCCCCGCGTTGTTGCCCCCGTTGAACTTCACGACGTAGTCGACGTCCCCGCCCATGAGGTCTGTCGCCTTGCCCTTGCCCTCGTCGCCCCACTGGGCACCGACCAGCACGATCGCGGGCATGCCGGCTCCTTCCACACACGTGCGCCGGTCGCAGCACCTGACGCGCCGAAGGCCCCTCGCGGATACGCGCCGGGGCCTCGTACACCGCACCCTATCGCGGCGTGCCGGGCGGTCAGTGACGGCGCCGGGCGAGGGCCCACCCGAGCTGGAAGCGGGTGTCCACGCCGTTGACCGCCATGAGGTGGGCCACCCGACGTCGCACGGTCCGCAGGCTCACCCCGAGGTACCGAGCGATGGCCTCGTCCTTGAGGCCGAGCTCGAGCAGCTCGACGAGCTTGGGGTCACCGTTGCCCTCCCGACCCACGACAGGGGCGGGCGCGGCGTGCCGCCAGGCGAGGTCGAAGAAGGCGGCGTAGAGGCGCACGACGAGCGGGTCGCGGATCACGGCATACCCCTGGGACGGGTCGTCCCAGCCGGCGAGCGCGACGACGGCGGCGGTGCCGAAGACGGCGAACTCGGTCTCCGTCGTCGGCAGGATCCGCTGGACCTCGCCGACCTCGGCCCACCCTGACATCCAGCGCTGCCCCTGCGGGGAGGACAACGCGCTCGCGGGGTAGATCGCCCACTGGTCGTCACCACGACGGATCCGGTCCTCGTTGGCCCGCATGGTGGCCTCGTCGAGAGCAGGACCCTCGACGACCGTGAGCACGTAGTTGCGCAGGAGGCCGGTGCTCTCCACGAGCAGCCGGCTCACGACCGCAGGCGCGAGGGCGTCGGCGATGGGCTCGAGCATCAGCTCGTGGGCGCCGAGCGCCCGGCTCGTGAGCCTGGCCAGGAGCTCGCGCGAAGCGTCGAGGTCGCGGCGTCGCTCGTCGATGCGGCTCAGCTCACGCCGCAGGTGCTCCTCGAGCACGAGGAGCGCTCCACCGTCGAATGCCGCCGGCTCGCCCACGCGCTCACCTCCGGTCGTCGTTCGCTGGCCGATTGCTGCCACTGGCAGCCAAGTGTCGCACTGTCCTCCGCAGGAGATGCACGATGAGGAGGCACAGCCGAGGTTCCAGGGGGACCAGGCGGTGAGCGTCTCTTGGCGAGAGGGAGACGCCCACAGGTCTCGGTCTCGGGGGCGGCTGGCAGCGAGGGGCCCGGGCGCAGCGCCCGGGCCCCTCGCCCTGTCGTGCAGGCGTGGGCGTGTCAGAGACCCAGCTCGCGGGCTCCGGTCGCGCTCGAGGCACGAAGGAACTCCGCGCAGCGGTGGCGCTCCTCCTCCTCGCCGATCTCCCCGGCCGCTCGGGACAGTGCCGCCAGCGCCCGGAGGAAGCCGCGGTTACCCGCGTGCTCCCAGGGAATCGGCCCCTGACCTCGCCACCCGGAGCGGCGCAGCGCGTCAAGCCCACGGTGGTACCCGGTGCGAGCGTAGGCGTATGCAGTGACGGCCTGACCGTCGGAGAGCGCGTCCTCGGCGAGCACCGCCCATGCGAGCGACGACGCCGGGTGGGCGGCAGCCACGGCGTCCGCTGCCACACCGTCCTCGAGCGGGCCGGCAGCCGGGTCGTCGGGGAGATGGGTCGGTGGGATGCCGAGGAGGTCGGAGCTCACCGGGTGCCTCTCGCGTCGGTGCGGCGCTCGTTCGAGGGGCTCACGCCTGGTGTGTGCCGGCGGAGCGCAGGTTCTCGCACGCCTCGACGACCCGTGCGGCCATCGCCGCCTCGGCCTCCTTGCCCCAGGCCCGCGGGTCGTACTGCTTCTTGTTGCCCACCTCGCCGTCGATCTTCAGCACGCCGTCGTAGTGGCGCAGCATCCAGTCGACCACCGGCCGGGTGAAGGCGTACTGGGTGTCGGTGTCGACGTTCATCTTGACGACGCCGTAGTCGACCGCCGCGGCGATCTCCTCGGGCAGCGAACCCGAACCACCGTGGAAGACCAGGTGGAACGGCTTGTCGTCGGTGGTGTCGAGCTCCTGGTGGACCGCGTCCTGGGCCGCCTTGAGGATCTCCGGGCGGAGCTTGACGTTGCCCGGCTTGTAGACGCCGTGGACGTTGCCGAAGGTGAGGGCCGTCATGTAGGAGCCCTTCTCCCCGGTGCCGAGGGCCCGGGCCGTGGCGATGGCGTCCTCGGGGGTGGAGTAGAGCTTGTCGTCGATCTTGCCCTCGACGCCGTCCTCCTCGCCGCCGACGACGCCGATCTCGACCTCGAGGATGATCCGGGCCGCCTGGCACAGCTCGAGGAGCTCTTGGGCGATCTGGAGGTTCTCCTCCAGCGGTACGGCCGAGCCGTCCCACATGTGGCTCTGGAAGATCGGGAGGCCACCGGCCTGCACCCGCTCGGTGGACGCCGCGATGAGCGGACGCACGAAGCCGTCGAGCTTGTCCTTGGGGCAGTGGTCGGTGTGGAGCGCGATGTCGACCGGATAGTTCTTCGCGACCTCCGAGGCGTAGGCGGCGAGGGCCAGGGAGCCGGTCACCATGTCCTTGATCGTGGACCCCGAGGCGTACTCGGCCCCACCCGTCGAGACCTGGAGGATGCCGTCGGACCCGGCCTCGGCGAACCCGCGGATGGCGGCCGTCACGGTCTGGCTCGAGGTGACGTTGATGGCGGGGTACGCGAACGAGCCGTCCTTGGCCCGGTCCAGCATGTCGGCGTAGACCTCAGGTGTGGCGATGGGCACGGTGATCTCCTCGGCGGGCTGGTGGTGTGCCGTACGCCCCGATCCTTCCACGGATGGCGGGACCGGAACACGGGGTGTCCGCTACCCCACGTCCGGGGTGACGGCCGGTTCGAGGATCCACGGCCGGGTGGCGCAGACGGCGTGCATCCCGAGGGCCACGAGGATCGGTCGGGATGCCGCGGTGGTGTCGACCCGCGCGTACGGGACGCCCCGCTCGAGGGCTGCCCGTGCCCGGTGGCTGACGAGCGCGCGGTAGAGGCCGCGACGCCGCCACTCGGGCAGCGTCGACCCGCCCCACAAACCGCAGAACGAGCTGCCCTCGGTGAGGCGCAGCACGGCATACGACAGCACGGCGCCGCTGGCCGAGTCCTCGACGACGGTCGCGGTCATGAGGTCGGGACGGGCGCGCTGCTCGACGCGGAGGCTGTCGTTGACCCAGGACGAGTCCGTCCCCCAGACGAGGTCGGCCATGACGCGCACTCGGTCCCAGTCGTCGTCGGTCTCGATGTCGCGCAGCCGCACGCCGCCCGGAAGCGCCACGTCGTGCACGAGGTCGGCGCACCGGCCGAGGAGCATGACCTCCTCGTCCTCGGGGACGAACCCGGCGCGCTCCAGCCTCGAGGAGAGATCGGCCGGCTCGTCGTAGTCGTAGGTCTTCCACTCCACCCGCTGCCCCCGCCGTCCGAAGAACTCGACCTGTCGGGCGACCCAGTGGTCGGGGTCGTCGCCCAGCCCCTCCGGGCACTCGACCATGGCGCCGTGCTCCGTCGGGTTCGGCGGATAGGTGCGGTGCACGGGTCCGTCGCGGTCGACGACGAAGCCCGGGGCGGCATCGCGGTCGGCGAGGCGCACCTCCGTGTGGAATCGGGCCAGCAGGTCTCCTGGGGTCATGGGCCCATTCCAGGGCATCTCGCGTCGTCCCGCACCGGGTTTGCGACGGGATCCGCGATCCCCCTTCCTAGGTCACCGACTGTCCGAACACGTGGCGCCGCACCCATGCGTGCATCGCGATGGCCGCCGCGGCGCCGGCGTTGATCGACCGGGTCGAACCGAACTGCTCGACGTGGAGCACGAGGTGGCACACCTCGATCATCTCGGGGGTCAGTCCCGGTCCCTCCTGCCCGAGGACGAGCACGCACTCCCGCGGCAGGTCGTACGTCTCGATGGGGAGGGACCCAGCGACGTTGTCGATGCCGACGAGGGGTATGCCGCTGCCATCACCCCTCGCGGTCGTCGCCCAGGCCGCGAGCTCCGCGGCACTCCGGTGGTGGTGCTCGTGCTGGTACCGGTCGGTGACCATGGCCCCACGGCGGTTCCAGCGGCGCCGCCCGACGACGTGGAACGCCGCAGCGTTGAACGCGTTCGCGGTGCGCACCACGGACCCGATGTTGAAGTCGTGACCCCAGTTCTCGATCGCCACGTGGAAGGGATGCCGACGGGCGTCGAGGTCGGCGACGACGGCATCCTGGTGCCAGTACCGGTAGCGGTCGGCGACGTTGCGGCGGTCACCGTCCCGCAGCAGGGCAGGGTCCCAGTGGGCGCCGTCAGGCCACGGGCCCTCCCACGGCCCGACACCCACCTCCCGCTCCTTCTCCACGGCCCTGAGGTTACGGTCACCCCGGCCTCTGTCCTCCGGCCTTGGTCCGGGCAGGCAGGCACCCGTCATACCCTTGGGCGCGTGATGCCCTCCCTCGGCCCGGACTGGATGGACCCGCAGTGGCTCCTCGACCGCTTCGGTTCCCAGTTCTTCTGGGTGGGCGTCGCGATCGTCTTCATCGAGTGCGGGCTCCTCTTCCCGATCCTCCCCGGGGACTCGCTGCTCTTTGCGATAGGGCTGTTCATCGCCCGCGGTGACATCGACGTCAACATCGTCCTCGCCTGCGTCGTCCTCAGCCTGGCCGCGTTCCTCGGCAACGTCACCGGCTACGAGATCGGCCGGTTCATCGGAGCCCCGCTCTACGAGCGCAACGGCCGGTTCATCAACAAGAGGTACTTCGACCAGACCCACGACTTCTTCGAGAAGCACGGGGCGAAGGCCCTGGTCATCGGCCGCTTCGTGCCCATCGTGAGGACCTTCATCACCGTGGTCGCGGGCGTCAGCCGGATGGACCGCCGGCACTTCCTCGTGTGGAGCGGCGTGGGCGCCGTGCTCTGGGCGACGGGCATCACACTGCTCGGCTACTTCCTCGGCGGGGTCGAGTTCATCCACGACAACCTCGAGATCGCCGTCCTGGTGATCGTCGGGTTCTCGCTGCTCCCCATGGTCGTCGAGTTCGTGCGCCACCGCAGCGCGACGAAGACCGCGATCCAGGAGATCGACGAGGTCGTCGACGACGTTCGCGACGGCACCCTCTGACGCTTCAGCCCACGATGGGGGCCGGCGTCTCACTGCCGGGGGAGCTCGAGGAACCCAGCCGCGTATGCCGCCGTGACGGCTGCCGTACGGTCCGTCACACCCAGCTTGGCGAAGGCGCGGATGAGGTGCGTCTTCACGGTCGCCTCGCCGATGAAGAGCTCCCGCCCGACGTCGGCGTTGGACAGTCCACGGGCGACGAGGCGCAGGACGTCGAGCTCGCGGGCCGTGAGCTCGGGTCGGGTCGGAGCACGCAGCCGGTCCGCCAGGCGGGCTGCGACCGGTGGTGCGAGCACCGTCTCCCCCCGCGCGGCGCGTCGGATGGCGTCGGCCAGCACGCCGGTCGGGGCGTCCTTGAGGAGGTAGCCGCGGGCCCCCGCCTCGACGGCCCGGACGATGTCGGCATCCGTGTCGTAGGTGGTGAGGACGAGGACCTGTGGGGCGCCGGGCCCCGCGGCGATCCGGGCCGTCGCCTCGGTGCCGTCCATGACCGGCATCCGCAGGTCCATGAGCACGACGTCGGGACGCAGCCGCGGCACCAGCGCGAGCGCCTCGGCGCCGTTGGCGGCCTCCCCGACCACGTCGAAGTCGCTCTCCTCGCCGAGCACCGCGACCATGCCGGCCCGCACCACGGGGTGGTCGTCGACGACGAGCAGCCGGATCACCGCGGCACCACAAGGACCAGCGTCGTGCCACCACCGGGCTCACTGAGCACCTGCACGGCTCCCCCGACCTCCGCTGCACGCGCCTGCACGCCATCGAGGCCGAAGCCGGAGCGAGCGTCCCCCGGCGCGAAGCCCTGCCCGTCGTCGCGCACGGTGAGCACCACCTCGTCGGGCCGGTCGTAGACCAGGGTCACGTCGACCCGAGCGGCTGAGGCGTGGCGGCGCACGTTGGAC
>OBLS010001021.1_pt1 | contig 11054 bp, 7 predicted proteins | sample 1519901 | NCBI WGS metagenome assembly OBLS01 (sample SAMEA3113585, study PRJEB22503) | soil metagenome
GCTCTTCGGCGCCGACGAGGCGCAGCTGTCGCCGTTGCAGGTGGGCGTCTTCATCTCGGTCATCGCCGTCAGCGGCCTTGCCGTGAGCACCTGGCTCGGGCGCCGCTATGACCGGTCGGCCAGCCGAGCGCCGGCGTTCATCGCGCTGGCGGCACCGGCGGTTGGCTACCTGGCGCTGACCACGACCACCAACTACGCCCTGCTGCTCGTCATCGCGGCGGTGTTCCTCGGCGCCGGCATGGCGGCGTTCCCGCAGTTGTTCAGCTTGGCCCGTACCCATCTCGACCGGTCGGGCGGCGGTGCCACCCGGCGGGGAACACCCGCGCTGCGGTCGGTGTGGTCGCTGGCCTGGGCCATCGGTCCCCTGATCGGTGCGGCCGTGCTGGCCTGGCAGGGCTACCGAGGGCTGCTGCTGCTCACCGCCCTGGCCTTCGCGCTGGTCGCCGTGCCGTTGCTGCTGCTCGGTGCGACCCCGGCCATGCCCTCGCACCCGGCGACGGGCGATCCCAGCATCCGGTTGACCCGGCCGATGCTGCTGGTGGCGGCCAGCTTCACGCTGTTCCACACCGCGATGCTGGCCGGCTCGGTCGCTCTGCCGCTGTATGTCACCCGGACGCTGGAGCGTCCCGACGGCGACGTCGGGTTGCTGTTCAGCGTGTGCGCGTTGGTGGAGGTCCCGGCGGCGTTGAGCCTGACGCTGCTGCCCGCCCGGGTGCGCAAGCATTCGGTGATCCTGCTGGGCATGGGGTTGTTCGTGGCCTACTTCCTGCTCGTCGCGGCCAGTTCCAGCATGCCGCTGCTGATCGGCACCCAGCTGGCCCGGGGCGTGGCCCTCGCCGTGGTGGGAGCGCTCGGCATCACCTATGTGCAAGACCTGCTTCCCCTGGCCACCGGGCGGGCGACCGCGTTGTACGCCAACACCCTCACGACCGGTTCGCTGATCTCCGGCATCCTCGCCGGCGCCACGGCCCAAGCCCTCGGCTACCGGGCGGCATTGCTGCTGTGCGGCGCCCTCAGCGCCGTCGGGTGCGTGCTGTTGGCCAGCGCCCGGCAGCCGCGCGACGCCGCCGACACCGACCTGGAACCTGAACCCCTCGGCGAGTCCGGCCCAGGCCATCAGCGGAGCTCCGAGAACCGCTAGGCTCCACGCGCAGGCAGGCGCTGGCAGTCAACCCGAGGCGTCGTGGTCCAGGTCGAGCTGGCCAGCTCGGCACGGGAATCGGGGTGCAGGGAACGCGCCGCCAGCCCGGCCGCGGTACTTCCCAGCCCGGTCAGTCCAGCCGGACGACCACGCCCTCGTCGCCGGCCAGGTCCAGGCCGCCCTCGACCCGCTCGCCGTCGCGGTCCGGGGTCGTGGCCAGCTCGACCCGCCCGCGCACGGCGAGGTCAAGGCGCCCGGCGCCCGGGCCGAGGTTCAGGGCCACCAGCCAGCGCCCGTCGTCGCCGGTGCGCAGGTAGGCGAGCACGTCGCCGTCGGCCTGAACCGGCTCGTAGGCGCCCCCGGACATGGCCGGGCTGTCGTGGCGCAGGGCGAGCAGGCGGCGGTGCAGCGCGAGCATCGAGCCGGGGTCGTCGCGCTGGGCGGCCACGTTCACGGCCGGATCCCCGAGCGGCAGCCACGGCGTCCCGGTCGTGAACCCGGCCCCGGGGCGGTCGTCCCAGCGCATCGGGGACCGCTCCGGGTCGCGCCCGCGGCCGGGAACCATCCCCGCGATCGGGTCCCTGACCTGGTCGGCGGCGACGGGCACGTCGGTCATGCCGATCTCGTCGCCGTAGTACAGGATCGGGGTGCCGGGCAGGGTGAGCAGCAGCATCGCGGCCACCCGGGCCTGGGCCGGGCCGAGCCGGGAGGCCACCCGCGGGGTGTCGTGGTTGCCGAGCACCCAGTTCGGCCACGCCCCCGGGGGCAGGACGGCCAGGTAGCGGTCGACGAACGCGGCGATCCCGCGCGCGTTCCAGTCCGCCTCCAGCAGCTCGAAGTTCAACGGGACCTGGATCCCGTCGCCGTCGGGGCCGTGGTAGGCGGCGAGCGCCTCGATCGGCACGACCAGCTCGGCCAGCAGGACCTTGTCGTCGCCGTACTCGTCCACGACCTTGCGGATCCGCATGGCCAGCTCGCGGGTCTCGGGCTGGTCGTGGGTGTATGCGAAGTGCTGGCGCAGGTACGGCCAGTCGCCCTCGCGGAACTCGGGGTTGACCGGGTTGTCGCGCAGCTGGTCGTCCTCGACCAGCAGCGACAGCACGTCGATCCGGAACCCGTCCACCCCGCGCTCCAGCCAGAACCGCAGCGTGTCGAGCATGGCCGACTGGACCTCGGGGTTGCGCCAGTTGAGGTCGGGCTGGGTGTCGAGGAAGAACCGGTAGTAGTACTGGCCGGTCGCCTCGTCCCAGCACCAGGCGCTCTGGCCCGCGTACCCGACCCAGTTGGTCGGCGGGCCGCCGTCCGGGGCCGGGTCGCGCCAGACGTACCAGTCGCGCTTGGGGTCGTCGCGGCCCGAGCGCGACGCCAGGAACCAGGGATGCTGGTCGGAGGTGTGGTTGGGGACCCAGTCCAGCAGCACCCGCAGCCCCCGCTCGTGCGCGGCCGCGATCAGCCGGTCCATGTCCTCCATGGTCCCGAACAGGGGGTCGATCGCGGTGTAGTCGGCCACGTCGTAGCCGAGGTCGGCGCCGGGCGACGGGTACACCGGCGAGATCCAGACCGCGTCCACCCCGAGCCAGGTGAGGTGGTCGAGCCGGGCCAGGATGCCGGGCAGGTCGCCGACCCCGTCGCCGTCGCTGTCCATCCAGGAGCGGGGATAGATGTGGTAGATCACCCCGCGCTGCCACCAGGGCGGCTGCTCCATCCGTCTCCCTTCGGTCGTCCCCCGGGCCGGGCCAGGGTTGCAGAACGTTCCCTCCCTCGTCCGGGCTTCCCCGAGCATGACTTGCTGGCTAGGGTGTGGACCATGCGGACGATGTCGCGGGTGGCGCTCGGTGGCCTGTGGCTGGCCGTCCGCGCCCTGGTCGCCCGGGCGGGGCTGACGCTGGCGTTGACCGCCCTGACCGCGTTCGCGGTCGGCGTGGCCGCGGCCGGGGCCATGTACCTGCGGGCGGCCGGCGAGTCCCTGCTGCAGGACCGGCTGGCGGCGACCTCGCCGTTCAGCGCCGGGCTGCTGGTCGAGCGGAGGGTCGCGACCAGCACCGAGGTGGAGCGGCTCCGGCAGCTGCTGCGGCACGATCCCAGGCTGGCCGTGCCCGCGCTCACAGCGCCGTTGTTCGGGCTGGAGAGCGAGGGCTTTCTGACCTACTCGCGGCCCGGGAACAGCGACGGACCGAGGGCGCGGATCGCCGCCCGCGAGGGCCTCTGCGGGCACCTGCGGCTGGCCGCCGGCCGCTGCCCGGCGGCCGGCGCGCAGGACCAGCCGATGCAGGCCGCCGTGAGCCCGCGCATGGCGCGACGGCTCGGCCTGCGGCCGGGGAGCCGCCTGGAGGCCACCACCCTGCGGGGTGAGGCGGTCGCTCCCGGCCTCGTGGTGACGGGGATCTACGAACCCACCCCCACCGATCCCTGGTGGGGGATGCGCGCGTACTTTCCCCCGCCGCCTGAGCGCGGGGGCGGCAGCGATCCGCCCATCGACGCGGTCCTGGTGGATCACACGGCGCTGCTGCGGGAGCTCGACCGCTCGCTGACCAGGAACCTGTCGGTCACGGCGGAGCGCGCGCTCGACCCGGGACGTGTGCGCCTGAGCAACGCCACCGCCCTGGTCGGGGCGGTCACCCAGTTCCGCCGGGAAGCCTGGGCCTCCGCCGGCGGCACGCGCGTCGAGAGCCGGCTGCCCTCCCTGGTCGACCAGGCCAGGCTGGATCGCCGGGCGCTCACCACCCCGGTGCTGCTCGCCACCGTCCAGCTCGACGCCTTGGCCATGCTCATGCTGCTCGTCGTCGCGCGCATGGCGGCGGACGCCCGGGCGGGGGAGATCGCGCTCGCCAAGCTGCGCGGCGCCTCCAGCCGGCAGGCGTTCCTTCTGGCCACCTACGAGCTCACGGTGGTCACCCTCCTGGCGTTCCCGCTGGGACTCGCGGTCGGCTGGGGCGGCGCGTCCGCGCTCGCCCGCGTGCAGCTCCGGCCCGGCGTTCCGGTCGCGGTCACCCTGCCCGCGCTGGGCGTCGCCGCCGTCGTCAGCGTGGTCGCGCTCGCGGCGGCGGCGCTCGCGGGCACGGGACAGGTGCGCCGGCGCGTGCTCGCGCTCTGGCGCCGCGAGCGCCCCGAACCGGGCACACGGCACGGGCTTGTGCCGGGTCTTGTCCTGCTTGCGGCCGCGATCCTGGGGATGGTGAGCCTGCGCCTGGGCGGCCCGCGGCAGGGCGGCGGCTGGGACCCGGTCGCGCTGCTCGCGCCCGCCCTGGCCGTGCTCGCGGGCGGCCTGCTCGCCGCCCGGGCGCTGCCTGCGCTGGCCGGTGGGCTGGTGCGGGCGAACGCCGGCTCCCGGTCCCTGGCCATCTACCTCGCCGCCAGGCAGGTCGCCCGCCGCGGCGGCGCGGCGCTGCGGGTCGTGGTCCTGCTGACCGCCGCCTTCGGACTGGTCGCGTTCGCCGTGACCGTGCGTCAGGACCAGCGGCGCAACCACCACGACCGCGCGTGGACCGAGGTCGGCGCGGCCCGTGCCCTCCAGGTCCGCCTTCCCCCGGGCATGCGGGGCGAACGGATCGCCGCCGTCGCCGACCCGGGCGGCCGGCAGCTGCTGCCGGGGTTGCGGACCGGGGCCGCGGTGGCCTTCTCGGGCACGCCGTTCACGCTGCTCGGCGTCGACCCGGACCGCTACGGGCGCGTCGCGTTCTGGCGCGAGGACTTCGCCGGGCAGCCGCTCGGCCGGCTGCTCGCCCCGCTGCGACCGACCGCCAGGGTCCCGCCGCCGGAGCTGGGACCGGCCGAGGAGATCGAGGTCCGGCTCGCGGCCGACTCGGTGGCGCGCTCGGCGCCGCCCGAGCTGACCGCCGAGCTGCTCGGCGAGGACGGGCGCATCATCCAGGTGCTGCTCGGACCGGTCCGGCCGGGCCGGCACGCCTACCGCGCGGTCGTGGGCGCGGGCGGGGCAGCCTCGACCGAATCCTACCGGCTGCTGCGGTTGCGGCTGGACGAGAGCGAGGAGCTTGCCGGCGTCGCCGGCGTCTACCGGTTCGAGGCCGTGCGGGCCCGCCAGGGCGGCAGGTGGCGACTGATCGGCGGGTTCGACCCCGGCCGCTGGTACGTCCGCAGCGGGCAGGGACGGGCGCTGCCCACGACGGCCGCCGCCGGTGGCGGAGCGCTCGTCCTCGCGTTGCACCGTGACCCCGAGGCGAGGGTCACGGTCAACTCCGCAGCGGTCCCCGAAGAGCTGCCCGCGGTGGTCACCACCGGCCTGCTGGAGGACACCGGCCAGGCGGTCGGCGGGCTCTTGTCCGTGAGGGACGCGCAGGGCACCCTCCTCAAGCTCAAGGTGACCGGCGTCGCCCGGGCCCTGCCCGGGACCGACGGGGCGTTCGTCGCCGCGCTGGTGGACCTGGATGGGCTGCTCCTGTACGGGCGTGACACCCGCCTCGCCGGGCGCGCTCATCTCTGGGCGGCGGCAGGCCCGCAGGCCGACGCCGCGGTCGGCCGGCTCGAGCGGCTGGGCGTGGAGATCGAGCAGGACCTGACCGCCGGCCAGCGCCGCGCGGACCTGGGCCGCCAGGCGCCCGCGCTCGCGCTGCTGCTGCTGGCGCTGGGTGCGGCGGCGGCGGCGGTGCTGGCTACCGGCGGGGTGATGCTGCACCTGTACCTGGACGGCCGGCGGCGGCGGTTCGAGCTCGCCGTGCTCGACGCGCTCGGCGCGCGCCACCGGGACCAGTGGCTGCCGCTCGCCCTGGAACACGCCGTGCTCGTCGGCTGGGGGGTGCTGGCCGGTGGCGCCGTCGGGCTGGCCACCGCGCTGGTCGTCCTGCCGGCGGTGCCGCAGTTCCTGGACCCTCCGAGGGTGCCGCCGGCTCTGCACCTGCCCGACTGGCCGGTGCTGACCGTCGGCGCCGGGCTGGCCTTGGCGCTTGTCGCCGCAGGCCTCTCGCTGGTCGTGGCGGGGTTGGTGCGCGCGGCCCGGCCCGAGTTGCTGCGGGAGGAGGTGCTGTGACGCCGCCGGCGCGTGGCAGTCTGGTCGCCTGCCGGGACCTGTTCCAGATCTACCGGCTGGCCGGCCACGAGGTGGTCGCCCTGCAGGGCGTCGACCTCGACATCGCCCGGGGAGAGCTGTTGGCGCTGCTCGGCCCGTCGGGCGCCGGCAAGTCCACGCTGCTGGCGCTGGTCGGGGGCCTGGAACGGCCGGCCGCGGGCCGGGTGTGGGTGGACGGCCAGGATCTCGCGCGCCTGCCCGAGGCCGCGCTCACCGCGTTCCGCCGTGGCCGGGTCGGCTTCGTGCTCCAGACCCCGGCCCGCAACCTCCTGCCGTACGCCAGCGCCGTGCAGAACCTCGAGCTGCCCATGCGCCTGGCGGGTGTGCCGGCCGCGCGCCGTCGCGAGCGGGCCCGCGCGCTGCTGGCGGCGACCGGCCTCCAGGCCTCAGGCGGCAGGTCGGTCCGTGCGCTGTCCGGTGGCGAGCAGCAGCGGCTCGCCGTCGCCGTGGCGGTCGCGAACGAGCCGCCGCTGCTGCTGGCCGACGAGCCCACCAGCCAGCTCGACCGCGCCAATGTCGCACGGGTGCTGGAGCTGCTGCGGGTCCTGCGGGACCAGACCGGCACCACGGTCGTGATGGTCACCCATGACCCCGAGGCGGCGGGGGCGATGGACCGCACCGTGAGCATCCGGGGCGGCCGGGTGGGCGCGGAGGGCCGCGGTGGCGTGGAGTACGCGGTGGTCGGCCCGACCGGATTGCTGCAGCTGCCCGCCCACGCCCTGGAGGTGCTGCCCCCCGGAGCCCGAGCGCTGGTGGAGGTCGGGGACGGACCCGTCCTGCTGCACCCGGTCGAGCCGCCCGACGGAACCTCGCGATGACCACGGTGCCACTGGTGGAAACTGCACCACGGGATCGCACTCGACAGAGAGGCTGGGTCAGCGGTCGATCAGTCGCTGGAGGTGCTCGGGATACCGGGCTCCCTGCACCTCGATCTGGGCGGCGGCGCGCTCGATCTCGCTGAGGTCGTCGGCGGTCAGCTCGACGGCGGCTGCTCCGAGGTTCTCGTCCAGGCGCTCCACTCGACGGGTGCCGGGGATCGGCACGATCCAGGGCTTCTGGGCGAGCAGCCAGGCGAGCGCGACCTGGGCCGGTGTGGCGTTCATCCCTGCCGCGATCTGCCCCAGCAGGTCGACCAGGGCCTGGTTGGCCTTCCGCGCCTCGGGGGTGAAGCGGGGGATGGTGCTGCGGATGTCGGAGCTGTCGAACGACGTCGCCTCGCTGATCTTGCCGGTGAGGAACCCCTTGCCGAGCGGGCTGAAGGGGACGAAGCCGATCCCGAGCTCCTCCAGGGTCGGGACGATCTCGGCCTCGGGCTCCCGCCACCACAGCGAGTACTCGCTCTGCAGGGCGGTGACCGGTTGGACGGCATGGGCGCGTCGGATCGTCTGTGGGCCAGCCTCGGACAGGCCGAAGTGCCGCACCTTCCCCGCTCCGATCAGGTCCTTGACCGCTCCCGCCACGTCCTCGATCGCCACCTCCGGGTCGACGCGGTGCTGGTAGAGCAGGTCGATGGTGTCGATTCCGAGCCGCTGGAGCGAACCGTCCACGGCCTGGCGGATATGCTCCGGGTGGCTGGAGAGGCCCACCTGCCGGCCTTCCTGGTCGAACCGGAACCCGAACTTGGTGGCGATGACCACCTGGTCGCGGTAGGGGGCGAGGGCCTCGCCGACGAGCTCCTCGTTCACGAACGGGCCGTACACCTCGGCGGTGTCGAAGAAGGTGACGCCCCGCTCCACCGCCGCCCGGATCACCGCGATGCCCTGCTGGCGGTCCGCGGCCGGGCCGAGGCCGGAGCTGATGCCCATGCAGCCGAGCCCGATCGCCGAGACCTCCAGGTCACTGTTGCCAAGCTTCCGCTTCTGCATTGGGTCTCCTTAAGGTCAAGGCGATGGGTACGGCCTGCCGCCGCGAGCGGACGATCAGGTTCCGCGGACGTTGCCGATCTGGCTGACGATCTCAGGGTCGCGGTGGTCGAAGAACAGCGAGGCGCCGGTGTCCATCGCGGCGATCCGGGTCATCTCCTCGTCGGTCAGCTGGAAGTCGAAGACGTCGAGGTTCTCCGCCATCCGCTCCGGCCGGACGGACTTCGGGATGACGATGACCCCGCGTTGGATGAGCCACCGCAGGACGACCTGCGCCACCGACTTGCCGTGGGCGGCGCCGATCTGGCTGAGGGTCGGGTCGGAGAACAGGTTGTTGCGGCCCTCGGCGAACGGGCCCCAGGACTCGAGCTGGACGCCGCGCTCGCGCATGAGCTGCTGGTAGTCCTGGCGTTGGAAGAACGGGTGGGTCTCGACCTGGTTGACCGCGGGGGTGACCTCGTTGTGGTCGACGAGGTCCACGAGCCGGTCGGGGTAGAAGTTGGAGACCCCGATCGCCTTGATCAGGCCCTGCTTGTACAGGTCCTGCATGGCGCGCCAGGAGCTGTAGTAGTCCCCGAAGGGCTGGTGGATCAGGTACAGGTCGAGGTGGTCGAGGCCGAGTCGCTGCAGCGACTGCTCGAAGGCTCGCTTGGCGCCGTCCTCGCCGCCGTCCTGGACCCACAGCTTGGTGGTGACGAACAGCTCGTCCCGAGGGATGCCGCTGTTGCCGATGGCCCGGCCGACGGCCTCTTCGTTCCGGTACGCCTCCGCGGTGTCGAGGTGGCGGTAGCCGATGGCGAGGGCGTCGGTGACGGCCTGCTCGGTCTCGTCGGGGGGGATCTGGTAGACGCCGAAGCCGAGGATCGGCATCTGGACGCCGTTGTTGAGGGTGACGTAAGGGATTTCGTTGGGCACGGTTTCTGGGCTCCTAGCTTGGTTGGGTCGCGAGGGTGGACGTCAGGGTGTGGCTTCGGCCTTGATCCGTTGGATGGCGGCGTTGAACCCGTCGGGGGTGCCGCTGGAACCGGCCACCTTGGAGAGGTTGACCTCGTCGATGTTCCTGCCGACGACGAGGGCTGGGATCGCTCGGGCGAAGCGGGTCTGATAGTCAAGCGAGGTCGGGTCGGTCGCGCGGGGAGTGACGGTGACGGCGGTGATCACATCATCGACGAGGGTGACGGACACGCCGATGCTGGAGGGAAGGCTGCCGTAGCGGAAGCGGGAGTACGTGCGGTCGAATCGGCGGATCCGGTCCAGGATCCGGTCGCGCACCTCGCCGCGCAACGGCTCGTCGGTGTCGACGCACCAGCGGGTGCCGATGGCGTCGAAGGTGAAGGTCGACGGCGCTTCCCGCGCGGTCAGCGTGTCAGCCATGGACACCAAGGAAACAGGCGAAGGCTCCGGTCCGGGAGACCCTGTTGATCCTGGTACTGACAGGGCCTCCCACCATGGGAGCGAGGGACGTAGCATCGGTGGTCGTGGACAACCGCAACGAGATCCGCCAGTTCCTGACCTCCCGGCGGGCCAAGATCACCCCGGAGCAGGCCGGCCTGCCCGCCTACGGTGCCAACCGGCGTGTGCCTGGCCTCCGCCGGGAGGAGGTCGCGCTGCTGGCCGGGGTGAGCGTCGACTACTACACCCGCCTGGAACGGGGCAACCTGGGCGGGGTCTCCGAGACCGTGCTGGAGGCGCTCGCCCAGGCCCTGCAGCTCGACGAGGCCGAGCGCGGGCACCTGTTCGACCTGGCCAGGGCGGCCAACACCACGGGCAGGCCGCGGCGCCGTCCTGCCCAGCAGCGGGTCCGGCCAGGCGTGCAGCGCATCCTGGACGTGATCACCGATGCGCCGGCGGACGTGCGCACGGCCGCCGGGACATCCTGGCCGCCAACCGGCTCGGTTATGCCCTGTACTCCGAGCTGTTCATCGACCCGGTCCGGCCGGCCAACGTGGCCCGGTTCGTGTTCCTCAGCCCCCGCGCCCGCGAGTTCTTCGTCGACTGGGAGGGTGCGGCCACCGACCTGGTGGCCAACCTGCGCACCGAGGCCGGCCGCAACCCCTACGACCGGGGGCTGCAGGACCTGGTCGGGGAGCTGTCCACCCGCAGCGAGGCCTTCCGCACCCGCTGGGCGGCACACAACGTGCGCCAGCACCAGACCGGCCGCAAGCAGCTCCATCACCCCGTCGTCGGTGACCTCGAGCTGACCTATGAGGTGCTGGCCGTTCCGGCCGACCCAGGGCTGTCGCTGGTGGTGTACGGCGCCGAGCCCGGGTCGGCCTCCCAGGACGGCCTGAGGCTCCTCGCGAGCTGGGCAGCGACCCTCGACATCGCCACTACTCAACCGACAGGTTGACCGGCTGCAGGCGGGGCTGGCCGCCGCTCCGGTCGACCACGTAGAGCTGGAGCTGGCGGCGGCCGTCGCCGGACCTCCACAGGAAGTCGGGGGTGATGACGGCGAACCTGGTCGCCGGCTCGCCTGGGCGCTCGGAGAACAGCCTGGACTCGCCGCCGATCCTGCCGTTGACGGCGACCAGCACGGTGGCGCCACCCGGCGGGGAGGTGAGCCTGCCCGAGACCAGCGCCGGTACCGTTCCCGACCTGGGCTCGATCGTCGCGAACACCCGGCCGTCGTCCAGGACGGCGGTGGCCGGGTCGCCGCCGATCGGGCCGACCGACGCCGGGTCGCGGTACACCAGGGCGGCGGAGGCGCCGAACCGGTACAGGCCTCGAACGCCTTCCGAGCCGCGTACCAGCGTGTCCGTCTCGCCGGCGAGCACGACCTTCCAGTTGGAGGGGCCGTCGCGGACCTGGCGGCGCCCGGGAACGTCGTACCACCACTTCTCGGTCCGGGTGCGGGTCGGCTTGCCGGTCTGGGAGGCGCCCTCCATCTTCCAGGGCACCTCGATGTCGACCAGATCGGCGATGGTCGGCAGCAGATCGACCTGCTCCCAGTTGCGGTCGTCGACCACGCCGCCGTCCTGGCCGGGGGCCTTGATGAACTGCGGCACCCACATGAGGTTGGGGGCGTTGC
>OBLS010001022.1_pt1 | contig 11052 bp, 10 predicted proteins | sample 1519901 | NCBI WGS metagenome assembly OBLS01 (sample SAMEA3113585, study PRJEB22503) | soil metagenome
TGCCCCGGACGGCCGTGGTCAGGTCCGTCTCGGCCGGTAACCTCGTGCTCATATCTGTAGAGGAGAATCCGGAGATGAGTCGCTCGATCGTAGCCCTCAAGCGTCGTGATGTCCCGGCGACCGGCCCCGTTGCCGCCTTCCTCGAAGTCGCTGACACGATGGGCGAAAAGCGGGATGGCGCCCCGCTCTCACCCACCCTGGCTACCGAATTCGAGAACTTGCAGCTGATTGACCTGTTTACCTGAGAGTTGCAAAGAGGTTGTACCTCTTTGCAAGCATGTCAATGCGCGATTTGCAGCAGATCTATACGTTTGCGAATCGCCTTGAGGTAGAGCGGCGAGGAGAGGTACTGCGGCTAATTGCCTCCTCCCCCACCACCGTCGCCGCCACCTCCTCCACCGTCGCCGCCACCACCGCCATCGCCTCCCCAACCGTCGAACCAACCACCGCCATCTCCGTTGTGACCATGGTCTCCGTCTCCGAAACCTCCGTAGTAGCCGCTCGCCGCCCCGCTTCCGCCTCCTCCGCCACGACGACGGCCGCCCAGAACGAGGCCTGCGATCACGGCGACCACGACTAGCGCCACGATTACAAGGAACACTCCCACCCGAACTCTCCCTTCACGGGTTTCCCCAGATTCAGGCTTCAACTACCGGGAAGCACGACACCATTATAACGACAGATGCAAGTGGAGGGTGTTTCGGAGCATGAATGCGTGTAGGTGTGGATCGTATACTCTATGGGATACTCAAAGAAACTATTCACAGAGGTGCGACGAGTGGACCCGAAGACGATCGTTGTAATGGAGGGTGACCAGACGGGCCAGGAGCTGCTCGAAGAAGCCTTACGGGTGCTCGACCCTGCGGTGACCGGGCTCGACCTGGATTTCGTGCGCTACGACCTGTCGCTGGAGAACCGACGGGCCACGGACAATGAGGTCGTGCACCAAGCTGCTGCGGCGATGAAAGAGACTGGATTCGGCATCAAGGCAGCGACCGTTACACCGGAGGAACCGGGCGATGTGGGCTCGCCCAATGCGATCCTGAGAACGGGGATAGATGGGACCGTTATCGTGCGCACGGGGAGGCGCATCCCTGGTGTCAACCCGACGAGCGGCGTGCACGCCCCGATCTCTGTGGTCCGTATGGCCGTCGATGACGCTTACGGGGCGAAGGAGTGGCGCGAGGGCGAGGGGTTGGACGAGGTCGCCTACAGGACCGAGAAGATCTCGCGCCGGGTATGCCGCGGCGTATCGGAGTTCGCCTTTATCCAGGCGCGCAAGATGCGGGCCAAGGTCTTCGGCGGCCCCAAGTACACCGTCTCCCCCGTCTACGAGGGGATGCTCAAAGAGGAGATGGACCGCGCCGCGGAGAACAGCCGCGACGTCCGCTACGACCCCCAGCTCATAGACGCCACCTACGCGCTGCTGTTGACCACCTACGGCGAGCCGCTCGTCATCCCCACCCTCAACCGTGACGGCGACTGCATCTCGGACCTCGTGATGCAGATGTTCGGCTCCATAGCGGGGGCCGAGTCGCTCCTGATCTCGCTCGACGAAGAGGAGAACCCGGAGACGGTCATGGCCGAGGCGCCGCACGGCACGGCTCCTTCACTAGAGGGCAAGAACGTCGCCAACCCGATGGCCATGATCCTAGCCGGTGCCGCGCTCCTCACGTTCTTCCACGACGAGGAGGTGAGCCGCGTCTCACGCGCCATCTACGAGGCGACTTTCGAGACCATCCTCGACGGTGTGAAGACCGCCGACCTCGGTGGTTCGGCGGGCACGACCGAGTTCACCGATGAGATCATACGCCACATCAGGACCAAGCTGGAGGTGTGGAGTGCTCTGGCGTAAGATCGTAGGGGGCGGGTTTGAAACCCGCCCGTACAGGAGCGCACTCGCTTGAGCGCTTCTAGAGCCCTCGGTCTCGGCGCCATCTCGGGCCTGCGCTCGCTCTCCGGTCCTGCCTTCGTCAGCCGCGCGGCAAGCCGGGGGGATCTCGACCTGGATGGTACAATCTTCGCCTTTCTCGGCTCACCGCGCATCGCGAAGGCGCTAGTATTGATGGAGTTGGGTGAATTGGTCGGGGACAAGTTGCCCGTCACACCGAGCCGTACCTCCCTACCTCCCCTGCTCGGGCGTGCGGCCTCAGGAGCCCTGGTGGGGGCAGCCGTCTTCGTCTCGGAAGGCAATCGCGCCACGACCGGGGCGGCACTAGGTTCTACCGCGGCCATCGTCGCGGCCTTCGCAGGGGAACGGCTACGTGCGCTAGCAGTCGAGAAGACCGGTCTCCCCGACCCCGTCGTCGCGCTCGCGGAGGACGCCACTGTGTTGCTCGTCGGTCTCCGCTCGCTGAGGAACGTCCGTTAGCGCAGGCCTATGGCCGGGGAAAGAAACAGGCTCAGGACGACCTTCGATGAGGCGGCGTCGCTCTACGACGAGGTTCGTCCCGGCTATCCTGGAGATCTCTTCGACGACGTCGTCTCGCTCTCCGGAATACCGGCGGGAGGAAGGATACTCGAGATCGGGTGCGGCACTGGCCAGGCCACGGTGCCCTTCGCCCGCCGCGGCTACCACATCCTGTGCATCGAGCTCGGCGAAAATATGGCCGCGGTCGCCCGCCGCAACCTGAAAGGGTATCCGCAAGCAGAAGTGCGTACCGGAGCCTTCGAGGAGTCCTCTTTGCAGGAAAGAGCCTTTGATCTTGCGATCTCTGCGACCGCTTTCCACTGGCTCGACCCTGCCGTGGCCTATCCCAAGGCCGCCGGGATGCTCAGAGACGGAGGGTCGCTCGCCCTGTTCTGGAACGTTCACGTCCACAGCGTCGCGAGCGAAGGCTTCTTCGAGGCTGTGCAGAGAATCTACGAGCGCGAAGCGCCGGAGATCGTCGGTCCGGAAGATTATAAGGGGCTTCCCAGACCCCACGAAGTCCCTGATAGGTCGGAGGAGATCCAGAATACGGGCCTCTTCGGCAGTATCATCACCCGCCATTACCGGTGGGATGAAACGCACGATTCCCGTGGCTATCTGCGTGTTTTGAGCACCTACTCCGGACACAGGCGTCTGAAGCACGACACCCGCGAGCGCCTATTCTGTGGCATCGCCGACCTTATCGACAATGGTTTCGACGGCCGCATCGTCAAGGGCTACCTGACCACCCTGTACGTGGCCCACAGAACGTAGAGGGCGTCCCGCTTCAACGCTGCCATGAATATGCCGACAATCAGGTTGTGTCCCGTAAGCGAGGAAGTCCCGCAAGGTTCGCAGCTGGAGCAACCAGCCGTCGCAGCATCCGGTTAGGAGGCTACGATTACTCGTGCCCGGGTGCGTACTTCGTCACCGTATGCGCCGCACGACGCGGGCTTTTGTTCGGTTGGATCTCAGACGGCAGAGTGGTCGAGAACGCGAACGCGCGGATCGTGCGCGATTGTTGGTCGGACTTACCGAACCATTATCCGCACGTCTCATTGGACGTGTTCGTGGTGATGCCGGATCATATACATGGGATTGTTGTTTTGCTCGACACCTTTGAGGTTGGCGATGTGCGAAAGGATGACACGCGGGCAGGTTATGAGGGGGCGGGTTTGAAAGGTCGGGCGGGTTTGAAACCCGCCCCTACGGATGGGGATCCGTTTGTGGATGCTGGAGTACGACATGGGCTGCCTGAGATCGTGCGGGCATTGAAGACGTATTCGGCGCGACGCATTAATGCGACGCGTGGCACGCCGGGCGCGTCGGTCTGGCAACGTGGTTATTACGAGCGCATCGTAAGAGACGAACGCGAGCTAAACCTCACCCGAAAATACATAACCTCCAACCCGCGCAACTGGCGAACAGACCGCGACCACAACAACACGCACCGCTAACCCCACCACCCCGTAGGGGCGGGTTTCAAACCCGCCCCCTCTACCCGCCCCCTTACAACCCAAACCGGTCCAGCGTGTTCCGCACCGAATCCAGGTACCCACCGCCGAAGTAATAGGTGTGGACCAGCAGCGGGTAGAGGTTGTACAGGTCTCGGCGCACCTCGAAGAAGCCGTCGCCTATCGGCCGGATCTCCTGGTAACGATCGAAGAAGGGACGGCCAAAGGAGTCGAACAGGGAGATGAACGCCAGCTCGATCTCGGGGTCAGCGTAGTAGATGGCGGGATCCAGGAAAGCGGTTATGCGGTCTCCTCGTGCCAGCACGTTGGCGCTCCACACATCGCCGTGAATGAGCGCAGGAGGGTTGGGTTCCTCGATGAGCTCATCGAGCTTCTCTGACAAGCGCTCCACCCGAAGCAGATCCTCCACCGGCAGACGCCCTGCCTCGTGGGCGACGAGCGCGACATACAGCAGGCGGTGATCGTGGAAAAACTCGGCCCAGCTCGTCGTGGGCGGGTTCGGCTGGTCAAGGGCGCCGATAAGCGTGTCCCGCTCGTGGCCGTACGAATCCGCCGTAATACCGTGCAGCCCGGCGAGTAGCTCGGCGGCATGGCGCTCGGCCCCTTCGGTGAAGCGGCTGCTTCCTTCGATGAACTGCATGAGCAGGAGTTTCTCCGAGCCGTGGTAAACCTCGGGGACGGGAAGTTCGCTCTTCTCCCTGAGGTAGCGGAGCATGTAAGCCTCCCGCTCCAGGTGGGACTCACCATTCCGGTCCACCTTGGCGACGAGCGGGGTGCCTTCCTCCAGCTCCGCCCTGTACACCTCTCCGATGCAGCCGCCTCCGAGAGGACGCACCGAGAGCATCCGCTCTCCGAGGTGTGCTTCGACACCTTCGGCGACGATCTTCTCAGCCACGTTCCGTCAGGTGCCTGTGGCGGATGTCATCGAGGAGTCCCTCGGATGCCTCTTCTACCAGATCCAGGACATGCTCGAAACCATCGGGGCCGCCGCCGTAGGGGTCGGGGACCTCGCGCTCCGGTGAGTGTGGGGCGAAGTCGAGGAAGGGCCGGACCACCGCTTTGCCGCGGCACAACGAGGCGACCGCCCGGTAGTTCTGTTCGTCCATCGTGAGTACGTAGTCAAACTCCTCGCAGTCCTCCGGCGAGATCCGGCGTGCCCGCTGAGCGCTCAGGTCGAGACCGCGGGCGAAAGCGCTCCTCTGGGCACGGTCGTCCGGCGGACTTCCGACGTGCCAGGAGCCGGTACCTGCGGAATCCACGAAGACCTCGTCCTCCAACTCCTCGCGCCGCAGCACGTCCTGGAAGACCCCTTGGGCCAACGGCGAACGGCAGATATTACCCAAGCAAACGAACAATACGCGTACCATCTGTGGGTAATCTACCAGCTATCCCCGGCAACATTTGGTCGTCGCACCCTGTATTCATGCTCCTGAGCTGCATCTCGCCTTAGGAGAAGTCGGAGGGCTTCCGATTCACCCGATTCCTCGGCGTGGGAGCACCCACCGTGATCCGCGTGTATTTACCCAGCGTGAGCTCGTCCACGTGCGAGGCGGGAAGCTCGAACCAGGTGGCCCACCCACGTTACCTCACCGCCCGGATTTTTTACACCGTCTAGGCAGCGTGGTTTTATAGGCATTTCGGTGAGGAAGGATCGTTCGTATGCCTGCTCGAGTGAGCCCTCGCCCACCAAGAAGCGCTCCTCTGGATGTGAGGGACGCTAGGATCGCGGGTTGGAGTTTAGCTTACGTCACGGACGAACCGCTACCGTGGCGCTGTCGCTGCCCGGAGATCCGGGGGCGGGCAAGAAGTCCACCTGCGCACTGTTGGTGTTCAGCGTCAGCTTGCACACCCCCCACGCGTTCGTAAACGCCACGTCGGGCGTGGGGCTCGGGAGGGACTGCAACACGTCAAAGCTTTTGCCTCCGGTACCGCAGACGATGGAGGTGAGTCCGCCGGCAACCTTCGTACCGCTCTTGTCGCGAGCGTCGTAGCGCTCGTAGAGATGGCTGTGGCCCTCCACCACGAGGTCCGCACCGTTGTCGTGGGCCACATCAAAGAACGTCTTGGAGCAGCCGGTAGCACCTTCGCTGGTCGGATGGTCCGTGCTCGCCGAGAACCTGGCATGGTGCCAGAGCAGCACCGTGTTCTTGGTAGTGTCGAGCTCCTTATTCAGAAAGATCATCTGCGGGCTGTCAGCCGCGCAAGACGGTGCCAGGTTCCCGGCTGGTCCTTCTGTAGAAAGCGAGTTGAGGACTATGGCCCGCCAGTTGCTGTTGCCCACGTCGTAAGCGTAGAAGCTGGTGTCGTTGGAGATCCGACCCGGTGTGGGGTCGGGGCCCTCGTTCCAGTACTGCTCCGAACCCACCGCCGTGGAGGAGCCGTAGTACTCGTGGTTTCCGTACACTGGCCTTGTGCTGCTCCTGAAGGAGCCCCACGCCTCATCGTAGCGCTGATAGTCCTCATACGTACCGTCGGGGTAGGCGTTATCCCCCATGGTGAAGACGCCCCAGGCAACACCGTTGGGTGGGAGCTGCGCTCTCACGAGGTCACCGGTCTGGGTGTCCATAGTAGTGTTGCCACCGGCGATGTCGCCAGCCCCGACCAAGACAGCGGAGGTGGCGCTCTCAAGCGGGCACCCGTTGTTGGATGCCGGTCCCGGTTGGGTCGGGCACAGGTCGTACGCATCGAGAACACCGTCGCCGTCGGTGTCGGTGCCGCCATCACCACCGCTGGGGATGAAGGTAAGCGTCGCCGGGGTGGCGTCGGTGTTGGCCGAGGCGTCCGTGGCCCACACGCTGAACGTGTACTCAGTGCCAGCCGTGAGGCCGCTGTAGGCTTTGGGCGAGGTGCAGCTAGTGGGCGCCGACTCTAGGGGAAGCAACTGACACTGGTACGTGGAGCCCGGCTCGTCTGAGGTGAACTCAAACGTAGCTGTCGTACCGGTAACGCTACCGCTCGGACCGCTCGTGATGGTCGTGTCGGGCGGCGTGGTGTCGGTGACGCTACCGCTAGCGGGGAAGGTTACGACATCCACGAACGGGTAGCGCCCCGAGCCCGTGTTGGCAGCCTTTACGCCTATGGTGACGCTTCCCAAAGGAGCGTTCACGTCGAAGGTGTAGGGTTGGGGAGCACCGCTGTTGGTTATGGCCTGTGCCGCTGCCGTGAAGGTACCGTTGACGCTCACCCTAAGCTTGGGCGAGCCACCATTCTGTCCAGCACGGGCCATCAGCATCACGTCACCCGAGGAGGCGAAGTTCACCTGCTCTTTAGCGATTGCCTTGCTATTCGAGAACCGGAGAGCCTGGCCGTTGGAGTACAAGGTGGTCTCGGTTACGACGCTGGTGCCGGTGGGCTTAACGTCGAACGTCTCAGCCTCTACGGGCGTGGCGACGTCGGCGGCATTGATCATGATGCTTGGATAGAAGAGTGCCAAGAGCGCCGCCGTACCTATCGTCGCTGTGAGCGGTATAGCTATCCGCCTCATTCCCAAACTCCCTCCGCTAATGCTCTTAGAGCCCCGTCAATGCCATTAATAGCCACACCTATGGCGACTGTGGCGTGCTACTGACTCCCCAGGAAGGCTCGAAGTCGGCCACACCGGTGTCGGAGACTTTGACCTCACCCGCTCCGCCCACACCTATGGTGTAGATTGCGGGGTTCGCCGGAGTGCCACCCAAATAGGCGATCTTCTTGCTGCTGGGCGAGTAGGATGGCTCGGAGGCGTTGTCGACGACTTTGGAACTGTGTCCCCCGCCGCTCACGTCTATCGTGTAGGTCGCTTCGTTCGTTCCGTCGTAGGCCGAATAGGCGATCTTGCCGGGTTGCCCGGAGAGGTCGCCTCCGCAGACCGCGCCTGAACTACCAGCACAATTAGCACCAGCAATCCCGCTGCCGCTAGGTCTCCCGCCGCTGCCACCAGCGCCACGGAATGACCGCACTTCGCCATCTTCTCTCCTCTTCCCCCTTCCAAAGGCGGAATTAGCCCCTACAAGATTAACCGCTGGTATTCTAGCAGCCGCAACTTGTGTAGCAAGAGCATGACGTGCCGGCACATGACCGATACTGCGTATTTTGAGGTTATCTGGGAGTTGCTCGAGTTTGAAGAACCCTGAGAGATCCACTTCGACGCACTCGGATGAATACGGTGAGAAAAGGACCAGTGGGGTGCGAGCAACCCAGAGGAAAAAGTGCCCGGAGAACGCGAAGGTGCTCCGGGCTTCCGATACTCAGGTTAGCGTTACTCGCACTCGCCTACGGGTTGGGGTCGCTCGGCAGGGGGAGGTAGGAGGAGACATCCATATACACTTGCCCACCCGAGGAGGTGTTGTTCGCTTGGTAGGTCGGTATACTCGTGTACGGCGTGCTGTGTCTGACGTTGAACGAGATGTCGTGGCTCCCAGAGTTACCCGTGACGGAATTGTAGGCGGACAAGCCCATCTGGCCGGGTCCGGTCAATGGACCACCCTTCGCCTCCCCTATCGAGGTGTGCCGAAGGGACTGCGGAGCGTCCCTCACGTTCATTTCAGGACCGTAGATATAGGTCTGGGTGCCGCTGATGACGTTGTTGCGCATCTCGCAGTTGAGCGCGAAACCGCCAAAGGACAAACCCACCCGAGAACCTGTAGCGTCCACGATGTTGTCAAGGAACTCTACGTGGTGGTACGGAGCGCCGATACTCACCTCTTGAACCTGGCTCGCAGTGGCGAGCGTAGAGCTCGCATCCGAGCCGTCGGGCATCGCCACCGTAAGGCGTTGGGCGGCGCTGTTGATGGCCGTGATGCGCATGTACCTGCCGACTATCGGCCCGTTGTTAAACACGACGTAAGCGCCGACGTATGTGTTGTCGAGGCCATTCCAGGTGCCCGCGAGCGTTACGGTATCATCTGCGGCGGAAACAGCGCTGGTGTTGCCTTCGCCCTGGATGATGGACTTGACGCCCCCCGATGCGTGTGGGTCAAGCGAGATGCCTTCCTCTTCGAAGCCCGCGACGTCGTTGGAGCGGATCACGCAGTGGTGGAAGGAGCGATCGGCAGGATACAGGATATTATAGTCAGGGAGGACCGTGATGGCGGCCACGGCGCGGCGGTCGCCAGACAACCTCCCGGTGGAATCCCAATCTAGGGTGCCGGGGTGGTCGATATCCGTGTCTGCGATCAAGCAGTTGTACCCCGCCCATGCCTCGACGGGGCGGTAGTTGTGCCTCATGAACAGCTCGCCGCCGTTCAGCCCCTCGATCTGGAAGCCGGAAGACCCCTGGTCGAACAGGACGCCACGAAAATTGTTGCCTAGCGCCGGGGAGGCGGCGGAGCCGTACCCGACCTTGTTCTGGTCGGCAAGAAGCTTAAAGCCCCCCGCTCCCCTCACCAATATGCCCACGCTGCACCCCTTGATCTGCGGGTTGATGAGCACTACGTTCTCGTTGAAGACGTTGACGCCCGTCTCGCCACCTGTTCCCGTGTTCGCGGGTGTGAGGTCAGTGGAGCACGTCACGCGGGGGTTGAGGTGCACGCTATTGGCCGCAGGGGTCCACCCCTCCGTGAACGTTTGGGAGGTGGAGGTCGGATTGGGGTAGGGGTCGATCGGAGGCGTGGAGTCGCAGGCGTCGCCCTGCCCGTCTCCGTCGGCGTCGGCCTGGTCGGCGTTCGCTGCATCGGGGCAGTTATCCGCATCGTTGAGCACTGTGTCTCCGTCGCGATCGGAGTCGCAGGCGTCGCCCTGCCCGTCTCCGTCGGCGTCGGCCTGATTTGTGTTGGCGACGGCATCGCAGTTGTCGGTGGCGTCCGGAACGCCGTCGCTGTCCGTGTCAGACGGCGGTGGTGGGGGCTCGCTCGTGTCGAAGCTGGTGTAGTCGGCAAACAGCCGGTCGGGGCCGCTGATGTCGCTTCCGGTCAGGGCTAGGGTGTGGTCTCCAGCGGCCAAGTTGGCCGCAAACGTCTTGCCGACGTAGGTTCTCTGGGTGTCGGCGACGCACAAAGGTTGGGTTCCCAACGCGACGCTGTCGACCTGCGGGCGCACGCACGCCTGGGAGGCGCGGTTGCTGCTCGCCTTGATGTAGACGGTCACGGAGTCGGCGGGTTCGCTGATGGTGAAGTTGACGGGGCCGGTCGTGCCGGGTTTGTTCCATCTCACAGCCTTACCGCCGCTGGCGGTAGTGTCGTTCACCACCGCACCCCAGCTACCCACCGTGGCCAGTTCGGCCTCCACCTTCGTCAGCTGGCGGGCGTCCGCCGGTAGGGTACCAGCCAAGAGTACGGCGAAGACCATCGAAGCGAACAGCAGTCCTACGATCGCCATTGCCGCCGAAATAAGAGCCATGCGTCTCACAAGAGCCATGCGTCTCACGTGGTCGTGTGTAGTATGACGCTGCATCCGCTCCCTCTCCTCCCTATTGAGGCGGAACATTGTTGTCCCACCGTCGCTGTTCGACAGCCCGGCTACCTCCCAGCTAGGAGGTCCTTAGGCTTTGCGCCCCCGCCTCGCGACGGGTTTGCCCTTCTCGCTAGCGAACACGGATGCGCTTGTCTGCGGGCACATTCCCCATGCTTGCTATGAATGCACCATACACTGAATCCCACAGCTACGCAATGTCGCGATTCCTGAAAGTGGGGGATGCCGGTTGTTTTGCGCCACCGGGTAGCACCAAAAGGAGGGCCGAGGCTGCTAAGAGCCCCGGCCCTTCGCGCTACGGCTGCCGACCACCACTTCTGCGCTCTATCAGCGCACCGTGAAGGACCACGCCTTCTGCTGTGCGAGGGGGTTGCCAGCCAGGTCCTTGGCCCCCGTGCTCACCACCGCCTTGTAGGTGCGACCACTCTGTAGGGAGTTGGTCGGATCGAGCGTCGCCGTGTCCGTGGTAGCGTCGTAGGTGACCGTGGCGGCTATCTTGGTTGAGGAGCCCTTCTTGGTGAGCTTGAAGGTCTGGGCGTTTATGGAAGAGGCTAACATCTCCTCCGAGAAGGTGGCCGCGACGTTAGCTGTGCCGGCAACACCGGTGGCGTTGTTTGCCGCTGGGATGGTACTTTCGATCGTGGGTGGGGTGGTGTCAACGCTCGGGCTCGTGACAGTCCAGTTACGGCTTGCAGGAGTCGGGTCAACATTCCCAGCAGGATCGGTGGCCTGCACCTCGAACGTGTAGTTGCCGGGAGTGAGGTTTGAGTAGGACATTGG
>OBLS010001023.1_pt1 | contig 11048 bp, 8 predicted proteins | sample 1519901 | NCBI WGS metagenome assembly OBLS01 (sample SAMEA3113585, study PRJEB22503) | soil metagenome
GGCCTTGGCCTGGCGGGCCTCCTCGCGGGCGGCCATCCGGGCCTCTGCCCGGGCCGCCTTGGCCTGGCGGGCCTCCTCGGCGCGGGCCTGGCGCTCCTCGTCGGCGACCCGGCGCGCCTCGGCCTTGGCCGCCTGGGCCTGGAGGGACTCCTCGCGGGCGGCCGTTCGCGCGTCGGCGCGGGCCGCCCGCTGCCGGCCGGTCTGGGCACGGGCTGCCTGCCGGCCCTCCGCACGGGCCGACTTCTCCTGGCGGGCCTGCTCGCGGCGCGCTTCGGCATCGGCGGCCCTGGCCCGCCGGGCCGCCTCGCTCTCCGCCTCGGAGCGGCGCCGTCCAGGCGCCGGGCCCTTCCTACCGCCGGCCGGCTGGCGAGCCCCGGGGCCGGTCTTCCACCCGCGCAGCCGCTCGAACGTGGCCTCGTCCATCCCGGGCGCGACCTGGCCGGGCCCGATCACCGGGTCCAGCTCCTGACCGCTCAGCCCGATGAGCCGGCCCGACTCGGACACCGGCAGGCCCTGTCCTTCCACCTCAACAGCCGCCGCCGCATCGCCCGGCTCCTCCACCAAACCGGCCGGAGGCTGGTCGCCAGCGGTCGCCTCCGGTCCCGGCTCGAGATCCGGCCCAGGGCTCGGCTCCGGCTCTGACTCGGGCGCAGGGCTCGGCACCGACCCAGGTTCGAGCTCGGGCTCGGGCTGCGGCTCAAGCTCGGGCTCCGGTTCCGGCGTGGCCAGCGCGGCCGCGTCCGCCTCCGGACCCATCGGCTCCTCCGTGACCGGTGGCTCCGTCGCGCCGGAGACCGCGGACCAGAGCTCGCCGATCTGGAGGGGGCGGTAGAGGACGGCCCGGGGCGGTCCGGGCGGGAGGCCCTCGGCGCGCTCGCCCTCCTGGAGCAGGACGACCGTGCGACCCAGGAAGCGGCCGTCGAGCACGGCGAAGGTCCGCTCGTGGAGGGTCGGGGGCATGTCGACGACGACCACGTCGGCGTGGCGGATGACGCTGTCGAGGTCCTCGCTGTACCAGTCGACCATGCGGACCCCGCCGGGGGCCTCGATCAGGGAGCGGAGGGCGCCGGCGAGCATGCTGTCCCGCGAGACCAGGATGACCCGGAGGGCGGGGCCCTCGGGACCGGGTACGGGCTGGCGGGCCCGTGCGCCGGGGCCCGGGAGCGGGGTGCGCTCGGGGCCGTTGGAGCGGGCCGGCTGGCCGGGCCCCGGCTCGGGGCGGGACGGGGGTGGCTGGGAGGTCGAGGTGGCGCGGCCCCCGCGGCCCTCGGTCCGGTCGCGACGGTCGCTCATCGGGCCGCCCCCGCGCCGTCGGGAACCCGGGTGGCCGAGACGACCAGGTTGGCACGGTAGCTGCGGCTGGCCCGGTCGAAGGTGCCGGCGCAGGTGATGAGGCGCAGCGCCGGGGAGGTGGTGGCGCCGAAGACGGCCTCGGACGGCAGTGACTGCTTGGGATAGCTGGCCAGCGAGTCGACCTTGAACCTCACCACCCGCTTGTCGGCCCTGACCACCCGGACCTCGTCGCCGGGGCGCAGCTCGCGCAGCCGGTAGAACACCGCCGGGCCGGTCCTGGAGTCGACATGGCCGGCGATCACGGCCGGGCCGAGCTGGCCGGGCTGGGGGCCGCCGGTGAACCAGCCGGCGACCTGGAAGTCGCCGGGCACCTCCATGGTCCGGTCGGGGTTGAGCCCCAGCCGGACCAGGGACGAGGACACGCCGATGGCGGGGATCTCGACCCGGACCGGGGGCGATGGCGGCAGGCGGCGCCACGAACCGACGGGGAAGTCGATGACCTCGGTGGGGCGGGTCGGGCCGGCCGCCGGCTGCGTGCTGGTGGCCCCGGCGACCGCGGAACGGCTGGCCGGGGGAGCGGCGTGCGACACCCGCTCCCCCGCCGGCCGGTCAGCGGCGCAGCCGGCCGCGCCGGTGATCACCAGCCCCAGCACGACCACCCCCCGGCGGACCCTGTCTCCCCTGGTCATGACGTCCCAGCGGCCCCCTAGCTGCTCGACCGCCGCTGCTGCACGACGAACCCGGTGACGGCGGCCAGGCCGCAGCCGATGAGCAGGAGCAGCGCGAACCGGCGCCCACCCGGGCTGGGGCTGGTGGCGGTCCCGCCGGCCCCGGTGGCGACCCCGCCGGCGGCCGAGACCGCGGCGGCCGCGTCGCTGATGTCGAGCAGCTCGAGCTTCTCGCCGATGCCGCCCACCGCGACCAGCGACGAGATGGAGCCGCTGGCCAGCTTGACGTTGTCGGCCTTGGCCAGGACCTCGCCGGTGCCGGTCTTGCGGACCTCGACGTCGACCGAGCCCGCCGGGACCTCCTGGTAGTCGCTGGCCGAGGGGAACTTCGCGTTCGCGATCAGCACGTCGCCGCCGCTGACCAGGTCGACCGCGCTCTCGCCGGGGATGGCCTGGATCAGCCGGACCTTGCTCTTGCTGCTCCCGGGGCGCGACATGTCGTCGGTCAGCAGGGCCGCCTTGACGGAGGTGAGCTGGCCGAACACGGCGACGGTGTAGGCCTTGCCGGCCTCCAGCTCGACCGTGGCCCCGATGACCGGGGGCGGGTTCGCCGGCTCGCCGGCCTCGCGCACCTCGACCTTGAACTTCCCGGGCTTGACCTTGAGGTAGTCCGAGACGGTCTTGAACGGCACGCCCTTGAGCTGGAGGCGGCCGTTGACGTAGACGACGTACACGTCGCCCTTGAGCAGACCGGGGGCGAAGTGGGCCACCCGGACCAGCGACTCCTCGTCCGCCTGGGCGCCGGCGGCGACCCCGGGTATGGCGAGCAGAGCCGCCGTCAAGGCGGCCAGGACCGCGGCGGCCAGTCGTCGGCGTTGCATTGCCCCTCCTCGTAGGTCGTTCGTCCGGGGGGACGCGAACGACGACGAGTTGGTACGCCCCCCGCGATCCCGACCACGCATGCCGTCACGAGCCGTTTCGATGGTCATTATCTGCGCTGCCCGTTCCTGCGAGCGCCCTCAATTCTGCGTAGTTCGGATCAGACGAGCAGGTGAACGGGGTAGTATCCGACCGCCGAATTGTCTCGGACATTGACCGTCTAAGGTGTACGAGCAAGTTAAGGTTTTTGTGCACTTCCTCCCAGCCAGCCCACCCGGGGCCTCGGGGCGGCTAGGCTGACGCCATGAGTGACGTTGCCCCGCCGGTCCGGCGCCGGCTGTCCGACGACGCGATCGAGCATCTCCACAGCCTGATGGCGGGCTGGCAGCTGATCGCCGACCTCGCCTTCGCCGACCTGCTGCTGTTCCTGGCCGTCGAGGGCAGCGAGAGCTTCCGCATCGTCGGCCAGCTGCGCCCCTACACCGCCCGCACCCTCTACCCGGTCGACCTGGTCGGCGAGGTGGTCGAGCCGACCTGGCACCCGTATGTCGAGCGGGCCTGGCGGGAGGGCCGGCGCCAGCGGTCGCTGGAGCCGATCCTGATCGACGCCGAGCCGGTCCGGGTCGAGACCGTGCCCGTCCGCCACCAGGGCGAGATCGTGGCCGTGCTCAGTGTCGAGTCGCCCGAGACCCCGGCCCGCCCCACCGGCCGGCTGGAGGCGTCCTACCTGGGCGCGGCCGAGGCCCTGCTGGAGATGGTGGCCGTCGGGGCGTTCCCGTTCGTGGAGGCCATCGACCCGACGGCCTCGCCCCGGGTCGGGGACGGCCTGGTCGTGCTCGACGCCAGCGGCCGGGTCGAGTTCGCCAGCCCCAACGCCACCTCGGCCTTCCGGCGGATGGGCACCAATTCCCTGCCGCTCGGCCAGCCGCTCCCCCACCGGGCGGCCATCCTGGTCGCCGAGGCGATGGCCGGCGGCCGCCCGGTCGAGTCCGAGATCGACGCCGCCGGGGCGGTCACCGACGTCCGGGTGGTCCCGCTGCTGCGGGGCGCCGGCCGCCGCGGGGCCCTGGTGCTGGTCCGGGAGGCGACCGAGCTGCGCCGGCGCGACCGGGTCATCTCCCGGCGCGAGGCGACCATCCGCGAGGTCCACCACCGGGTCAAGAACAACCTCCAGACGGTCGCCTCTCTGCTCCGGCTCCAGGCCCGCCGACTCGGCGACCACCCGCAGGCGGTGGCCGCCCTGGAGGACTCGGTGCGCCGGATCACCTCGATCGCCCTGGTCCACGAGACCCTGACCGAGGAGTTCGAGGGCGCGGTGGACATGGCCGAGGTGGCCGGTCGCATCGTCAAGATGCTGGCCGGCTCGCTGGGCCGCGAGGACGCCCACATCGAGCTGCACACGGCCTCGGTGCGGGTCGACGCGGCCGTGGCCACCCCGCTGGCGGTGGTGCTGAACGAGCTGGTCCAGAACGCGGTCGAGCACGGCCTGGGCGACGGCCACGGGACGGTCACGGTCGAGCTCCGCGGCGGCGGGGACGACCCGGTCGTCCTGCAGGTCCATGACGACGGCCAGGGGACGGCCACCCTCGGTTCCGGGGGGACCGGGGAGGGTGGGCTCGGGCTGCGGCTGGTCACGGCGCTGGTCGAGGAGGAGCTGAGCGGCCAGTTCACGCTGTCCCATCCGGCCGGGCGGGGCAGCATCGCCACCGCCATCATCCCTCCGTCGAACGGGAGGCCCGAGCCGTCATGACCCGCACCCAGGTGCTGATCGCCTCACCGCTGGAGGCCGAACTGGCGGCCCGGATCCAGGACGCCGACCCGCGGGCCGAGGTGCTCTACCAGCCAGATCTGCTCCCGCCGGCCCGCTGGGCGGCCGACCACCGCGGTGATCCGGCCTTCGAACGGGACGCCGGGGGCGAGGCCCGATGGCGGGCCCTGCTGGACCGGGCCGAGGTGCTGCTCGGCATCCCCGGCGACTCCGCCGAGGGCCTGGCCGAGGCGGTCAACGGCCTGCCCGGGCTGCGCTGGGTCCACGCCACCAGCGCCGGCGCCGGCGAGCAGGTGCGCAAGGCCGGGCTGCCGCCCGAGGCCCTGGAGCGGGTCGCCATCACCACCTCCAGCGGCGTCCACGCCAAGCCCCTGGCCGAGTTCGCCGTCCTCGGGCTCCTGGTCGTGGCCAAGGACCTGCCCCGGCTGGTCGAGCAGCAGCGGGCCAGGGCCTGGCCCGAGATCCACACCCCGCTGCGGGAGCTGTCCGGCCAGACCCTGTTCCTGGTCGGGCTGGGCGAGATCGGGCGCGAGGTGGCCCGGCTGGGCAAGGCCCTCGGCATGCGCACGGTCGGGTTCCGGCGCACCGAGGGCCCGCCGCCCGACGGCGTCGACGAGGTCCACGGCCCCCAGCGCCTGACCGAGCTGGCCGGCCAGGCCGACGCCATGGTGGTGAGCCTGCCCATGACCGAGCAGACGGCCGGCCTGGTCGACCGGGCCACCATCGAGCGCCTCCCGGCGAGCTGCATCTTCGTCAACGTCGGCCGGGGCGGGGTGGTCGACGAGCCGGCCCTGATCGACGCCCTCCGCGACCGGCGCATCGCCGGCGCGGTCCTTGACGTGTTCGCCACCGAGCCCCTGCCCGCCGACTCGCCCCTGTGGACCCTGCCCAACGTGGTCGTCACCCCCCACGCGGCCGCCCTCTCGGCCAGGGAGAACGAGCGCATCACCGAGCTGTTCAGCGACAACCTGCGCCGCTACCTGGACGGCCGGCCCCTGCGCAACGTGGTCGAGCCGGGGGTGTACTACTAGCCGATGCGCGTGCTCACCCAGAACCTCTGGGGCCTCTACTACCCGCTGCCCGGCCCGGGCAGCGGCAAGGCCCGGCCCGGCGCCGACCCGCCGGCCGCCCTGCGGGACCGGCTGGCGGTGCTGGCCGACGGCCTCCGCGCCCTCGACCCCGACCTGGCCGCCTTCCAGGAGGCCATCCACCACGACGACTACGACCAGCTCCCCGACCTGCTCGGGCCCGGGTACCACCTGGCCCACCAGACCCGCCGGGAGGCCGACGGCTCAGGGGTCTCGCTGGCCAGCCGCTGGCCGCTGGGCGAGGTCCACGAGGTCGACCTCCAGCTGACGCCCCGCACGAAGGGCTTCCTGTCGGTCGCGCTGGTGGCCGAGGTCCAGGCCCCGCCGCCGATCGGGCCGCTGCTGTTCGTCAACCACAAGCCCAACTTCGAGCTCCACCTGGAGCACGAGCGCGGCCTCCAGGCCGTGGCCACGGCCAGCCTGGTCGAGCGGCTGGTCGCCGGGCGGGAGCGGCACGTGGTCGTGGCCGGCGACTTCGACGCCACCCCCGACTCGGCCAGCCTGCGGTTCTGGCGCGGCCGCCAGGGGCTGGGCGACACCAGCGTCTGCTACCGCGACGCCTGGGAGCACACCAACGGCGACGACCCCGGCCACACCTTCACCCCCGAGAACCCGCTGGTCGCCGAGGGCACCTGGCCGCTGGAGCGGGGCCGCCGGATCGACCACGTGCTGGTCCGGTGCGCCGACCACGGGCCGTCGCTCGACATCACCGCCTGCGCCCGCACCTTCGACCAGCCCATCGATGGCGTCTGGGGCAGCGACCACTTCGGCGTGGTGGCCGACCTGACCGTGGCCCCGCCGGAGCCGCTGGTCAGGGACTGAGCCGGCTCAGGCCTCGGGCTCGGCGCCGCCGGGGACGTGCCTGGCCGCGAACCCCAGCAGCACCTCCATCTGGCGGATGCGCTCGTTGACGACCAGGGCGCCGTGGCCGGCGTCGAAGCGGTCGAGCTCGAACGGCTTGCCCAGCTCGGTCAGGCGCTCGGCGTAGTTGAGCACCTGCTGGAGGGGGCAGCGGGTGTCGTTGTCGCCCACCATCAGCAGCACCGGGGTGGCGACCCGGTCGACGTAGGTGATGGGCGAGCGCTCGACGTACAGGTCGTGCTTGTCCTCGGGGCCGCCGCCGAACAGGCTGCGGTCGAACGCCTGCAGGGCCTCGGACTCGTCCGCGTAGGCCGACAGGTAGTCGGCCACCGGGACCACGGCCATGGCCGCCCGCCAGCCCTCGGGGACGGTGCCGATCGCCTGCAGGGTCACGTACCCGCCCCAGGAGGCGCCGGCGATGACCACCTGGGCGGGGTCGGCCAGGCCGCGGGCGACCAGGTCGTCGCGGCCGGCGACCACGTCCTCGATCTCGGGGCGGCCGGGGTCGCCCTCGAGCACGTCCTGCCAGGCCTTGCCGTAGCCGGTGGAGCCGCGGTAGTTGACCAGCCCGACCGCGTAGCCGTGGTCGACGAACGCCTGGACCTCCGGGTCCCAGCTGTCGGCGTCGTGGTGGTGGGGGCCGCCGTGGACGATCAGCACCGTCGGGTGCGGCCCCGCCCCCGGGGGCACGGCCAGGAACCCGTGCACCTGGTCGCCCTGGGGGTTGGGGAAGGTCCAGCTCTCGTAGGCGACGCCGGAGGGGGCACGCGGCCCGGGCGGGCGCAGCACGGCCTCCCCGGTCCCGACGGCCCGGACCTCGGGGGCGGCCGCCCCCGAGGAGAGCCGGTACCAGACGGCCCCGTCGGGCCGCACCCCGGCCCGCTGGATCGACCCGGCCGGGTGGTCGAGCCGCTCCAGGGCGCCGCTGGACAGGTCGAGGCGGTAGAGCTCGTCGCGGCCCATGTAGGTGTGGACGACCAGCAGGGCGGAGGCGTCGGGCCACCAGTCGGCCACGTCGACCTCGCCGGGCAGGTCGAGCTCGAGGTCGACCCGCTCGCCGGCCACCGGGTCCCAGATGGCCGGGCGCAGCTGCCCGGTCCGGTCCCCGAGCACGGCCAGGCGCCCGTCCCCGGCCAGCGGCGAGAAGCCGGCCGAGGCCACGAACAGGGCGAAGCCCTCGCCGTCCCACAGGTCGGCCACCGCGCCCATGCTGTCGAGGTCGAAGGCGCGCAGGGCCGGGTGCAGGTTGTCGCCGTGCTCGGCGTGGTGGACGACCAGCAGGCGGCCGTCGCGGCTGAGGCCGCCGACGTCGACCCTCTCGTCGTGGCGGTAGAGCTCCTCGCTGGTCCCGCCGACCTCGCCGACCCGGACCGAGAAGCCGTCCCGGCTGGCCAGCCCCACCGCGACCAGGCCCTTGGGCCCGAGGGCGAGCCCGGCGCTCCAGGCCGGCTCGGCGTCGGTCACCAGCGGGGTCGCCTCGCCGCCCTCGAACGGCTGCTGGAGCCAGCGGCCGACCTCGTCGCCCTTGGAGTCCTCGAACCAGACGACCCGGCTGCCGTCCGGGGTCAGGCCGGCCGCGACCACGCCCGTCGGGTGGTCCGACACCTGACGGTGGCGGTCGGCCGCCCGGTCCCAGGCGTGGACCTGCCAGGAGCCGGAGAGGTTGGAGACGTAGACAAGGCGGTCCGGGTCGTCAGGGGCCCACCTCGGGAGGGTCAGCGAGGGGGCGCGGTAACGCTGCTTCCAGCGAGGCTCGCTCATGACAGCATCCTACTTATGCCGCCTGGACAGAGCATCCTGATCACCGGGGCCACCTCGGGCATCGGCCGGGACGCGGCCCTGCGCCTGGCCAGGGCCGGGCACCTGGTCCTGGCCGGCGGCCGCCGCCCCGACGCCCTGGCCGCCCTGGCCCGCGAGGGCCGGGACCGGGTGGAGCCGGTGGTGCTGGACGTGACCGATCCGGCCTCGGTCGCGGCCGCCCGCGAGCTGGTCGAGCGCCGCACCGGCGGGCGCGGCCTGGACGTGCTGGTCAACAACGCCGGCTACGCCCTCCCGGGCCCGCTGGAGGCGCTCGCCGAGGGGGACCTGCGCCAGCTGTTCGACACCAACGTGTTCGGGCTGCTGGCGGTGACCAGGGCGTTCGTCCCGGCGATGCGCCGGCGGGGCCGGGGCCGGGTGGTCAACGTCGGCAGCATCATGGGCCGGGTCGCCATGCCCCTGCTCGGCGCCTACAACGCCACCAAGCACGCCGTCGCCGCCATGACCGAGGCCCTCCGCATGGAGCTGGCCCCCTTCGGCATCACCGTGGTCCTGGTCGAGCCCGGCGCCGTCCGGACCGGCTTCACGTCCCGGGCCCTGGCCGGCCTGGCCCCCTACCGCGACCCGGCCTCCCCGTACGCGACCGCCCTCGCCGGCACCGACGCCGCCTGGTCCCGCGTCTACCGCTTCGCCCCCGGCCCCGCCCCGGCGGGCCGGGCGATCGTCCGCGCCGCCACCACCCCCCGCCCGGCCCCCCGCTACGTCGTCCCCGCCCGCAACCGCCTGGTCGTGGCGACCCTGGCCGCGCTCCCGACCCCCGCCGCCGACGCCACCAAACGCCGGATCATGGGCCTCCCGTCCCTTCGGGGTCGCCCCGGCCACGCCGGAACCCCACCTCCCGGTGCCGGGCCCCCCGGAGGGGGAGCGTAGCCCAACCGCGGAAGCGGCGGCGCCCGTTGTCCACACCCCACACGCGGCCCCCGACCCCCGACCCCGACCCCCCGGTCGCTCAGGTGTCGAGGGGGGTGACCTCGATGGCGAACTCGATCGTCCAGGGGCCGTCGCCGGCGTCGGGGCCGGGGCGGCCGGGGAGCGGGGCGTCGGGAGCGGTGGGGAGGGGGGTCGGCTGGTTGGGGCGGCTGCGGGTGGTTGGGGCGGCTGCGGTAGGTGTGGTCGCCGGTGCCCCAGTCGTCGAGGCCGAGGTAGGGCTCGCGGACCGTCCCGGCCGGCGAGCCGTCGCCGTCCTCGCCGGTGGCGGCGACCGACAGGACGGAGCTGGGGTTGAGGACCAGGTCGAACCGCTGGTCGAGCTCGAACCGCTTGCCGTCCTGGACGTCGGCGGTTCCCTCCTCGGGCCAGCGGGCCGCCTGGTCGCCCACGGTCAGGTGCAGGGCCAGGCGGCCGTCGACGGCGTCGGCGTCCTCGACGGTGACGGCGGTGAAGGTGACCGTGACCCGGGAACGGCGGGGCGGGGGGATCACGGTGACGCCGACCTCGTCGACCGCGCCCGGCTCGCCCGGGGGGATGCCGAGCCAGCAGCCCTGCTCGGAGAGGTAGCCGGCGGCGATGGCGTAGCTCCCGGCGACCGTGCCGAAGCCGTCGCTGGCCTTGAACACCGCCCGCTCCTCGCCCGGCTCCAGCGGGGTCGGGTCGCCGTCGCCGCCCAGGAAGCGGTCGAGGTTCTCGCCGGCCGGGCCGCGCACGGCCAGCCGCAGCTCGGACAGGTGGGCCCGGTAGTCGCCGTAGTTGCGGGCGGTGAACTGGGCGACGAAGTTCCCGCCGAGGGTGGGCGTCCAGGAGTTGACCCAGATGCCCTTGGCCGCCCCGAGGTCGATGTAGGGCGGGCGCTCGCGGGCGTAGTCCTGGAGGAACAGCCCGCGCCAGGGCCCGCCGCCGGCGCTCGCCTCCCAGTGCCGGCCGGCCGGGTCGAACCCGAGCACGACCTCGTCGTCGGGGTGGTGGCTGTCGTAGACGAACAGCCGGATCGGCGGCCCGGCGCCCGGCCCGGGGCCGTCGTCGTCGTAGCCGTAGGCGACGACCTGGCGGTTGCCGCCCACCTCCTCCAGGGAGCGGGCGCCGACCAGGCCGAGCACCACCGGGCGGCCGGCGTCGATGCTGCGCCGGACCCGGGGCAGCTCGTCGGCGGTCAGCCGGGCCACCCCCGGGGATGACCAGGTCGGGTGGTCCTCGGCCAGCGACCAGGTCAGGAACTGGCGGGCGCTCCAGGTGGCGAAGCTGTCGAACAGGCGCTTGTGGATGAAGTCGGCCAGGCGGGTGCCGTCGTCGGGGACGGCCCGGTCGGGGAAGTCCTCGGGGCGGTGCGAGGGCACCGGCAGGCCCGCGAACCAGTAGTCGAGCGCCGCGAACGCCATGCCACCGGAACGACCGTCGGTGGCCACCTCGCCATAGCCCGGGATGGTCACGACCTTGTCCACGAAGTCGTTGGCGAAGTGGAATCCGTGCGCGCGTGGATCGAAGCCGGTTCTCGGCACAGGCCCCCCTGAAGATCTTGCACCGGACGAATGTCGCGATCCTCGCTCCCGGTCCCCCTTCAAGGCAATAGTCCGAAGGCATCTAGTCAGATGACGTAGGCCGGTCGGCCGGGGGCGGCTCCTGGGTGGACAGGGAGACCAGGTGCGGCTTGGGGCGGTCGTCGACCATCAGCCGGAACACGTCGGGGCGGTTGTAGTGGCCCACCGGGTCGAACAGGCGGCGGGCCCCCCCCAGCTCGGC
>OBLS010001024.1_pt1 | contig 11048 bp, 8 predicted proteins | sample 1519901 | NCBI WGS metagenome assembly OBLS01 (sample SAMEA3113585, study PRJEB22503) | soil metagenome
CGGAGCACTGCGGCTTCTCCTCGAAGCCGACGTTGAACCAGACGGGCGAGTTGAACGAGGCGTACTGGTTGACGAGGATCGCCTTCAGCTCGGCCTCGAACGTGGCGGCCCCCTCGTCGTCGGCGAAGTAGCCGCCGGCGCGGCCCCAGCCGCCGATCGTGTCGACGACGCGGCCGATCATCTGCTTGACGCTGCGCTCGCGCTCCGGAGAGCTGAGCCGCCCGCGGAAGTACTTCTGCGCGACGATGTTCGTCGCCGTCTGCGACCAGAAGCGCGGGAACTCGACGTTCCGCTGCTCGAAGGCCGGGCCGTCCTTTCCCGGGATGATCGCGTCGCGGAGCTCCCACTCGATCTCGTCGAACGGGTCGCGCCCCGGAATCGTGAAGAAGCGGCCGGGGGTGACCGACGCGGTCTCCTCGACGACGACGTTTACGACCTCGTCCTGCTGGGGTGCGTCCTGCGGCGGTGCCTGTGTTCCTTTTGCGGTCGCCATTCTCGTCCTCTCACCTGGCTTGTACGGCGCTCGCAGCTCGGCTTTCTGCGGGCCTCTGAGCGGATCGGGGACGTTAGTCCCGACACCGGACGGAACGCAAAAAACCGCTTGTTGAAGCGGAATCCGTCTACATATTCTACCCGGCGCGGCCGTGCCCGCGACGGGCCTAGGCGGCCGTGGGCGGGATACGCCGGGCCTGGTAGCGCCGGATCAGGTAGCCGGCGGTGCCGCCCGCGATCAGCAGGAGCGCCAGGCCGGCGAGGATCATGAGCGGGATCGGTACGGAGCTCGCGCTGTCGGTCTCCGTCGGACCTGCGGCCTCGGTGCCGGCGCCCTCCCCGTCCCCGTTCGCCGAAGCGGTGGTCTCAGTCGGCGTCTCCTCTCCTGGAGTGCCGGAGCCGCCCGAGCCGCCGCCGCTCGTGCCGCCGCCGCTCGTGCCCTCGTCGCCCGGCGTCGGATCGGTCTGTGCGGGCGGCGCGTCGTCGCCGCGCTTGCGGGCCTGGAGCGCACGTTGAATGTCGTCTTTCGCGCTCGAATAGTCGCGCACGTCGCGCGGGAGGTTCTCGATCGCGTCGTCGTAGCAGTGGAGCGCGTAGGTGCCGTCGACGCGGCCGTCCTCGTACCAGTCGTCGATCACGGCCCGGCCGCACGACTTCGCCGCACCCGCTGGTCCTGCGACCGCAAGCAGGGCCGCGAACGCAGCGACGAGGACGAGCGCGCGTAGCGCTGTCCGGGCTCGTTCGTTGGCGGCGGAGGTCACGTTGATGGTCTTCCCGGGCTTCATCCCCGCGGACTGCAGGGAATGCTGACGAGTCTCCCGGACGTCATTGAGGTCCGGGTGAGCGCCAGGTAAACGGTTTGTTAGGCAACGCAGATACGTCGCGCGTTGCGTGCCGCTCACCATGCTAGCTTGGCCGCGATGCGGAGGCCCGACGTGGCGGTGTCGGTCACTGGGGCCCTGCTGCTCGGCGCCCTCTTCGCCGGGGAGTCCGTCTGGCTGTCGCTCGCCGCGCTGCTCGTGGCCGGCGGCTGGTGCGCGCTTGCGCTGAGCGGCCGGGCGCCGCTCCCCGGCGGCGGGCTCGCGCTCGCAGGGCTCCTCCTCGCCACTGCCGTCTGGGTCGGGCTGTCGCTCGGCTGGTCTGTCGCGCCCGACCTTTCGTGGGAGGAGCTCCACCGGACGCTCGTCCACCTCGCGTTCCTCGCAGTCGGGCTGCTCCTCGGGGCGACGGGACCCGCCGCGAGCCGGCGCGCCGCCGCAGCGCTCACGGTCGCGCTCGGGGCAGCCGTCGTCTGGGCGCTCGCGGGCAAGGTGATTCCTGCGCTGTTCCCGGACGGGGCCCGCGCCGCGCGGCTGCGCGATCCGATCGGCTACTGGAACGCGCTCGCGCTCGCTGCCGACATGCTGCTCGTGCTCGGTCTGGCGCTCGCCGCCTCCGTGCGCAGTTGGACTCTGCGGGCGGCGGGAGCGATCCTCGCCTATGGCGCCGTGGTCGCGCTGCTGCTCGCCGCCTCGCGGGCCGGCGTCGCGGCGGCGGCGCTCGGCGTGGTGCTGTGGCTCTGGCTGCGCCGCGACCGGGTCGAGGCGGCGCTGCTCGCCCTCGTCGCCGTGCTCCCCGGAGCTGCGGTGGCGGGCTGGGCGTTCACGCGGCCGGCGCTGGTGGACAACGGTCTTCCGGAGGCCGATCGCGTCGCGGACGGCGCGTGGTTCGGGGCGCTCCTGGTCGTGGGTGCGGCGCTCGTGGGGCTCGGCGCGCGGGAGCTCGCGCGGCGGCCGCTGCGGCCCGAAGCGCGCCGTCAGGTCTCGAGGCTCCTGCGCGGATTCGCCGTTGGCGTCGCCGCGGTCGCGGCCGTCGGGCTCGTCGCGAACGCGGGCCGCATCGCGGACGAGTTCCGCGGCGAGGAGATCCGCAACGACCCCGGCCGCTTCGCCAGTCTGAGCTCGAACAACCGCCTGGCGTGGTGGGGCGAAGCGCGCGACGTCTGGGAGGCGCACCCGCTCGTCGGCGCCGGCGCCAACACCTTTGAGGTTGCCCGGAAGCGGTACCGAGACGTTGCCTCGTCGGTGACGCAGCCGCACAGTGTGCCGCTCCAGTTCCTCGCCGGAACCGGCGTCGTCGGACTGGCGCTGCTGCTCGCGCTCGTGACCGTCGCGGCAGCGGCGGCCGTCGGGGCCGTGCGCCGGCTGGAAGGCGGCGAGCGCGACGCGGCCGCCGCGCTGGCGGTGGCACTGGCGCTCTGGCTCGTCCACGCGCTCGTCGACTATCCCTGGGACTACGTCGCCGTCACCGGCCCGGCCTTGTTCGTGGCCGGCGCCCTCGCCGCCGCGGGTCGGCCGCCGCGGCGGCGGCGCTCTCGGGTCGGCGCCGTCGCCGCGATCGCCGTCGCGCTCGCTGCCGGCGCCTCCGTCGCGACGCCGTGGCTGGCGCGGCAGGCGGTGCTCGACGTCAGCCCGGCGCTCGAACGCGGCGACGTCGAGGGGGCTCGCGGTCTTCGCGCTGGCCCGCGTGGAGGAGGACGCCGGCGACGCGCCCGCCGCTCTCGACGCCTACCGGCGCGCCACCGACCTCCAGCCGGACAACCCGGCGGCGTGGTACGAGCTCGGGCTCTACGAGTTCAGTCGCGGCGACCGCTGCTCTGCGTATGTCCACCTCAACCGCGCGTACACACTCGACCCGGCCGGGCTCCAGTGGTCGCGCGGGAGCGAGCTCGACCAGGCCCGCGCCTGGGTGAATGCGGGGAACTGCTGAGGGGCGCACAGCGGCCCTTCCAGGGACGTGCGCGAGGACGAGCCGCGCTCAGCGGTTGCTGGCCAAGCGACCGGCTGACTCAGCCGCCGACGACGAGCGCGACGTGCGCGCCGAGCATGTCCGCCGGGCGGAGTCCGTCGAGCGGCCCGACGATCTTGATCTTCAGGTCCTTCGCGAGGCGCATGGCCTCCGGCTGGTAGCCGCGCCGGTACATCACGAGGGTGCGCGTGAAGTCGCTTCGGGGCGCGTTGCCGACGGTGCCGATCGTGTAGCCGAACCCGCGCACCGCGTCGGCGCTCTCGGCGGCGGCGCCGGCGCGCCCGTTGCCGTTGAGCACGATCACGGACGTCTCCGCCCGCGACAGCTTCGGTTTGCCCAGCGGCGCGGCCCGGTCGGGCTTCGGCTTCACCGGCGCGAGCACCTGCTCCTCCGCCGCCTGCCGGACGTGCTCCGAGACCGGCTTCGCGAGCAGCACGACGCCGAGGATCACGAGCGCGACGAGCTCGAGCGCGGCGACCGCCGACGCGACGAGCGTCGCCGTCCGCCATGGAGTCGTCTCGACCTGGGGAAGGGAATGCTCCACGGGACGCCTTGATTCGTCCTGGCGGCCGCGCTTCCTTCCGGCTCAGTCCGAGGTGCGCACGCGGGTGGCGAATCGAGGACGCACGTTCGCCTGCGCGCCCTCGGGCACCGCGACCGTGCTCGCGTCGCCGTCGGAGATGTAGCGCGTGCCGGGGTTCTGCGCGAGCCGGCGCATCCAGTCGCTGAACGCGAAGTCCTCCGTCCCGTCCCAGCCTGCGTGGGAGGTGCGGATCCGGGGGATCGCGCGCGGGTCGAACTCCTTCGCGAAGGGCGAGGGCGCGGGATTGGCGCCGACGAGAAGGACGGCGTAGGGGCCGTAAGCCCGGCCCTGCCAGCTGCCGCGCACGGCGAGCGTCGAGTCGTGGGGCATCGAGCCGAGTGGCAGCGCGAGGGAGCGAATCGCGTAACCCGGCAGGACGTCCTCGATCACGGCGGCGCCGGTTGCCACCTGCTTCCTGACCTCGTCGTCGGAGAGGGTGCGCAGCGGGACGTGACCGTGCGTGTGGTTGCCGAGCTCGAATCCGTGTGCGATCAGCCACGGCAGTGCGCGCTTCGCGGCCGCGTCGCTGCCAAACGGCGTGCGGTTCACGTAGAAGGTGCCGGCGGGAGAGAAGCCGGGGTGGCTGCGGGCGAACTCGAGCATGATCCCCACCGCGGTCTTTGGCTTCACGCTCCCGTCCGCGGCGAAGTCGATCTGGTACGTGGTGGCATCGTCGAAGGTGAACGCGACCGGGGTCGTGCCGGCAGGCACGTTCAGCCTGGCGCTGAGGAGGTCGCCGACGTTGACCGGGGTGTAGCCGTGTCGCCAGAGATAGTCGAGCTCTGCCCGGAACTCCCCCGGCGTCTGGTCGTAGTCACCGACCCGGTCCGACCGGACCATGTGGTGCATCACCACCGGGATGCGGCCGAGCTCGTTCGGCGGCAGGCCCGGCAGCGGCCGCCGCACGGGCTTCGCCTCGGACGCCGGAGCCGCTGCACGGGCCGCCGGTGGCTTCCGGTCGGCCAGCCGCACCGGACGCGGCGCGTCCTTCGGCGCGGACGTGCTGAGCGCCAGCGTGGGCACCTCGGCCGACGCGTCGAGAGCGTCCGGCGTGTAGTCGACGGCGGCGTCCCAGAGGATGAAGTCGTCCACGCCCACGTCGCGGGAGGCGTTGATCTGCGCCCGCACCTCCTTCGCGGAGTACTCGCGGCCGTAGGAGAAGTCCTGGAGCCAGTTGACGATGCGTGCGCCGGAGCCGCGCACCTGCCGGACGAAGTCCTTCGTGGAGGCGCGGACGATCGCGTACGGCTGCGCGTTCGGGTCCGCGACGCCGTACTCGCCCGGCCCCCAATGCGAGGGGTACAGCATCGGTGCGATGTAGTCGACCTCGCGCGCCATCGCCGGGATGTCCTGGGCGACTTCCCTCGGCCGCGTCGCGGCGACGCCGAAGACCGACGCGCCGAGGAGCGCGTTCGTGCCGGCGAGGGCCTTCCGGCTCTCGCGCAGGAAGCCGACGATCGCCGCCTCCGGCGTGCCCTGCAGTCCGGGGAAGCGCATCGAGGAGAGCGGGCCGTCCGGGCGCCGCACGTAGTCGTAGAGGATCTCGTCCACGCCGAGCTTGGCCGCGGCCCTGGCGAGCGCGATGTTGTAACGCTGCACGGCGGGGCTTGCGAAGTTGGTGAAGCCGCCGTAGCCCGAGTAGGGGCCGCCGTCGGCCTTCTGCACGACCTCCTCGCGCCGGCCGGCCTTCCACGCGGCGTTGGCGTGAATCGGGTCCCGGAAGCAGACGATCCTGCCGATCACGCGCACGCCGAGCCCGTGCAGCCGGTCGAGCGCAGACTTCAGGTCGTAGATGCGGAGCTGCGAGCCGATCTGCTTCGCGAGCGGCACGCCGGATGCCCAGCCGACCTCGCCCGCCTCGTCCTTGAGGTCGAGCTCGACCGCGTTGATCTTCTTCGCGCGCACGAGGTCGAGGATGCCCCGGCGGAGCGCGTCGTTCGCCCACGCATACGCGGTCACGTGGACCGCTCGGATCGGAGCTTCGGGGCGGCGGGGGACGGCGGTCACCGGCACGCGCCAGCGGCTCCTGTTCCCCGCGGCGTCGGCGGCGGCGAGGATCAGGCTGCGCGGTGGTGCCGCCACACGCAGCTCGAAGCGCCCGTTGCGGGCTACGGGCACGGGTCTCGTGCCGGCGAGCAGGGTCGAGCCCCGCTCGAGCCTTCCCGCCAGGCGCAGCGGCGCACCACGGGCGACCACGGCTGGACCGTCGAGGGTGAGCGTCGGCGCAGTCGTGTCAACGACGAAGCGGAATCGCTTCTCGGACGAGCCGAGCATGCGGCGGTGTGTGCGGAGGACGACCTCGTGCGGGCCGTCAGGTAGCCGTCGGGGCGTGAAGACGACCTCGTCGCCCGTGCGCTGCGGCTGGACAGGCTGGCCGTCGAGACTCCAGTCGGCGTCCACGTTGCGGGAGGAGATCGAGAGCGACGCCAGCGCCTGGGCGTCGAGCACTGCCCCATTCTCCGGGCCGTTCGCGTGGAGATCCGGGGCGGCGGCGCGGGCGGCGAACGCGACACCGCCGGCGATCAGCACAAGCACCCCGAGGACGATGAGGGCGCGGCGCGAGGGGCGACGAACGCGGGCCTCGGATTTCGGCGCCGAGCCGGCGGGCCGATCATCGTGCTCGAGCCGCTCGTGCTCGGCGCACAGCGTGCGGATCGCGCGTGCGGCCGCACGGAGCTCGGCTGCCTCGGCATCGGCCAGCCTGCCGGCCAGCCGTTCGAGCTCGCGCCGGTCGACCGGCTCGACGGGGCCGCCGCCGTTGCCCCGTGCGTGCTCGAGGGCGAGGTTCGCCTCCGTGAGCAGCCGGATCGCGCGGCCCGCTGCGCGACGCTCATCCGATCCCGACTCCTCGAGCGTCGCGGCCCAGCGCGACAGCTCCTGCTGCTGGCCGGCGTTCATCAGCGAGCGAGCGTAGCCCCGAATCGCGTCTGCGGGGGTTTCAAGCGATCCAGACGCCACGTGCGAACGCTGCCACCGCGACGGCGCCGAGCCCGGCGAAGACGACGAGGACGGCGTCGCGGCGCCGCGGCCGGTCGAGCGTGAGCGAGGCGAGCGCGAGGAAGAGCGGGAAGTCGACGAGGAGGAAGCGGGGCAGGCCGACGAGCGGGAACCCTTCCGCCGGGGCCGAGAGCACGATCGCGAGCGTCGCCGCCGAGTAGGCGCCGAAGGCGGCTCCGAGGCGCGTCCACGCCACCCAGGTCAGCCAGAAGGCAACGCCGAGCAGCGCCAGGTGGGAAAGGTTCCAGAGGCCGACCCGCTCCGCGTTTCCAGGGCCTGCGGTGGGCATGTCGAGCAGGTTCCGCGCCCCGCGGCCGGCCGATAGTGCCGCGTCCTTGAGCCCCTCGATCGGCCCGAGCCGCGAGGTCTCGCGACTCCAGTCCGCCTGGGCGCTCGTGAACGCCCAGGGGTCGCCGATCGCGTGGTCCAGGTAGAGCGCGTAGAGCCCGACCGCCGCCGGGAGGAGGAGCAGCGGTGCCAGCCGGGCGAGCGAGGGCCCGTCGCGGCCGCGCCAGAGCAGGATCGCCAGCGCGGGGAGGAGCGCGAGGCCGATCAGGCGCGTCCCGGTTGCGAAGCCGCCGAGAACGCCTGCGAGGACCGGCCGCCCGCGCATCGCGGCGAGAAACGAGCCGGCCGCGAGTGCGAGGAAGAGCCCCTCGGAGTAGAGAGAGGTGAAGACGAAGGCGACGGGGTAGAGCGCGAGGTAGAGCACGACGTCGTGCGCGCCGCGTGCGCCCAGCAGCGGCCGTGCGATCTGCGCGAGCACCCAGGCTGCGACGGCGCCCGAGACGAGCGAGACGAGCACGCCGGCGACGAGGAGGGAGCCCGTGAGCCAGGCGACACCGTGCACGACCGCCGGGTAGACGGGGAAGAAGGCGGCTGCCTGGGGCACCTCCTCGTAGCCGTGCATCGCGATCTGGAGAAACCAGCGCGCGTCCCACTGCGACAGGCTGCGAAAGAGGAAGTCGCTGACCGGGCCGTACGCGTCCCCGATCAGCCGGCGCTCCGGCGCGGGCGCCCAGATCAGTGCGGCCGCGGCGCCGAGCCAGAAGGCGACGCGGATGGCGACGAACGTCGCGGCGGGGCCTAGCCCCACGTCAGGCGCAGGCCCTCGGCGAGCGGCGTCTGCGGCCGCCACTCGAGCTCTCGCTCCGACCGAGAGACGTCGAGGACGCTGTGGAGGACGTCCCCCGGGCGCGCAGGTGCGTGGGTGGGCTCGGCGTCGACGCCTGCGACGCGGCGGCACTGCTCGAAGAGCTCGTTGACCGCCGTCTCGCTGCCGGTACCGACGTTGTAGACGCCGCCGTCTCGTCCGATCGCGGCCAGCACTGCGGCCACCACGTCGCCGACGTAGATGTAGTCGCGCGTCTGCTCGCCGTCGCCGAAGACCGTCACGGGCGCACCGGATCGGAGGCGGTCGGTGAAGATCGCGACCACGCCCCCCTCGAGCTTCGCCAGCTGCCGCGGTCCGTAGACGTTCGCGAACCGAAGCGCGACGTGGCGCGTCCCGTAGAGCCGGTTCCACGTCGCGAGGTACTCCTCGGCCGCAAGCTTCGCCGTCCCGTACGGGGAGAGCGGCTGTCGCTCGTCGTCCTCGCGGGCGGGCCGCTCGCACTCGCCGTAGATGGCGCCGCCGGTGGAGCTGAAGACCACCTGCGCCCCGTGCGGGCGCGCCGCCTCGAGCACGTTCAGCGTCCCGATCACGTTCACCTCGGCGTCGAAGAGCGGGCGCTCCACCGAGGTGCCGACGTCGGCCTGTGCAGCCAGGTGGACGACCACCTCGGCCCGGATCTCGGCGAAGAGCTCGTCGAGCGGCTCACGGATGTCGCGCTCGTGGAGCGTCGCCTGCGGAGTCAGGTTCTCGCGGCGGCCGGTAGCGAAGTTGTCGACCACGTGCACCTCGTCGCCGCGCGCCACGAGCGCGTCGACGACGTGCGAGCCGATGAAGCCCGCTCCCCCGGTGACCGCCGCGCGCACCGCCGTATCCTAGTGCGCAGTGTTCGTGACCTTCGAGGGAATGGACGGCTCCGGCAAGACGACGCAGGTGGAGCGGCTGCGGCACGCCCTCGAGGCAGAGGGCCGCGAGGTCGTGACGGCGCGGGAGCCGGGGCAGACCGACTTGGGCGAGGCGATCCGCGACCTCGTCCTGCACGGCGGCCCGATGACCCCGTGGGCAGAGGCGCTCCTCTACGCCGCTTCCCGTGCGGAGGTGGTCGCGGAGGTCGTGCGCCCAGCGCTCGAGCGCGGGGCGGACGTGCTGCTCGACCGCTACCTCGACAGCTCGCTCGTCTACCAGGGGATCGGGCGCGGGCTCGGCGTCGATCAGGTCCTCGAGCTCAACCTGCTCGCCACCGGCGGCCTGTTGCCGGACCGGACGTTCGTGCTCGCGATCGAGCCGGGGACGTCCTCGGCTCGCGTCGGCGGGAAGCCGGACCGAATCGAGCGGGAAGACGCTGCGTTCCACGAGCGGGTCGCGCGCGGCTACCAGGAGCTGGCGGAGCTGTTCCCGGACCGGGTGGTCGTGCTCGACGGGTCGCTCCACGCGGACGCGCTGGCGGAAAGGATTCAGGGTGAGCTTCAACGCGTTGGCTGAGCAGCCGGAGGCGCGGCTGCTGCTCGCAGCAGCGGTGACGGAGGGACCCGCGCACGCCTACCTCTTCCACGGGCCGACTGGTGTCGGGAAGCGAGCCGCAGCCCGCGCTTTCGCCGTCGAGCTGCTCGACGACGAGCGGCGCGTCACAGCGGGCACGCACCCGGACCTGTTCGCGCTCGAGGCGATCGGCGAGATGATCCGAATCGACGAGATCCGCGCCCTCCACCGCGACCTGCACATGCGCCCGTACGAGGCCGAGCGGCGGGTCTACGTGATCGCGGACGCACACCTCCTGAACGAGGACGCGGCGGACGCGCTCCTGAAGGACCTGGAGGAGCCGCCGCCATACGCCGTGATCATCCTCGTCGCCGACGAGCTCGGGCCGATTCCGCCGACGATTCGCTCCCGCTGCCAGCTGGTGCCGTTTCGGCGGCTGGCCGGCCCCGTCATCCGGAGGCTCTTGGCCGAGCGTGCGCCCGGGCTCTCGGAGAGCGAGGCAACGGCGCTCGCGCGGGTATCCGGCGGGCGGCTGGACCGCGTCGAGCGGCTGCTCGATCCGGACGCGAAGGAGCGCCGGGCCGAGCTGCTGCGCGTCGCGCGCGCACCCTACGCGGAGCCGGACCTCGATCCGTCCGATGCGGCGGCGGTCCTCCTCGACGGCGCTCGCGCCGCCGGCGAGACCGCGAAGGCGCGCGCCGAGCAGGAGCTCGAGGGCGTCGAGCTGAGCTCACGCGAGCTGGAGCAGCGGCTGCGGCGGGTCCAGCGCGGAGCCGAGCGCGAGGAGCTGCTGGCCTCGCTGGAGGAGCTGGCCGCGTGGTATCGCGACCTCGTCGTTGTCGCCGCGGGCGCCGCAGCGACCGTCGTCCATGCCGACCGGCTCGAGGTGCTCCGCGCCGATGGAACCAGGGACCGCTCGCCGGAGGCGGAGCGTGCCGCCGAGCTCGCGCGCGAGGCCTGGCGGGCACTCGAGGAGTTCAACCTCAACCCGGGTCTCGCGCTGGAAGCGCTGTTCGTGCGCCTGAAGCGCACGTTCGCCGGTGTCGTGGTCGTTTGAAGCCCCGAGATCGGTGACGCAAGTATCCCTGAAAGGGGGTTGCGCGCCAGGGGTCTGAACGGCAAAGGTGAGCACGGCGTTCGGGCGGGACGCCGGTCGTGCCGTCTCTTGATCCGGAAGGTTCGTCTTGGCAGCTGTCCCGTCCCCCAAGGGTCGCCCCTCGTTTGCCGGAGGCCCCGCTCGCGCCCCGCAGGCTGCCGTCACCGCAAGCCTCTACGAGCGCCACTCGGCCAAGATCCTCGGCTACTGCCTCCACCAGCTCGGCTCGCGCGAGGAGGCGGAGGACGCCGTCCAGACGACGTTCATGAACGCGTTCCGCGCGCTCGGCCGCGGCGTGGTCCCGGAGGCCGAGTCGGCGTGGCTCTTCAAGATCGCCGAGAACGTCTGCCTCTCCCGCCGCCGCTCGTCGTGGCGCCGCGGCCGGATCGAGAGCCCGAGCGACTTCGACGTGATCGAGGAGATCGTCCCGGGCCCGAGCCGCCAGCGCGACGAGCTGATCGGGATCGAGGACGCGCTCGCGTCGATGCCCGAGCAGCAGCGGC
>OBLS010001026.1_pt1 | contig 11042 bp, 9 predicted proteins | sample 1519901 | NCBI WGS metagenome assembly OBLS01 (sample SAMEA3113585, study PRJEB22503) | soil metagenome
CCGGGTCAGCCGACCCGGGCGGTGCCGTGCATGCCGTAGGCGTAGTGGCCGGGGAGGTGGCAGGCGAACTCGAGGGCCTGGCCGTCCAGGGTGAAGGGGAAGGCGTAGGTGGTGGCGGCCTCCTGGCCGGCGGCGACCGAGCGCTCGCCGGGGACGTCGCCGTGGTGCTGGCGCTCGCGGCCCTGCTCGTGGCGGCGCTGGACGGCGGGGTCGCCGAGGATGAACTCGTGGTCGATCGGGTCGGTGTTGCGGAGCACGAACCGGACCCGCTCCCCCGGCTCGACCCGGACCACCGAGGGCTCGAAGCGGGAGTGGCGCATGGTCACCACCACCGTCCGCGCTCCCCCGTCCCCGGCCCGCGAACCGGCCGACCAGACGGCCACCAGGGCGGCCGCACCCCCGGCGGCCAGGGCCAGGGCGACGGCGACCTGCCAGGGACGAGCGCGCATCGGGCCTCCGGGTCGGGCGGGTGACGGTCGTCTGGTTGGACGCCGCCGCCGCGGCGGCGGTTCCCGGCGGCGGGCCTCGCCTTGCCTCGGCGGCGGCCGGCGGGCGAGGCTGTCCCCGACAACCGGCCGAGCTCGGGAGGTGGGCCCTGCTGATCCACGTGGTCGCCGACGACGGGCATGGTCGGGGTGGGCTGATCGCTTGATGGCCCGGCTGCGGGAGCGCCAGGAGTGGCGGTTCTTCGGGGTGCTGTACCGGGCCGACCCGGGGCTGGCGGTCGCCTGGTGGGCGGTGCTGGTGGGGCGGGGGCTGCTGCCGGCGGGGTTCGCGGTGGCCACCGGGGCGCTGGTCGGGGCGGTGCAGCGGGGCGGGGAGCTGGCCGGGCCGCTGGCCGCCGTCGGGGTGGTGTTCGTGCTGCTGCAGGTGCTCACCCCCCTCCACCAGGCGATCGGCACCAACCTGGGCGACCGGACCGCCGCCTGGCTGTACGACCGGCTGACCGAGGCCTGCCTGCGGCCGGCGGGCATGGGCCACCTGGAGGACCCGGCCCTCAGCCGCGACCTGACCGCGGCCCGCGACTTCGACCTGGGCATGACCGGCCCGCCGCTGTCGATCTCGATGGACTTCATCGCCGCCGGGCTGGTCGAGCTGGTCGGCGGCCTGGCCGCGGCCGTGGTCCTGGCCGGGTTCGCCTGGTGGGCGCCGCTGCTGCTGGGCGGGGCCTGGCTGGCCACCCACTGGCTGCTGCGGGAGAGCTCGGTCTGGCGGGACCGGGCCACCGAGGAGGTCCGGTCGGCCCAGCGCGACGCCGACTACACCTACCGGCTGGCCGTCGACCCGCCGGCGGCCAAGGAGCTGCGCCTGTTCGGCCTGGCCGACTGGACGATCGAGCGCTTCACCGGCCACCGGCGGCGGCTGCACGAGCTCCAGTACCGGGCCACCCGGCTGCGGGAGCGGCCCCTGGTCTGGAGCGTGCTCCTGGTCGTCGGGGCCAACCTGGTCGTCTTCTGGGCGCTGGCCGAGGCCGCGGCCGGCGGGCGGCTGGAGCTGGACCGGGTGGTGGTGTTCGCCCAGGTCGCGGTCGGCACCAGCATGATCGCCTTCGGCGGGCTCAACTGGGCCCTGGACGGCGCGGCCGCCCCGGTGGCGGCGTCGCTGCGGGTCACCCCGGCCATGGAGGCGGCCGGGGCGCTCCGCCCCGGCACCAGGCCGGCCGATGCCATGCCGGCGGCCGGGATCCGCTTCCGCGGGCTCCGCTTCGCCTACCCGGGCGGCGACCCGGTGCTCGACGGCCTCGACCTCGACATCCCGGCCGGGACCTCGCTGGCCATCGTCGGCCAGAACGGCGCCGGCAAGACCACCCTGGCCAAGCTGCTCTGCCGGCTGTACGACCCCCAGGCCGGGGCGGTCGAGGTCGACGGGGTCGACCTGCGCGAGCTCGACATCGACCGGTGGCGGGCCCGGCTGGCGGCGGTGTTCCAGGACTTCATCCGCTTCGAGCTGCCCCTGCGCGACAACGTGGCCCCGACCGGCGCCGACGACGCCACCGTGCTGGCCGCGCTGACCGAGGCCGGCGCCAACGGGCTGGCCGGCCTCGACACCGTCCTGGCTCGCGGCTACCGGGGCGGGATCGACCTGTCGGGCGGCCAGTGGCAGCGGGTCGCCCTGGCCAGGGCGCTGTGCGCGGTCCGGCTGGGCGCCGGGGTCGTCCTCCTGGACGAGCCCACGGCCCAGCTCGACGTGCGCGGCGAGGCCGAGATCTTCGACCGCATCCTGGCCGCCACCCGGCACTGCACGACCATCCTCATCTCCCACCGGTTCTCCACCGTCCGCCACGCCGACCGCATCTGCGTGCTCGAGGGCGGCCGGGTGGCCGAGCTGGGCAGCCACGCCGAGCTGATGGCCCTGGGCGGCCGCTACCGCACCATGTTCGACCTCCAGGCCAGCCGCTTCGCCGCCGCCGAGGACGAGGAGGGGGTGGCCTATGACCGTCTCGGCTGAGCCCCGGGCGGCCCGTCCCGTGCCCGACGACCTCCCCCCGGCCCTGTCGTCGATGTGGCGGCTGTGCAAGCTCGGCTACCGGCACGAGCCCGGGCTGCTGGTCGCGTCGTTCCTGCTGTCGCTGGCGGCGGCCCTGCCGGACGCCCTCCTGGCCCTGTGGCTGGCCCTGCTCGGCAAGGGGGTGCTGGAGAGTGACCGGCGCCTGGTCGGGGTGGCCGCGACCGGCCTGGGGCTGTCGGCGGCGGCCACCTGGGTCCTGCGCACGGTCGACGCCCGCGTCCAGCGCCGCTTCCGCGACCGGGTCACCATCGCCCTGGAGGCGCACGTGGCCCGCCTCCAGGCCTCGGTGGCGACCATCGCCCACCAGGAGCGGCCCGAGTGGCTGGACCGCCTGACCGTGCTCCGCGAGCAGGTGTTCGTGCTCGACCACCTGTACATGTCGCTGTTCTCCACCGCCGGGTGGGTCCTGCGCCTGGGCGTGACCGTCGGGCTGCTGATCTCGATCAGCCCCTGGCTGGCCGCCCTGGCCCTGTTCGCCCTGCCGACCATCCTGACCTCGGCCTGGCGGCCGGCGGTGGAGCGCGGGGCCCAGGAGCGCGGCGCCCAGTCCAGCCGCCTGGCCCGCCACCTGTACCAGACCGCCACCACCGCCCCGCCGGGCAAGGAGGTCCGGGTCACCGGCATCGGGCCCCGGCTGGCCGCCGACCGCCGGGCCGCCTGGGAGCGCTGGTACGGGCCGCTGGCCAGCGCCCGCTGGGGGTCGGCGGCCTGGCACTCGGCCGCCTGGGCGGTGTTCGGCGCCGGCTACGTCGGGGCGGTGGTGGTGGTCGCCTCGGTGCTGGACGCCGGGCCGGCGGCGGTGCTGCTGGTGCTGGCCGCCGGGTCCCGGCTGTCGGCCTACATCGGGGCCACCGCCTTCGAGATCGGCTTCCTGCGCGGCATCTGGATGGACGGGTCGCGGCGGCTGGCCTGGCTGGAGGACTACGCCGCGGCGGTGGCCGCGTCGGCCGGCGAGCCGGTGCCGGCCAGCCTGGCCGACGGCATCCGCCTGGAGCACGTCTCCTTCGCCTACCCGGGCAGCGACCGCCTGGCCCTTGACGACCTCAGCCTGGAGCTGCCAGCCGGGACGGTCGTGGCCCTGGTCGGCGAGAACGGCGCCGGCAAGACGACCCTGGTCAAGCTGCTCTGCAAGCTGTACGAGCCGGCCTCGGGCCGGATCCTGGTCGACGGCCGGCCGCTCGACCGGATGGACGCCGACGCCTGGCGGTCGCGGCTGGCCGGCGCCTTCCAGGACTTCTTCCGCTTCGAGCTGCGGGCCCGCCACAGCGTCGGCGTCGGCGACCTGCCCCGCCGCGACGACGAGCCGGCGGTGGCCGCCGCCGTCGGCCGGGCCGGGGCCGCCGACGTGGTCGGCCGCCTGGCCGACGGGCTCGACACCCAGCTGGGACCGACCTGGCCGGGCGGGGTCGAGGTGTCCTTCGGCCAGTGGCAGAAGCTCGCCCTGGCCCGCGGGTTCATGCGCGAGGGGCCGCTGCTGCTGGTCCTGGACGAGCCCACCGCCGCCCTGGACGCCGAGACCGAGCACGCCCTGTTCGAGCGCTACGCCGCCGCCGCCCGCGCCGGCAGCGGCATCACCCTGCTGGTGTCGCACCGGTTCTCGACCGTCCGGATGGCCGACCTGATCGTGGTCCTCGACGGGGCCCGGCTGGTCGAGGTGGGCAGCCACGCCGAGCTGGTGGCCCGGGGCGGCCAGTACGCCGAGCTGTACGGCATCCAGGCCGCCGCCTACCGTGACCCGGCGCCCGGCCCCACCGGCTGAAGCATGGTGATCCGGTAGCGGAAGAACTCGCCCTCGGCGAAGCGGTCGCCGCCCGGGTGCCAGCCGAGCCGGCCGGCGCTGGGGATGGTCAGGCCGCCGAAGCTGGCCCAGCCGGTGATCTCGCCCCCGAACCGGTGCCAACCGAAGCCGTGGCCGTCGGGGTCGCCCCAGCGGTCGAAGGCCAGCGACACGATCCGCCCGGCCGGATCCAGGCGCAGCTCCAGCGCCACCGGGGTCTCCCCCACGGAGAAGGCGGCCGTGACCTGGTTCCCGGCGTCGCCGGCCGGGGCCGACCAGCGCACCCCGAACCGGGGCAGCAGCGCCGTCGGCAGCCACACCCCCTCGGCCCCGGCCCGGCCGGCGGCGCTGCGGGAGATGTCGGCGCCCTCGCCAGAGGCCACTGTGACCAGGCCGGCCAGCTTCCACTGCAGGGTCCCGGCCCCGTCCAGGTAGCGGTCGCCGCCGGCGATCAGCCCGGCCGCCCTGGCCGTCCAGACGAAGCCGCGCTGCGGGCTGAGCACCTGGCGGGCCCGGAACGGCAGCCAGCGACCGACCTTGATGGACCCGCGCATCCGCAGCCGGGCCGCGGTGTGCAGGGGCGTGCCCGGGGCGATGGCCTGGGCGAGGTGGCGGCGCACCGGCTCCGGCAGCCCGTCCAGCTCGGCCGGGCCGAACCGCTCCGGCCCGGCCGGCCGCAGCAGCCGCCGCTCCATGTCGCCGGCGATGGTCGTGCCCATGCCTGGAGTGTCCCGCGGCGCGGGCCGGTCAGCGCAGGGCCGAACGGCCCCTCCGGGCCAGGACCAGCCCGGCCAGGGCGCCGGTGACGGCCAGGCCCGCCGCCGGCCAGGCCCACCACCCGGCCCCGCCGGCAGGGCCCGGGGCCCCGGCGCCGGTGCCGGCCACGGATGCCGGGACGGCCAGGCCGGCGGCCACCGGGGACGGGCTGCGGCGGCCGCTGGTGTCGACGGCCAGGTCGTGGGTCAGCTCACCGGCGGTGGAGTCGATCCGCAGGTAGCTGAGCCACATGCCGGTGGCCGGCAGCCACTCCATGCCCTTGTCGGCCCGGAGGTCGGCCAGGAGCTGGCCGGAGGCGGGGCCGCTCCGCTCGAGGGCGACCCCGTGGGCGCCGGCGCCGACCGGCCGGGGCAGCATGGCCGGGCGCCGGTCGGTGAGCAGGTACAGGTCGGCCTGGATCGGGTCCGCCGGCTGGTGTCCGAGGCCGAGGATGCGCAGCGGGACCCAGGGGTTGGCCGTCGGGATGGTCAGGTGGATCGGGGTGCCGTCGCCAAGGCGCTGGCCGCGGGTCGCGGCCCGGCGGGCGTCGAAGCTGGCCGCCATGAAGATGGGGCTGCGGGCGGCGTAGAAGTCGAGCACCTCGGGGGCGTCGACCGACAGCCCGAAGCCGTGCTCGCGGGCCCAGTCGCCGACCGCCCGGCCGCCGCCGCGGAGCACGGTGATGTCGAGGGCGTCGATCCTGGTGGTCAGGATCTCCTCGGCCTGCTGGCGGCTGTCGGCGGCGAAGGCGGCCGCCCGGAAGGCCTCCGGCTGGGGCTGGGTCTCGCGGACCAGCCGCTGCAGGGTCCACTCGCCCCCCTTGCGGACGTCGCTCGGGACCCCGGGCAGGGGCACGATCGAGCCGAACCTGGCCCCGCCGCCGGCGTAGGTGAACGAGGTCAGGTAGTGCTCGACCCCGTCGTGGTAGCCGGCCAGGGTGGTGGTGCGGGCCAGCTGGACCGTGCCTCCCGGCCCGACCAGGCCCCCGCAGGCCATGGCCGGCTGGGCCGCCAGCAGGACCACGCCCGCCACCGCCGCCAGCAGCAGGCTCCAACGCCGCGTCCTGGTCATCTCCCACCCCGTCCTGGTCCGGTTCCGATGTGGCCTTGGACGGGCCGGGCGGCGAACCGGTTCCCGGCCCGGGCGATTCGCCGCCCAAAACCTGTCGATGCTATAAATGCGCCCGACAATGGCCAATCCGGACGTCCACCGTGCATGGCGCGGACACGCCGGAACGTGGGGGGTGCGGAATGCGGACGAACGGGCGCCAGTCGACGCGACGCTGGCGGCGGGGAACGGCCGGCGCGCTCCGGTCGGAGGCACTCGTCGAGGAGGCGGCCGCCCCGGCCTGCGTGCTGGACCGCAGCGGGCGGATCATCGTCGCCAACCACGCCCTGGAGCAGCTGCTCGGGGTGGCGGCCGGTGGGCTGGGCGGCCGGACCCTGCCGTCGCTGGCCTACCCGCCCGACGAGGAGCTGGCCAACGCGGCCGTGCAGCAGGTGCTGTCCGAGGGCCTGGACCGCTGCCAGGTCGAGGGCCGCTGGGTGCGGGTCTTCTCCCGCGAGCTGGTCTGGGGCAGCTGGGACCTGTCGCTGGTGCGCGACCGGCGGGGCCGTCCCGAGCTGGCCATCGCCATGGTCCGTGACCTGACCGCCATGAAGCGCTCCGAGCACGAGCGCCGCTTCTTCCAGTTCATGTTCAAGCTGATCGGCGAGGCCGACTCCAGCCACCAGGTCCTGACCGCCGCCGTCCAGACCATCTGCCACTTCACCCGCTGCGCCATGGGCCAGGTGTGGCTGCCGGCCGGCGGGGTGCTCGTCTGCAGCCCGACCTGGTACTGCAGCGGCTACGGGTTCGAGAAGCTGCACGCGGCCAGCGAGCAGGTCCGCTACGAGCTCGGCCAGGGCCTGCCCGGGCTGGCCTGGGCCAAGGGCCAGCCGCTGCAGCTGGACGACATCCGCGACACGGGCCGCTTCGACCGGGCCGTGGCCGCCCAGCGGGCCGGGGTCCGGGAGGCCATGGCCGTGCCCGTGACCGGCGCCGAGGGGGTGGTGGCGGTGCTGGAGCTGTTCGTCACCCACGAGCGGGCCGGCGAGCCGGGCCGCCTGGAGCGCATCGCCCGGGTCGCCGAGGAGCTCGGCCCCCTGGTCGAGCGGCGCCGGGCCAGCGAGGCCCTGGCCGCCTCCCAGGAGCGGTTCCAGGCGGTCACCGAGGCGGCGGTGGACGCGATCGTCTCCGCCGACAGCTCGGGGCGGCTGCTGACCTGGAACAGCGGGGCCGAGCGGATGTTCGGCTGGACGGCCGAGGAGATCGTGGGCCGGCCGCTGACGGTGATCATCCCGGCCCGGTTCCGCGAGCTCCACAACGACGGCATCGCCCGGGTCCGGCGCACCGGCACCTCCAAGCTGGCCGGCCAGGTGGTCGAGCTGGCCGGCCTGCGCCGCGACGGCGTCGAGTTCCCGATCGAGCTGTCCATCGGGTCCTGGAACGGGCCCGATGGCCTGGCCTTCTCGGGGGTGCTGCGCGACATCACCGAGCGCAAGCGGGCCGAGGCCGCCCTGGCCGGGGCCAACCGCGAGCTGGAGCGGGCCAACGCCGAGCTGGAGACGCTCGTCTACAGCGCCTCCCACGACCTCAAGAGCCCGATGGTGTCGCTGCTCGGCTACCTCGAGTACCTGCGGCTCGACTACGGCGACGTGCTCGGCCCGGAGGGCAACCACTACCTCAACCGGATGGCCGACAGCACCGTCTACATGCAGCAGCTCATCCACGACCTGATCGACCTGTCGCGGGTCGGGCGCACCGGGGTCGAGCCGATCGCCGTCGACCTGCGCCCGCTGGTCCGGGCCGTCGCCGAGGACGCGGGCGCGGCCAACCCCGGGATGGAGTTCCGGGTCGGGCGCCTGCCGGTGGTCACCGGCGACCCGGTCGGGCTGCGCCAGCTGTTCACCAACCTGCTCGAGAACGCCGTCCGCCACGGCGGCCGGCCCGACCTGGTCGTGGTCGTGGACGGGCACGAGCGACCCGACGGCGGCGTGGAGCTGTCGGTGCGCGACAACGGCCAGGGCATCCCGGCCGAGCACCGCGAGCGGGTGTTCGGGGTCTTCGAGCGGCTGGAGGGGCCTTCGACCAGCGACGGGACCGGGATGGGGCTGGCCATCTGCCGCAAGATCGTCGAGGTGCTGGGCGGCGGCATCGGCATCCAGGGCGACCGCGGGACCGACGTCCGCATCTTCCGGCCGCCGTCGCGGCCCGCTGGCCGGCCCAGGAGCTGACCGCGGGGGTGGCCCGGTGAGGACGTTACGGATCCTGCTGGTCGAGGACGACGACGACCACGTGTTCCTGATCCGCCGGGCCCTGGCCGACCTGGACGACCTGGCCGTCAGCGTCGAGGTCGCGCCCGACGGCGAGCGGGCCTTGGAGCGGCTGGCCAGGGCCCGCTTCGAGCCCGGCGGCCGGCCCCAGCTGGTCCTGCTCGACCTCAAGATGCCGCGGATGGACGGCTTGGACGTGCTGCGCCACCTCCGCGCCGACGAGGCCGCCCGCGGGCTCCCGGTGGTGGTGCTGACCTCCTCCGAGCGCCAGGAGGACCGCGAGGAGGCGCTGCGCCTCGGGGCCAGCTGGTTCGTGTGCAAGCCGACCGACGGCCGCCGCCTCCGCTCCGAGATCCAGCAGCTGGCCGGGCACTGGGCCCGGGTCACAACCTGACGGCTGGATTTGGTAGGTTCCGCCCGGTTGCCGGGGGGATCGGGCGGGAGGTCGGGGATGGGACGGACGATCCGGGTCATGGTGCTGGCCGCGGTGCTGCTGGCGGCGCTGCCAGCCGGGGCGATGGCGGCCGGCGGGACCGGGGCGGCCGCGACCGTCCAGCCGGGCCCGGCGGTGGTGGCCGACTTCAACGGCGACGGCATCGACGACCTGGTCGTCGGCGTGCCCGGTGAGGACATCGGCGCCACCACCAACGCCGGCGCGGTCAACGTCATCTACGGCTCCGAGTCCGGCCTGCCCGACGGCCCCCGCCAGCAGCTCACCCAGGCCCTGGCCGAGCCCGGCGACGGGTTCGGCACGGCCGTGGCCACCGGCGACTTCAACGACGACATCCTCACCGACCTGGCCGTCGGCGTCCCCGGCGAGAACGTGGGCGGCATCGCCGACGCCGGCGCGGTCGAGATCTTCTACGGCAGCGGCGGCGTCATCGGCCTCCCCGCGGTCGGCGACCAGCTGCTGCGCCAGGGGGCTGGCGGCATGGCCGGTGTGGCCGAGGCCGGCGACCGGTTCGGCGCCGCCCTGGCCACCGGCCTGGTCAACAACGGCGACGGGGCCGAGCTGGCCATCGGGGCCCCGGGCGAGGACGTCGGCGTGCTCGGCGGGGCCGGGGCGGTCAGCCTGGTCGACGGGGCCGCCGGGGGGCTGCTGGGCGGCAGCAACGTGCTCATCACCGAGCGCAACCCCGAGCCCGGGGACGGCTTCGGGGCGGCGGTGGCGATCGGCGACCTGAGCGGCGGCGGCGACCCCGCCCAGCCCGACGACCTGGCCGTCGGGATCCCCGGCGAGAATGTCGGCACGGCCACCGACGCCGGCGCGGTCAACGTGCTGGACTCCGCCGACGACGGCAGCGGCCTGCTCCCGAGCGCCGTCCAGGACCAGTACTTCCAGGGCAACAACGGGGTCCCGGGGGCCTCGGAGAGCGGCGACCTGTTCGGGTCCGCCCTGGCCGCCGGGCTGTTCGGCTCGGGCGGGGTCGACCTGGCCGTCGGCGTCCCCGGGGAGAACGTCGGCGCGGCCGCCGACGCCGGCGCGGTCGTGATCCTGGCCGGGCCGACCACCCACCAGCTGCTGACCCAGGGCGGCGCGACCACGATCGGGGCGCTGCCGGGGGCCACCGAGGCCGGCGACCAGTTCGGGTCGGCCCTCGGCGCCGCCGACTTCGACGACAACAACGCCGACAACCTGGTCGTCGGGGTCCCCGGGGAGAACCTGGGCGCGGTCGCCGACGCCGGCGCGGTGCTCAGCCTGTGCGGGTTCGACGGGCAGTTCGGAGGCTGCGCCGATGGCGTCCTGACCCAGGGCAACCCCGAGGCCGGGGACCGCTTCGGGGCGGCCCTGACCCCGGGCAACTTCGACGGCAACGAGTTCCCCGACCTGGCCGTGGGAGCGCCCGGGGAGACGGTGGCCGGCAAGGCCGCCGCCGGGGCCGCCGACGCCCGCGACGGCGAGGACGGCGGGCTCCCGGCCAACCCCGACGCGCCCCTGTACTTCCAGGGCAGCGCCGGGGTGCCCGGCACCGCCGAGGCCGGCGACCGGTTCGCGGCGGCGCTGTCCGCCTAGCTCGAGAACGCCTGCAGGGCGGCGGCCCGGCGGTGCGGCTCCAGCGCCTGGCGCTGGCTGCGGGCCCGCTCGATCAGCCGGTCGTAGTCGGTCCCGGCCAGCCGGGAGTCGCCGGCCGCCGCCTCCCGCAGCGCCAGCCACATGCAGAGCTTGCCCTCGATGCCCAGGGACAGGGCCTCGGTCTCCAGCATCCGGGTGAGGTCGGCGTTGCCGACCAGGGCCGGGTTGAGCCGCAGCCGGGTCAGCTTCTCCAGTACCCAGCCGGCCGCCTGCTTGACCCGTTGGCGCTCGATCCCCAGCCGCTCCATCAGCTCCTCGAGGGACGCCCGGTCCTGCTCGATGTCGTTGTGCAGGGCGGCCATGAGGTTGCCGAGCTCGGTCCCCTGGTTGTTGTCGCGCAGCTTCTCGGCCAGCTCGGTCCCGGCGGCCGAGCCGCCCAGATGGTCGTTGAGGTAGATGCCCAGCAGGTCGTCCGCCATCCCGCACCCCTTCCTGTCGGCCGCCGGCCGGCGGCCGACAGGACCCTACTCGACCGAGCGGGCCGCCTCCAGGATCGCCGCCACCGAACGGTCGACGTCGTCGTCGGTGGTCGACCAGTTCGACACCGAGATGCGCATGGCCGCCATGTCGTGCCAGGTGGTGCCGCTCAGCCAGAGGGTGCCACCGGCCTGGA
>OBLS010001027.1_pt1 | contig 11037 bp, 11 predicted proteins | sample 1519901 | NCBI WGS metagenome assembly OBLS01 (sample SAMEA3113585, study PRJEB22503) | soil metagenome
GCAAGGGCGAGACGCTGCACCCAAAACGGCGGGAACGCCGCCCGCACCTCGTCCTCGAACTCGCGCGTGAACAGCGCGAGATCGAGCGGCTTCGGGATGCCGTTCGTCATCGTGCGTCCCTGCTCGGCGAGCGCGACCGCCGTCTCGAAGAGCTGCTCCATCTTGAGCGCGGGCCGTATGTCGACACGGACGAGTACCGGCTCGTCTCCGACGTTCGCGAAGTCGTGCGGAAGGCCGGGCGGGACGACGACTACCTCGCCCGGGCCGGCGACGACCCGCGCGCGCCGCATTCTGAACCGCATCGTTCCTGCGACGACCTCGAAGCGCTCCTGCTGCTTCGGGTGAATGTGCAGCCCGCCCGGGACGCGGGCGCCCGGCGGGAGCTCGAGGTCGATCGCGATGAGCTGGCCGTCCGTCTCCGCCGCAGTCCGGCGGAACGTGATCCGTTCGCCGCTGGCGGGGTTCTCCAATGTCTGTCCTGCGTATGCCATGGTGGCTCCTTCGGGTCGGTAGCTCGCCTCCGCGGGGCGGCGGAGGCGAGCGTTGTCATCCGGGCCTGTCAGGCGGCCTCGGCCTGAGGCACGAGCTGGTCGGGTTCCGCGGCGGCCGCCTCCTCGAGGCGCTGCCTGCGCGGGATGAGGAGCGCGAGCGCTGCGCCGACAGCGACCACCGCCGCTCCGGCCCAGAGCGCTGGCACGAGCCCGTCGACGAACGACTCGGGAGTCTCGTACCCGCCCGTGCTGGCGAAGATCGAGGCCAGCACGGCAACGCCGAGCACGCCGCCGACTTCGCGGATCGCGTTGTTCGCACCGGAGGACTTTCCTTCCTCCTCCGGCCGCACGGCCGAGAGGACGACGTTCGCGACCGGCGCGAAGAACATCCCCATTCCGATCCCGGTGACGATGAACGGCCCGACGAGCGACCCGTAGCCAACGGTTGGCGTCGAAACCGCGGCCATCCATCCGAGCCCGACCGCCTGCAGGGCGAGCCCCGCGGCGAGCAGCGGTCGGCCGCCGATCCGGTCCGATAGCGCTCCGGCAATCGGGGCGACGATGAGCTCCATCGCGGTCCACGGGAGTAGCAGCAGGCCTGCCTTCAGAGGCGAGTAGCCCTGTGCGGTCTGGAAGAACTGCACGAGCAGGAAGATCGACCCGAACATCCCGAAGTACACGAGGAGGGATGCGCCGTTCGCTGCTGCGAAGGCGCGATTGCGAAAGAAGCGCATCGGCAGCATCGGCGCCGGCGCGCGAAGCTCCCAGATGACGAACGCACCGAGCAGCGCGGCGCCGCCGGCGAGGGCACCGACGATAACTGGGCTCGACCAGCCGTCGCCGTTCCCGTGGATGACGCCCCAGACGAGCCCGAGCATCCCCGTGCTCGCGAGGGCGAGGCCGCGTAGGTCGAGGGCCTTGTCCGGCCCGTGCGACTCGCGCAGCCGCGTCGCGAGCGGCAGCAGCACGAGGCCGACCGGGACGTTCAGCCAGAAGATCCACTGCCAGGCGATTCCCTCGACGACCGCGCCGCCGACGAGCGGGCCCATGGCGACGGCGAGGCCCGCAATGCCGGACCAGGCGCCGAGCGCGGCTCCGCGACGCTCGCGCGAAACGGCGTCGCTGAGAATCGTCAGCGTGAGCGGCGTGACGACTGCCGCTCCGAGGCCCTGCACCGTACGAGCGGCGATCAGCCACTCGGCGGACGGCGCCAGCGCCGCGGCCGCGGACGCGACGGTGAAGGTACCGACGCCGAGCATGAACATCCGCTTGCGCCCGAAGCGGTCGCCGAGCGCGGCCCCGGTGAGCACAAAGACCGCGAACGCGAGGGTGAACGCGTTCACCGTCCACTCGAGCTGCTCGAGCGAGGCACCGAGGTCGACGCGAATCGCCGGAATCGCGGTTGAGACGACGAGGTTGTCGAGCACGACCATGAATAGCGCGACTGTCGTGACGACGAATGTCCAGCGGGTGTGCGCTGTTGTGTTCATCTTCGCTCTCCTGGATTTGACTATGGATCTAGACGCTAAGTCTAGTAGCAGAGTTCAAGTCTCGTCAAGAACTCGCTTCAGGAGCTAGACGAAAGGTCTAGACGATCTGTTGATCAAGAAGCAATGCAGCAGCTAAGCTCTGGTCATGGCGATGAGGCCGTACACTGCAGGGCGCCGGCGCGAGAGCGCGAAGACTGTCGATCGCGTGCTCGAGGCGGCCGAACGCCTGATCAGGGAGGGGACCTTCCACGCCGCGGCGATGGACGAGCTGGCCGGGGCGGCCGGCGTCTCGAGGGCGACGGTCTTCAACCGCTTCGGCTCGAAGCTCGGCGTGCTCGAGGCGCTCTTCACCCGCGGCATGGAGGGGCCCGAGATGGCCGCGATTCAGGAGGCCCTCGCCCTCGAGGATCCGGCCGAAGCGCTCGACGCCGCGATCGCGGCTGCGTGCGCGATCTGGGAGGCCTACGGGTTCGTCCACCTGCAGCTGCAGGCGGTCGGGGTGCTGGAGCCGGAGGCGGCCGCGCTCATCGACCAGCAGCGGGATGAACAGCGTGCCGAGCTCGAGAGCCTGACGCGGCGCCTGGCCAAGTCGAGCAGGCTGCGGCCCGGGCTGAGCCAGGCGCGAGCGACCGCGACGCTGCACATGCTCACGAGTCTCGAGTCCTTCCTCTGGCTGCGCCAGAGCTATGGCCTGTCGCTGCGCCAGACACGCGAGACGCTGGCCGAGTTGGCGCGAACGCTGCTCCGCTGACTCGGCGTCGACTGCGCTGCCGACGGGATGGAGGTCACAGGGCTTTTGTGCAAGCCCTCTTCCGGACTCGAACCGGAGACCCTCTCCTTACCATGGGGTTCACGCGGCAACCGGTCGCAATCCACAGCAACGGTTTTCGCCTATTTGAGCCGCTTTCGCGGCCGCTCCATTTGCCACCGGTTGCCAGAGTTTGCGACCACTGGGCTCCATAAAGGCTCCATCTTTCGTTGTCTCCTCGGACTACGCGCTTCGCGGGTCGCAGACCAACTGGGCAGGGTTTTCCGCAGCAGGACTCTTTGCCGCACGTCGCGCTGGCTGGCCGGGTTGACACGTGACCGGTGACTGGAGCCTTCCGAGCTAACGCCCTGGACGCGTCATCGCTCGCACGAGATCGCCTATATGGCGTTTCTGCTCGGCGAGAAAGGCGGGGTCGCGCGCCTTCATGCCCAGTGCCGGCAGAAGGGTGTGCTCATGCGCGAACGGGTACCAGCACAGCGCTGTGAGGTCGAGGACGAGGCGCTCTGGCGTGATGCCGGCCTTCTCAGCGGCTGGCGCGAGCGCAACGATCCCCTCCTCCACCGCGTCGTCGAAGAATTCGGCCACGCGACTTCCCTCGCCGAGCGCCTCACGCTGGATGAGACGGACGAAGTTCCGGTCGTGGCCGAGAAACTCGATGGCGGCGCCGACGTATGACTCGACTGCGTCTTCCACTGAGGGCGCCTGCTCGCCCTCGGCGTAGGCGCGCGCCATCGTCTCGCGAGCGCGTGCGATAGCGCGGGCGAGGACAGCGTCGTAGAGAGCTGCCTTGCTGCCGAAGAAGTAGGCGGGCGTGCTGCGGGCAACGCCGGCAGCCTCGCCGATCTGCTGCAGGCTCGTCCGTTCGAAGCCAACGCGCGCGAAGGAGTCCTCCGCCGCCGCGAGGATCGCCTCGCGGGTGCGCGCCGGATCCCTGAGACGCTCCGAGTTCTGTTCTGCCACGTCGATCCGTGACTACTAGCTGAACGTTCAGCTAGGTGATAGTAGTACCGGGTTAAACGTCTCGCTTGCCCGGAACCCGGACATACCGAGGAGGGATCTTCGGATGACAGATGACCAGCGGCACGGCCGGATCTTCGGAGTGCTGTTCATCATCACGTTCCTTACGTCGATTCCGGCGTATCTCATCTTCGAGTCGGTTCTCGACGACCCGGCCGGGTTTATCGGCGGCGACGGGGGGATGGGCTGGCTCTACTTCGCAATCCTGCTCGAGTTCTTCCTCGTGCTCTCGAACGTCGGGACGGGCGTCGCTTTGTATCCGATCGCGAGGCGGCAAAACGAAGCCCTCGCGATCGGCTACGTCGCGGCTCGAATCATCGAGTCCGTCTTCATCGCGGTCGGGATCATCTTCGTGCTCGGGCTCGTGACTATGCGCCTGGACGGTTTCGGCACGGCCGACGCTGCCGCCTCGCTGAAGGACCTCAAGGACTGGACGTTCCTGTTCGGCCCCGGACTCATCGTTCCGTTCGGAAACGGGCTGATTCTCGGTTATCTGATGTACAGGTCGGGCCTCGTCCCCCGGCGCATGGCCTGGCTAGGACTGATCGGAGGGCCGATCCTCTTCTTCGCGGACCTCGGCATCCTCTTCGACTGGTGGGAAATGAGCACGGTGATGATCCTTGTGCTCCCGGAGGCCATCTGGGAGTTGTTCGTCGGCTTTTACTGCGCGATCTTCGGCTTCCGGCGAGACTCGCCAATCGTGCGCCCGAACTGGCGCGGTAATGCAGCCGCCTGACGCTCTCCCACCGTCGTGGCAGCGACTGCTCGCCCTGTCCGGCGTCGTGTTCGGGGTCCTCTTCCTAGTCGGGTGGTTCGCGAGCGGCGGCGACGCGCCCGACTACGCGGCGGCCGACGCGGAGTGGACCGAGTGGGCCGACGACAACCAGTGGAGAAGTCGTATCGGTGCGTTCGCGATGCTGCTTGCAGGCTTCGTCCTTCTGCACTTCGCGGCGACCATCCGAACTGCGCTAGGAGATGCGGAAAGAAGGGCTGGCGGTTCTGCACAACTCGCTCGGGTCGCCTTTGCGGGTGCCATAACCGGCATGGCGGGAATGGCCATGGCGATCGTCATAATCTCGAGCGCGACGACTGAGGGGGCCGACGCGAACCCGATCGTCACTCGTGCCGTCGCAACCGCCTCGGCCGGGCCTTTCCTACTTTCTGCCATGGGCTTCGCCGCATTCCTCGCGGCCGGTGGACTGGTGACGATTCGAAGCGGAGTCTTCGCACGCTGGACAGGTGTCGTAGCGCTCATCGGTGCGGTTTCGTTTCTCGTCGCGTTCGCCGCGATTCTCTCGGGCTTGGGCGAAGACAGTGTGTTCGGCTTCGGCTTCTTTCCTGGCGTCCTGGCCGTTGTGATCTGGTCAATCGCCACCAGCATCGCCATGTACCGCGCCGTGGCGGGCTCTACGTAGCTGCGCGCCCGCCGAGCCTCCGCTCCAGTTCAGCTAACGCTTGCGGATCTTGTGGACCTCGAAAATCTGTGGGGGGCCACCGGAGTCGAACGGGATGTCGGCGAACACGGGCATCTCCATCAACCGCTTCCCGTACGCCTCGAACTGCTCCCGAGAATCCCAGATCTCGCTCACACGCAGGTTTCCTTCCGGCCCGAAGCACACGTGGTACTCGAGGCCGTCCGGAAGAGGCTCGATTCCGACCTCCCTGAGCAGCCGGTCGGCCTCCTCGTACTGCTCGAAGGTCAAAGACGGCGGGCTGTAGCGCACAAGAATGCTCAACGTGTCCTCCGATGCTCGGGTGGTGTCCTCGCGGCCGACGGTGTCCGCGGCGGATAGCCTCGCGCAGGATATGGGGGGCGCGCGTACGCGGAGACGGCTGAGCGGCTCCAGCAAGTGAACGAGGCCAGTTGACAGTTCCTGCGGGAACAGCTCGGGATGAGCCGCCTCGCGGCTCCTATTCGACGGTGTCCGCGGCAGAGTTCGCAGAGCAAGCACGACGGGGGGAATCGCGCTTTTCCCCGCCCGGGGATGTACGCGTCGCCTGATCCGCTAACAGCGGACTGGCTCGCCGCGGGCGAGGAGACGAGGGCGCAGCGGGAGTTACGATCCGACCATCCTGCTCCCGTACTCGTCGTGCCGGCGGAGCCAGAGCTGCCACGCCTCGCCCTCGTCGCGGCCCTTGGGGGCGTGGTCGAGGATCGGGTAGTAGCCCATGAGGAACTCCAAGCCGCGCCACGTCGTCGAGTACGCGTGGTACACGTCACCCTCGTCGCGCACGAACGTGCTGAAGCCGGGGCTCTCCGTGAGGTAGCCGACCGCATCGGTGCCGGTAGAGCGGGCGTTGTGCTCGACGATCGGCGGTAGCCCGGTCTCCGTCGCCTCGGCGCTCGCGCTGCGGAAGTCGTGGCCGGTCGGCGTCATCTGCGCCACGGCCTCGCGGGCCTGCTCCTCGGTGTGCGAGAAGCCGAGGTCGAAGTTGAAGTCCGTGCGCGCGGTCGAGACCCAGGGAAGGCGCCAGCCCATGCGACGCTTGTACGCCTGCAGCTTCTCGAACGGTGCTTGCGACACGAGCAGGAACGTGACGTCACGCGCGTGCAGATGGGGGAGGACGCCGTCGACGCTGTCGGCGATCGACGAGTTGACCGGGCAGCCGGCCTGATAGCTCGGGCCGAACATGAAGTGGTAGACGAGCAGCTGGGAGCGCCCGTCGAACAGCTCGCTGAGCGCCTTCTCGCCCTCGTCCGTGTCGAAGCGGTAGTCCTTCTCCACCGGAACCAGCGGCAGCTCGCGCCGCTGCCGCGCGATCTCGTCGCCGAGCCTCGTGTGCTCCTTCTCGCGGGCCAGTAGCTGCTCGCGTGCCGCAAGCCACTCTTCGCGGGTTCCGATCCTGGTCGTCGTGGTGCTGCTGCTCACTGAAGCCTCCTTGTCGTGTTGTTGAAGTCAGGCGATCGCGGCGGCTTCCGCCGCAATCTCGGACAGCCTCGTCTCGTGGACGCGGTAGAGCTGGCCCATCAGCGACCCGGCGAAGCTGATCCTGGCGACACCGAGCTCCGCCAGCCGTGCAAGCGGGGGAGCCCCCGCCGCGACGACGTTCACCGGGCCCTCGACGCGCCGGACGAACTCGCCGATCAGCTCGTCGTCCGCGAGCCGGATGGGGAAGACGCAGTCGGCCCCAGCCTGGAGATAGAGACGCGCGCGACGCACGGCCTCCTCGAACAGCTCGCGGCGATCGCCTTCGCGGCGCAGCACGTCGACGCGCGCATTCAGGACGATCTCGGCGCCGGCCTCCGTCGCCGCCTCACGGACGGCGCGCAGGCGTTCGGCGTTCTCACCGGCGTCGAGGAGGTCGGTATCGCCGTGATGGTCGGTGTCTTCGAGGTTGCAGCCGACGGCTCCCGCCTCCAGAAGTCGTTTGACCAGGTCTTTGGGCGAGAGCCGATAGCCGGCCTCGACGTCGGCCGTCACCGGAACCGAGACGCTTCGAGCGATCCGGGCGATGACGTCGAACGCCTCGTCCACCGGCATCGAATCGTCGTCCTCGTAGCCCAGAGTGGCGGCGACCGCCCCGCTCGACGTGGCAACGACGGGGAAGCCGGCCTTCACCACCAACCGGGCGCTCGCGACGTCCCACGCGTTGGGCAGGACGAGCGGTCGTGGGTCGGAGTGGAGGCGGCGTAAGGCCTCCGCCTGCTCCGCCAAGCTGACGATGTCGCGTCTCATCAGTCGGCGGCGTGCGCGGCAGCGGCCTCGAGCTGCTCCCGCGTCGCCCGGCGGGGCGGGTCGAGGAGAAACAGCGCCAGCACCAGGCCGATCCCGGCGAGGACGGCGGCGGCGAGGAACGCCGACTGGAAGCCCTCGGTTAGGGCGACGAGCGGGCTGGCGTTTGCGTTGGCCGCCAGGTAGCTGTCGGTCTGCGAGACGGCGACGGTCGCGACGATCGCGGTCCCGATCGCGGCGCCCATCTGGAACGCGGTGTTGCTGAGCCCCGAGGCGAGCCCGGACTCGTGCTCGGCGACGCCCGCGAATGCCGCGACGGTCGCCGTCACGAAGGCGAGGCCGATGCCGGGGCCGAAGACGAGCAGCCCGAAGAAGAGGTCGCCGAAGTAGCTGCCTCCGACGGAGACTTGCGTCAGCAGCAGGGAGCCGCCGCCCATCAGCGCCATGCCGATCGCCGCCACCGGGCGGAAGCCGATCCTCAGCACGACCGACTGGCCGACGATCGAGCCGACGGCGGCCATTGCGGGGAACACGACCGAGGTGAGCCCGAACTTGACTGCGGAGTAGCCGAGTACCTGCTGCGCGTACAGCGTGAGGATGAACGGCATCCCGAACGCGACCGTCGCGAAGAGGAGCATGACGGCGTTGGCGCCGACGAGCGCGCGCGAGCGGAGGAGGCGCAGTGGGACGAGCGGAGCGGGATGGCGCGACTCGATCAGGACGAAGCCGGCGAAGAGCGCCGCCGACCCGGCGAAGAGCAGCAGCGTCCGCGCGGAGGTCCAGCCGGTGGCCGGTGCTTCGACGACCGCGTAGACGAGCAGGACGAGCGCACCGGTAATCGTGAGCGCACCGGCCGGGTCGTAGCTCCGCCGCGCCGTGACCGCGCGGCTCTCCGGCAGCAGAACGGGGATGAGCGCGAGCGCGAGCAGCCCGAAGGGAACGTTGAGGAAGAAGATCCACTCCCAGCCGAGGCCGTCGACGAGCGGACCCCCGATCAGCCACGCGGTCGTCGCGCCGAAGCCGCCGAGCGCTCCCCAGATCCCGAGCGCCTTGTTGCGCTCGGCTCCCTCTGGGAAGAGCGTGGTGATGATCGAGAGCGCGGTCGGTGTCATGACTGCGGCGCCGATGCCTTGGAAGGCGCGGGCGGCGATCAGCGCCTCACCCGACCAGGCGAACCCGCAGAGCAGCGAGGCGAGCGTGAAGAGAACGAGGCCGACCATGAAGACACGGCGGCGCCCGAGCAGGTCGGCGGCCCGCCCGCCGAGCAAGAGCAGGCCGGCGAAGGTGAGTGCGTAGGCGCTCACGACCCACTGCAGCCCCTGCGCCGTGAAGCCGAGGTCAGTCTGGATCGAGGGCAGCGCGACGGTCACGATCGCCGCGTCGAGGATCACCATGAAGAAGGCGCCGCAGAGGAGCGCGAGCGCCCACCAGCGGCGGGGATCGGGTGTGGTTGCGTGCATGTGTTCCCTTCCGTTCATGTCAGCGGCTCGCCGACCTCTTGGACTGCCAGAAACCGATCTCGCCTCCGTCGGGCACGGCGAGGACGCTGCGCCAGCCGGCCGGTCCTTCGCGCGGGTCGAGCAGGACGCTGGCGCCGAGCCGGCGTGCGAGCTCGGTCGCCTCCTCGATCTGCGAGACCTCGAGGTAGGGAATCCAGACCGCCCGGCGCGTGCCGCACTCGACGATGCCGCCCTCGAGTGCGCCGCCCCAGTCGAGCACGTGGTAGGAGCGGTGCGCGGCCTCGACCCGCTCGATCCGCCAGCCGCAGGCCTGCGAGTAAAAGGAGCACGCGCGTGCGAGGTTCCCGCTGTGCAGCTCGAGATGGATGACCGGCTTCGGCGAGGACGGGATCATGGTCTCGGTAATGCAGATCCGTTCCGTCGCCTCAATCAATCGGACCGATTGATTCGCGGCTCGAGACGGGTCTTATCTCTCGAGAGCTCGTGAGCCCGCCTGACACCACCACACCCGCCGCTGCCGATCTGGACGCGGCGCGCCGGCACGACGAGGCCGCCTTCGGGCGCCTGGTCGGTCCGCATCGCACCGAGTTGCAGGCGCACTGCTACCGGATGCTCGGGTCGGCCGCTGACGCCGAGGACGCCCTCCAGGAGACCCTCGTGCGGGCGTGGCGAGGCCTGCCCTCGTTCGAGGGTCGCAGCTCGCTTCGCTCCTGGCTCTACCGGATCGCCACCAACGTGTGCCTGAAGACGCTCGAGCGGCGCCCGAAGCGGGTGCTGCCGATCGAGTACGGCCCCGCGAGCGATCCACACGATCGACTCGAGGGCGCGCTCGCCGAGCCGGTGTGGATCGAGCCGTACCCGGACGACGCTCTCGGGCTCGAGGACCGGCCGGCGGCTGTCGAAGCGCGCTACGAGCAGCGCGAGAGCGTCGAGCTTGCCTTCGTCGCGGCGCTGCAGCACCTGCCCGGTCGCCAGCGGGCCGTGCTGCTGCTGCGCGACGTGCTCGGCTTCGGCCCGGCAGAGATCGCGGCCATGCTCGACGCGACCCCCGCCGCGGTCTACAGCGCGCTCCAGCGCGCCCACCAGGCGGTGGAAGAGCGTCTGCCGGCGCAGAGCCAGCAGGCGACGCTCCGCTCGATCGGCGACGAGCGGCTTCGCAAGACGGTCGAGCGCTACCTGGACGCCTGGGAGCGGAACGACGTCGCCGCGCTCGCCGCGATGCTGGCCGACGACGCGACGTTCGCCATGCCTCCGCAGCCCGGCTGGTACGTCGGACGCTCGGCGGTTGCCACCTTCCTCGCCGCGATGCCGTTGTCCGGCCGCAGGCAGTGGCACCACGTTCCGCTTCAGGCCAGCGGTCAGCTCGCCTTCGGGCTGTACGGGGCCGTTTCAGGCGAGACCGCGTATCACGCGGACGCGATCATGGTGCTCAGCCTCGACTCCGCCGCCCGGATCACCGGCATCACGGCATTCCGGGAGCCCGCGGCGTTCGCCCGTTTCGGCCTGCCGAATGAGATCAGGCGCTAAGGCTCATGCGCCAGGACGCATGCCTTGCCGTCAGTCCGCTCGCTACGTCCTACGCGCGAGGGAGCGTGCGTGGCAATCCGAAGCGCGCGAAGACGCTCGTGTCGCTGAAGAAGGTGATCGCCGAGATCTGCTCGCCGGCAAGTGTGAGCACGAAGAGTCCGAACGGCCGCGCGATTGGGGCTTGGCGGTCGTCGAGGTAGCAGCCGAAGGCGGGTTGGCCGTTGGCGCGAGTCGCTACGACGCGCAGCGGTGCGCCGCGTAGGCGCGCGCGATCGTCCATGAAGAGCGTGATCGCCGCTTTGCCCTGGTACTCGAACGGGTACGGCGGCATCGTCACCCAGGCGTCGTCGGCGAGCAGGGCGACGACGGCTTGCGTGTCTCCGCGATCGACCGCATCCGCGAAGCGGCCGACGATCTCGCGTTCCTGCGGCGCGTCCGGGGCCGGCGCCCGCGAGGAGTCGATCGGTCGCTCGGCGAGCTCTGCGCGTGCGCGTTGGAGCGCCCCTTTCACCGACGCCTCTCCGGTCTGCAGGATCGCCGCGCTTTCGCTGACGGAGAAGCCGAGTACATCGCGCAGCACAAGCGCGGTGCGCTGCAGCGGCGGCAGCC
>OBLS010001028.1_pt1 | contig 11036 bp, 8 predicted proteins | sample 1519901 | NCBI WGS metagenome assembly OBLS01 (sample SAMEA3113585, study PRJEB22503) | soil metagenome
GCCAGAGCCGTCGGCCACGGTTGGTAGCTGACGTCGAAAACGATTGGCGCGCCGCGGGCGATCACCGCCGCGGTCGGATCGACTGCCGTGGACGTTACCGTCGAGATGAGCAAATCTGCGGCCGGCGGCTCAGCACCCCAGGGCAGGACCTGTACGCCCAGCTGCAGCGCTGATCCGAGAGTTTCGAGCTGCTCGGCCTTGCTCATGGTTCGAGCCATGATGGTGAGATTGCGCGCACCCAGTTGCTTCGCCGACAGAACCGCCGAACGTGCCGTCGCCCCTGACCCGAGAATCGTGACCCGCAGAGGGGGTCCGGCGTCCAGCTGCTGAACCGCCCACACCAGTCCGCCGATGTCTGTGTTGTAGAGCCTCCGGCGGAGGCCGTCGAAGATCAACGTGTTGGCCGAGCCGGCGAACCTGGCGAGCGAGTCGACGTCCCCCAGCTCTAGAGCCGCCGATTTCAGCGGCATGGTGAGGCTCAGCCCACGCCAGTTGTCGGTGCATCCGGCGACGAAGTCGGCCAGCTGATCTTCAGTCACGTCAAACCGGTCGTACGTCCAACCGGTCAGCCCGAGCTCGGCGTAGGCCGCGCGATGAAGGGCTGGAGAGAGGGAATGCGAGATCGGTGAACCGAGGACCGCGCATCGCCAACCGGCATCGCTGAGCGCAGCAGCGCCGTCAGCTGTCACAGCGGCCCGGATGAGACTGGCACCAATTCTGGAACTCTTGCCGGATCTTCTCGAAGTCCTTCTCGTTGGTAGCGAACTTCGTCTCTCCGGTGTCCAAGTTGACGGTCACGAAGTAGAGCCACTTGCCGTTTGCCGGGTTGGCGGCCGCCTCGAGTGACGCCTTTCCCGGTGCCGAGATCGGGCCGGGCGGCAGGCCTTTGTACCGATAGGTGTTGTACGGCGACTTGCTTGCTCGATCCTTGGGTGTTGTGGTCGTGGTCGTCAGCCTCTCCGCGTAAGTCACGGTGGAATCGAATTCCAGCGGCATGTCCTCCGCAAGCCGGTTGTACACCACGCGCGCCACCTTGTCCCGATACTCGTCCTTGTTGACCTCACGTTCGATGAGACTCGCGATGATCACCAGGTCATACGGCGACCGCTTGAGCTTCTTGGCGGAGGCCTCCAGCCCGATCTGTTGCGCCACGAACTTGTACTGGTCGACCATCTGGCGAAGGGTCGACGTAGCGGTCGCCTCGGCGGTGAGCTCATAGGTGTCAGGGAAGAGGAACCCCTCCGGCTTGTTGTTCGCATACCGGGGCAGCCCCAGCTTCGTCGGCTTCTTCAGGGCCGCTTCGTACGCTGATTTCTTGATCTTGGTGCCCTTGACCAGCGCATCGACTTGGGCGGTGAGCCGGAGACCTTCAGGGATCGTGAATTGCAGTCTCACCCGAGAGCCACCCGGATTGATCAGCAGGCTCAGGGCGTCAGTGGCTTTCATCTGAGTTTTCATCAGATAGCGACCGGCCTGCACGCTGGTCGCGCGTTCCTCCGCGTCGACTGCCTCGTTCCAGGCCTTGAGCGATTTCACGACGTCGGCGTCGACCAAGATGCCGCCGATCTCGTCGAGCGAGGCACCGTCGGGAATGGTCAGCGTGATGGCAGCCTTGCCCGGGCCGGGATAGTCCGGGACCTCCCCGAACCCCTGCATGAAGCTGGAGGTCCTGTCGTAGACGAAGTAACCCCCGAAGATCAACACGGCGGCGGCCACCAGGACGGCGAGACAGCTCTTGGTCTGATAGGCGATCTTCTTGGCGGGACTCGGCTTGAGCTCCGGGTCCAACATCTGTGTCACGCTGTGCAGATCTCCTGTATGTCAGCGGCGGCGGGGAGCTCTCTGAGCGCCGTCGGCGCGCTCCATCGGTCAGCCAGGCCCTGCCGATACTAACTCCCCCGGTGGCTCGTGCCTGGCTCTTTCGTAGGCCAATGCCTCCTCCAGGATGACGACAGCGGCTGCGGCGTCGATCGATTCGCGCTGCTGCTTAGCCCGCTTTCCACTCTCTCGCAGCCGCCCGGCGGCGGTAACCGTGGTGAGCCGCTCGTCCACGAGGCGCACGGGTATCGGGGTTGCGGCCGCCAGGCGCGCGGCCCTCTCCCGCAGTTTTCGGGCCGCAGGCCCCTCTCCCCCACCGAGCGAACGCGGCAGACCGACCACGATCTCCACGGCCTGGTGATCGGCAGCCAACGCGGCCAGTTCCGGAATTTCCGACTCGCCGGTACGTACGGTGCTCAGCGGATACGCCAAGAGCGCGTCCCGGTCGCACCCCGCCACCCCGATCCGGACGTCACCCCAATCGACGGCCAGCCGGACGCCGGACCGCATACGGCTCAAGCCTCAGACTGCAGCTTGTGGCCGATCGCGTACTCCACCGCTTTCAACGCGTCCTCGGATCGGCTGCCGTCGGTACCACCGCCCTGGGCAATATCGTCCTTGCCACCGCCCCGACCCCCCAGCGTTTCGCTGGCCGTCCGCACCAATTCTCCAGCGCTCAAGCCACGGTGGCGGGCTCCCTGGGTTGTGACCACGACGATGTTCGGCTTGTCCGGCGCGCCGCCGATCACCGAAACCACCGCCGGCTGGTTCTGCACCCGATTGCGGATCTCAACGGCGAGCGTCCGCAGGTCGCCACCGGAAACGCCATCGGCACGGTGCGCGATATAACCCACGCCCCCCAGGTCGCGCGAGGTGGCGACGATGCTCGAGACATCGGAGAGCACCTGGGCGCTCTTCAGGTCGGCGATCTGCTTCTCGGCCGCCTTGAGCTGCGCCACCAGCTTGGCAACCCTGTCGGTGAGCTGGTCCGGCTGCACATTCAGGGCATCGGTGAGGCCGAGGACGAGCGCCCGCTCCTTGGCCAGGTAACGGAACGCTTCGATGCCGACGAAAGCCTCCACCCGCCGGACGCCGGAGCCGATCGACGACTCGCCAGTGATGGTCACCAGACCGATCTGGGACGCGTGCTGCACGTGCGTGCCGCCACAGAGCTCACGGGACCAGGGCCCGCCCATTTCGACGACCCGGACCTCCTCGCCGTACGTCTCGCCGAACAAGGCGAGGGCTCCGATCTCCCGTGCGGTCGCGAGCGGCATGTAGGTGGCGGTGACGTTGAGGTCGGCGCGGATCGCCCAATTTGCCGCCTCCTCGACCGCCTCGCGGATCTGCTGCGAAAGCCCGCTTTGCCAGGCGAAGTCCAGCCGGAGGTAGCCAGGCTTGTTGTACGAACCGCTCTGCAGAGCGGTCGGCCCCAGCACCTGCCGGAGGGCCGCATGCATGACATGCGTGCCCGAGTGCGCCTGACAGGCGCCGAGGCGCCACTCACCGTCCACGGCGGCCAGCACCGGAGCGCCGCGCAGCAGCTCGCCCTTGGTGATCCGGACACGATGCACGATCAGGCCCTTCACCGGGCGCTGCACGTCGACCACCTCGAGCGACACGCCGTCGCCGGTGATCACGCCGGCGTCGGAGTCCTGGCCGCCGGACTCGGCGTAGAAGGGGGTGCGTTCGAGGACCACCTCGACCAGGTCACCCTCCTCGGCCGCCTCGACCAGTTCACCGTCGGCCACCATTCCCCGCACGACCGATTCGGTGGCCAGTTCGCTGTACCCGGTGAAGGGTGTTTCGCCGAGATCGCGCAGGTTGCGGTAAACCTCAACCGCCTGGGCGCCGGCCTTCTTGGACTTCGCGTCGGCCTTCGCACGATCGCGCTGTTCCTGCATCAGCTTCCGGAAGCCGGCCTCATCGACAACCAACCCTTGTTCAGAGGCCATCTCCAGGGTGAGGTCGATCGGAAAGCCGTACGTGTCGTGCAGCTGGAAGGCCCGATCACCGGACAGCACGGTCTGCGCGTCGCGTCGCGCGTCCGCGACGGCCAGATCGAAAATCTGGGTGCCGGCCGTGAGCGTCCTTCGGAACGCGTCTTCCTCGGCGTACGCGATGGCAGATATTCGAGCCCAGTCCCGCTCGACCTCGGGATAGGACTCCGCCATCAGATCGCGGCTCACGGGCAGGAGTTCGGGCAGCACCGGATCGGCGACGCCGAGCAGACGCATTGCCCGTACCACGCGCCGCAGCAGTCGGCGCAGCACGTATCCACGCGCCTCGTTGCCGGGCGTGACGCCGTCGGTGATCAACATCAGTCCTGACCGAATGTGGTCGGCGACCACGCGCAGTCGTACGTCGTCATCGTGATGGCGGCCGTAGGTCTTGCCCGACATCTCGGCCGCGCGGGCCAAGACCGGAAACACCTGGTCGATCTCGTACAGGTTGTCCACGCCCTGGAGCAGAAAGGCCACCCGTTCCAGCCCCATGCCGGTGTCGATGTTCTTCCGCGGCAGGTCGCTGGCGATGTCGAAGTCGTCCTTCGCCCGGACGACTGACAACTCCTCCTGCATGAAGACGAGATTCCAGATTTCGAGGAAGCGATCCTCATCCACGACCGGCCCGCCGTCCGGCCCGTACGCCGGTCCCCGGTCGACGTAGATCTCGCTGCACGGACCACCGGGTCCGGGCACGCCCATGTTCCAGTAGTTGTCCAGCAGACCCCGGCGCTGGATCCGCTCCGGCGGCAGGCCCGCAATGCTCGCCCATAGCGCGGCCGCCTCGTCGTCGGAGTGCAGCACGGTGACCCAGATTTTGTTCGGGTCAAATCCGAGGCAGTCCTCGTCTATCGAGCCGGTCACCAGCTCCCAGGCGTAGCGAATGGCCTCTGCCTTGAAGTAGTCGCCGAAGGAGAAGTTGCCGTTCATCTGGAAGAACGTGTTGTGCCGGGTGGTCTTGCCGACCTCGTCGATGTCGAGGGTTCGGACGCATTTCTGCACACTCGTCGCCCGATCGAAGGGTGGCGTCTCGGCACCGGTGAAATAGGACTTGAAGGGCACCATGCCGGCGTTGACGAACAACAGGGTCGGGTCGTTGTAGAGCAGCGGTGCTGACGGGACGACCTCGTGGCTGCGGTCGGCGAAGAAATCCAGGAACCGGCGCCGGATCTCGGCGGTTTTCATCGGTCTCTTTCCTTAGGTGGACGGCAAAGCGTTACTCGGGTACGTCGAACCGTTCGACGCCTGCTCCGCGCTCATCGAAGACCTCGCGAAGTTCGGCTTCCCGTTCGGCCATCGCCGCTCGGACCCGACCGACAAAGTCTTGCGCTCGATCGCCGACACCAGCGGCCGAGTCGGCGACCCGGCTGCCAATGACCGACGGCCTGGCGCGCCTCAGGTAGCCGCGCAGCTTCACGTAGACGAAGAGGGCAAAACCGGCGCCGATCGCGAACCAGAAGAATCGCTTGACCATCTACTTACCTCGTTTGCCTCGCCGGGGCCGGACGATGCCCGACTCACCGCGCAGCGCCTTCCGCACGCCGTAAGTCAATGCTGCCGTCTTGATCAGCGGCCCGCTGAGCGTCGCCCGGAACAACGTGGTCATCTGGGCCGCATTCTCGCTGACCACCGTCGCGTTGCTGCTCACCTTGGCGACGTCCTCGGTGACGAGGCTCAGCTTCTCGAGCTCCTCGTTGGTCGCCTGGACCGTGCCGCGCAGCTCGGTCAGGATCGGCACCGACTCGTGACCGATGTCGCGAACCGCAAGGCGGACCTCTTCCAGTACCCGACCGAGTTTCAGCAGCGGCACGGCCGTGAGGGCCACCAGAACAACGAAGGCGATGGCGGCGACCAGGCCGGCGATCTCCCCTACTGACATGCGGCTTCTCCGTGGTCGGTGTAACGAGCGGCGGGTGGCACGCTCCCGCGTGCCTCGACGACCCTACCGCGCACCGCCGCCGAGCGCGCCCGGGTTCCGTGGGCAAGGTGAGGCACGTTGCGAAGAGGCAATCGACTCTCTCTATTCGCGCCTGAGTAGTCCCTCGATCCGCTTCAACCGTTCCGCCGTCGCCGCCTCGGCGCCGTGATTGGTTGGCTCGTAATACCGAGCGTTGATCAGCTCATCCGGAAGATACTGCTGAGCGGCGATGCCGTGCGGTTCGTCGTGGGCATAGACGTAAGACTGGCCGTGGCCGATCTTCTTCGCACCCGGATAGTGCGCGTCACGCAGATGGGGGGGAACCAGGCCGATCCGACCGGCATTGACGTCCGCAAGCGCCGCATCGACTGCCATGATCACCGCGTTGGACTTGGGCGCCAGAGCGAACGCGATCACGGCCTGGGCAAGGTTGATCCGGCCTTCCGGCATGCCGATGAATTGCACCGCGTGGGCGGCGGCAACTGCAGTCTGCAGGGCAGTCGGGTCGGCCAGCCCGATGTCCTCCGAGGCCAAGATCACCAGGCGACGGGCAATGAAGCGTGGGTCCTCCCCGGCAGCGATCATGCGGGCGAGATAGTGCAGCGCAGCGTGAACGTCGGAGCCGCGGATCGACTTGATGAACGCGCTGATCACGTCGTAATGCTGGTCGCCGTCGCGGTCGTACCGGATTGCCGCCTTGTCGACCGCGCGTTCCACCGCCTCCGGTGTGATCACCGGCACTCGCCGAGCACGTCGATCCGCGGCCTGAGCCTGTCGAACGGCTGCGCCTTTCTCCTCGCCAGGTTCGTCCCCGGCACCGAGGCCGGCTGCGGCCTCCTCCAGATAGGTCAGGGCGCGCCGGGCGTCGCCCCCGGCCAGCCGCAAGATCATCGCGCGGGCATCGTCGTCCAGCTCGTACGCTCCGGCCAACCCCGCCTCCTCGCTGAGGGCGCGATCGAGCAGTCCGGCGAGATCATCGTCTTCCAGTGGCTTGAGGGTGAGCAGCAACGAGCGAGACAGCAGGGGCGAGATCACCGAGAAGCTCGGGTTCTCCGTGGTGGCGGCGATCAAGGTGACTAACCGGTTCTCCACGGCGGGTAGAAGAACGTCCTGCTGCGCCTTGTTGAACCTGTGGACCTCGTCCACGAAGAGCACCGTCTCCTTGCCGTTGCGCAGGTCGCGCCGCGCTTGATCGAGGATGGCTCGCACTTCCTTCACCCCGGCCGTCACCGCGGAGATCTCGACGAACCGCCGATTCGTGCTCTGAGATACCACGTACGCGATCGTCGTCTTGCCAGTGCCTGGCGGGCCCCACAAGAACACAGACATGGCCTCACCTCCGGCCAGCCGGCGGAGGGGCGATCCCGCGCCGAGCAGGTGCTGCTGGCCCACGATCTCGTCAATGGTCTTCGGCCGCATCCGTACCGCCAGCGGTAAGCGGGTACGCGCCGGCTCAGACAGGCTGCCGCCAACGCCCGCTGGTTGTACGGCGGGTATCTCGCCGAACAAGTCCTCACTCATTCGCCGATACTCGCACGACAGATACGCGGGATCGATTGTGCGTCCGACCTTGGCGAACGTCGCCGCCCAGTCACATTCGACGCTGCGGAAGCCTGCTATAACAGCTGACAGAGGAGGCATTCATGATCAATTACGAACTGGACGGCAAGGTCGCCGTGGTCACCGGCGGTGCTTCGGGCATCGGCTTGGCTTGCGCCCGCACGTTCGCCCGGTCCGGAGCAGCGGTGTCCATCTGGGACCTGTCCGAGGACGCGCTGGGGGCCGCAGTGACGTCTCTGGAGGAGTACGGGCGAAAGACACACACAGCGGTGGTGGACGTAGCCGACTCCGCCCGCGTCGACGCGGCGATGGAAGAGGTAGCGAGTGTGCTCGGCCGAGTCGACGTCGTGGTGGCCAATGCTGGCATCGGTGGGGAGGCCAAGCCGTCGGCGGAGTACAGCGATGCCGCCTGGCACCGGGTCATCGGGGTCAATCTCGACGGCGTCTTCTACACCCAGCGTGCCGGAATCCGCGCCATGAAACGCAACGGAGGCGGGTCAATGATCAACATGGCCTCGATCCTGGGTCAGGTCGGTTTCACCATGTCCAGCGCCTACGTCGCCGCCAAGCACGGCGTGGTCGGCATCACCAAGGCCGCAGCCTGGGAGCATGCGGCGGACGGTGTGCGGGTCAACGCCGTCGGACCGGGCTTCATTCTGACGCCATTGCTCGAGCAGAACCTCGACCAGCCGACTCTGGACTTTCTGGCCACTCAGCACGCCTTGCAGCGACTGGGCAGGTCAGAGGAAGTCGCCGAGCTCGTGGGCTGGCTGGCGAGCGACGCCTCGTCCTTCGTCACCGGTACCTATTACGCCGTGGACGGCGGCTACCTGGCCCGCTGACCTGCTTGATCACGATGTGAACATCTAGCCCGCAACTACCGGTCGAGGATTTCGCGTTGATCAGCCGACCGGGTCGGCACGGACGTCGACGCCGGCTTCCTTGCGCTGTTCCGCGGTGATGGGCGCGGGAGCGTCGGTCAGTGGATCGACCCCGCCCCCGGATTTGGGGAAGGCGATGACATCACGGATCGAATCCGTGCCGGATAGCAGGGCGCAAATTCGGTCCCAGCCGAAGGCGATTCCGCCGTGTGGCGGTGGACCGTAGTTGAACGCGTCGAGTAGGAAGCCGAACTTTTCCTGTGCCTCCTCCTTGCCGAGCCCCATGACGGCGAAAACCCGTTCCTGGATGTCTCGGCGATGGATACGGATCGAACCGCCGCCGATCTCGTTTCCGTTGCACACGAGGTCGTACGCGTAGGCCAGCGCCGAACCTGGATCGGTGTCGAAGCTGTCCATCGACTCCGGCTTCGGTGAGGTGAAGGCATGGTGGACCGCGGTCCAGCTACCCGTACCGACGGTGATGTCGCCTGCCTTGACCGCCTCAGCCGCGGGCTCGAACAGCGGCGCGTCAACGATCCAGGTGAACGCCCACGCCGATTCGTCGATCAGCCCCAGTCGCCGCCCGATTTCCAGCCGGGTGGCACCGAGCAGGCCCTGGGCCTGCGAGCGCAGGCCGGCCCCGAAGAAGACGCAATCCCCCGGCTCGGCGCCGACCTGCTCCGCCAGGCCCGCACGCTCGGATTCCGACAGGTTCTTGGCGACCGGCCCGCCCAGCTCGCCGTCTTCGCCGACCAACACGTACGCCAGACCGCGATGTCCCCGAGATCGGGCGAACTCCTGCCACGCATCCAGTTGCCGACGTGGCTGGTTCGCCCCACCCGGCATCACGACTGCCCCCACGTAGTCGGCTTGGAACACTCGGAACGGGGTCCCGGCGAAATACGTGGTCAGCTCGACAAGCTCGTGGCCGAAGCGCAGATCCGGCTTATCGGTGCCGAAACGGTTCATCGCGTCGGCGTACGTCATCCGTAACATCGGAGTGGTCACGTCCGCTCCGATCAATTTCCAGATTTCAATGATCAGCTTTTCCGTGAGCTCGATGACATCGTCCTGGTCGACGAAGCTCATCTCGATGTCCAGCTGGGTGAACTCCGGCTGGCGGTCGGCGCGAAAATCCTCGTCCCGGTAGCACCGGGCGATCTGGTAGTACCGCTCCAGGCCACCCACCATCAGCAGCTGCTTGAACAGCTGCGGGCTCTGCGGCAGTGCGTACCAGCAGCCGGGCTTGAGCCGCGCCGGTACCAGGAAGTCCCGCGCACCCTCCGGCGTCGAGCGAGTGAGCGTCGGCGTCTCGACCTCGACGAACTCCCGATCGTTCAGCACCGCACGCGCCACCCGGTTGACCTCGCTGCGCATCCGGATAGCCGCCGCCGGTCCCGGCCGGCGCAGATCCAGGTAGCGATATTTCAGCCGAGTCTCTTCGCCCACGCTCACCCGGTCGTCGATCTGGAACGGCAGTGTGTCGGAAGGGCTCAAGACCTCCAGCCGGGTCGTGACCACCTCTACCTCGCCCGTGGGCAGGTCAGGGTTCGCGTTTCCCTCGGGTCGCAGGGCAACCTCACCGACGATCTGGAGGCAGTACTCGTTCCGCAGCTCGTGAGCTCCGGAGGCCGAAAGCATCTCATCGCGCACGACCACCTGCACGACACCGGAGGCGTCGCGCAGATCGATGAAGGCGACCCCGCCGTGGTCTCGCCGCCGGGCGACCCATCCGGCCAGCGTGACCTGGGTTCCAGCCTGCTCGGCGCTCAGCGTGCCGGCATCGTGGGTGCGGATCAACGTGCCTCCATCTCGACGAGTACGAACGTCACATCTTACGGGCCGACGACTCCCTCGCCGTCGGGCTTTTACGCTCGCCCCCGCGACTCACGACGGGCACAAGGTCTGGTGCAGCCACGCCGCTCAGCGGCTCCCCGATCAGCGGCTCCCGATCACAAGCCCCGTCGGTGCGTCGTGGCAGAGTCGGCTTGTGCGGTCCCGGCTCCGAGCGCGGCAGGAGTGGAAGTTCTTCGCTGTGCTGCCCAAAGCGCACCGTGGCCTGGCCCTTGCTTGGTGGGCGTTGCTGCTGCTCGCCGGCACGTTGCCCGCGGTCTTCGCGATCGCGATGGGCCAAACCGTGGGCGCGGTCCAGTCAGGAGCGCCGCTCACCCGCCCCCTGGCGCTCGTCGGAGTGGTCTTCGTGGTCCAGCAGGTGGTGGGTCCGATCCGGATCGCGGTCAGCCAGAACCTCGGCGACCTGGTCTCTGCCTGGCTCAACGAGTCGCTGATCAGCAGCTGCGTCACCCCGCCGGGGATCGGTCACCTGGAGGATCCGACGTTGCGCGACGACCTCACTGTGGCACGCGACTTCGATCGCGGCCAGACGGCGCCCCCCATGTCGCTGAACGTGCAGTTCGTCTCCGATGGTCTGGTCGGCATCGTGGCTGGCCTCGGCGCCGCGGTGGTCTTGGCCGGCTTTGCGTGGTGGGCGCCGGTGGTCTTGGTGATCGCCTGGGGCTCCACGCACTGGCTGCTGCGTGAGAGCGGGGTCTGGAAGGATCGCAACACCACGCCGGTGCGTTCTGCACAACGTGATGCCGAGTACGCGTACCGGCTCGCGGTGGATCCGGAACCGGCGAAGGAGGTCCGTCTCTTCGGTCTGCCGAGCTGGGTCGTCGATCGCTTCGTGGAGCGTCGCCGGCTGCTGTTCGAGCTGCAGTATCGGGCCACCCGGCTGCGGGAGAAACCTGTCGCCTGGTGCTTGATTTTGATCTTGGTCGGCAACGCGGCTGTCTTCGCAGGTTTGGGCTGGCAGGCGACCACCGGCGCCCTGCCCTTGGATCGGCTGGTGACGTT
>OBLS010001029.1_pt1 | contig 11035 bp, 9 predicted proteins | sample 1519901 | NCBI WGS metagenome assembly OBLS01 (sample SAMEA3113585, study PRJEB22503) | soil metagenome
GATAGTGGATGTCGTAGTAGGTCGCGTAGACCTCGTACGCGCGATCGCGCGCGTACCGGCGACTGGCGTAGTGCCGGCCGAACCGCCGGATGTCCATCTTCCAGACGTCGAGCTCCGGCTCCCCCTCGACGATCCATTCCGCGATGACCTTGCCCACGCCGCCGGCGCCCGCGATGCCGTGCGCGCAGAAGCCCGCCGCGACGAAGAACCCGCGCACGTTTGACTCACCCAAGACGAATTCGCCGTCGGGCGTGAACGCCTCGGGTCCGTTGATCATCCGAACGACCTCGGCGGTGTTGAGGGCCGGGACGAGCGAGAACGCGCCGTCGGCGAGCTCCCCGAACCGCTCCCAGTCATCGGGAAGCAGCGTCTGGTTGAAGTCGGCGGGTGGACCGCTCTCCCACGACCACGGCGCGGGATGACGTTCGTACCCGCCGACGACCAGCCCACCGCCCGCCTCCTGCCGGAAGTACACGAGCCGGTCGGGATCGCGCATGGTCGGAAAGTCCATGCGGACGCCGTCGATCGGTTTCGTCAACAGGTACTGGTGCGCGAAGGGAACCACCGGCACCTCGACGCCGGCGAGGTGCCCGATCTGGTTGGCGTACATACCGCCGGCGTTCACGACGATCTCGGTCCTCACCGGATCGCGCTCGTCGAAGCGCACGCTCGCGACGTGACCGTTCGAGACGTCGATCGCGGTCACGCGCGCGTTCGTCCAGATCGTCGCTCCACCCCGCTTCGCCCCCTCGGCGAGCGCGAACGTGAGGCCGTTCGGATCGACGTATCCGTCGGTCGGCAGGTATGCGGCGCCCTCGACTCCCCCCGGATCGAAGAGCGGCCACAGCTCGAGTGCGTCCCTCGTCGAGATGGTCTCCAGCGGAAGACCGAACGTCTGACCCCATCCGGAGAGCCGCCTGAGCTCCTCGATCCGTTCGCGCGATGACGCGAGGCGCAGCGAGCCGACCTCGTGCCAAGCGGGATCGACGCCGGTCTCCGACGCGAGACGCCGGTACAGCGCGACGCCGTACATCATCATCTTGGTCAGCGTCACGCTCGAGCGGAGCTGCCCGACGAGACCAGCCGAGTGAAACGTCGAACCGCTCGTCAAGTCGCTGCGGTCGACCAGTAGCACGTCGCGCCAGCCGAGCTCCGTCAAGTGATACGCGACGCTCGCGCCGGCGACGCCGCCTCCGATCACGACAGCGCGGGCTTCGTCCATCGACTACGGCTCTCCCCTCGCGTCCTCGAGCCACGCCCCAAAGCGCTCGTCACCGGCACTCTCGAGACACCGCGCGAAGTGGCGATCGCCGTATCCCACATAGTCGAAGTCGAGGGTCGAGATCCCCTGCTGGACGACGCCCCACATCGCCTCGCGGAAGTCCGACATGATCCGCATCAGCATCAGGCGCGCACGGCTCGCAGGGCGTACGGCGCCGAAGTACAGCTCCAGCAGTCGTTGTTGTGCCTGCTCGCTGATGCCGTTGTTGATCGAGAAGTTGCCCAAGTCGAAGAACAGGTCGCCCATCCCTGCGTACTCGTAGTCCACGATCAAGATCCGTCCGTCGACGACGAGGAAGTTCGCGTTCAGCAGGTCGTTGTGGCACGGGCGCGCCGGCGAGGGCTGGACGGCGAACGCATCCGCGATCCGGTCGGCCACCGTCAGCGCGTCGGCGAACGCGACGGGTGTTCGTACGCCATGCTCCTCGGCTGTCTTCCGGTAGTCGCGAACGACGCGAAACACGTTGAACGTGGACTGGAGCGTCCGCATCCCGTGAATGCGGCGGATCGATTCGACGACCTCGGCCATGATCTCCGGACGCTCGAGGTCGTCCGGTGGGAGCGGATCACCCCGGACGAAACGGGTCACGAGCACGCCTTGTTCGGGGAGGAAGGCGATGACCTCGGGAGCGACGCCGGCTTCATGCGCGGACTGTGCCGCGCGACGCTCGGCATCGCGGTCGATGCCAAGGAGGTCCGTGTCCTTCCCGGGGAGCCGGACCACGAACGTCTCACCGTCCACGTCGACCCGGAAGTTCCGGTTGGTGATGCCGCCGCCGAGCGCCTCCGCGCGCACGTCGCGTCCGGCCCAACCCGGCATCGCGTCCACGACCGGAGCCAGGTCGGCCTCCAGCGTCATCGGACGCGACGGTAGCCGTCCGATCGTTTCGGGTCAAAACGTGATCGGTTCCGTGCGGAACCGAGCGCTTGGGGGCGTCCTCCTTCCGGCCGTGGGCCGTACAAGGGGTTGACACGTCGAGGAGCGTCCTTACACTGGGCGAACCATGACCCGTTTCAGCACGTCGGAGACGCCGAAGACGCAGATCCTCGTACTTATCGTGTAGGCGCGGCCGGGCCGAAGAGGCCCGGGACCCCGCGCCAGATGCCCCTCGCGCCGCGAGGGGTTTTTTCTACCCCCGAACGAGCCGAAGAAGACACCGAGGCAACGACCGAGACGAGAGGAGCGGGACGATGCGGTACGAGTTCGAGCGCGGTGGACGGACGGTCGCGAGCGCCGTCTGGGAGGGCCCGGCGCAGGTCACGATCGAGGTGGCGGATCCGGCCGACCGGCCGACGTTCGACCGCTACTTCGGTGAGGAGGTCGTCTACCTGGACGCCGGGATCGACTTCGGCGGCGGGCTGGACGACACGGGACTGACGACCCGGCGGCGCGACTGGACACCGTGGGAGTTCGAGCGCCACGTGCGCAACCTGGCGCAGAAGATCGGCGCGTCGGTTCGTCGCGTCGAGACCGGTCCGGTCGAGGAAAGAACGGCCGAGGCGGCCGCGCGATGAAGGTCACCGGCGCACAGGCGCTGTTCAAGGCGCTCGAGGGCGAGCGCGTCGACACCGTCTTCGGCATCCCCGGCGGAGCGATCTTGCCCGCGTACGACCCGCTGATCGACTCGAAGGTGCGCCACGTCCTGTGCCGGCACGAGCAGGGGGCCGGTCACGCCGCCGAGGGCTACGCGTGGGCGTCGGGCCGCGTCGGCGTGGCGATGGCGACATCCGGTCCCGGAGGCTGCAACCTCGTCACGGCGCTCGCCGACGCCAAGATGGACTCGGTCCCGATCGTCGCGATCACCGGGCAGGTGCCGTCGCCCGTCGTCGGCAATGACGCCTTTCAGGAGGCCGACATCTGCGGCATCACCATGCCGATCACCAAGCACAACTACCTGGTGACCGACGCGAACCTCATCGCCGAGACGCTGCGCGAGGCGTTCCACATCGCGTCGACGGGTCGTCCGGGTCCCGTCCTCGTCGACATCCCCAAGGACATCCTGCTCCAGGAGATCACCTGGCGCTGGCCCGAGGAGATCGACCTTCCGGGATACAAGCCGACGACGAAGGGCAACCTGCGGCAGGTGCGGTCGGCCGCGAAGATGATCATGGAGTCCAAGCGGCCGGTGCTGTACGTCGGCGGCGGCGTGATCAAGGCGAACGCGAGCAAGGAACTGTTCGGCCTGGCCGCCGATGGGCGCCTCCCCGTCACGACGACCCTGATGGCAAGGGGCGCGTTCCCCGACGCGCACGAGCTCGCCCTCGGCATGCCCGGGATGCACGGCGGCTATCCGGCCGTCACCGCGATGCAGAAGGCCGACCTGCTCGTCGCGCTGGGGACGCGGTTCGACGATCGCGTGACCGGACAGCTCGCAACGTTCGCGCCGGACGCGAAGATCATCCACGTCGACATCGACCCGGCAGAGATCGGCAAGAACCGCAACGCCGACGTGCCGATCGTGGGCGACGCGAAGGACGTCATCGCCAAGCTCCATGCCGAGCTCACGCGCCAGCAGGAGGAGGCCGGCGGCGTTCCCGACCGCTCCGAGTGGCTGTTGACGCTCGAGTCGTGGAAGCAGACCTACCCGTACCGCTACGACCAGCCGGCCGACGGACCGCTCAAGCCGCAGTTCGCCATCGAGCGGCTGTACGAAGCGACCAAGGGCGACGCGATCGTCGTCGCCGGCGTCGGTCAGCACCAGATGTGGACGTCGCAATTCTGGAAGTTCAGCGAGCCGCGAACGTGGGTGAACTCCGGTGGCCTGGGGACGATGGGCTTCGCCGTTCCCGCGGCGCTCGGCGCGGCGGCAGCGCGACCAGACAAGCGCGTCGTCGCCATCGACGGCGACGGGTGTTTCCAGATGACGGCTCAGGAACTTGCCACCAGCCGAACGGAGAACATCCCGTTCATCACCGCGATCATCAACAACGCGCACCTGGGGATGGTCCGGCAGTGGCAGGAGCTGTTCTACGAGGAGCGCTACTCGCAGGTGTACCTGTCGTACGACGTCCCGGACTACGTGAAGCTGGCCGAGGCGTACGGCGCGATCGGCCTCCGGGCGGAGCACCCCGACGAGGTCGACGCGGTGATCGAGAAGGCGCTGTCCATCACGGATCGAAGTGTGGTGATCGACTTCCGCGTTGACCAGCGCGAGATGTGCTTCCCGATGGTTCCGGCCGGCGCCTCGAACGACGACATCATCGTCGGTCCCGAGGGGCTGCGGCCGACGAACGAGCCCGCGGAGGCACCGGTCGCATGAACGGGCAGTTGCACACGATCTCGGTGCTGGTCGAGGACAAGCCCGGCGTGCTGACGCGCGTCGCCGGACTGTTCGCGGCGCGCGGGTTCAACATCGACTCGCTCGCCGTCGGCCCGACGAACGACGACGGCCTGTCACGGATGACGGTCGTCGTCCACGTCGACCGAAAGCCGCTCGAGCAGATCACCAAGCAGCTCAACAAGCTCATCAACGTGATCAAGATCCTGGAGCACGACCCGGGCGAGGCGGTCGAGCGCGAGCTCATGCTGGTGAAGGTCCGCGCGGCGGGGGAGGACCGGCCGCGCGTGATGGAGATCTCGACCGTGTTCCGGGCGAACGTCGTCGACGTCACGCGGTCGACGCTCACGCTCGAGGCGACCGGCAAGCCCGAGAAGCTCGAGGCCCTGCTCGAGCTGCTCCGCGACTTCGGCGTGATCGAGCTCTCGCGCACCGGGCGCATCGCGCTCGCCCGTGGCGACAAGGGGATCCGCGAGCGCGGCGCTCGCTCGAAGGTCGCGGCCGTCGGCGCCGAAGAGTGGACCGGCGGCGGAGTGTAGGAGGGGGAGGAGAACGGTGGCGACGATCTATTACGACAAGGACGCGGACGCCTCGGCGCTGTCCGGGCAGAAGATCGCGGTGCTCGGTTTCGGCAGCCAGGGACACGCGCACGCGCTGAACCTCAAGGACTCCGGTTTCGACGTCGTCGTCGGCCTGCGCGACGGTTCCTCGAGCGCCGCCAAGGCGCGGGAGGGCGGTCTCACCGTGAAGCCGATCGGCGAAGCCGTCGCCGAGGCAGACGTCGTGATGGTGCTCCTGCCGGACACCTCGCAGGCAAGGGTCTACGGGGAGGAGATCGCGCCGAACCTCGAGCCCGGGAACATGCTGATGTTCGCCCACGGCTTCAACATCCATTTCCGGACGATCGACCCGCCCGGCGACGTCGACGTGACGATGATCGCGCCGAAGGGTCCCGGACACCTCGTTCGCCGCACGTACGAGCAGGGGATCGGAACGCCTGCGCTCGTCGCCGTTGACCGCGACGCAACGGGCAAGGCGCTCCAGCGAGCGCTCGCGTACGCCGGTGCGATCGGCTGCGCGCGCGCCGGCGTGATCGAGACGTCGTTCGAAGAGGAGACCGAGACCGACCTGTTCGGGGAGCAGTCGATCCTGTGCGGCGGGACGAGCGCGCTCGTGCGGTCCGCGTTCGACACGCTCGTCGAGGCCGGCTACCAGCCCGAGATCGCGTACTTCGAGTGTCTGCACGAGCTCAAGCTGATCGTCGACCTGATGTACGAGGGCGGCCTGTCGTGGATGCGCTACTCCGTGAGCGACACCGCCGAGTACGGCGACTACACGCGTGGGCCGCGCGTGGTGAACGACGCCACCCGCGAGGAGATGCGCCGGATCCTGGACGAGATCAGGGGCGGCGCCTTCGCCAAGGAGTGGATCGGGGAGGCCGAGGCCGGTTTCCCCAACTTCCTCCGGATGCGGCAGGAGGCGCGGAGCTCGAGGCTCGAAGAGGTGGGTCGTGGGCTCCGCCGAATGATGCCGTGGCTGGAATCCGAGCGGAAGGTGCCACCGACGTGAGCGACCCAGACGTAGTACGGATCTTCGATACGACGCTCCGCGACGGAGAGCAGGCGCCGGGGATCGCCCTCACCAAGGCCGAGAAGGTCGAGATCGCGGAGCAGCTGGCCCGTCTCGACGTCGACATCATCGAGGCGGGCTTTCCCGTCTCCGGTGAGGGCGAGTTCCAGGCGGTGCGGGAGATCGCCTCGAGCGTTCGCGGACCGGTCATCGCCGCGCTCGCGCGCGTCGTCCCCGGCGACATCGAGCGCGCCGCCGAGGCGTTGAAGGGCGCCGAGCGCTGGCGGATCCACACGTTCATCTCGACGAGCCAGATCCACCTGCAGGACATGCTGCGGATGAGCTACGACCAGGTGCTCGAGGGCATCCGCGACGGGGTCAAGCTGGCGGTGGGGTTCACCGAGGACGTCGAGTTCAGCGCGCAGGATGCGACGCGGACCGAGCTGGACTTCCTGCTCGAGTGCTTCCGCGTCGCCGTCGAGGCCGGCGCCACGACGATCAACGTGCCGGACACCGTCGGCTACGCGATGCCGCACGAGTTCGGAGAGCTCGTCCGGACCGTCCGCGAATCCGTACCGGACCAGGTCGTCATCTCGACGCACTGCCACAACGATCTCGGCTTGGCCGTCGCGAACTCGCTCGCCGGCATCGTGAACGGTGCGCGGCAGGTCGAGGTGGCCGTGAACGGGATCGGCGAGCGCGCCGGCAACTGCTCGCTCGAGGAGATCGCCATGATCGTCCGGACGCGGAGCGAGGCGCTCGGCGTTCGGCATCACCTGAACCTCAAGGAGATCAGCCGGACGTCGCGGCTCGTGTCGATGACGACCGGTTACTCCGTGCAGCCGAACAAGGCCGTGGTCGGCTCGAGCGCGTTCGCTCACGAGAGCGGGATACATCAGCACGGTGTGCTCTCCAACCGCGCGACCTACGAGATCATGGACCCGCTCGAGATCGGGCTCGAGGGCAACCGTCTCGTCCTCGGCAAGCACTCCGGACGACACGCGTTCGCCGACGCGCTGGCGAAGATCGGGATCGAGCTCGAGGCCGATCACCTGAACCGCGCGTTCGCTCGCTTCAAGGAGCTCGCCGACAGGAAGATCCAGCTCACCGACCAGGACCTCGCGGCGATCGTCTCCGAGGAGCTCGGCTCGACCGAGGCAGAGGTCTTCGTGCTCGAGTCGCTCCAGGTCGGCGGTGGGACGCACCTGTCGCCGACCGCGTCCGTGCGGCTCCGCCGAGGCGAGGAGGTGATCGAGGACTCCGCGATGGGCGACGGCATGATCGACGCCGCGTGCGGCGCGATCCAGCGAGCGGCCGGCGTCGAGGCTCGACTCGTCACGTTCAACGTTTCCTCGGTGACCGGTGGGACCGACGCGCTCGGTGACGTCGTCGTGCAGCTCGAGGTGGACGGCCGTCGGGTGACCGGTCGCGGCGTGTCGGTGGACGTGGTCGAGGCGAGCGCGCGCGCGTACCTCGCGGCGATCAACCGGGCCCTCCGGATCACCAACGGCAACGGCCGCGACAAGGACGTCAAGCCATGAAGCTGGGCGTCATTCCGGGTGATGGCACCGGGCCGGAGGTCGTCGGCGAGGCGCTCAAGGTGCTCGACGCCACGGGCGTCGCGGTCGAGCGCGTTGACTTCCACCTCGGCGCCGAGCGCTACCTCTCGACCGGCGACACGCTCCCCGTCGACGAGCTCGCGCGCCTGAAGTCGATGGAGGCGCTTCTTCTGGGCGCCGTCGGCGATCCACGCGTCCCACCCGGCGTGCTCGAGCGCGACCTGCTGCTGCGGATTCGTTTCGAGCTCGACCAGTACGTGAACCTCCGCCCCGTCGTCCGCTACCCGGGCGTCCGCACGCTGATCCCGAGCCACACCGAGGCCGACGTCAACTTCGTCGTCGTCCGCGAGAACTCCGAGGGCCTCTACACGGGGGCCGGAGGATTCCATCGCAAGGGAACCGCGCACGAGGTCGCGGTGCAGGAGTCGATCAACACACGCCACGGCGTCGAGCGGATCGTGCGGTACGCGTTCGAGCTGGCGTCGACACGCAGAAGAAAGCTCACGCTCGTCCACAAGACGAACGTCCTCACGTACGCCGGCGACCTGTACCAGCGGGTCGTGAACGAGGTCGGGGCGGCGGACTACCCGGACGTCGAACGGGATTACGTCCACGTCGACGCCGCGTGCATCTATTTCCTGGATCAGCCCTCGCGGTTCGACGTGATCGTCACCGACAACATGTTCGGCGACATCGTCACGGACCTCGGCGCGATGATCCAGGGCGGTATGGGTATCGCCGCGGGCGGCAACATCAACCCGGACGGCGTGTCGATGTTCGAGCCGATCGGCGGCACCGCGCCCGATCACGCGGGTAAGGGAACGATCAACCCGCTCGCAGCGATCGGCGCCATGCACATGCTGCTGAACGAGCTCGGCGAGACCGACGCGGCGATCCGCGTGGACGCCGGGATCCGGTTCGCTTCCTCCAAGCTTCACTCGATGCGTGCGGGCGAGATGGGCTTCACGACGAGGGAGGTCGGCGACCTCGTCGTGGAAGGGATGCCGTCGTGAGCCTCCGCGTCGAGCTCTACGACACGACCCTTCGCGATGGAGCGCAGGGGACGGGCTTCTCGTACACGGTCGATGACCGGCTGCGCATCCTGCACAAGCTCGATCAGCTGGGCGTCCCCTACATCGAGGGTGGCTGGCCCGGGGCGAACCCGCGCGACACCGAGTTCTTCCGGCTCGCCACCAAGGAGGACCTGCAGAGCGCCACGCTCACGGCGTTCGGCATGACGCGCAAGGCGGGAGAGGCGGCGGAACAGTCGGCGATCCTTCGCGATGTCCTCGATGCCGGAACCGAGGTCGTCTGCATCGTGGGGAAGTCCTGGGACCTCCACGTGACCGAGGCGCTCCGGACCGACCTCGAGGAAGCCGTGGCCATGGTCCGCGATTCGGTCGCCTTCCTCCGGTCGGAGGGGCGCCGGGTGTTCTTCGACGCCGAGCACTTCTTCGACGGCTACCGTTCCAACCCCGGGTTCGCGCTCGCCGTGCTCGAAGCGGCGCGGGACGCGGGCGCCGAACGCCTGGTGCTCTGCGATACGAACGGCGGCATGTTGCCCTTCGACGTCGCGTCGATCGTCGATGACGTCGCTCCGCAGGTCTCGACGCCGCTGGGGATCCACGTCCACAACGACACCGGGTGCGCCGTGGCCAACTCGCTCATGGCGGTCGAGCACGGCGTGTACCAGGTACAGGGTGTCGTGAACGGCTACGGCGAGCGGACCGGCAACGCCGACCTGATCCCGATCGCCGCGAACCTCGTGCTGAAGATGGGTGCCGAGTGTCTCCCCGATGGCGCCGTCGAACGCCTCACCGACGTCTCGCACTACGTCGCCGAGGTGGCGAACGTCGCGCCCGACTCGCGACAGCCGTACGCCGGTCGCTACGCGTTCACTCACAAAGCCGGTCTTCACGCGAGCGGAGTCGCGCGGCTATCGGGCGCGTACGAGCACATCTCGCCCGAGGCGGTCGGCAACCACCGCGGTGTTGTGGCGAGCGATCTCGGCGGCGCCGCGACGCTCCGGATGAAGGCCGCCGAGTTCGGACTGAACCTCGACGATCCATCCATCCCGAAACTGCTCGACGAGCTCAAGGGTCGCGAGGCGCACGGCTACACCTTCGAGGTCGCGGACGCGTCGCTCGAGCTGCTGATGCGGCGCGCCGGCGGATGGAGCCAGCCGTTCTTCCGGGTCGAGAGCTACCGGGTGCACGTCGAGGAACGCGTGGGCGACGGTGAGCCGCCGCTCGCTGAGGCGACCGTGAAGGTTCGCACGAACGGGACGCGTCACATCGAGAGTGCCGAAGGACAGGGACCGGTTGGTGCACTCGACAACGCGCTCCGCAAAGCGCTGTCGAACGACTACCCGGAGCTCGAGCACATCGTGCTGGAGGACTTCCGCGTTCGCGTCCTGGACGAGACCCACGGCACGGGCGCGGTCGTTCGCGTGCTGATCGACACGTCGAACGGACAGCGCGAATGGACCACCGTCGGCGTCTCCGAGAACATCATCGAGGCGTCCTGGGAAGCGCTCGTCGACGGCTATCTGTACGGGCTCCTCCACCCGCGAGAGGACGACACCTCGTAGACCGGGCCGGCACGCGGGTAGCCTGTCGCGATGCCGGTGAGGATCCGTGAGGCCACGCCGCAGGATGCCGAGGCGATCGCCGGTATCCACGTTCGCGCGTGGCAGACCGCGTACCGCGGCCAGCTCTCGGACGACTACCTCGACCAGCTCCGCGTAGACGAGAGGCTCGACATGCATCGCGCGGCGCTCGAAGCGCCACCGGCCGAGTACCGCATGTGGGTTGCCGAGGACTCGGGACGTCCCGTCGGCTTCGCGGTGACCGGAAAGAGTCAGGACGCCGATGCCGAGGATCGCACCGCCGAGCTGTACGCGATCTACCTCGAACCCGACCGTTTGGGGAGCGGCCTGGGCCGAGAGCTGTTCCAGTACGCGGTCGACGACCTTCGCGAACGCGGGTTCCGATCTGCGACCTTATGGGTGCTGGAGACGAACGAACGCGCTCGGCGCTTCTACGAGATCGCCGGCTGGAAGGCCGACGGAGCTGTGACGAGCGAACGCGTGGATTGCGAGATGCGTTCGACGGTTCGTTACCGCAGCTTGCTCTGACGTTCTGGGGTGATCACGACCGAGCGGGTGTGACCGTTGCCGTGCCCAGCCGGAGCGCCATCGTTGCCGTGGCTGTGGTCGTCCGCAGCAACCTCGTCGCACTCGTCATGGCCCTTGCCGCGGCACATCTCGTGGCCCTTCCCGCGGCCGTTGTTGTGACCGTGGCCGGAGTGCTCGTCGCCGTCCTCGTCGCCCTCGTCGCCCTCGTCATC